>Ga0181533_1004159_pt1 | contig 15029 bp, 21 predicted proteins | sample PEATcosm2014_Bin_45_FD_119772 | JGI IMG/M metagenome (GOLD analysis project Ga0181533, IMG submission 119772) | Peatland microbial communities from MTU Mesocosm Facility, Houghton, MI, USA - PEATcosm2014_Bin11_60_metaG | ecosystem: Environmental > Terrestrial > Soil > Wetlands > Peat | place... | reverse complement strand
CTTGTAGCTGATCAGCACGAACGCGACGGCTGTTGACTTCCACCAGGTATCAAGATCGAACTTCGGGAAGACATAAATTGGAATTGCGAGTGCCGGCGAGGCTGAAGCAAAGAATGCGGTGAGCTGGGCAGCAATCTGATTCTGGATCGCGTCGACCGTAAGAGAGGCAGCAGGACTGATCGTCCGTCCACTCCAGGCGGTTGGGTCGATGATCGTTGGCAGATGGCCGTAAGTCGGATCAGGCACGCTACACTCCCAGCTTTTCGCTCAGCTTGTTGGCCTTGGCCGCGGCCTCGTTTGCAATCGCCTCGTGCTCTTTGGCGCCCTTCGGAAGTCCCTGACGATAGGAACTGGCGGCATTGCGAAAGTGATCTTCAGCCATGCCGTGAGCGGATGAGGCTTGCAGATGCTTTGCCTTGTCCTCGACGGTCAGGGTACGATTTTGACCGTCGCAGTAACCGTAGGCCAGCTCGTTGTGTTTTCGCGCCTTGGCACCATGGTGAAGCGAATGCGCGATTGCGAGGTGCATCTGCTCTTCGTGCGCCCCGGTGTCGCGCTTAGCCAGCATGCCCACGGTGTTGCACTCAGCGCACATACAATCCGGCGCGTGCGAATAGATCAGTCCGTTTCTCATTTCTTCACCTCGAATGCGGCAACACGATTTCAATGCCGAAATTCTGTTTGCTCTGGCGCTGTGGATAGGAGCCGGTAATCACCAGTGTCCGGTGATTGATCCAGCACTCCTGCACTAACCCCGAGAGCGTAAGTTGCGCCGTTGGCCCGCATGCCCCTTGAATCGCGTCTTCCACCGCATCGGCAAGGTTGTTCAAGAACGTGACGTTGGTCTCGTCCGGGACCTCGCCCTGCATCGAGATCACCGAAAGGTTGCAGAGCAGCGATACCCGGGCCGGTGCGAACAGGACGCTGCGATCGTAGATCTCGCCCTGCTCCAACATCATGAACGCCGGGTACTGCTCTTCCGATAAACCTGAATCCGGTACAGGTCTTCGTCCGGAATAGTTAAATGGGCCGGTGGGAGCCATCAGCGCGGTCTTCAACTGAGCGAAGAATGCGGAATATATGGCCTCACGCCCCAAGGACACGCTGTTCCTCCCGCTTCTGCCAACGCATTTCTCTGTTAGCCAAAGGCCTCTTCTCTACGCCTGATCGCCAGTTTCTTCCCATGACGATACCCGCCAGAAGGCCTCTCGTTATCCCGTGTTTCTGTTGCGTCTCGGGATACCATCCGCGCCTCACGCGTAAGCGGCCTGTCAGCTCTTTTGCGTAATCGGCGCGAATTCCATCAACCTTTTCTTGGGTGACTAAGGCTCGCGGATTCCTTTCCCCTGCGGTGCCAGTTCCATGTCTGGCCTGATCCTCGTGCTGCTCGGCGCTTGTTCCCCAGCACAAATTGTCAGGATGGACATTCAGCTTATTTCCATTTAAGTGCCTAACCTGGTGCTGTGGGCTTGGCGCGTGTCCGTGGAATGCTACACAGACAAGCTTGTGAATGTGTTGCGCCTTCTTTTCTCCGTTTTCATTCAGCGTGACTTGTAAATATCCATCCTGATCCAGGGATACACGCAGGAGCCGCCCGCGTTTGTAATTGTTTCGTCTTGCATCGATGGCACGGCGAACCCGCCCTTCGCAATTCACCTCATAGGAAGGCCAGTCGATAACAATTCTCCAATCGTCGCAAGAATAGGCCATTACTCAGCCCCCTTGATGCCTGCGTCAACTGCTCCCTTGAGTCTCTTTTCAATCCAGGCGCGGTTCGCGTCGAGCGTTGGGCCCGCGAACGGCCGCGGCAGAATCGTGACTTGAGGCACCAGCACGAAGAGCGGAAACAACTGCCCGTCCTTCACGCCGTACATGATCTTGCCGCGAAAGAATGTCTTATATCCGGCTGCCTCAGCATCGCGCGCCGAGAACCTCGCGACGCCGGCTGCGGTCAGCGCCTCGTCTAGCGGGATCGTGAGATAAGTGCTGGTCCGCGGGAGAATCGTCGCGCCGAACTCCTGAGCTGGTCCATACGGAAGCCCTTGGCTAGCCAGCATGCCGCCCTTGAGTCCGCGCGAATCTTCTACGACCGGCATCATTGCCATTGAGCGCCGAAGATCGCCAGAGCGAACATGCAGCCCTGACTCTTCGAAGTGCTCACGTCCATAGGTGGCCAGGTGCTCGCCAATTATGCCCAGCTCGCGTCGCGCTTCCGCTCTTATGGCCGGGTCCATGCTCTTGAGCTTGGCCTGGATGCGCTTGCCTCCCTGAACGGTGATCTGCATTACTGCACCCCCATGCCATCGATCGGAAAGACTTCCCGATGCGAATTGAGCAGCGCCAGCGTTGAGGGGTGCGCTTCCTTGAGAAAATAGTTAACCCGATCAGGACCCATGCCGGTACCGGTATCACCTACTCGCGTGCGATTTTTGAACAGGAGCGCCGCTTGCTGCATGCAGGCCTGCTGAAAGTCATCCGGTACCATGTCGGCGTTCACGGGTAACACAGGCAGCGCTCCGAGGCAGCGCCACAGGATACCGTTGTCGCTCGTCAGAGAGTTTCGAGTGGTAAACCAAGCCGGTGCGCTCCCGCCCGTAGTGCCGGCATTCACGGCCTCATAATAGAAGCCTGCGACCTGCACCTGTGCGTTCGGGAGCGTCACCGCTGCAGGCGCCCATGCGGGAAGCGCGAGAACCTGCAATTGACCTGGAGTGATGAATCCGCCGGTGTAATTCAGCGTGACGTTCTGCTTGCCCTCTTCGAAGATCGCCGCCTGGAGGTAGACGAACCACTTATCCCAAGTGACTGCTGCGGCCTGGCTACCGTTTGAGGGTAAGAGCGTGCGACCTGGTGAACCTGCAACCGGCGAGATGACGACTGATGCGACTGAAAGAACCGGGTAGGTTAGAGCCCGCATCGATGGCCGCCCATTGCCGTTGCGCACTTCAGCGAATGAGCCCACGGCCAGAGCGCGCGAGACGTAACGGTTGATGCCGATCGAAACCGCCGTGATCGTCTTCGCGAGCGTTGCATCCGAGCCGGACGTTGACGACAAAGATGGACTGATGAAGTTCTTCAAGTCCGCCAGTGTCGTCAAATCAACCAGGTGCGGCATTGCTTATTTCGCCTTCTGGGAAGGTTTTGCAGCGTTGGCAGCTTCGGCGGCGGCGCTCTTCGCGATATCCGCGGCCGTGCCTTGAACGGTCTCAGCGGGCTTCTGTACTTCAGCGGGCTTCTGCGCAGCCATGGCTTGCTTGACTTCTTCGTCGGTAGCCGTGGTCAGCTCCATGTAGGTGTCTTTGAAGCCCATGTCTCGCAGGCTCCGGACGCAAGGTTCCGGGACCTCTACATAGCCGTTCGTGACCTTGAAGGGGATTCCGTTGCAATTGCCCTGGGTTATTCCCTGGGGTGCTTTCATCCTGACCATGATCCATCTCCCTTTGCTGTAAAGAAGGCGGCCGAATAGCTCTCCGGCCGCCTCGGGTTGTGTCCGGTCGTCCGGTTAGACTACGGGGACACCGGTCGGTGGGTTGATGTTGGTCAGCAGCGCGAAGGCCGGCATGAAGTAGCCAGCGAATACCTCGTCGAGGTACACGCCGTACTCATAGCGCCGGGTGCGCGGCGGCCAATCGATCTGGGTGTAATCCATCCGCACATGCGCTTCCAGGATGTTCGGTGTCCCGCTCAGTTCGTAGGGCACGCGATCCGACCAGAACAGCATCGTTCCGGGAGGCAGGTACGGGTGAATCTCGATATCCAAGGTATTGCCGTAAAACTTGTTCAGATACGACGTCACCTTGCGGCCGGCGATGATGCGCCCGCTGGCGCTGTCAGCCTCGAACATGATGCGGAACAGGGTTGCCGATGCTTCGCCAAGCAGCGGAGAGAGTTGGCTCACGATATCGGCCGAGGACATCAGGATCTTGTCGAAGCCGATTTTGTACTGATCGTAAGCCGCCTGCAGTACCGCGTCCCATTCGGCGACGTTGATTCCCGAGATGGTCAGGCCGGTGTTGCCGGTGGCGCCGGTGAAGACAATCGCTCCGCTCGAAGCCAGCGCCAGAGTTCCACTTGCCAGAGACGGAAGGCTGATGTTGGTTGACATCACCGTGCCAGGTGCCGAGCCGAATACGGAGCCGGTGATCTGGCTCAGAATGCCATCGGGCAGCAGCAGGTTGCAGCTATGGTCCTGGTAAGCCGAAGCGTTCCAGGGAGAGGTAGCCGAAGCGGGGTTCTTGAGCGCCGTGATCAGTTGGCTGGTGGACGAAGGCGCGGAATTGAAGATCACCTTGTTGCCTTGGGTGATCGCCTGCAGCCGGGTTAGGCCGCTCGTGGCGCCGAAGTACCAGGCATAAGCAACTGCGTTCGGGACCGGAGTCACATAGGCCGTGACCTGTGCCGCGGCAGTGATTGCTCCGCCGGTGTTGCCCTCAGCCGATGGCAAGCTCGAGCCGCCGCCGACATAATCGACCGTGCCGTCCGTGTTTGTCTTGCTGATCAGCGCGGGACATCCGTTGGCCAGCGAAGAAGCCAGCCATCCAGCATGGGTCAGCGCCACGCAGACGACGTAGTACTCGACTGCGGAAAGCGCCGAACCGGCCGCTGCACCCGCCGTGACCGTCAATGCCGGCTGATTGAGCACCGTTGAGGCGTTGCCGCCGATCAGCGTCTGCTCTTCACCGATCATCACTGACCGGAGAGTCGCCTGGATGGTGTTTCCCAAGGCGTCGGGCTGCAAGTTCATTGCGGCCAAACGCGCTTCCCACGAGGCACTGCCTTCCAGACCCAGCGTCTTGTAGTTCGCGCTTTGGTTCTGCAAGGTGACGGCGATGCCGCCGCCGCGGTTGCCTTCGGAGACGCCCACGGAGACGTTGTTCACGTTGATGGCCGTGATGCGCTTCCAGTTGTGCCCGGTGCCGCCGTTGGCTTTGACGCGCGGCAGCTTCGAGATCAGCGGGATCAACTGTTTGAAGGGGAACATCAACTGGACGATGTGGCTGAGGTCGAACCACACCAGACCGGTCGACTGGTCGAAGGTGTCAGCTTTGTTGATCTGGGCAACCTTCTGGGCAATCGAGTCGATGTAGGCTTTGTTTTCGAGCAGCTTCTCAATTTCGTTCATCGCTTTTTCCCTCCGGGATCACCGGGTTCGTTTCTCTTTTGCTGCGAACCTGCGTTCGCTTATTTGCCCACGTTGCCGTGATAATCGGGATCGTTAAAGCTCTTCCCGAAAGCTCTGGGATTGGCTGCCTGCGTTCCAATGATCTTGGAAATCGCCTGCGTGGTGGCGTCCGGATCGTTTGGATCGATCGAGTGGTACGCCTTCTTGATCGCCTCGTTGGCTTGCGCCTTCGGGTCAGGGCTGAGCACCGACGCCAGTCCGGTGGCTTCCATGCCGCTGAATACGCGCGGACGCGGGCCACCAGACGGCTGCTTCTCGAGGACCGACATCTGGCCCTTCATGAAGCTGTTCTCTTCCGTCAGCTTGGTCAGCTTCTCGGACACATCCTTGGTCGCTTCGGTGACGGCCGTCTTGACCATCTCCGCGATAGCCGCGGCGGAGTACGGTGAGTCGCCAGCACCCCGATGGGTCGAGCCCTCGACGGCGCCTTCGGTCAGGTGCGACTGTGCCAGTTCGTGAACGGCAGCGGCTACTTCATCGCCAACCTTGCCGCCGTCTCTGTTCTCGGGAGCTTCACCAGCTTCTCCGGCGGCTTTCGTCAGGCTGTGCATGGCCAGCTCGTGATGATCGCCCATTTTTTCCAGGTGGCCGGCGAGCGCCCTCAGGTGCTTACCGTGCTCTTCGGTGGAAGAGCCAGCGGACTTGCCAAAGCACTTGTGCAGCTCGCTGACTGCCTCGCAGGCTTTGCCGTGACACTCAATTGCCTTTGCCAAGTGGCCCTTCGCCTTCGCGATGGCCGCTTTGTGGACAGCCGAGTGCCGTTTCTGGAGATCCATTTCTTCTGGAGTCATTTCGCTTTTCTCCTGTTTCGTGCTGCCCGGCCAATCGGCTGGCAGAAGGTGGGTTAACTTCAAAGACTTTGCGCGTGCAACGATGTGCGCCTTCGCCTTGTCCGGGTCAGAGGCGCGGCCATGAGCTTGAATGGCGTTCTTGAGGTCTTTCTCGTTTGCGATCGGGAAGGAGCCATCCGCCATGGCGGCTCCAGTACTGGCGAGGTGTTTGCGCTCTTTGGCACTGAATTCGCGCTTCTCGAAGTCGACCTCAGCCATCTTCCGGTCGAGTTCCGAGAGGTCCGCGGCGCTCATCAGGTCAGGATCGGGGAGTGGGGCGAACACACTCTGGAATTTCGCAAGCAATCGCGTAGCGAACTTTTCCAGGATGCTTTCGGTTGGATCGTCTATCACGTCCGGGCTCGGGCTCCAACCATCTGCGACCTTGCACACGTCAATACGGCAATCAGGGTTCGCGGGGCGATCGACCAGGCTGACTTCTCGGAGCTGGAGCTTTTCAACTGTGTCGCCCACTTTGGAGAGCTTGCTTCCGCCGATCGAGAAACCCTTATAGACGCCCTCTTGGCATTTTTTCCAGGCGTCTCCGTCCACGATCTTGGCCGTGATATACAGCCCCTTGCTGTCGACACTGGCCTCTTTGGCGACGCCGACAGCCGAGTTGGTGTGCATTTCCCTGATGTTTGCCCATTTCATGTAATCGGGCAGTGCAGCCTTGATGGCATCCAGGGTGACGACTTCGCCTTGCAAATCTTTGGTGGGAGTGGAGGCATAGCCGCAGACTATATGTTTTTCTTTGTCGACCTTTTCGATGGGAAGGAAAAACTGAAAATCGTTGTCCACGTTTGCTCCAATGAAAAACGCCCGACCGCCTCCTCGAGGTGTCGAGCGCAATAAAATAGCCCGACTGCCCTGAGGCGTCGAGCTCCGTTGTTCGGATACTCCTTACAAGTCAGACCCTAAGACCAACATCTCTGGCTTGTCAAGAGCAAAGTTCTTGCTGGCCAACTTCCACCTGCGCAACCTGACCAAGTGGCATTCCGCCTACGAGCAGCGCTGCTTCATCGATCGGACGCTTGCCGATCCACACAAAGTTGTATTCGCCGCGGCCCACTTCTTTCAGCGAAAACTCATCACAGGGCCACGCTTTCTCAATTTCGTCTGCGTAGCGTTTCAGAATGATTTCCTCACCCTCGTCCGTGAAGTGGTGACCGCCTTTTGCTTTCACAACGCAGGTCTTGTGCGACCGGTTCCCGGGGGTAAACAACTTGATTCTGAGGCAACGTAGCGGCTTCGTTGGCATTGAATGTTTCCTCAATTGAGCACCGAAACTGCACCTGGCGACTGCAATCCTTCGCTCTCAATCATTGCGGCCAGAGCAGCCGTCGCCGCCTCATGCACCGGGATTCGCATGGCCTGAAGGTAGGCCTCGATTTCGCGCTGCACGGAGGCCTCGACCTGAACTTCGTTTGGCACATTGATTCCAAGGTCGGAGACGCACACGAAATGCGAGCGCCGGATCACTTCGGCAGCGGGCTTCGATAAGATCATCATGGCTTCACTGGCTTGTCTGGCTCGACTTCCACAATCTGGATTGACTTGAGGTCATCGTTAACGGAGACGGCAACCGCAACGCCTACCTCTTCGACTTCTATCAGCTCGACGCCGACTTCGATAAATAGTTTGTCAGTCACAGCTTGATACTCGTCTCCTGAACGAGTCGTAACGGCTTGCCTTTTTCGAAGATGAGCACGATTTTACCGTAAAATTCTGGCGGCAGGATCGGCTCAAGTACAGCGGCAGCTTGCAAGATGATCTCTGCCGTTGTTGGCATCGTCTCGATCGCCGGTTCAATCGCGTGTGTCGCCATACTCATACCCGCGCAAACTCCCCATGTAGGAGCTCGGCGGCCGCCACGTATAACTCGTGCGCTCCAGATGGAGTTGAATCGTATCCGCAGACCACGGTTGTTCCGTTTACCGTAATTCGAGCCCTATATTTTCTGGTTCTCTTCACATAATCGACGCCCTTGTACCCAGTCCCGGTTGTGCAATTTAGTCGTCGGTTGTATTGATTCTGTACCGACGTGGCGATGCGAAGATTGGAGCGTCGATTATCGAGCGTCTTCAAAGGATCACGGTGGTCGCCCTCCCTTGGGTCGCCAAAGCCAAGACCAAGAATGACGCGGTGCATATCAACATGTCTTTGTTTCCCATTCACGCGAGGAAGATTGCGTGTAGCATAAAAGCTCTGCATTCCCGGAGACCAGCGCGCAAACCATTTCCACTGATTAAGCCAATCGAAGTCAGCCGCATCGACAATGGTCACTTGTCCTTGAGTCAACCTAATTTCACGGTACTCGCTCACTTAGTCTCCATCTTCCGTTTCGTAATATCCGCAACTACATCGGCAAGAGGGATGAATTGGAGGGGCATCGTCCCCCGAAACGAAGTCCTGATCGATTAGAATCCGCCCCTCGTCTGCACATTCCTGACATTCGTCGCAATCGTTTTCGGCGGGGATGAGTTCTTTCCATTTCATGCCCACGCCTTTGGCGGCCAGCTTCTCTCCGCGGCTAGAGGCAAACGCTTTCTCGGTTCGGGATATCGTCAATGCGCGCGCCGGTGAAAAGCTCTCATGGCCGACGATCTCATGTTGGAGCTGGTTCACCGTCCATCCCTTGTCGACCGCACTCGACGCCAACTCACAGAGATCATTGCGAGTGGTATCGGTGATGGCCCATTTGGCGTCTGGATTGTCGACGATCTTACCATTCGCGAGAATCCTTTTGCCAACCAACTCAGCGCTGCGCGTCCGCGCCATCTCGGACGCCTGGTCCAGAACCTTTGTCCAGAGCGTCTTGTTTTTTGCTCCGGTGATCCCGAAGCGCAACAGATATTTCTCGGCTCCCTCGGTCGCCACAGCCTCAAGCAATGGCGTTACCTCTGGGATCAGGTCGTCCCAATCATCGACTTTGTACTTGAGCAACTCCTGAAGTTGCTCCTTGGAGATCGGCTTATCGGCCTTAGCAATCTTCTCGGTATCGAACAGAGCGGCAATCTCGTGTCCCTTGCGCTTGAGATAGGCGGCTAATATTTGCTCCAGGCTTTTCCGCGCTTTCCAAAAGGGACACCGGCCGCTTTCCCCGCCTCCGTTTCCCCTGAAGCATTTGCGCTGCTCTTGCCGTCCTCATCGCCCTTGGCGCCTGCTCCGCCAGCTTGCGGCATCTCGGTTTGCGCCGCCAATACCTTGAATGGAATTGCTCCGCCTGAGGTGTACACCATCGGCACGTCGCCACCCTCGACCGGATCAAGTCCCTGTCGCTCTCGACTTTCGTTGAGCGTGAGCTGTGCTGTTTTCACGTAGCCAGTGAGCACGGTCTGCTGGTTGACGATATCGACTTCTTCGTCCTGATTCCAGACCAGCTCTAGATCGTCCCAGCCCCAGCCCATCTGAACAAGAGCGTCCATGAAGGACTTCCACCAGACCATCTCGACTTCGATACCCTGCTGCTGAATCTGCTGCTTCTCAGACTCGACCGAGGAGCGCGATGCGGGCTCCTGGATGTATGGCTTGGGCAACGTGCGGAAGGCTCGACAGACGATGCGAGTCATCCACTCGTCATAGGTAGACTTCAGCAGCTCGCCGGCGGAACCCTTCATTTCGAATGGCTGCATGCCGCTGGGGATAAAGCGGATCTTTGATTTAAGCTTGAGATTCCCAGAGAGAATGGCATCGAACGTCGCCTGCCAGATCGCTATCTGCTCCGGGGTCCAGCCTTCGGGGACGCCAAACATTACGTCCGGAACATTTCCCTCTTTCCAGAAGTTCAGCATGTACAGGCCCTTGCGAACGACCTGCGTAGCCTCCATCATGATCTGCTCGACTTCGCTGAATCCGAAGATCGGGCAGTCGGTACGCGGACGCGCCGGCATGTAGAGCAGTTCGCGCTCGTGGTAATTGTCCATTGGCAGCCCTTTGACAATTTGCTGGTAAGCGGGCTGCGGGAAGTCAGGGATTCGTCCGTAGTCATCGACGAGCGGCTTTACCGTGGCGCCGTCTAGCGCGATGATGGCGTAAGGCTTGTTCTGGAGCCTATTTTTCCAGATAAAGGCGCTGGCCGCGTCGATCGTGTAGCGATCGCGGAAGATCATCCGCATCCACATTGCGTAGGGGATCTTCCGATCAGGCTTGAGGAAGAACTGCGTCAGCTCTTTGACGCGCGGATCGTCTTCCGACTTCTTTCCCTTTGGCGGATTCTTGAGCGCGAACTTCCAAGGCAGCGCCACCAGCTCGTCGATGCGACCTTCCATCTCGAGCGTGATTACCCCCGACCCTCTGGCCAGGCCACGAAGCAGTGAGTAGAGATTGAGGCGCTGCGGGAAAATCGCGACGTTGATGAATGTCGGATAATCCCAGGTGCGCGGGTAATTGACGTAGGGAGGACCAAACGGTGTGACCGGCTGTCCGGGAGAGAACCAGTTGTCGAGGTCGACGTCACCAACGAAGTCAGGCGGCTGCTCACGGTCGTACATGCCGGGTTTGTCGGTGTCGCCAATCAGCAGACCACGCGAGCCACGATAATTTCCAGGGAGATTGTAGTTGCCGCGGGACCGTCCATGAGCGCGAGGGGATTGCACAATAGCCGCGCCGGGGTTGAGCGGCGAGCGAGCTCCGCCTTCGGGCAGCTTCATCAACGGCTCACCGTAAAACGGATCGCGTTCGTTTTCGTCGTCTAACGGCATGCTATTTACCCCTGCTATCAATTGCTCCAGGCTGGCTTATTACACTCCGGATGGAGGCTGTTCACGCCATCGGTCACGATCTCATTGCCCAACGGCTTCCCGCACTTCGCGCAAAGCTCAACTGGCGTCATCTTCGCCATCGCAGCCTGGTACGCTTTGAGAGCCGACGGAGTGTTGGCCTGCTCCTTAACCGGCGATGGCCTGACGCCATCAGCCTTCACTTCCTGCTCTGTCGACTGTACGGACGCCGCGGCTTCCGACCCGGTGTTCTGATAGTGCCGCAAGAGCCCAGACCAGCCTTCCCACCCACCGGCTAGCTCCGTCAGTGCCCACACGTCAGCATCGAGCCTGTCCGGAGAGTCATCATCGGTCTGAGGATTCCAGTTAGTGAGCTGGTCTTCGAGGAGTCCGAGGGTACCCAAGTGGTGCACTCGACGCTGCTCGTAGAGAGCGGCGATCGGCTCCGCTCTGATCGACTTGCCGCGGCTCGCGTGTACGCTCTTGTACGAAACATTCGCATCTTGGTGGCGAATAACAGCTTCGATCATGTCTCCGCCGTTATTGACCTCACCAACAATCCGATCAGCTTGCCAGTGGTGGTAAAGGATCACGGCTTTTTTGGCCCAGCCGTCCGGAGTGTAAACCCCCGAGGCATCCTCAAGGACACAGAACTGGTCAGGGTCATCCGCAAACTGTCCGGCAACGATCAATCCGGTTTCGTCTGAATTCTCATTGCTAGTAACCGCCGGATCGATCGCGACAACGATGCGCAGCAGCTCTGGGACCTTGGCGATTCGGGAAGCGTCGATGTCGGCCAGCTTCCAAAGGGCACCCGGGTTATCGTCGAGGACCTCGGCCATGAGCTCCTGTCGTCCGAGCCTGGTGCCCTCGTACTTCTTGATGATCTTGCTGTAAAACGTCGATGCCAGGTTCGCTCGATTGGCATAGGTGGTACCGCGCGTGACGTGGACAGTTGAATCGCCGATGAGCGCACGAATGAGCTTGGTTGGCCGCGGCGTGGTGGTGGCGACGGTCTGCGGTTTACGCCCGAGGCGTAGTCCGAACATCGCCTGGTCCCAGGAGTCCTGATCGTATTGCCAAGAGGCGGGTTCATCACAGTTGTGGACTATGACGCCGTTGGCAATGTACTCCTGCTCACCTTCAACCGACAGATTGTAGACGGTTTGTTTTCCAGCGTCCTCCCAGGTTGACACAACGCTGGCTGCAATAGTTCCCTCTTCGACTGCTGAAGATCGAACCGCAGTATGCGCAAATCTTCTCAACTTTGCGTTTCTCGTCCGCGAGCTTGCGATGGCACGTGGTGCACTTGGGAAGTTGAACCTTGCGTTTGATGACCATCCGCTTGCCGCACACGGAACAAGAAACCCTGTACCGCTTACGGCTTGGGTTGGACTCACCAATGTGCTCGACAGCATGGATGCGTTTATGTTTCTTGTGCGTAACGCATTCAAGATTATCCAGCTCGTTGTGAGTTTTAACCCTATCGCGGTGGTGAATCTTGTGGCGTGGCGGGATGGGTCCGTTCGCCTGTTCCCAGACCCAGCGATGCTGGTACACGTTCGCGCGCTTGCCGCGCTTTCCGACTGCTCCGATATAAGCGCCAATGTAGCCGTTGCTGCGTAACTGCCAATTGATAGGCTGTCGAGTCTCGTCCATCCATAAGATGTTAACACTGGATGTTCGCCAGTTCCAATCAATTCTGCGCCGTTTGAAAAACGCACACGGCCAACATTTGCGGGACGAGACATGATAGAGCGGACTTTGCGTACTCCATGCCGAGTGACTACGTTATCGCCCACATCCAAGACCTCAATGGGTCTCGGTCCACTTGGTGTTTCAATCATCGTGCCAGCGATAAAGCACCACAATTTCTGATGCTGCTTGCCGCGCAGTCTGTCAGGCTCAGCCGCTGTAAACAGCAGCGACCGTGCTCCGTTCGGCCAATCGAGGCGGCGCTTGCTAACACGATAGACGGGACGCTCGTCAGGGGGACAGACGGCAAGGATTCCACTCTCACCCTCCACCATGATGTCGCGCAAGTCATCAGCCGTTGCCGCAATGAAGTTCACGTGGTTATAGCCGCTCTTGATCCACCGCCGGACCAGCTCTGCCCCGCAGCGTGTCTTGCCGAATCCGCGGCCGGCGAGAATGAGCCAGGTTGCCCAATCGCCGCCCGGATGACATGCGCAATTGCTTGGCGGAAGCTGCTCCGCGCGTGCCCAGCTTGGCCAGTCATAAGCAAGAGCCTGAAGTTCGACATCGGAAAGAGCCGCAAGCCGTTGCTCAATCCCCGGCTGCTGGCGGATCTGTTCGATTACCGATAAGCTTGCCAATCAATTCCTCACGATCCACCTTGACGTGGACGGGATTGTCGGGGTCCCCGGTGTGCTTCAACGTGTCGCCATACTTCTTGGGCGCCAGCTTCGACGCATACCATTTGCGCGCATCGATCTGCAGCCGGGAGCGCTCGACCATATCGCCAGTGATCGTCTTGATCTCAGGAGCGGTTGTTAGTTTACCGTCCGCATCCTTGATTTCGACCAGCTTAGATTCGGTCTTCTTGCCCTTCCTAGACTTGTCCGCAAGCTCAAGAATCTGTTCGGCTAAATAGTCGGCCTGAGCTTCCCTCGCGCGCGCGTATTTCTCCGAAAACTCAGGCTTGTCGGCGAGCCAACCGGTGATCGTGCTGTACTTAGGCATACCCTTCTGTTTGCAAATTGTGACCAGGCTTTTTCCGTTAGCGATACGATCGCAAATCTCGTCCGCAAGCTCCGGAGTGTACAGGCTGGGCCTACCGACTTTCATCGAGCGCCAATCTCCACTGCTCTAACAAAGGCGTCGGGCCGCACATCGAGCGCTTTGCAGATTCGAATGAGGCTTGAGACGGTTGGCATCACTTGGTTGCATTCGATCTTGCTGACGTAGGTGCGCGGACAGCCGAGCAGGATTGCAAATTCGCTCTGGCTCAAGCCTTTAGCCTGCCTGATGACTCTCAACACGCAAGCTAAGGACTCGCCGAGTAGGTCGTGTCGCATGGCGTTGATGGGAAACCCACGCAGCTTGATCGGCGCTGTGTTCTCTGGCTCCGTCTCTACCGTAGGCTCCGGCGGTGGATCGAGTGGTACGCCACACTTCCGGCAGAGGCCGTTGGTTGTCTTGAACTGGGTCAGGTGACAGGTATCGCACTTCACTACGGGGCGATCATCAACCGGCGCTAGGGCTGTTGCGCTCATCTTCCGCCGGCCTCACGGTGAACCTGCTCGTAATCCGCGGCGCTCATCGACCGGCCATCCTCCCAAAACACGTAACCAGCGCTGAATCGCATGGGCAGCTCGTCGGGGACGGAGGCTCTGAGGTTTACGATCCGCATCTGTGCGGCGTCGAGGACCTCTTCCCGCACGGGGAAGTTAAGGCTCTCGACCGGGTGCTTAATAGAGCCGTCAGCGCAGACCGTGATGTCACCCTGAGGAAATCTCATGCGTGTGCGGCCATTGCTTTCTTTGCGATGGCGAATTCGCGCCATTCCCGACCATCAGTGACTTGATGGGCGGATTTCACCACGATGCAATCTTCCCAGCTCGCACGCCCATAATTGGCAACCTTGCGCATCGCAGTCAGCTCCGCGCCAGTCAATCTCCGCTTGCCCTGGTCCGCGCACCCCAAGGCGTTGCGCCGTGATTCCGCGCATGTGATCTGCGCCGGGCTGAAGTGTTCCGGACATCCCGCCTGGTCGTATCCCCGCTCCGTAAGTTGCTCCGGGGTCAGTGGAATACGGCTCACCGGTGGCGCGACGTAATCCTTACGGTCGCGAACGTACTGCGCGAACTTCCCGCACATGAGGACAGCTCCGGTTGCGAGCAGCATTTCAAGCTGCGCACGTCCGGCGCTAAAGAGGGGTCTATCAACCGCTGGATTGTGGGAGTGTAGGTAGACAGGGGTTTTCTTCATGGATGTGAGACGCCCCGGCTGGCGCGCGCCGAGAAAACGCATGACTACATGTACCGCACTACAGCTAGGGTCCTACTTCTCAGACATCGCCTTAATTGGGGTTAGGATGGCAGGTACTCTGGACGTAATCAAGATGTTGCAACCGATGTTGCAACCGTAGAGGGTTTCTTTCCTCGATGGCGGCGCATAGATTCTCGACTCTCGCGCGTGTGGCAGTCATAGCACCAATGAGACGGCTTGCCGCTGCGGTCCTTTCGGATTGGGAAGTTCTCTACTGGTTGAAGCTCACCGGAGTGCTCACATCCAGGGTGAGTGCAAACTCTTGGATCGTCGCTCATTGGGCCG
>Ga0181533_1004147_pt1 | contig 15055 bp, 10 predicted proteins | sample PEATcosm2014_Bin_45_FD_119772 | JGI IMG/M metagenome (GOLD analysis project Ga0181533, IMG submission 119772) | Peatland microbial communities from MTU Mesocosm Facility, Houghton, MI, USA - PEATcosm2014_Bin11_60_metaG | ecosystem: Environmental > Terrestrial > Soil > Wetlands > Peat | place... | reverse complement strand
GTCAACGACTTGAGGCCTCCGAAGGACGATCGGTTCGCCGTGGGGAGGAACCGCCAGCGCCAGGTCCCTGTGTCGATGTAATACCGTTCGAAATTATCATCGCCATCGATGAACACAACATTGGGTGTATGTGTGTGACCAGCAATCACGAACCGGGCCAACCTGTCCTGGATGAGTTTCTCGCGTGCGGCAAACTTTTCGGGACCTTGGCCGTCTTCGTTCCCCGTTGCCTTTTTGGCGATAGATTGAACTTCGCTGAGCTTAAGCCCGACACGCCACAGCTTCGCATCGAAAAAAGCTTCGATGGCAGCCAAGAGAATCGGGTGCCGTGTTTTTTCCAACCTGTAGAGCCAGTCACGGAAGAAAGCGTCATCGCAAATTTCGTCCAACAATTTTCGAGCAATGGGTTCGAGGTATTTCCACGCTTTTTCGGGATCCCATCCCGGGATATTGAGAAGGAAGTCGAGGAGTGCGGATTGCGGCCGCACGTCGTCAAACTCGAGGAGACGGATATAGAGACGCCTCAGATCGGGATCATTCAGGAGCTTTTCAGGGCCGTATTCTTGCTGGAAAAGGTACGGGAGGCGACTGGCGACGTTTACAGTAATGAAATCGCCGAATGTTGCATTATCGTACTCCGTCGCGCCGAGAACCACCGGGAAAGGGTCCGTCGCGCTATGATCCACGGAAAAATTGTAGGGATCGTACTCATGCCCGTGGCGTACAAGCACTCGTGGGTCATTGAATTGGAGTTGGTGCTCGAAGGCGGCTCCATTCTTTGCCAGGCCAAGGAGTTCGCGCACCTTTTCCCGAATGGCCGGCGTTGCGTTCAAAAGGCGATCGTGGTTTCCGGGGAAATAGTGCAGCCTGACCGGTGCGGGAAAATCCTCGAGATTGCCGGGCTCTGCCGGATTCGGGGCATATTTGCTCGCTGCGAGATCCTCGAAGGCCGAAAGCGATCCCCTCACCTCTACCTCGGCGGCGATCTTGCCCAGAATGTTCAAGACCTTATCCCCCAGGTCGTCTCCGATTTGAGAACAGCTCACGAAGGGCCTTAACTCGTCGTCGAACCAAATCTGTGTGCGATGTAAATCGAAGATATCACCTGCGAGCACGAAGTCGACTTCTTTTGGTTTACTGCTAAGTGTGTCGCGTCCAAGGCGCGCAATGATCTGCCGGAACGCACTTTCGGGCAGATTCCGTGTATGAAGATTGATACTGTTCGGATCGTCTGCTTCCCCGATCCTGTCCCTGGCTATCTCTTCAAAATGTAAATCGGAAATGACAACTAACATAGGTCTGCTCCTTGGCTATTGCCCACTTAACAAGCAGTGGAAAGCTATTTTCATATTTCCATACTTCCGGCCAAGCACATGTCGATATGTAACAGAACTGTTCAAGTCGAAAGTTATTCAACCCAAATTTGCCCGGGCTCTTTCACCGCATTCTAGGGCTTGCCATGGAAACTAGTAATCGTCCCGGTTACGCAGATCACCGTACCGGAGTATAGTTCTTCGGGCGGTTTCTCCAACTTGCTCCGATCCGATCCCCAAATGCCCACAGTAAAGACTTGGTTCGGATAAGGCTTGTCCAGATTGAGGAAAGTGGATTGTGCTTTGCTCTTGGCTGCAAAATGGACGCTCGCGACTGTGCCACAAAAGGTCTTTTGCTGGCCAATGAATTTGGCGGCGTCTTCGGGAGTGATGGTTTCTTGGGCATAAGCGACTGAGACAAAGCCCACCAGTAAAGCCATTATGAGCAGTAATTTGAATCTTTTCATTTTTGGCTCCTCGAATTAGGGCCGATCAAAGTGGCCTTGGGCGAATGCAATAATCACTTACAAAGGATTGTGGGTTGTCAATAGAGTCAGGGAGGCCGGGGCTAGTAACAGGTTCGCCAGCAGACTCACGGTGTGAAATCTCTGAATTTAGTTTAAAAAGAAAATTTAAACTGTCCTCCTTGCAATCAATCCCATAGGCCTCTCGCACTGCATCGTCAAGACTTATTTGGGCTTCTTTCAGAACATTACTGCCAGGCAACTCCATTAGCCTATACAGGCTTCTGAGGCTAGTTTCATTTTCGTCCATCAGCTTTCTTCTTACCTTGGAAAAATTCGAGGATGCTTTGGCAACTTTTTGAATTCGTTCTATTTTTGGTGACTGTGGCCAAGGAAATGATGCAAATACTGTCTCATTTGTGTAACGAAAGTCGCCTTTTAAGGTAGAACAACGGGCGGTAAACCACTCCCAGTGCATTTCGGATTGAAGTATGCCGAAGGAGTAATCGTCCGCGAAAAGAAAGGCAACTATGGCATCGTTAGGATTGATGGAGTGATGTACAAACTCAAAAATAGGTCTCTTTGTTACCCTGCTGCAAATTATATAGCGAGGTAATTGGCGCATCTTATCTATAAGCTCTGCCCTAGGCCGAAAGAGAAGCCACCATCTGCTAAGAAAATTTCCGTGGTCTCGATTAACTTTGGCGCTTGGATTTTCTGCAAGGACTTCCTCATTTTCGACCCTCTCTCGATCTGCCGTCTCTCTGATTCCAGGTAAGACCACATTCTTAATTCTTTCAAAGGGCTTGGTGTAATTAGCAGAAGCTGTTATATCTTTGGGGTGAAAATCAATTACATATCGGCTAGGACCGGGAGGATAATGGCTCAAGAAGTCATCAGCGATGAGGTAAGGGAAAATAACCTCGGTATTCTTCGCTGAGTGGTTAATCATTTCATGAGCTTCTTCAGGTGAGAGAAGAAAGCCCGAATGGCCATGAGTCTGTCCTTGATAACAAACCTTCGGATTTTGATTGGTCTCAAGCTTTCCAGCAGCGGAAACATCCACTTTCGAAGAAAGAGAAGAGTTTATCCAGTCAAGCTCTGTGACCTCCCATGGACTATCTCTATTGTCTCCAAGCTGATTATAAAGCTTCTTTTTACCAAAATCGTACCCCTTGATCCAGTTGGCGATTGAAACATGCACCACAGCATCGCCAGACCAAACCTGTGAAGAAACCGCTTCGGTAATCGTTCCCCCGTTTCCAACAATGTAATCCAACCCGCCTTCCCGAGAGTAGTTTTGGCGAATGGTGTTCGTGCCTACCAAGCCAGATCGTCCACCGAGTGGAAGCTCATCATGCGCACGTCGAAACCAGTAGACACAATAATCTGCACGGCCTGGCATGTCAGGATAGCGTGCCCTTAATCTGTTCAAGTAAGCACGACCAAACTCCCTTTGCATCTTGTTTTTGGATTGATAAGGAGGATTGCCAATGATCGCGTCTGCTTTTGGCCATTGAGAGAGCAGTGCATCAGTGCAGTATATGTTCTTATCCAGATTGTCTAACGGCAGCACCCTGTCCAGGGGCAGTTGCATTGTTCTGTCAGTGATTTGTTCTTTCATGATGCGCATTGCAACCGACTTAGCTATTAGCATGGTGACTTTTGCTAATTCGACCGGAAAGCTATTAAGATCAATGCCGAAAAATTGCTTGATATTGACACTGGCCATAGCAGCCTCTCTTTGGTGGCGAGGCATACGGAGCTTAAAATTAGTGTGAATTTTGATGAGTATGTCTAATTCTATTCTCTTGATCTCAAGGTAAGCAACGTAAAGAAAGTTACCACTGCCACATGCCGGGTCCAAAACAGTAAACCTGCGCAATTTCCGGAGCAGCACGATTAAGTCTTCCAGGTTACTAGCCGTTTCCAGAGCTTCACGCCAGGGCCTTACGATAGTTGGGGTGACAATCCTTTGGATATCAGTTTCGCTAGTGAAATGTGCGCCATAAGCATGGCGCTCTTGCTGATCCATGCTAGATTGGAAAAGAGTTCCAAAGATTGGGGGCTGAACTTTCGACCAATCTTCAGACAACGCTTCGATGAGAAATTCAATTTCTGTTAGGTTAAGTTCGATAGGCTCGATATCTGAGAATAGCCCTCCATTAAAATACTGAACTTGCTGATAATCACCTGCGCGGGCCTGCTTTGGGTTGTCCATTTGCTTAAAAAGGTCTCCCAGGCGGTCATAGGTACTCGCACCTCTTTTGCATTCGTGGACAAGCTTTGTGAAAAGGTTCCTGGGCAGAAGCCCGACATCTTCGGCAAACATTGAGAATACGCATTGCAGCAGGAATCTCTGTGCCAGCATCCTGTCCTCGCCTCGTGAAACTAGCGAATTGAAAATAGTTGCTATTTTATCTGCTGCTTTACGAGTGACCGCTACCCGGTCATTGCCGAAAAGGGGTTCATCTTCAACGGGGAAAAGAAAATTGAGGGCTGAGTAGCGCCTAGGCAAATCTTCGAGTTTGATCCTGTCCATCGGGTCATCAAGCTGTAAGTCGAAGTCATATATCCAAAATTCCTTGAAATTGCAGAGAATTACATAGCGCGGTCTATGTGGGACAAGTTCTAGCCAGTACTCGAACGCCTGACGGTAGTGCTTGTCTAATTTCTCGCTACTTTTCTTCATTTCCAAAAGAACACGCGGCTTCCAAACAAGATCAGCAAACTTGGTCTTCTGGTCTTTTCGTTTAACTCTAAACTCTAGGGTTGCACCTGCCTCCTTGTATCCGTGATGGCCAAAGGCTTGAAATAGCCGATCACAGAAGACCTGTGCTTCACCTTTTTCATCTCCTTTGAGGCGACCAGCGTACTTGACGAACTCTTGGATGCGGGAAACTTTCAGCTCTATTTGAGGCATGACTTCCTCTGGGCTCAAAATAGGCAAATGGCCCTGCCCGTGTGATAAGCAAAGCAAGTAGGACGGATGTTCCGGGCGAGGGGAGTTTTTACCTTACTGGAAAAGGTCTGATCGAGTCAAGGTGGTTCGGAAGCTGAGTATCCTATAATCCGCTTGAAAAATATCGGGCATCGCAGGGTTTCAATGTTCTGCTCGCTTCTGATCGGTCCGCTTCGGGAGCCGCAATCCTTCGTCAGCAAGTACGAAATAGGCGAGCGGCGACTTGACATGCTGGACATCCGCGCTATCTGTGAGGCTGTAGGGATAACGCTTGAAGAGTTTGTAGGGATATTGGAGGGAAGTCTGGCGCGGAGGCATGATTACAATTGAATTTTATCTAATTCCATAAAGATGCTATGCTAGAAAAAACCGGGAGTTGATACCTACTCAAGGAGAAGAGATGCTCCGGTTAACGCCTTCCGATTTGTACACTTTTTTCCGCCCCCAAAAATGCGAGAATCGGATCTACCTTAGAGATAAAGGACTGGAGGAAGCACCACTCAGTCCCTACGAGGAGGTTATTCGTCGCCTTGGGGAAAGACATGAGCTTGCTCACCTCTCACAGTTTCCCGTTGTCGCCGACCTACGTTCAGGGTCCCTGGAAGACCGGGAAAAACAAACCCGGGAAGGAGTGCAAAAGCAGATTTCGGTAATCTATCAGGCGGTAATGCGCGCCAGCTACAAATTCGGAGCCTTGGAATGTGAGATCATCGGGTCGCCTGATTTCTTGATCAGGGAGGCAGATAACTACATCATCCGGGATTCAAAGATATCGCGCCGGATCAATGAACAGGACCATCCGGAAATCATCCTCCAACTCCAGCTTTATGGATGGCTGTATGAACAAACTTTCGGCAGGGAGCCTTCAGCGCTCGAAGTCCACGCTGGCACAGGCGAGGTAATCCGCGTGCCATATGATGGAGGTACGGGCGTCCTTGGTCTATTGGAGGAGATCCTGGTTTTAAAAACTCTGCAGTCGGAGGCCTACAGCCCGGTAGGGTGGACAAAATGCGGCGGATGTCCTTTCCATGACCATTGCTGGCCCAGAGCTGAGAAGCATGAAGATGTGGCTCTGGTCTACGGCGTCGATCAGGGCCTCGCGGCGGAACTCAACCGGCAAGGGATTTCGACAATAACCAAGTTAATAGCCGATTTTGACGAGGCAACCCTTGCCGATTTCAAGCGACCTTGGGGAAACAAATTTCAAAAGGTCGGTAAGAAAGCGTCTTCCATTCTTCTCATGGCAAGAGTAACGGCTTCAAAACAGGAAGTAATGATCGAACAACCTCAGATACCGGACTTCCCAAACTACGTCATGTTTGATCTTGAAGGCCTGCCGCCCCATCTCGATGAGCTGGATAAGATTTACCTGTGGGGTTTGCAGGTTTTTGGGGAAAAACCGAGCATTTTCCTCCCAGCCTTAGCGGGGTTTGGCGAAGACGGGGATAAGAAAGGGTGGGACGCATTCCTTAAGCAGGTCGAGGAAATCTTTGCAGAATATGGCGATATCCCCTTCGTCCATTGGCACCATTACGAGAGGGTTCGCATTGATATGTATGTCAAACGATATGGAGACCCAAACGGAACCGCTGCCAGGGTCAGAAGGAACCTGCTCGACCTCTTGCCCGTTGCGCAAAAATCGATAGCTCTCCCCCTTGCCAGTTACAGCCTTAAAGTTGTGGAGAAGTACATAGGATTTAAGAGAACACAGGATGAGTACGGCGGGGATTGGGCTATGGCCAAATACATCGAGGCAACCGAACTCGAAGATACTGGTGAAAGAGAAAGAGTCGTAAATGATATCCTGACCTACAATCGAGAGGACCTTGCGGCTACATGGGAGGTTCTACTTTGGTTGAGATCAAAGATAAATTAACAGCGAGGTCGCCCCTTTTTTCTCCTATAAATGAGTAGATTCACTACTGATTTACTATGCTGAAGTCTCGGCAGTGGAGCAGAAACTTATGCTAAAGAAGATCATCTCAATCAAGAACGTTGGACGTTTTTTGAGCTGCGGTGCTCCCGGAGATGTTGAGCTCAAACCTTATACCCTGATGTTTGCCGAGAATGGCCGGGGTAAGACGACTCTCTGTGCAATTCTCCGGTCTCTCCAGTCTGGGAATAACGGGCATGTACTGGGTCGTACTACACTCGGGGCCAAAGGCGGACCGGAGATTAGGATTCTTCTTGACAGCGGGACCAGCACTTTCAAGGACGGCGTGTGGAACGCCACTGTTCCCAACCTCAGCATCTTTGATTCCACGTTCGTTTCCGAGAACGTCTATTCGGGTGATGCCGTTGAGCTCGGCCATAAGCGCAACCTATACAGGGTGATTGTTGGCAGGCAGGGAGTGGAACTTGCTCGTTTGATTGAGCAGTACGACGCGGCCAGTCGTGAGAAGAGTGCTGATATAAGATTAAAATACGCGGCGGTTCAGGCCCTTGTACCACAGGGATTGACCGTCGAGACCTTTCTGGCCCTGCAGGAAGACACGGCAATAGATGCCAAGATCGCCGAGAAGACAAAGGAATTCAAATCGGTCAGGCAGGCTGATCTGATCAGGAGCCGCGGTGGTCTATCTGAGCTGACCTTTCCATCGTTCCCTTCCGGATTTTCAACGTTACTTGGCAAGACCATCGTGGAGATCGCCAAGGATGCGGAACGCTTCATAAACAACCACATTGAAACGCACGCCATGCAAGAACGTGGGGAACCGTGGTTATCTGAAGGTTTGGGCTACATCCGCAACGATAGATGTCCGTTTTGCGGCCAATCTCTTGATGGGGTTAAATTAGTCGCCGCTTACAGAGCCTATTTCAGCAAAGCCTATAACGACCTAGTGGCCGAAATCACGGCTCTTCGCCAACTAATCGCCACCACTTTTGGCGACCGGGCTATTGCACAGATGGAAAGAGTTCTGGACCAGAACAGCAGTGGCGTCGAATTTTGGTCAAGGTATTGCCCGATTGCCACACCTGTTTTGACTGGCGCCAGCGAAATCGGGGACACATTACGCAGTATCCGGCAGGCTGCACTGGCTCTCCTAGACCGTAAGGCGGCTACCCCTTTAGACCGCGTGGCAACAAATACATTGTTCACCACAGCGCATGCCGCTTTTGTGGCGGCGCAGAATAATCTCACCACTTACAACCAGGCTGTGCAGAACGCAAATACCACCATTAATAAAAAGAAGGCTGACACCAGTATTAGTAACATCAAAAGTGTTGAGACCTTACTTATCCGCCTCCAGGCGACAAAGAGGCGGCATGAACCAGATAGTAAAAAAGTATGTCAGGAGTATCAGGATGCACTGACGGAGAAAGGAGGTATCGAAAACAGGAAGGCGAGGGTCAAAGATCGCCTGGACAAACACACGCAGCAGGTAATTGGCAGCTATCAGAAGACCATCAACCGGCTGCTCGAAGACTTCCAGGCTGGATTTCGGATCACTGAAGCCAAGCACGGCTATCCTGGAGGTGTAGCCAGCTCGACCTACCAGATTCTCATCAATGACACGCCCGTTGAACTGGGTGATGCGAGCAGCCCCATTGAGAGGCCGAGTTTCAAAAACACTCTCAGCTCTGGGGATAAGAGCACCCTCGCCCTTGCTTTCTTCCTGGCGCAATTAGAGCACGATCCTGAGAAGGCAAACCAAATCGTCGTTTTCGACGATCCATTTAATAGCCAGGATAGCTTTCGAAAAGAGTGCACCGTTCAAGAGATCAAGAAATATGGTGACACCTGCCAGCAAGTCATCGTACTCTCGCACGATCAGAACTTCCTGAAGCGCATCTGGGACCGGCTGGCCACGAAGGCAGCTGACCGAAAATGCCTCTATCTTACACGAATCGGTGTGCGGGACACTAGAATCTGTGCATGGGACATTGAGGAGGCCACGCAGGCTCCCTGTCTTCTGGACCGGAAAGCACTCACGGACTACTACCGAACACCCGAGGGTAATCCAAGAGATATCGTGAATAAGATCAGGCCAGTTTTGGAGACGTACTGTAGAAACCTCTACCCGGGGGAATTTGGACAGGATACACTCGGTACTATTATCGGCAAAATCCGGACAAGTGGTACCATCCACCAACTTTTCCCTATACTCGGCGATCTTGACACGCTTAACGAGTATACTCGCCGTTATCATCACGGAGAATCTCCAAATGCGGGGACGGAGCCGATCAACGATACAGAGCTGCAGGGTTTCGTTAAGAAGACCCTGATGATCACAGGACTTTGCTAGTAAGTGAAACAGTCAGCTGCGAACATATACTTCGGAGAAGCTAGCGGGTCACTCCCGAGAGGAGGTTTGAAGATGAGAGCCATAATCAGCCAAGCTATCGTAAACAAACAACTTTTGTCCTTCACATATCACGGATACCCTAGGGTGATAGAGCCACATGCCTACGGAATGAGTCGAGCCGGAAACGATGTATTAAGATGCTATCAGATCAGAGGCGGTAGTGAATCGGGCGATCCAGTTGATTGGAAGCTAATGACCACGAAAGACATCGTTGGCTTAACAATCTTGGACGAAAGTTTCTCCGGTCCCCGTCCTGGTTACCGGCGTGGCGATAGAGGAATGACAAGAATTTATTGCGAACTTTAGGAAAATACCTTTTTGTTAAATGTCCACCTGACGAACGAGAATAATTATGTCCAAGATTATCATTGCCTCTGAAGAGATCATCGCCTGTCCCAATTGTTCCCATCGCTTCCAGCTCAATGAAGGGATAACCCGGCAGACAATTGAGGGCTACGAGAAGGATTACGCTGAATCCTTAAAACTCAAAGAGGCCGAATTAAGGATGGATCTTCAGACTGAAATAGAGCGGCGTCTCGAAAAGGGCCATTCTGCCCAGATCGCTGTTCTGAAGGAACAGCTTGAAGATTCCAAATCGGCGACTAAAGAACTCCAAACCAAGATCGAATCTGCCCGCCAGGAAGGCAGAAGCAAGGCTCTTGAAGACTTCGAGCTGGAAAAGAAGCTCCTGCAACAGGAGCTATCGGAAAAGGACGGCAAGCTCAAAGAGCTGCGCGAGCAGGAAATGGCGCTCCGCCAGGAAAAGGCGAAGCTGGAGGAGTCCCGCCGCGAAATGGAGCTGGAATTACAGCGCAAAATTGATGAAGAAAGAAAAAAGATCGAAGAGCAAATCCGCAATAGCGAAGGCGAACGCTTCAAGCTGAAAGAGGCCGAGTATCAGAAAAAGATTGAGGATGCCCAAAAAGCTAACGAGGATTTGAGGCGAAAACTGGAACAGGGATCGCAGCAACTCCAAGGAGAGGTTCTCGAACTGGAACTCGAAAGCATTCTGAAAAGCGCGTTTCCGTTCGACATGATCGAGGCGGTCCGCAAGGGGGCACGTGGCGCGGATGTCTTACAGACAGTCGTCACACGCACCGGGCAAGTATGCGGTAAGATCATCTGGGAGGCCAAGCGCGCTGAGAATTGGTCAAACGCGTGGGTGCAAAAACTCAAGGACGATCAGCGTGAGGCCAATGCGGAGTTGGCCGTGCTGGTAACCACGGTCATGCCCAAGCAGACAACCGAGCCTTTCTGCATGATTGATGACATTTGGGTGGTCAACTTCATCGCTGTTCGGCCCATGGCCGAAACGTTGCGCATGATGCTTATAGAGACCAACAAAAATAAACTGATGGGCCTCAACAAGAATGAAAAGATGGAGGCGCTTTACCACTATCTATGTAGTGCACAATTTGCCCAAAAGGTTCGAGCCGTTGTTGATGCCTTTACGAGCATGAAATGTGATCTGGATTCCGAAAAGGCCGCTATGGCACGCATCTGGAAAAAACGGGATCATCAAATCCAACGGGTTACGCTCAACATGATGGGCATGTGCGGGGAATTGCAAGCAATAGCACAGGAATCTCTCCCTCAACTAGATGATATCGGCAGTCTGCCAGCGCCAGTTAATGAATTAGAGGAAATAGCCGTTGAGAGCGAACCGCAAGATCCCAAGCATGAGGACACAAGTATATGACGGTAAATATTCACAATCCCGATCAGTACATGGCAAGCCTCAGGCAAATCATCGCCCAAGGACGCAAGCGAATAGGATTGATTGTTGGTGCCGGCGCACCGGCAGGACTTTGTCCAACCGGCAGCAAAGACCCCTTAATTCCAGCCGTAGCCGGGCTGACAAATATGGTGCTCGACGCGCTTGCCAAGGAATATGGCGGAATTCTCAATGCCATCAAAGTAGAGATCGAGAATCCGAATATAGAGAACATCCTTTCCCGTGTACGTAGTCTTGCCAGTGTGATAGGGACCACACAGAAGCATGGTCTCGATGGACCTGGTTACAAGAAGCTTGGTGAGGCAATCTGCGAAGAAATTGGAAAGATTGTGGACAAAAGGCTTCCGGAAGGTGATACCCCTTATTCAGAACTGGTGACATGGATCAGCGGAACCGCCCGGGAACATGCCATCGAGATCTACACGACCAACTATGATCTCCTTTTCGAGGAGGCGCTCGAACGAGCACAAGCACCGTTCTTTGACGGATTCACCGGCGCGAGTGAACCCTTTTTTGACCCGTCATCGGTAGCTAACAACGATCTGCCGTCCCGCTGGACGCGACTTTGGAAATTGCATGGATCGCTCTGTTGGAAGAGCAACGGACGCGGTGAAGTTGTGCGCGTAGGACAGTGTAATGCGACCCACCTCGTGTTTCCAGAACACCTCAAATACGATCAGACCCAAAAAGCGCCTTATGCCGCATTGTTCGATAGATTGCGCGCCTTTCTGATGACACCAGACACTCTATTGATTGCTACGGGCTTCTCTTTCGCCGATGCTCACATTTCGGCCAGGATAGACGAGTGCCTTACTGCAAACCCCGCCGCTAGTGTCTTCGCCTTCCAGTTCAAGCCTTTGGATGATGAGCCCCATGCCTGCGACATCGCACGGCGACGGGCCAACATGAGCGTCTATTCTCCCGATAAGGCAATGATTAATGGTGTTGCTGCACCCTGGATGCCAGGGGATCTCCCAACACGCGACTGGGGGGCAATCCGTGCGGCCTACTGGGGCATCGAGGAAGACGGAATCGCCGCTCAATTTTTGCTGGGACGATTTGACCGGCTTGCCCGATTCTTTGCGTCGTCCCGCTCTGAGCAGAGAGTCCCACCCACTCCTGTATTAGTGCCGGGCACAGGAACTCCTCTATGAACTCGAAACCGACACTACTCGGCCATGTTGGCGCAGTAACAGGCTCATCTGTGAGTGTCCGACAAGCCCCGGCAGTAGCTTCGGGTATCGCCATTATTGGCGGCAAGAGTTACCGCATCGGGCAGGTCGGCAGCTTCGTACGTATTCCACAAGGCTATCATGATCTCTATGGGGTTGTTGCGGAAGTAGGAGCCAACGCAACGCCGGAAGCTTTGCGAGAGATGCACGATAGAGGGGAGCACTGGATGACCGTGCAACTCGTGGGCGAAATCGTGGACGTGTCGTTCGAGCGCGGCATTAGTCAGTATCCGAGCGTTAACGATGAAGTCCATCTCGTAACCGAGGAGGATCTCGCTCACATCTACGGCGCAACCGATGAGGGGCAGGTCATCATAGGCCGTCTAGCCAGTGCTGATGGGATTCCGGTCCGGATCGACCTCGACAAGCTAGTAACACGACACAGTGCAGTGCTTGGAGCAACGGGCGCCGGTAAATCAACCACAGTAGCTAGCCTGCTCCGGTCAGTTGTAGCTGGAAATACTGGTCAGGGTAGTACCACATTTCCAAGTGCGCGAATTTTGTTACTCGACATACACGGTGAATATGGGCGCGCCCTTAAATCAGTATCTGCCGTTTTTCGTGTCAGTCCTAGCGAGGGTGAACAACCATTACACATCCCTTTTTGGGCGCTTGATCCGGCAGAGCTGCTCTCTTTCTTGATGGGGCATCTGGAGGACAAGGCGAGCACGCAAATACTGGACAGGATTTTTGATTACAAGACAAAGCGTTGTGAAGCGGCTGCGATTGCGGGTGTCGATCTGACGTCGATGACGGTCGATAGCCCCATTCCTTTCAGCCTGAAACAACTCTGGTTTGAGCTCATCGATCCAGAGGTCAAGACATGGGACGACACCGCCCGCACTGTTCCTGCGCTGTTAAAAGGCGGAGATGCGGAGACACTGAAACCACCAAAGTATAAACCACCTACTACAACTAATACTCCGCCCTTTATAAACAATATCGGTGTTCTCGGCATACGTCGCCCGCTCGACCAAATGCGCTCACGATTGTTTGATCGACAATACGATTTTCTCTTACATCCAGGACCTTGGGAACCTAATCTGGAAGGAAAAGTCCAGAAAGATATCCCCGATCTTTTGGAAACATGGTTTGGTCACGATAAGCCCATCACTATTCTTGATCTCTCTGGAACCCCAAGCGTTGTCCTTGTTCGTCTGCTTGGGGCAATCCTGAAGATTGTTTGTGACAGCCTTTTTTGGGGACGCGAGAAAAGTGAAGGCGGTATCCGCCGCCCGGTCTTGATCGTGATGGAAGAGGCCCATCGCTATTTATCCAAAGACGCCGATGGTCCAGCGCGGACGATGGTTCAACGAGTAGTGAAAGAAGGACGGAAGTTCGGGATCGGAGCAATGATTATCAGCCAACGTCCCTCAGAAGTTGATGAAACGATTCTGTCACAGTGCGGTACATTTATAGCACTAAGAATCTCAAATGCCACAGATCGTAATAAGATCCAAGCCGCGCTTCCAGATAGTCTCGCTGGGGTGGTCGATAGTCTTCCAGTTTTACGCACCGGTGAAGCCATCATCACAGGGGAAGCCGCCCGGTTGCCGATCAGGTGCCGTATTACATTGCCGGCAGAGGAACATCGTCCGAACAGTGAAGACCCAGAGGTTGCAAAGCACTGGCAGATACCGCGCATCAACGAAGGTTATAATCGTGTTGCTGCATCATGGCGCTCACAAAACCCACGTTGGGCAGAATCACGCCCGGAGCGCACTCGCCTCCCAGACAAGGAGATTGAACAAATGGAACGAGAATTTGTTTCGTCATCGACCATTGTGTCGATTGGTTATGCTCCATCATCTGAAACTCTAGAGATAGAATTTAAAAATGGAATCTATCAATACTACAATGTCCCGAGCACAGTTCATCAGCAATTAATGGAAGCCCCATCCAAGGGACAGTTTCTTCACCAATACATCAAAAATAACTACCCTTATTCGCGCGTTTAGATTCACCACACCTGGGCGGGATTTTGGCCTGGTGTAATCTTCAGGGCTATTTCGTCTATTTTCTTCAGGGCTACTTCGTCTCGACGACAACCCGAGGTTGTATCGCATTTGTCCAGACATTCTTCATGAAGCATTAATTTAACGCTTTTCGTAGCACAGGACTCGATTGGTAATACTTCCAAAACCGACGGAGAAAGGTTCCCAAACGGTTCAATGTTTTATATGATGTATCCACACAAATGGCAGCAAGAAAAAATAAATGCTTGAAACTGAATGATCCTTCTAAAGAGCCATCCAGCTTCAAGCAGCAATTCCAATCCAAAATTCCAGCTCGATCTCAAGCTGCCAACCTGATTTTCCTTCGAGGCAGGTCTTCTAAAGCGCCGTCAACCGCAGCCCTTAATTGATTCATCTCCTCGGCAATATATTTCCGCAAATTAGCATCCTGCCTCAATTCGTCGGTCGAAAGTCCATTTACTATATCTCGGGCTTGGTCAACGAGTTCGGCAGGCTTGGCATCATTAAAGAGATTGCGGTCTCGAAGCGAGTCCAAAAAACTCACCCATTTTTTCAAGCAATCAAAATCAAGAAAACCGGTTTGAGTACGGGTTGAAACTTTTCGCTTGAAATTGGCATCCAAACTCAGAGGCATCCTTTGATTCGAAAGAAGGCGACGAGGAACACCCCACAACCGGCCTGGGCGGACCAGGCCTTTCTTCTCAACCTGGATGAATAAAACGTGGAAAATCTTGATTTCATATCACAGGCATGGATGGTAGTCTTCGGATGCGCAGCGATCTGGCTGCTTGGCCGGCGTGAAGAATGGCGCAGATGGGGATATGTTACCGGTCTCGTCAGTCAACCCGCCTGGCTTTTCTCTGGCTTCTATCATCACCAGTGGGGCTTAGTGCTGATTAGCTGCTGGTATACGTATTCATGGACTCAGGGAGTGTGGAATTTTTGGATAAGATCAAGGTAGGCTAGGGACAACCGGCCCGAGGATGAGCCAGGCTTATAATCCATCGTGAGGGTGAAGCCATGGGAATCGGATTCATTATCATGCAGATCGGCAATACAGAGCTTG
>Ga0181533_1004146_pt1 | contig 15057 bp, 20 predicted proteins | sample PEATcosm2014_Bin_45_FD_119772 | JGI IMG/M metagenome (GOLD analysis project Ga0181533, IMG submission 119772) | Peatland microbial communities from MTU Mesocosm Facility, Houghton, MI, USA - PEATcosm2014_Bin11_60_metaG | ecosystem: Environmental > Terrestrial > Soil > Wetlands > Peat | place... | reverse complement strand
TTTTGATGAGCGAAATCCCCTCCATAATGGCTTCGTGCATCGGATTGCCCTCAAGGATCCCTGCGTGGGCGCGGCTATGCCTGCCCGGTTTGTCCCTGTTGAAAACCCTTTTGTGGGTATCGAGAATGGTCTGGTACGCAGCGATGCCGGGTATGATGCATTTCCTCCCCCCACCGAAGCCGGCAAGGTAGTGGAAGCTGATCGCTCCCGTGACGATCGTCGCGTCCGACTCACCCAGCATGGTGTTGAGCGCCACACTCAGACCGGTTGGGGTGACACCCAGCGGAGACAGGGCGTCTTCATTGAAACAGTCATGGTCGACGCACGGTATGGTCTCGTAGACCGCATCCGAGACGAGCGCCCTTTGTTCGGCCTCCGTATGTTTGCGGTGGTTGCCAAGGGCGAAGAGAATGCGAACACGGCGTGCCTTATGGAGGAACTTCCGCTGAAGCTCGGGGAGAAGCAGGTCGGCCCCCGTATACCTCGTCACGTCGGAGACTATGACGAGCACGTCCTTTTCGACCACCCGGTCCTCAAGGGGGGTCGAGCCATAAGGCTCCGCGCACGACGCGGCCAGGGTCTCTTCGAACGGGCGCGGAAGAGGGTGTCCATGGTCCACGAGAGAAGCGGTCCATGCCTTGGGCGGCTCAAAAGATACGACATCTCTTCCGTACTTCAGGTCGATCTTCATTTCACGCTGTAAAATACGTCCTTTCCGCCAAATACGGCCATATCTCCAAGCTCTTCCTCTATTCTCATGAGCTGGTTGTATTTTGCGATCCTCTCGGATCTCGACGCGGAGCCCGTTTTGATTTGGCCGGCGTTCACCGCAACGGCGAGGTCGGCAATGAAGGGATCCTCGGTCTCGCCCGATCTATGGGAAATCACGCACGTATAGCCGGCCCTCTTCGCGATCTCGATGGTCGTCAATGTTTCTGTCACGGTTCCGATCTGGTTCAGCTTGATGAGGACGGAGTTGGCGATACCCTGCTTTATCCCCTCCATGAGTATCTTGGGATTGGTGACAAAGATGTCGTCTCCCACAATCTGGATTTTTTTTGCACATCGTGTGGTGAAAAGCTTCCACCCAACCCAATCGCTCTCCGAAAAACCGTCTTCGATGGAGACAATGGGATAGTCCTGGATGAGCGACTCGTAGAAAGCCACCATCTGTTCCGAGCTCCATGCGTTCCCTTCGATCCTGTACACGCCGTCCTTATAGATCTCGCTTGCCGCCGTATCGAGAGCAATTGCAATCTCTTCACCGGGCTTATACCCGGCCTTTTCTATGGAGAGCACAAGCATGTCGATTGCCTGTCTGGTCGAGGATATCTGCGGCGCAAAGCCGCCCTCGTCGCCCACGCCCGAGGCAAGCCCTTTCTCTTTGAGGACGCCCTTCAGCACGTGAAAGACCTCCACGCCCATCCTCAGGGCCTCCCTGAAGCTGCTCGCGCCTGCGGGGACGATCATAAATTCCTGGATGTCGAGGGGGTTCTGCGCGTGGGCTCCTCCGTTGATCACGTTCATCATGGGCACCGGCAGCTCACGGGCCCGGACCCCGCCCAGATAGCGGTACAGGGGCAGGTCCTCGAAGTCCGCTGCGGCTCTGGCGACCGCCATCGAGACGGCAAGGATCGCATTCGCCCCGAGCTTGCTCTTATTATCGGTTCCATCAAGATCTATCATCATGTTGTCGATGAGGGCCTGTTCCATGACGTCGACCCCTTCCAGTTTGGGCGCGATGATCTCGTTCACGTTCTTCACCGCCGTAAGCGTGCCCTTTCCCTGAAACCTCTTCTTGTCCCCGTCTCTCAGCTCGAGGGCCTCCCTCTCGCCCGTCGACGCGCCTGACGGGACCATTGCGCGGGCCATGACGCCGCTTTCGAGTACCACCTCCGCTTCCACCGTCGGATTCCCCCGACTGTCGAGCACTTCCCGCGCGAATACTTCATATATGGTTGGCATGAAAACCTCCTGAATGCGATGTAGTTGGATACGCGAAGCCACGCTGACTCAGTGAGAATATCATAGGACCTCGGAACCGTCAAACCTTTTGTGGACGAGCCGGCGCTCTCTCCTTTCATCCGTTCGTATCCAATATCCAGGCTTCCTGCAAAGGCAATTGACCTTTAGATGGTCGTTTCTCGGCGTTTGTTACTGCGTTTTACCTCCTTTTTACCCTCTTTTGCACGCTTTTCTCACCACACCGTCTCAGCACCCCTTTCCTGAACATGATGCGTTTTTTGTGAGTCCTGCTTGTCAGCCCTCCTTGTGGCTTTGACAGGACAGGGGAAAGCACGGATAATCTTATGAGACCGGCAAGGGAAAAGGGGACAGGCTACTTTTCTGACGGCGAGGTGATCTCAGTTCTTACTGGAAGGTACCTGTAGCGCAGGGAAACATCCCCGACCTCACCCTTCCGGATGGGTGAGGTCCACTTCCGGAGATCGATTGAGAAGGACCGTGTGCGATGGAGAGAGCACATTCGCTTTTCCGCTCATCGACTCTATGACAATCCTTACGACAGCGGTCTCCTTCACGTTCTGATCTTTCATGAGGGGAAAACGATAACCGGAAGGCACGTATTTTTGCACCATTCTTTCCAGGATCGCTCTCTTCTCAATCGGACCCTGCACAAGCTCAGCTTTTCCAAAACAGACGACGCTTTTGTAAATCTGGCTAATCCCGCAACCCTGTTCCCACATAACCTGGGGCCCGACCTCGTCCACCAGAAAGCAGACGCGAGAATCGGCCTGAAGCGCTTCCATTTTTCGGCCCGTCGACGCACTATGGAAGTAAATGCTCCCTTCAAAAAACACGTAGTTCACGGCAACGATGTAGGGGCCGTCCTCAGTCATGACGGCCAACCGGCCGACCGGCATACGTTCCAGTAAAAGTTCCATTTCCCGGGAGGTCTTCATTGTCCGATCCTTTCGCCGCGGTGCTGTTCTCATTCGTGTTCTCCGGGTCAGTTAGAAGTGACAAGAGGTTTGCACAACTTTGACAGGGAGTTTGCACAACTTTTTTCGGAGAACGGGAAGCACGAAAAAGGGCGAACAAATAGCGGGCGCTTGTGGATTTCACAAGCGCTGCTTGAAGTGACCTTTAAACGCTTTTTATGCCTGCCTTAATAGGCAGATCTTCAAACACCTCCGAACAGCTGCCGCATCATTATCCAAACTTCCCCTTTTGGCCCATAGGCGGGCATTCTGCTTTCAAATTTGAAGCCTATTTCCTCCAAGAAGACTCTCTCGGCGATTAAATTCTCCGGAATCCCTATCTGAATACGCCTTAAATGATTGCTTTCGGCTGTAACGGTCAGATAGGTGTTGATTACTCTACAGAGATCATCGGTCAAGTGATCCAACCCGGAGATTGACAGGACCCACAGCATTCCTAACCCGCTCCAAGAGATGCCGATGCCGCCGCACATAATAGGCTTATCCCTATCAAGGACGGTAAAACTCAATCCCTCATTTTCGCATGCTTCAGCACGGGCGGATAGATCCTTGATGCCGGAATCTTTGAATTGTGGCTCCTTGAGCAACTCAAGCCCGTGCTCTTTTTTATAAGGGACCAAGCTCAGAGCTGATTCATTTTTTTCGGTCATATATCTTTTACCTTCTTAGCGGTGCCCCATCCTCACCGCTGCCTTTATTGCCGCCGCTGTGTCCTTCGGGTTGATGCCAGAGGCGGTAATGTTATAAGTGTGGCCGTAATTGTTACCGCCCGGCCTGCCTTGTGATCCGCCGCCCCGCACCATATCGCGCACACCTTCGGCGAGATCGGCCGGGAGAACCATCTCCCTGGGGTGCACTATTGCCCGGATGCCTCCGGCGTCAATATCCCAGCCTCGGGCAGCGCTGGGGATATCAGCGCCCCTGGACGCCGCCAGTACTGCGAGACCCTCCATGTCGCTCATTATCCCGCCGCCTCCGGAGGCCGCACTGCCCCCCGAAAGGGTTGCGGCGGCTTCATTTAAGGCTATCGCTGACTCGTTGAGGGCCGTGCCGGCTTCATTTAAGGCTACCGCTGACTCGTCGAGGGCCGTGCCGGCTGCTGCCTGGTTTCCGTCTTTCGTTAGGCCGCTGCCCGTGAGCCCCAGGGCCTGCACTACCATGCCCGGTATGCCCTTTGCCTCTGCGCTGCCCAGCCTGAGGGAGTTGTAGACCATCTGTTTCGCGATGGCCATGGCGATCTGCTCGATGAGCTTCATGAAGCCCTGGATCACCTGCTGGACGGCCTTCAGCATGGTCTGGCTGAAGGTCTGACCCTTGTTGTTGAGATCGAGGAGGCCGCTGCTGACCGTCTGGAGCGCGCTGGTGAAAGGCCCCGTCAGCTCGTCCGCGATGGTCCGCCATTGCTTTTTTTGCTCTTCTGCGAGCAGCTCGTTGTCTTTCTGTATGATTTTCGCGTTCTTCTGGTCGGCGGCAGCCATCTCGTCAAGCACTTTCTGATAATTGGCGCCCCCCTTGACCCAGAGAGCGAGCAATTGCTGGTAGAGCTCCTGTTCGGTCTGATACCTTTTCGCGTTAACGGCCAGCAGCAAGGCATTCTGTTGTTCGGCGTTTATCTGCCCCAGCTTGTATTCGGCGTTAATTCTATCGACCTCCGCCTTGTACTCGTCCTCGGCGGCCTTTATCCCCGCCTGCGCGGTCTCCTGCTTGAGCTTCCGCTTCTCCTGCTCTTCCCTTATCCTGGCGTCCAGGTCGATATCGTCCAGCCGCTCCTGCTCTTTCGCCTCTGCCTCCGCGTCGCGGTCGCTTTCCCTGCCGCCCTTGATCTTTGCGTCCTGTATCTTCCGCAGGACGGCGAGATAGTCATTATTGCCCCGGTTGGCTATGGCGAGCTTCTTTGTCCAGAAGGCTTCTTCTTCCCGCCCGCTGAGGCCCTCCCAGGCTTCCTCGGCCACCTGGCGCTCTTTCAGCTCTTCCTCGAACTCGGCCATCTGAGAGGGGGCTTTTTCCCCGGCGGCGGCTTTTCCCGTGTCGGGCGCCGTGAAGGACTTCGTGCCACTGGTCGATTCTCCCTTTGGGCCTTTGACAGGCTGCGACCATATCGCGGAGAGCGTCTTGGCAGTATCGGTAAATTCTTTCTTTATCTTGTCGGCCGTTACCGCTCCGTCGATTTCCATCTGCTTCCAAATTCCCTTTATCGTTGCCGCTGCGTCCGAGAAATGGCCCGTCATAGCCTGCCACGCCGCCGAAAAAAGTCCTATAAGAGCGTTCACTGTCGCTGCCACAGCGCCGATTATGATATCGAGGGCCATTTTGACGGGAAGGATGAGGGCCTCCCAGAGGGTAATGAGGCCCTTTGTGACCACGATGACAGCATTGACCACAGGCACCATTTCCTTGAGAACCGCCATAAACCCTTGCACCTGCGGGAGGAGGGCTTGCCCGACCTGGACCTTCAACGCATCCCATACGAGGCCGAGGGCAGCGGTCTCCATTTTTAAGTTGCGTGCGGCGTCGACGGCGACCTGGCCCATCACGAGGCCCAACTCCGCCATCATGGGCGCTGCGATAGCCGCCGCTTCCTTCATGTGCATCAGCTCGATCACGCCTTCGGCGTTGCGAGTCTTCAGCGTGGCCATCGCGAACTGTATCTGGTCCGAACCGGCCCTGTACTCCTTCATCTTCTCGATTACGTTGTCGAGGATGTCCGTCGTGGGCAGGAAGGCGCCCGTGTTGACGTCGCGTATCTTGATGCCGAGTTGGTCATAAATATCCGTGTTGGACTTGATCTGCCGCTCAAGGCGCATGATGATGCCCATATATTCCTCTGAGGACATACCCAGTACCTTGAGGGTGCCCGAGAGCATCGATGCTTTTTCGGTGCTTATACCAAGCGTTTCAGAGAGGCGTTCTACTCCCCCGGCATAACCGCTAAAGCCCTCCAGCGCCGACTTTGCTGCATCAAATCCCGCGAAGGCAGCGGCGGCGGCAAGTGCGGCGGGAGCCAGCTCCATGAGCTTGTTCGTCATGCCGGTGATGGAGCCGGAGATCGCGCCTTCCGCGTCCTTGAAGGTGGACTCCATGCCGGAGAGGGCGTCCTGGACGGCGGATTTCGCCTCGGCCATGCCGGTTTTGATACCGGTGGAATCAGCGGTAATTTCTACGCGGAGCTTGTCATCAGACATGATTTATTTTCTCCTTGACTTAAAATCGCATCCGGGAAAATAGCCTACTCCAAGGCCATCTTCCCGGATGAATTAAGCTCCGCCCACGTGGGCGGTTAATCACGAGCCGGGTCTATTGCTGGGTTAGCGTTTGTCCCCGCTCGGCGGCCGCGAAAATACGTCAAGCATAGCGACTATGGGCGCTAATTCAACAATTCGCTTTCCGTGCATCTTATGTTCGTGGGACCCCTCTTTGGTTTTGTCGAAAGCGTTCATGTGCTGCGCTCCTTCATATCTGAGGGCCGCTGCGCGGGCCCTGCATCTTTCGCTAAAAGTCCTTGCGGTCATATAACTAACCTCCTTTGTCGTTTTTTCTGATATGGCTGATCGCCGGCGATTCCCCCGGGCAGGTTCGCAGCGGGGGGGGTCGCCAGGTTCGGCCGCCTATTTCTTTCCTTCTACGCTTTCTGCCAGTTGCCGAAGCAATTCCGGCGCCTCCGTCGTGGTTCCACTCGGGCTATCAAGATGAACGGCGCCGTCCGCTTCAACTGTTCTCGCCTGTGTCATGGATGGCCACGTATCCAGTTTGGGTGGCATATAAGGCGGGGTCTTAGGCATCTTATTCACCTCCTTTATGGTCAGGGTCGTTTCGGTCCTTATAAAACGCTTCTGTTAGCCTGGCGAGGTTTTGCTTTCTTATTTCTTTAATGACGTCCCCAACAGGGAAGCCAAAGGTCCCATGGAAGCGTCCGACAGGCGCTGCCCAACCTGGGACCTGGAGAGACAAAAGGGAAGGGAAAAAGCGACAGGCGTCTTCCCTATGCTCCAGCAATTGATTGAACCTAGAATAGAAGCCCAACAGCAAATCTCTCATCTCGTTCTCACTTTGGTATTTGTCAAATCTATGAAAATCAATCTGAACCTGGCCGAGAGCCTTACTCAATGCCATGAAAAGGTCACAAATATGGTTCAGACGCTCAGGTATGGCAGCTACAAGGGTCTCTTGCTCTTCGGCCTGCCTTGCGGCGACAAATGCGTTGAGAGCTGTCTGCTCCTCATTGGCGGCGCTGACCAGGTCGTCCGCTGCCTTCTTTACGTTCGCCTCTCCTTCCGCGAGCAAAGCCTGAATCCCTTCAAGGCGCAAGGCAACGGCCTCGATCTCGCTATCCAAATCAGCAACAACCTTGCGCTTTGCGTTGTCGCCGATTGCCAGATCACGGGCCGCAAGCTTGCGCTCCTGCCGGAGGGCCTCCAGGTCACGGGACAATGAGGCGCTCTTTTCCGTCAAATCGCCCACATCCGCTTTCTGGTCCTCCAATGCCTTTTGTGCTTCCTTAACGGTCATACGAATCTCCTTTCGCCTAGTCGGGCGTGACTATCGTGAAACCCTGAGCGAGCATGTCGACGAGAAATTGCTGAGGTACGTTGACGTGCCCGTTCCCGTCGATAAGGGCTTGTGAGCCGTCCTTGAAAACTACCGTTTGGGCGGCGGATAAGCGGGCCGGCGCAAGCATTTGAAACGTGTTCATGTCGATTTCCTCCTTTATGGGTTGAGCTTCTATGCTTTATGGATCGCTCCTTGTTGCTGATGCCGCTGCCGGGCATTGCGATATGTTTTTCTTCGCCTCAAACAGGCGACGCCGCACCTTCTGAAGGGCCCTGGCAAACTGAAGGATGGGCACCATCTCGTCTTCCCGGAATGCTTTTTCCAAACGCCGCGCCTCCTCATCATTGGCCGTTTCAAAGTAAATCATTCCATCTTCCTCTGATAGGGGGATGTCCACGCCGTGAAAGATCGAAGAACGCGACGAGATAGAGACCATAGCGTTTCGTTGTTTTCCCGTCCTCGCTCCGTCTCCCGCCGAACAGGGTTTTCATGGTTTTGCCTTCAGGATCTGGTAGACACGTCTACTCGTTAGATGGTACTTTGTCGCAAGGCGCCTTACCTTTTTACCGCTGTCGAATTCGGCCCTGATGCGGTCGTCTCTTTTGTTCCTGTGGAAGCCGGCAAGCCTGGGTACGTTTATTGTCAAGCCGCCGAACTGGTTACAGAGCGCGAGGGTCAGCTCTTCCCCTAGTAAAAGCGCGACCTTCTTAAAATCACCACTCAACGCGTCAAGCACGTGCTCATCGGCCATTCTTCCCTCCGTTCTTTTCGGGACTCCGCGTGCAAGAGCTGCAATGGTGTTGACTCTTTAGAAGCTTTTTGAGGGCATTAATCACGACAGAGGCTTGCGGGCTATACTCAATCTCAGTAAGGGCGAAATATTTGAGCAGCCAGCGGGAAAAACCATCCTGGTGCTGCCATTCGATGGCCTCTTTGAGAGCCTCTATTATTATCAACTGCTCCGGGCTTACGGGAAAAACAGTGTCGCCCGGTATGGTGCCTGTCTCTTTTGTCCTGGGCATGCAGAGGCTGCACGTAAGTCCGGCTCTGTTACTGCGGGACTTAATGTCGTTAAAGTACCTCACTAGATCCTTGCCCTGGGCCTCCGACAGATCCTTCGAAGTGTGCGCCTCGTACCGTTTTTTAAGAACGCCCCGATAGACAATCTCAGGCAGCAAGAGATGGCTTTTCGCCGCGTGGATCGCTTTCACGGTTTTTTTCTCTATGCGGTCTTCTGCATTCATTATTTCGTTCCGATCCCCTTACTCGAGAACTTTCTCGGCAATATACAACTGCCTCTTGGCCGCCGCGCAGAGACGCAAAGTTTCCATGGGGTCGGCCGCCGAGGGCGGTGCTGCATCGTTTCTCGATGTCTTCTGCTCCTGGAGCACAGACTCGATCCTTGAGAGCCTATACAGGACTGCCGCTAAATATCTAACGGCCCTTACTGCCTCAATCTTGCGCGTTTTCTCACTCGGCATATGCTCCCTCTCGTGAAACACAAAAAGGCTGATCGTCCCCGACGATAAGCCGCAGTTGGCGTAATGCTCTGGATTCGATCTGTAAGATCCTGCTTCTGCTGATACCGAGCAGCCGCCCTAGCTCGGTCGCCGTCACGTCCCTCCAAAACCTGCCTTGGATGATCTCGCGGTCCCTGGCTCTCAATCGCCCGACGAGTTGGCGCAACTCTTTATGCAGGGCCGAGAGATCTGCGCCGGCGTCTTCGGAAACCAAACGGTCAAGCCGCGTCTCGCCCTCGCCGTCTTCTTCGTATATGACGACCTCATCGAGGGAATCGGTCTTATGCCTTTGGCAGTCAACAAGAACACGGATCATGCCCCATTTGATAGCGCGGTCGGCGAAGCTGACCAGTTTTACCTGATAGGTAAGATCGAATTCCTTGACGGACTGCAGAAGCCCGAGACACCCTTCCTGGATCAAGTCCATGAGTGAGAGCCCCGAGCCTGGAGACCAATATTTGAAGGCAGTTTTCACAACGAAGCGGAGATTTGACTCAACAAGCCTCGCCTCCGCAGCTTTATCCCCGGCCGCTGCCCGTATCGCCAGGGAGTGCTCATCTTCTCTTGAGAGGACAGGAAACTTCCTCACGTCACGGAGGAACACTCTGAGCAGTTGCCCCTCTCCATCAAAGGCAGAGGTCTCTTGAGAAACATCCGACGAAGCGCAGCTATTGCTCAACCGTTTTTCCTCCCGTTATGAGGCTGACGTCCCTTTCTTGGCCCGTGACATAATCCCATAGAGCAGCATTGCTCTCGGCAATGCTTGAAACCATATCGTGGAAAATTTCGAAGGTTTCAGCCCAGTCGACCTTATCGCGGTGCTCGTCTATACTTTCATCCTCTTCCTCGGCTACGACCGTTATCAACGAGAGAAAGGTGTGCAACTTGGAGACCTCGTTCAAGAAGCTTTCCCTGTGAAAGGCGGCTTCCTTTTGACGGCTCCTCTGGACCGAGCCCATAGCTGCTTTTTCGAAATCAGATGCCTTCACTTGAAGGGAAAGGAGCTGGTCGCCCACTGTATGGCCAAGAGCTGCTCCCCAGCTGAGGCCTCCGAGACCTGGGTTATGCTTATTCCATAGTGCCGCACGCTTGAAGATTATGGAAAGATTCTCCAGAATAAATAAAGCGACCTCGAAGTCGGCGTCCGCGTCCCGTAAACTTTCCGGGATTGATACTGTTACTTCTTTCTCCATCACCTTACCCGCCATTTTCATTCCCCCCTTTCGTTAGTTTTTTGCCCTTCTCTTCTTTCATGCCTTTTTCCGTGGGTATGAACCGTGGTCAAATTTCCTCTATGACCGCGTTAAAGTGGTGTTAAATTAATCATTGCCGGTCTTCCGCGTGTCTTTGCCCGTCTCGGGATCTACAATGCGCCCTACGAGCTTCGTAGCCGGCTGCTTTTCCCGCGCCTGCATCTGTTTGAGCGCGTAAAGGACCTTGTTCACCGTTTCGCCGTCAAGGAACCTGAGATCCGACACCTTAAAGAATCTGAAGAGATAATGGCGCAGCGCGGTGTCACGGCGTTTTTCGTCCGGCTCCGGGTATAGTTCAGTCCAGATCCCTTCTACCATTCTGAGCTGTGAGGGCGTCGCCATGCCGATCCGGCCGCAGAGTGTCTCGTATTTATCTCTGTAACCCTCCCTGCTCCACAGACCGTCCTTTATGGCGAAATGCTCATAAATTTGGATAAGCCCGTCGGCCTGGTCAAAACTCAGGTCCTTGGACGTCGTGACCTTATAGTTACTGAGCATCTGCCGATAAGTCTCGTCGCTTACATCGAGCAAGGACTTGAGCGTGTGGATCTTCTTCACCTGATTTGCTGTTATTGCCCTCCCCTTCATCCCTTACCTCCTTGTCGTGCATTTAAGGCACGCCTTGTAAAGCCTTAAGGTCTCAGGATTCCCAGCTTTCATGCCTATCAGTTTCGCCCTTTGCCGCGCTTCGACACACCTGGCCGGACTGATTTCTCCCAAAACAGAGCAGCTTACTTTCCCGTTTACTCCATAGATTGCGCTGATTCTTTTTTCGACCCTTCTTGTGCTTGCCGGATATTTGCCGTGAAGGACAAGATCAACTGTTGTTCTGGACACTCCCAACTCGTGAGCCGCCTGTTTCGATCCCTTGGCTGCAACCTCTTTTCTCAATATCTCGATCCACATCAGCTCTTCATCCCCGCCTTGATAAATTCCCCGGTGTTGGGATCATAAAGGCACGTCCGAACCGTGGGGACTTTGGCACCTGTGTCTTTTATGAGCACATATATATTACGTGCGCCTCTGTGATTTTTAAGTGGCGTCACGCGGAGATATCCACCCGCTTTAAGAAGACTCACGTAGGTTCTAACCGCAGGCATGGAAATTGCTGTAATTATCTCCAGGTCGTGGAAGGTGAAGGTGCGGAGCGCCCTGATCGTGCGCCACAGCTTTTCGGACGTGGGCGCCTTCATTTTTCCAAGCCTCTTAGATCTGCGGCGGCAACGACGGAAAGCCTATTCCTCTTGGCAACGGCCTCGGCTCGGTACAGCCACAGCATGACGCGGCGGAACCTTGTACCCTGCCCGTGAATAAACGACACGGCGTCTTCCGAAAGGGGCGTCTCGCAGAGCTGCGCGGCGACTCTCGAAATATCCGCCTGGCTCAGCTCGTTAAATTTCACGACTTCGGAGAGGCGATCCCACAGGTGCTTGTAGCGCATGAGCTTCTTGTCAACCTGGCCCATGCCGATAAGTATCATCGGGGCGTTTGTCTCATCATATACGTCCCGGAGTGTCTCGATGATGCGGCCGTCGAAATAATCGATCTCGTCAATAAAGATCGCCCTGGGCCGTTCGAGGAGCTGATCGCGGATCTGCCTGAAGAGATCGGCAGTCCTGAAAGCAGGAGCCTCGCCTAATTCGGCCACAATTTCTTCGAGCAACCATCGGCCCGTCATGAGCTTCTTTGTCCTGACGAAAATCCCGTCGTTGCGTGCCGCCCACCAAAGGCACGTTTTTGTCTTCCCGAGACCCGGCTCGCCGTAAAACAGCCCCATTCCGGGAACCCCGTCTTCCCTGACCATGATCCTGGCCATGGCGTCCACGAGGCGCTCGACGTTCGATGTCGTTGCAAAGAGTTTTCGCATGTGGTATGATCCTCCCTGTCAGTGAGATCTCAGCCCGGCGCCGTGCCAGCGGCCTCGGGCTGTTTCCTTTCCGAAGGATGCGCTTTTATCCCATTCTTCCCTGTCTTTCTTCAGCGCGGCCATCATCTTCCCTATCCCGCACTCGTTGGAGCGTTGCAGCCATTCCCGGTCATAGTCTGTCTCGGGACCGTGCTCGATGAGCCATTGGTAATATTTGAGGTCATCGTTCGGCCCAAAGTAGGGCCTCGCAGAGGAAGGCTGCTCTTCGTGGCGGGAAATCTCGTCCTTGAGCGCCGGCGCGTCGTCTACGGCCTTGTATGCGCCCTCGGGGATCTCCCGCTCGCAGGCCGGCAGCTCGATGTCTGCCTTTTCGAGCTGCTCAACGACGCGAGGGTTCACCTCGATGATATCGGCCCAAGGGAGCGCCGCCTTCTTGTTTGCCGCTATCAGCTCTTTAGCAGCCTTCATCGTGTTTCTTGCGAGGGTCCGCTGTTTGTTTTGCTGGTATCTCAGCTCCGTGACATCTTTCGCGGCGCCGAGATGTTGCGCCATAGGATGAACCAGGGCCTTACGCGTGGCTGTGCAGAGGTAATTCCCGGCCCGGTCGTATACCTTGATGAAAGAGAGATCGAAGAGAGAGTATTTGACGTAAACGCTTTCATGCAGGCCGAAAAGGTTTTCGTGCTCATAATCTCCGCTTAGGAATGTGATAGTCCCCGCCCGGATCGTCTTGACCTCGGTAGCCAGCATCAGCTCGTCAAGTTCCTCAACATCCACACCGGGACCCTGACCTTCCCGGAATACTTCACCGATGGTCTTGCCTTTGACGTGCGGGCAGGGCTGCACTTCGAGATAATCCTCGATCCATGCGTCTATCCTGCTCTTAGCTTCTTTTATTGTGGGAATGTAGCCGTTATGGATCGCTTTATGGAAGGTCTCTCCCATCCGCGTCCATGCGGGCTTATCATCGACTGACGCCCCGGTAAATGACGGTAGCAGCCTTTCAAACTTGCCTATGAATTCCTTCCAAAAACGCTCTATTACTTTGGATCGTGCGTGATATTTCATGGCAAATACGGGGATAATCCCGAGGCGACCGAAGAGGCCGTAAAACCCGCATTCCTCCAGGTTGGTCTCTTCCGTGAAGAACTTCCCTTTAAATGCCTTGCCATTATCCTGGTAGCTGATTTTTGGTATTTTGCCGAGGTGGACTATCGAATTTCGAAGAGAGGAGGTAATACACTGAGTATTCTCCTCGATCATGATCTCATAACCCACGAGGTATGAACTCTTCCAATCGTAATGGGCGAGAATGGTTGCTCTGACGGGTTTACCGGTGAAAGGATGTTTGACCTGAAAATCTAATTTATGACCGTCCGCCACTAAGACATCACCGACCGCGAGCTTTGAAATGTCTCTCTCAATGGAAAATACTTCCTTATCGATGAGGGCTTTTTGCCCTTCTCTCATGAGCGTCCAGATATGACCGTTCTTCGACATGAACCACTCGGCCCACCTGCGGAAAGTCCTGTCAGAGGAAGGTGACCCTATTCCGCGCTTTTTCAGGACAACTTTGGTTATGCGCGTAGCCTCTCCTATGCTGAGCCGGTTCGGATGTAGCAGGCAATTCTGAAATATCTTCTTCTCTTCCTGGGCCAGCGAGGGTTCCTGTTTGCGACAATTCCATTCAGGGACAAGGCGCGTCCAATCCCTTGTCCCTTCCAGCTTCCTGTGCCACCTTTTTACGGTTGTAATATCGACTCTTCCCAATCGCTCGAATATAACGGGGAGGAGAAGCCCTGAATTGTAAACAGATTCGAAATCGTCATCGGCTTTTAAGCGGCGCTTAGATTTTATATAACTGAGCCTGTGCGCTTGCCACGCCGTGACCAGATCATAGCGGGCTAGGGCGACGGCCTTCAGTTTCTCGGGGATAGCATGGGAGGAGGGAGCAGGGGGTGGATAAGTCCCCTGCTCCCTAGCGGAAAAAGAGGAGCGAGTTACTGGCAGAAAACTGGTGTGCCCGTCCTCTGATGTGGGCTGGATTGTCTGTAGATCCTTGGCCTGAACGTCGCCGGGCAACGAAGAGAGTAAAAAAAGATATTGCGTACCGCCGTTGCCTATGGCCTGCTTGGTTATATACCTGTTTCTGTTCTTGTGCAGGCTCTTCTTTGAGGCGCGGAGTAAAATGCCTGCCTCTCTCGCCGGCAGCCAGATCTGTTGTTCTGTGGTTGTGGTTATGTTATGAGATTCGCTCACCTCGGCCTCTCGATCTCCTTCAATTGCTTCAGCAGCTCTCGCAAAAGGACACTCACATCTTCAAGAGCCGTCGTGAGCATTTGTGCGACTCTAATACTCACAAAGCACTGCGGCTGCATGCCCCTTACCTGCGACTCCCACAGTTGCATAATCTCGGGCGGTACGGCTTGGTCGGATACGTGTACCTGCCAGATGAACCCGCCCTTGCCTCGCACCTTCCGGACATCTCGGTAGACTCCTCTGGCAATCCGGTGTTTTACGCTATCGCCCCTCAGTCCGAGCAAGTTGCCTAAATCGCGCACCCCAAGCCACTCCTCTATAATCTGCCGGGAATTCCTTTCGTGATCTGTCATGCTTCGCTTCTTTTTGGATCCTTTGGCAGTGGAAATAATTTGTCCTCCGGCTCCTCCAGAACCTCGGCTATCTTCTTTCGCTGCTGCGGCGTCGGCAAGATTCGCTCCCGTACGATCCGTGAAACAATCACGTCGCCCATTCCTGCTGCCTGGGCGAAATTTCCTTGGGATGAAAAGCGCTGCAAGATGGCCAGTTTCAACCTTAAGTTCAACTTGTGCCTCCTTGAATCAATAGGCATTGGACTATTATGACAGCGCAATGCCTTATTACAACAAAAAAGATTAAGCGCCACTCTC
>Ga0181533_1004144_pt1 | contig 15066 bp, 9 predicted proteins | sample PEATcosm2014_Bin_45_FD_119772 | JGI IMG/M metagenome (GOLD analysis project Ga0181533, IMG submission 119772) | Peatland microbial communities from MTU Mesocosm Facility, Houghton, MI, USA - PEATcosm2014_Bin11_60_metaG | ecosystem: Environmental > Terrestrial > Soil > Wetlands > Peat | place... | reverse complement strand
GGAGATTGGGCTCTACACCACGCCCGGCATTGATATCATCCGCTCGACCTCGTTCTATGGATTGTCCTTTGTGCGCGTCAGCTTCAAATATGGGGTGGACTACAACTTCGCCTACGCCCAGGCATCGGTGGCGATGCAACAGAACGTCAGCCTCCCCGGTGGTCTGGTGCCTACCATCCAAGCGAACAGCTCGACGGGGGAAATCTATCGGTATGAGGTCGTCGGCCCCAAGCATTTCGGCATCACCAATCTGCGCACGGTTCAGGATTGGATTGTCCTGCGCCGGCTGTTGACCATTCCCGGCATCGCCGCGGTCAACAGTTGGGGCGGCCCCACGAAGGAATTTGAAGTCGCGGTGGACCCTCACAAGCTGGAAGCCTATAGCGTCACCGTACCCCAGGTCCTGACGGCGCTGGGCAACGCCAACCTCAACGTGGGCGGACGCGAAATCCGCATTGGCCAACAATCGATCAATATCCGCGGCGTCGGTCTGATTGATGATGGTGGCAATGATGATTTGCGGCAGGGTTACAAGGTGGACGACATCGAAAACGTGGTTCTCGCCCAGTCGAGCGGTGTCCCGGTGCTGGTTCGGGATGTCGCCAAGGTGTCAGTCGGTTACCGGCCAAGGCTCGGGATTCTGGGCAAGGATCAGCAAGACGATGTGGTGGGATCGATCGTGGTGATGAGGCGAACGGAAAAGACCTCCGACATGATTCCCAAGGTCAAAGAGGCCATTGACAAGCTGAATCACGATGGGAGTCTGCCGCCGGGAGTCCGGGTCGTTCCTTATTATGACCGCTCATCCTTGATCGCCCTCACCACGCACACGGTTCTGCACAACTTGATTTTCGGATGCGTGCTGGTCTTCTTGATCCAATGGATTTTCCTCGGTAATCTCCGCAGCGCCACCATCGTGGGATTGAACATCCCGTTCGCGCTGTTCTTCGCCACCATTCTCCTGGTGTTGCAGGGCGAAAGCGCCAACCTGCTGTCCGTGGGGGCGGTGGATTTCGGCATCATCGTGGATTCGGCCGTGATCCTGGTGGAGAATATCTTCCGCAATTTTCAGCGCGACGCGGAAGAAAGACAGAGTCTGCTCCAGCGTCTGGCGGAGGGTGCTTGGGGGCCCGACCCGACGAGATCCGCGGAACCCACAACGGCAGCGCACGGATGGACGGATCGATTGCGGCTGATTCTGATCAGCGCCATGCAGGTGGACAAGGCGGTCCTCTTCTCGGCGCTCATCACCGTGGCCGCTTTCGTGCCCTTGTTCACCATGCAGGGAGTCGAAGGTCAGATTTTCGGCCCCATGGCGCGCACTTACGGCTACGCCCTGGCCGGAGCCTTGCTGGCAACGTTCACCGTCACGCCCGTAATCGCTTCCTTCCTGCTCCCGAAGCGCTTGAAGGAAGCCGAAACCCTAGTCGTCCGCCTGTTGCACCATATCTACAATCCGGCGCTGCGGTTCGCGCTCGATCACCGTCCCCTTACGGTGGGGATCGGCATCGCCTTCCTGGCGGTGTGCGTATTCCTGGGGGTGCGGCTGGGCAGCGAATTTCTCCCCCACCTGGAAGAAGGTAATTTCTGGATTCGCGCCTCCATGCCGATCACCCTCTCGCTCGAAGATGGCGAGGCGTCCGCGAGAAAGATGCGCGAGATTCTGATGCGCCATCCCGAAGTCCTTACGGTGCTTTCCCAGCATGGCCGGCCGGACGACGGCAGCGACGCAGCGCCCTTCTCCAACGTCGAGCTCTTCGCACCCCTCAAGCCTTTTGACGAATGGCCTAAAGGCTTGACCAAGGAGAAGTTAACCAACCAGATTCAAGCGGAGTTTAATAACGAGCTGCCGGGGGTCATCTTCAATTTCTCCCAATACATTGAGGACAACATCGAGGAAGCGATCTCGGGTGTCAAAGGCGTCAATTCGGTCAAGATCGTCGGTCCCAATCTGCAAACCATCACCCAACTTGCCGGGCAGGTGCGGGACCAAATGAGCCAGGTGCGGGGCATTACCGACCTCGGCATCTTCCCCGTCCTGGGACAGCCCAACTTGAACATCAAGGTGGATCGTGCCAAGGCGGCGCGCTATGGCCTCAATTCCGGCGATGTTAACACGGTCGTGCAAGCGGCCATGGGTGGAGCCGTAGCGACTTCGGTCCTGGAAGGCGACCGGCAGTTCGATCTCGTCATCCGTTATACGCCGGAATACCGCGACAGCATCGAAAAAATCCGCAACATCAAAGTGGCCTATCAAACCAGCAGCGGCGCCAATGCCTATATCCCCTTGAGCGAACTGGCGACGATCACCCTGGATACGGGAGCTGCGTGGATTTATCACGAGAGCGTGCAGCGCTTTATCCCGGTCAAGTTCAGCGTCCGTGGGCGCGACCTGGGCGGCACGGTGGAGGAGGCGCAGAAGCGGATTGCGGACAACGTGAAACTTCCGCCGGGATACCGGCTGGTTTGGGCCGGCGAGTTCGGAGACCTTCAGGATGCCAAGCAACGTCTGTATGTCATTGTACCCATCAGCTTCGTGCTGATTGGCGGGATGCTCTACGGCTTGTTCAATAACTTGCGCGACTCCCTTTTGGCGCTGGCTGGAATTCCCTTCGCAGTTGCTGGCGGGGTGTTGGCGCTCTATGTCTCCGGCCTCAATTTCAGCATCTCCGCCGCCGTCGGCTTCGTGTCGCTTTTCGGCGTGTCCGTCATGGACGGCATCCTGATGATTACCTTTTTCGAACACGAAAGGGAGAAGGGCTTTGCGCCGGTGGAGTCGATGTACCGCGCCGCAACCACCCGCATGCGCCCCCTGTTGATGACGGCGCTTTCGGCCTGCATTGGCCTTTTTCCCGCGGCCATATCCACGGGGATCGGCAGCCAGGTGCAGCGACCGCTCGCCACGGTGATCGTGGGCGGCATGTTGGTCGGCCCCGTCATGCTGCTTCTCGTTGTGCCCGCGCTGAGAATGATATTTATAGGCCAAGACCGTGAACATGACCCCAAAGCGGAGGTGCAAGCAGGATGAAGACCACGTGCCTCCTTTTCTTGATGATCTGGGCGGCGTTGATGCAGGGGACAGGATACGCAGTTCCCCCGAGTCCAGCACCCCTGCAAACGTCTCCCGCGAGTTCCGCGAGCACCGCGAGCGGCCATCCGGGCGATGCCGGGCACGCCGCTCCGCCTGGCGACGGGAGACATTCGACGGAGGGAAAGGCTTCTGATGAACACCCAGACCACCGCCGGACTTCTAACCCGAATCACCCGGCTGGCCGGGCGAGCCTGACCAGGACAAATCGTCCGAATTCGCATGCGGATAGCCGGCAACGGTCCCTGTCTGGAAATGCTCTTCATCAGCCGGGTTCAGACAAATCCAGGGGTGGGGTAAAAGGCGGATTAATCCCGAACGGGACGGTCCACAACGCCTTGCCGGTTCGAAGGTCAAGCACCATCCAGCCTTCGGGGCTACGGGGCGACAATATGTCATATCGGCGCGTTAACCCGGCGAGAGTTGAAGGGGGCAGTGGCCCCCAGTTGCGGGGATTATCGGGCTATCCACAATCGCATGTGAGCCGGAAGCCTTAAGGAATGAATCCTATGTTTCGCACTCGCAAGTCGGGCCCCGCCCGCTTCATCGCAACCTCGGCCTTGCTGCTCATGGCCGGTTGCGTGGTTGGGCCTAAGTTCAAGAAGCCTGCTCCTCCCGATGTCGGCGGTTATACCCCCACTCCGATCACCACCACCAACACGACGCCCAACGTCGCCGGGGGAGAGGAACAACGCTTTGAGAAAGGGCGGGATATTCCGGGAGAGTGGTGGATATTGTTTCACTCGAAGCCACTCAACGATTTGATTGCGCGCTCACTCAAAGCCAATCCCGACCTCAAGGCGGCGCAGGCGGCGTTGATCGTGGCAAGAGAAAATGTGCTGGCCCAACGAGGTTTTTACTATCCCAGTGTTACGGGCGGTTTTTCGGCGACTCGGGCGAAATCAGCGAATGACCTTTCACCGGTAACCAATACCAGTGTCTTGAATTACAGCCTTTACACGCCGCAGGTGAGCGTCTCGTATGTGCCGGACGTTTTCGGCTTGAACCGGAGAACCGTGGAGTCCTTGCAAGCGCAGGAGCAGCAGGCGCGTTTTGCCCTCGCGGCGACGCATATCACGCTGAGCGCAAACGTCGCCGCCGGCGCCATCCAAGAGGCATCACTCCGGGGGCAGATGAAAGCCACCGATGAGCTCATCACCATCAACACCGACATGCTCAAGATTTTGCGGGAACAGTATAACAAGGGGTATGCGAGCGAGCTCGACGTGGCGGCGCAGGAATCGCAGCTCGCGCAAGTCGTCGCCACCATGCCCCCCATGATGAAGCAGTTGGCGCAACAGCGCGACCTGCTGGCGGTGCTGGCAGGCGGGTTCCCCAACCAGGATTTGGCCGAAAAGTTTGAGCTGACGAATCTGCAACTGCCGCAGGAACTGCCGCTGAGCCTTCCTTCGCAACTCGTGGAGCAGCGCCCGGATGTGCGCCAGGCCGAGGAGAACCTGCATTCCGCCAGCGCCCAAATTGGCATTGCCGTGGCGAACCGCCTCCCGACCATTGCGTTGACCGCGGATGCGGGCAGCATGGCGGTGGCCTTCGGCCATTTGTTTTCGGGCGGCAACGGTTTTTGGGACCTGGGCGCAGGCATTACGCAGCCCATCTTTGATGGCCGTACCCTCCTGCATCGAGAGCGCGCCGCGCAAGCCGCTTATACGCAGGCCGCCGAACAATATCGCGGCACCGTCTTGACCGCCTTTCAGAATGTCGCTGACACGCTGCATGCGCTCCAGCAGGATGCCGACGCCTTGCAGGCCGCGGCCGCCGCAAAAAATGCCGCCCGCGTCACCCTCGATTTGTCCAGAAGACAATATCAGTCCGGCTACGCCAGCTACCTGGCGCTTTTAAGCGCGGAACAAACGTATCAGCAAGCCGTAATTAACCTGGTTCAGGCGCAAGCCAATCGTTATGCCGACACGGCCGCCTTGTTTCAGGCGCTGGGCGGCGGATGGTGGAACCGCCCGGATGTTCCTAAGAATTAATTCGAAAGGATATGACTCCATGACGTCGAAAGAAGTCCGCGCTCGTATCGAGGAAACCGGCATTGTTGCCGCCGTCCGCGTGTACTCGGCGGACGAAGCTCTTTTCGCCGCCGAGGCGGTCGTCGCGGGTGGAATTCCCGTCGTCGAAATCACTTTAACCGTGCCTCGAGCCACCGAGGTCATTGCGCATTTGGTGAAGAAAACTCCCCATATCGTGGTGGGGGCGGGCGGGGTGACAGACACCGCCCTCGCGCGCCAGTGTCTTGACGCGGGAGCGCAATTCTTGACCAGTGACGGACTCCATCCGGGGGTGATCGAGTTCGCGGTAAAACAGGATGTCGTCGTGTTTGCGGGAGCGCTAACCCCAACGGAGGTTATGACGGCGTGGGAGGCGCGTTCGGATTTCGTCAAGGTCGTTCCCTGCGCCCAAATTGGCGGTGAAATCTACATTGGATCCCTTCATAGGATGTTCCCGCGCATTCCGCTGATCGCCGCCGGAGGCGTGAGCCAAAAGAACGCATCCAAATTCATCTTCGCCGGGGCCACAGCGCTCGGCATCGGTCGTGAACTGCTGCCCCCCGACGCGATACGCCATCGCCAAGCGGGTCGAATTAGCAATTTAGCCCGGCGATTTTTGAGCTATGTGCAATCTGGTCGGGAACATTAGGCGGCGAGTTTACCTCGCCAAATGGCGGCGTAAAGCCGCCTCTACATCCAATTGACCCACGACCCGAAGACGGAACCGGGGAGTAGGAAATGCATGTCAGGAGTTTACGAGGAAAACGTGGACGCTGTAGAGTTCTGGGCGCAGACCGGGCAGTCATAACACTTGTTTTGGTGGCCGTCACCATCGTGCTTCTACTCATAGGTTTTTCTGGCCCATCGGTTTACTTCACCCTCCCCGGCCCCGCGGGTTGGCTTTATATTGGCGTCGTCATTATCGCCGCTACCGTTGCCTTGTCGAAAGCAAAAGTGCTGTAGCTGGACCTCCGCCAGAAGAACCCACGCTGAGAACTGCCCTGACCGTGCCTACCCCGCTGGAGTTCCTGCCGCATCATTTTGCGTAGATGGGGCCCAGGAACCTCTTCGGGGTTCACCTCTCCCCATAGCGGTATTTTAACGCCCGGACTTGCGCTTGTCGCGGCAAAGGGATATACAGCCATTCAGCGCCGGAAGCATTTCGACGCAACTACGATAAGGCGGGCCTGCGCTCGTCTCCAGGAGGCTCCGATGAGACGTTCGATGCTTGTTCTCATGTTCTTGCTCAGTGTTTCCCTCTTCGCTCAGCACCCGCCCCAGATCCGATACCAATCGGTTCCCGATTTTCTGAAAATCCCGCCCGACATCTATTTCGGCGAAGTCGCGGGCGTGGCCGTGAACTCCCAGGGACACGTCTTCGTCTTCTCGCGCGGCAACACCACCGGCCCCGCCTATGGGGCGGGCGCCGCACAACTTCTGGAGTTCGGCGCCGACGGCAAATTCCTTCGCGAGATCGGCCATCATCTGTATGCCTGGTCGTTCGCGCACTCCGTGAAGGTCGACAAGGATGACAACATTTGGGTGGCGGACAAAGGTTCGGACATGGTGATCAAGTTCAACCCTGAGGGCCGCGTGGCGATGGTCTTCGGGCGCAAACTGGAAGCCTCGGACGAGGGAACCGAGCCGCTGCGCCATCTCCAGCCACCCCTGCCTCCGGTGGACGGGATGTTTCGGCAAGTCACCGACATGGCCTGGGATGCGGCCGGGAACACGTATATCAGCGACGGCTATATTAACTCTCGCATCGCTAAGGTCGATAAAGACGGCAACTGGCTCAAGTCGTGGGGCGAGCCCGGCGGCGGCCCCGGACAATTCAACACTCCGCATAGCATTGCCGTGGACGCGCAGGGGAGCGTCTACGTGGCGGACCGCGGCAACCGGCGCATCCAGGTGTTCGACGGCGAGGGCAAGTTCCTGCGCCAGATCATCATCGACGTGCCGGTGGATGCGGACGCCCGCCCGGCAATCGGCAACAAGCCGCGCGCGACCGCGGGCACGATGGCGCCCGGCGCCCCCTGGGCGATTTGCATCACGCCGGGGCCCCATCAAGTGCTCTTCAGCTCCGACGGCTACCCCGGCCGGATCTACAAGCTCAGCTTGGATGGGAAGGTTTTGGGCGTGCTCGGAGAATCGGGCAAACAACTCAAGCAGTTCGGCTGGATCCACGAAATTGCCTGCCCGTCTGAGACCGAACTCTACGTGGCCGAATTGTTGAATTGGCGGGTGCAGAAGTTGATTCTCGAAACGGGTCGTTAGTTCCAATCTCCTCGATCGGCCCGGGCCACGTAGTAGTTCCGCCCTCCCGACATAAATGGGTAGCGGGTAGCCAAGCGACGAGATCGACATAGGTAAGCGGTCGCCCGCCTACTTTGCCCGCTGCTGACTTCTGCCGCCCGGTCAGGAGGAATCGCTCAATCCTCCGTCCCGACTCCGCGACCAACGGCAGATCTCCCGAGATAAGTTCGACCGCCTTCCGCACGCCACCGGCGGATCTACAACCAGCGCCTTTGATGGATAGGGGCTTCGCGGTCATCCGCCCGCTCGCCCGGCGCCGTATGTCTCTCATCCGCTTTTTGTTCATCGGCTCGTACGTTTGCTCCGCGCTTCTTTCCGCCTCCGCCTCGCAGCCACGTCCTTGCGCTTCACTATCACTTCACCGGTGAGTATGAAGGCGAATGTGCAAGCGCGATTGGGCCGGCGGTCCCAAGTCGCTTTAGAACGACTGGTGCGTCGTCTTGGCTGGAGCCCTTCCCGCGTAGTGCGCGAAGGAGTGCATTTGCTCGCCGCATGCTATGGCGGCCCTTCGGCCCAACGAGTCATCGGCATGAGGCGATTTGCCTCGGGCCTTCCCGATCTCGGTTCGAACAAAAAGCACCTACGCGGGTTCGGCCGGTGAAGCCCGTGCTCGTAGACACGGGCGTAATCGTGGCGCTTCTGGACCGAAGCGAGAGATGTCATGCGCGGTGTGTGACCCTCATGGGGTGCTTGCAGCGGTTGCTGGTGACCTGCGAGGCGGTGATTGCCGAGAGCTGCTACCTGCTGCGCGGATTCCCCGGAGCGCCCGCGACGGTGCTTGCGAACGTTGAGCGCGGAGTCTTTCAGATTCCCTTTCAGCTCTCCCGCTCCACCGCGCCCGTGCGTAGCATTATGCGCAAGCACCGCGATCTGCCCGCGGACTTTGCGGAGGCATGCCTGATTCACCTCGCCGAGGAGCTGAATACGGGAGACATTCTTACCCTGGATGGGGATTTTCAGTTGTATCGCTGGCGCAGGAATCGCCCTTTTCATTTGCTCGTGACACTGGACTGACACAGTGTTGAGTAGCAAGGGTAGGGCCGACCTTTCAAATCCTCGCGGCGACCTGTTGGGATGGGCGCAAGCTGCCCCAGGTCCCTTGGGGAAATCGCCGACCCCAAAGCACAGAGGTCGGCGCCAGCCGGCGAAGGGAACGCCCACGAGTGCGGTGGCCGTGGCTACCCGCCCATCAGATTCTGATAAATTCCTTTTTGCGATACATCCAATAGAGTATTAACCAGACGACGCCAAATGCCGCGCTGGCCTCGACAAATGCCGCCCAGCGGCCGATCAGCGGCAGCAGGTGCCCCACGAAGATGTTGCCCACGTGCCGGAAATCAAAGATTTCGGTGGCCACGTAAACCGCAATGGAATTCATGCCGATAACGATAAATCCGAAGGCCCACTGCTTATAGCCGAGCACGTCGATGATCCAGTAGAAAAGCGCCAAGGCCATAAAGCTCACGCCGCCGGAGATCAGCACGTAAGAACTGGTCCACATCAGCTTGATCACGGGAAACGACAGACTCCAGACGAGTCCTCCCACCAGGCTCACCGCGCCCGCAGTCAGCAGGCGATAGACCTTGCTCATCGGCGCACGGCCGGACATCAGCATCTGCCCGGCCAGGACGCCCAGCAGGACGGAGGCGCCGAAGCCCAGATAGCTCAGGAACCAAGTATTCTTGCCATAATGCAAGTGGCCGAGAACGAGCTTGTCCAAGTAAGCCGGCAGGTTGCCTTGCGGAGTCAGGACTCCCGCGCCGACCCCGCGCACGGGGATCAGCATCACCATGGCCCAATAGGCAAGAAGCAGAGCGGCGATGGTGGCCGCATGCCATTTCGGCTTCACCTTCAAAGCCACGATCATCGCCACCAAGTAGCCCGCGGCGAGTCCATGCAACACGCTGTAACAGGGACGGAATCTCGACCAATCGAACAAAAGGAGATTTCCCTGCGTGACGGTTCCCAGGCAGAACATGACGATGGCCCGCCAGACGGCGTGGAGCAGCAGGGTGCGGTCACTCTCGCCCCGAGCCCGTCGATTCGCCACCCCCAGCGGGATGGCCGCCCCCATGATGAACATAAAGAGTGGCCAGATGAGGTCATAGAAATGCAGGCCCTGCCAGGGCACGTGCTCGAACTGTTCGAGGAACTTGTCAAAGAAGGGGCGCTGGATGACCTTACCCAGGCCGAGCAGGATCGCGGTGCCACCGGTAATCCAGAACATATCGAAGCCGCGCAGCGCATCGAGCGCGACCAATCGATCCGTGCGCGGCGGCGGGGTGGAGATCGTATCGCTCGCAGGCTCCCGGCGTTCTGCTTCAGCTTCCGTGGCTTTCATGGATTTCTCCTGAAGAATGTGACAATCCCGGTGAACGCGCTGGGGTGGCACGCACGGCACGTTCTGCCCGCCGAGAATGTTGGACTGCCCCTGCTGCGACTATTTGCTCGCGTTCTCCGTCTTGAAGGCATCTGCCAGTGACACCACCTGAAGATTCGCCTTCAGCCGGTCCAGGGTTTCACGGCTCTTCACGACCACCTCAACCGTCTCGCCTGGCAGCAGATCGAAGTAGTTGTCCGAGAGTTCTGCGCTCGCGGCGCCAAAGGTCACATAGACGCTTCGCGCCAGCACCGGCGACGAGAGCTTCAGATGGTACCCATCGGCCCCCAGGGTCAGTTCCGCGCTGATGTGCGCTTCCGGCAAATGCACCTGCTTGGCCGGGACGAGGTAGATCAGGTTGCGGGATACGCTCTTTCCCTCCACCACCAGCTCCGCCATCACGAATACATGCGAGGTGTCGGTGTCGGCCCCAGCCAGGTCCGACAATGGCCGTTGCCAATACACCTGGCTGGAGAGCGCCGGCACGTTCACCGGCTGATCCCTATCGTACACAAGCTTGTCGTCGAAGTCGTGGATGCGAAGACGCAGTTGGCCGCTCACCGGCTGCACCTTGTCGGAAACGATGTAAGTCTTCAACATGCCGTCTTCAATATGCGGCGACACGAGCACAGGCGCATAAAAGCGCCGCGCATAGTATTGCAGGGCCTTCCATCGTCCGTAGTAATCAATGCTTGACCACGACGCCACCGGCCAGCAGTCATTCAGTTGCCAGAAGATGGAGCCCATCGTCTCCGGCCGGCTGCGCCGGAAATGCTCGGCCCCAATCTTGATCCCCTCGGCTTGCAGCACCTGGCTCACGTAAAGGAAAGAGGCAAAATCCTTGGGCTCAGGATAATCCTTGAGCAGATAGTCGTGGATGAGCGAATTGCCTTCATTGTTCTTCTGGTGGGCGAGCATCACCGGCGTGAAGATACCCGTGCGATCCTCTGGCGACGTGAAGGCTTCGATCGTCTTCATCTCCGGGAAGGACTGGAACCCGTATTCCGTCACAAAACGCGCATGATGCTTTTCGTAGGTCGAGAACGGCACGCGTCCGTGCCACACATCCCAGATGTGCGCGTCGCCCGTCTGGAAGGTCGGCGAGGTTTCTTCGTAGTCGGCGCTGGGCGAACTTGGCCAGTACGGACGCTGCGGGTCCAGCCTCTCCACCACCGCAGGAATCACGCCGCTGAAGGTGGAAACATAGTCCTGCCACATCTGAATGCGCACGTCCGCCGGCAACTGCTGGCGATCGTTCCAGAAGATCGCTTCCTCCGTCTCGTTATTGCCGCTCCAGATGATGATGCTGGGGTGATCGCGAAGCCTCTTCACCTGGTCCTCAATCTCCGCGGCGACGTTCAGCTTCCAACTATACAATCCGGGCTGCCAGTCATTACCAAACATGAAGTCCTGCCACACCATGATGCCGAGTTGGTCGCAGAGCTTGTAGAATTCCTCGCTTTCATAGTAGCCACCGCCCCACAGGCGGATCATGTTCATGTTGGCGTCCTTCGCCGACTGTAGAATCCGACGATAATTCTCCTCCGTCACCCGGTTGGGAAAACTATCAAAGGGAATCACGTCTGCGCCTTTGCCAAAGACGGGGATGCCATTGATCACAAACTCGAACGATCGCCCCCACTGATCCAGGTCGCGCCGCAAGACCACGGAGCGCAGACCTGTGGTCACGCTGCGCGCATCCTCCAAGCGGCCCTGGGTCTTCACCTGTGCCGTGAACGTATACAGCGGCTGCGCGCCATACCCTGCGGGATACCAGAGATCCGGCTTGGCGATCTCAAGGGGTAGATCAATGTGATTCACACCCGCGTGGAGCGCCACGCTCCGCGTTGCCTCCAACGGCTTGCCCGCATGCGAGGAGCGGATGCTCACTTCCGCGGCTGCATCCTCAGTAGCCGTTACCTCAACTTCGCCGTTCAAATGCGCCACCGCGGCGGTTACGTCAAGCTGGCGAATATGCAGGTTGGAGATACGCACCTCGTCCCATCCCTCCAGATGTAACGGCCGCCACACGCCGCTGGTCACAAATGTCGGACCCCAATCCCACCCATACTCATACGCGGCCTTGCGAACGTACGTCTTCTCTTCCACGTGCGTCTTCAGGCGCCATGGGTCGGCTGACGCCGCCTGCGCCGCCGCCTTGTCCGGCGAAGGAAACACCACGCGCAGTTCGTTAGCCCCGGCGTGCAACAGCGGCTTTGCGTTCACGCGCCAGATGCGAAACATGTTGTTTGCCGCGAGCACCTGCGAATCATTCAAAAAGACTTCGGCGTAGGCGTCCAACCCCTCGAAAACCAGTTCGAGGTTCCGCTTCTTGAGGGTCTCCGGTGTGATGTTAATCGTCGTGCGATACTCCCAGCTCGCGCCTTCAATCCACTGCAATTTCGCCTCGTTGTCACGATAGAAAGGATCGGGAATCAGTTTGTCCCGCAGCAAATCAAGATGCACGTCGCCCGGCACCTGCGCCGGCCGCCATTGCCCGCCGATGCTGTTCGGCCCCAGCGCTATTTGCCGAAATTCCCAACCCTGATTGATCGCGGTATCGGTGCGAGCCGCCTCTCGCTGCGCTGCCGACCCGGTACGCAGGCAGACGGTCATGGCTATAAATAGAATTCCCAGCATCTTGTGTCGCATAATTTCTCCTTAGCTCGCCAAGCGGCCTGACCAGCCCAGAATCCCTATCGCCACCAGGAGGATTGCCAGTCCCACGATCATCCAGCGGCGAGCCGCGCGGGAACTGAGTTTCCACTCTCCCGTCAGGAACCCGACGCAGTTGGCGGTAACGAGGCTGACCACCAAACTAAGCGGCCAGCCGATGGCCGGTCCTAATTTGCCGAGTTTGGGCGAAGCCGCGCCATAAGCAAAAATACCGCCTCCCCACAACAGGCCCATCAGAATCGCGAGCGCATAAAGGGGCGCAGCCTTGGGCTGCCGGAAGTTGGACCAAGTTCGGTTTTTGCGAAGCAGGTATCCACAATAAGCCAGATTGGCAATAGCGCCGCTCCCCAGCACCAACAACCAGATCACGTTCGATCCCGCAAAGGAACTGTTGCCCGCCTGAACGGCACTGGTGATAATTCCCTGCGACAGGCTATAACCCACATTGAAAAGACCGGAGATAACGCCTGCGCCGGCGCAAATCAAAAGCCCCACCCAAAAGGGGCGAGCGGCGCCGACCATTTGCCGCGAGGCGCCGGGCCCGGCTTTTTCGCTCCGCTCCCGCAGGACTCCTGCGTAGCCGCAAAAGCCCATGCCGGCCAAGGCCGTAACCGTTCCCAGCATTATCGCCTCGCCCTGTGGTTGGGCGAATCGTTCCGGCGCCAGGATGAGAAGGGGCAGAATGGATCCCAGTGAGGCGCTGGTGGCCAACACCAGCGTGTTCGCCATCGAAATGCCAATGGCGCTCACCCCGAGTCCGAACAGAATCGCGCCAAAACCCCAAATGAAACCCGTTGCCAGCGCGATAATTTCCGCGCGTGCCGGCGCTGCCGAAAGGACTTGCAGCGGATTGGTGACGGTCAAAAGCATCACGACCGGGGGCATCACCAGGCAGGCGACCACAATAAAGAGACCCCAGACGCTTTCCCAAGACCAGCGGCTCAGGTAACGCATGGGCAGGGTGAAAGTTCCGTTCATGAGGCCCGAAATGACCGCCAGTGAAATCCCTAAGTAAATCGCTGAGTTATCTATCATGATGATTCCGTAAACGGAGGATTTAGAACCCATTCGGTTGGGGGAAGCAGAAGGTGCGGTTGTTACCGGTATCCGCGCCTTCCCATCGTTGCACTCCAGAGGTTTACTTCCCGATGCTCGCCGCGTCAAATCCCTCTTCCAACGCAGCGATCTTGGTGAGCCACACTTTGTACTGTGAGAGCGAGTAGGGCGGCATGCCTTGCAGATAATGATTCGCGTACTTCTTGCCGTTCGCCGTCCATTCGATCAGGAAAAGCCGCTTGCCGGAATGGAAGACCGGGATTTGGCCGACTTCCAGGTTTTCATTGGCCTTCACCGCGTAATCCCCTTCCAGCAAAGTCTCGCCGGAATCGGCGTCCCAGACGCGGTAATGGCCGGAAGCGTCTTCGCGCGAATCATCTCCCACCACAACGCGGCAGTGCCAGTTCTTGGGCTCATCCACCATGACGGCAATCGGCTCCTGCACGCGCCGGATGTAGTAATAGGCGAGCTTCTTGTTGAAGTAGTAGTCGACGATGGCGTCGGAGAACTGCGGCCAGCCGTCCATGACGTTCCACCAAACCAAGCCCGTGCTGCGCCACTTCCTGAGGCGAGTCATTTCCACAAGAAACTTCATCGCCTCCGCCTGCGAGACCTGCGAGGCCAGAATGAAGTTCTCGATGTCGCCCGGCACCACGCCGAATAGCTCCTGCACTTGGTTGGACATCAGTTGGATGCGGTAGGGCCTGCCTACCCAATCCACGGAGTGAAGAATCCACTGCGGGTCGTCCGTCGCGGGCCACAGATGCTGCGGGTCAATGAAACGTTTGATGGAGGAAAGGCTGGGGGAGCCGTGGTAGCCTGCTTCGCTAACGAACTCGGCCGTGTGCTCAGTGTAGTAAGTACTTTTGAAATAGTCGCGCGGACCCCACAGGTGCTCTTCGGGCATCAGCCGGTGATCCCCCGTCGTGGCCACTTCCGGCGAAATGTAGGGTGAGCTGGGCAGATACGGCCGGTAGGGATCGCAGCGAAAAACCACCTCGGGCAAAACCTCACGATTGATTTTGTTGTGCGCCGGGTCCAAGCCGTGGAACAGGTACGCGCCATCCACCTCGTTATCGCCCGTCCAGAGCGCCAGGGAGGGATGATTCCGCAGTTTGCTGACCACCGAGACGGCTTCTTGCCGGATGAGGTCGAGGAAATCGTCCGTGATCGGGTAAACCGCGTCGGCCATGGCGAAGTCCTGCCACACCATGATGCCGTTGCGGTCACAGATATTGAAGAACGCGTCGTCTTCGTAAACGTTCCCTCCCCAGCTTCGCAGGAAGTTGCACTTCAGGTCGACGAAGAGCGCCAGGATTTTTTCGTAGCGCCCGGCGTCGCGACTGTGAAACGCGTCCGCCGGCACCCAGTTGGAACCCTTCACCAGAATCGGCACGCCGTTCACCTTGAACATGAACTGGCCGGGCTTTTCCATGGTCGTTGTCTCGGTGCGAATCAGATCGACCTTGCGGATGCCGATGGAGTCTTCACGCGTGGCCACCACCGTATCGCCCTGGAGGAGTTCAGTGGTGACCTTG
>Ga0181533_1004141_pt1 | contig 15072 bp, 13 predicted proteins | sample PEATcosm2014_Bin_45_FD_119772 | JGI IMG/M metagenome (GOLD analysis project Ga0181533, IMG submission 119772) | Peatland microbial communities from MTU Mesocosm Facility, Houghton, MI, USA - PEATcosm2014_Bin11_60_metaG | ecosystem: Environmental > Terrestrial > Soil > Wetlands > Peat | place... | reverse complement strand
AGGGGTTCGAATCCCTTCAGGCGTGCCAAAGACACTTATGGTGGCTATGGTGAAGCGGTCAACACATACGACTGTGACTCGTACATTCGTGGGTTCAAATCCCACTAGCCACCCCATTATTAGTCAAGCCCCGTGATGAGCGGGGCTTATTACTATGTGCGAACTGAAGTTGCGAGAGTGGCGGAACTGGCAGACGCACTGGACTTAGGATCCAGCGGGCAACCGTAGGGGTTCGACTCCCCTCTCTCGCACCAAATCAACCCAAAGTGAGGTCGGAAATGCAGTTTAAAGTGGAATCCCTGAGCAATATCAAGAAGAAAATCAATTTCGAGATCCCTTCCGAACGGGTCGGGTTGGAAATAGACAAGGCGTATGAAGAGATCAGGAAACGCGCCAACATAAAGGGGTTCAGAAAGGGAAAGGTTCCCAGGGCATATATCGAGAAGCACTATAGCGCCATGATGGAACAGGATGTGCTCAAAAGTCTGTTTAACGACACCTATTTCAAGGCGCTCCTTGAGGAAAAACTTTTTCCTGTTGCGCATCCCGTGATTGAGAGTGATGATATTAAAAGAGGAGAGCCTTTCAAATACAGCGCAACAGTGGAGGTCTACCCCGAGATCAAGGTAAAGGATTATGAAGGGCTGGAAGTCGTCAAGGAAAGGTTCGTTGCGGATGAAGAGATTGTTGATCGGCGGCTGCGGGAACTGCAGGAAAACATGGCCCAGTTGAAGCCTGCCGAAGAAGGGCATTTCGCCGCTTTGGGAGATTTTTTAATCATTGATTTCAAAGGGTTTATGAACGGGGCGCCGTTCGAGAACGGTTCTGCGGAGAATTTTAATCTGGAACTGGGAACCGGTCGTTTTATTCCTGGTTTTGAAGATCAGATGGTCGGCATGAAGAGCGGCGATGAAAAAAATATAACCGTCACATTTCCGGATGACTACGGAAATAAGGAACTTGCCGGAAAAAAGGCTGCCTTTGACGTAACGATCAAGGAAATAAAAACTAAAGAACTTCCTCCCCTTGACGATGAGTTGGCTAAGGAGTTCGGAGAATTTGAGACCCTTGCGCAACTGCGCGCCAGGATAGCGGAAGTACATGAGAAGAATGAAAAGGATAGAATCGAAGCCGATTTCAGGGACAGAATCGTAAAGGCCCTTATAGACAAAAACCCGCTTGAAATTCCTGATGCCATGGTGGAAAAACAACTCCAGATCATGCTCGACACCACCAAGAAACGCCTTGAAACGGAAAAGCTCTCTCTGGATATGATTGGACTCGATGATGCGGCATACAGGGACAAGTACAAGGAGACCGCGGAATCCCAGGTCAAGGGGGCCTTGCTTCTGGACGCACTGGCTGCTCAGGAAGAGATAAAAATCGAGGATGGCGAGCTTGAAGAAAAGATCCGGGAGACCGCGGAACAGCGCAAACAGGAATTTGAGAAGCTTAAACAGTATTATGAGCAGAACGGAAACGCCAAGGAAAACCTCAGGGACCAGCTTAAAGAGAACAAGGTCTTCGCATTACTAAAGGATAAGGCGAAGGTTACCGAGATTCCCCGTGATGAAATAAAAGGGCTAACACAGAACGATTAATTTATATCTTACTGGTCCCTCCACTTCCAGAAGAGGGACTTGGGGGGATAGATTCAAACTCAAGAGTCAGAAAAGAATTGATTAATATAAAACGATTGTACCGGGGGGCAATATGCTTGTGCCGATAGTTGTGGAACAGACCGGAAGGGGGGAACGCTCTTACGACATATATTCACGGCTATTGAAGGACCGGATCATTTTCTTGGGAGGAGAGATCGATGACCATCTTTCCAATCTGGTAGTAGCCCAGCTCCTTTTTCTGGAGGCCGAAGACCCGGATAAGGATATCCATCTTTATATTAATTCACCGGGAGGTGTGGTTACCTCCGGCATGGCCATCTATGACACGATGCAGTATATCAAATCCCCTGTATCAACCATCTGCGTCGGTCAGGCCGCTTCCATGGCAGCCCTCCTTTTGGCCGGCGGCGAGAAGGGAAAACGGTTCAGCCTGAATCATTCCCGAATAATGATTCATCAGCCGCTTGGCGGGTTCCAGGGACAGGCGACCGATATTCATATCCATGCCCAGGAAATACTGCGCATGAAAAAAAGGCTGAACGAGATTCTGGCGGAGCATACCGGCCAGTCTCTGGAAAAGGTAGAAGCCGACACGGAGCGCGACTATTTTATGTCTAGCGAAGATGCAAAGATATATGGTATTATTGATTCGACAGTTACACGAAATACCATGACCGGAGGTCCCAGGTGAGTCGAAGAGATGACAGATCCGATAACCTGATCTGTTCCTTTTGCGGGAAAAGTCAGGATGAAGTTAAAAAGCTGATTGCAGGACCCACAGTTTACATATGCGACGAGTGTATAGAACTCTGCAACGATATCATAGCTGAGGAATCCAAGCTTGAAGAGGCCATGGGGCCCGATGCCAGAAAACTTCCAAAACCCCACGAAATAAAGGATGTCCTGGACGAGTATGTTATCGGCCAGGAACGGGCCAAGAAGGTCCTGGCGGTTGCGGTTTACAATCATTATAAGCGGATCGAGGCGATGGGCAAACCTGGCGATGTGGAGATGCAGAAGAGCAATATTCTTCTCCTCGGACCTACCGGCTCAGGGAAAACGCTCCTTGCCCAAACCCTTGCGAGGATCCTCCGGGTCCCATTTGCTATGGCCGACGCCACCAATCTCACAGAAGCGGGTTATGTGGGTGAGGACGTGGAAAACATTATTCTCAACCTGCTTCAGGCCTCCGACTATGATGTGGAACGGGCTCAGAAGGGTATCATTTACATTGATGAGATAGACAAAATCGCCCGCAAATCGGATTCACCGTCGATTACCAGAGATGTATCGGGAGAAGGCGTCCAGCAGGCGCTGTTAAAGATAATCGAGGGGACGATCGCCAGCGTGCCGCCAAAGGGAGGCCGCAAGCATCCGCAACAGGAGTTCCTCAAGGTCGATACCACAAATATCCTTTTCATCTGCGGCGGGGCCTTTGCCGGCCTCGACAATATCATCCAGCAACGGATCGGGGTTACAACCCTTGGGTTCGGCGCTAACGTGAGGAGGAAGGTGGAAAAGAAAGCAGGGGAACTCCTCTCGGTAGTAGCCCCTGAAGATCTCCTCAAATTCGGTTTTATCCCCGAATTCGTTGGTCGGCTTCCGGTCCTTGCCACCCTTTCAGAACTCAATGAAGAGGCAATGGTGCAGATCCTGAAGGAGCCGAAAAACGCCCTGGTTAAACAGTACCAGAAGCTTTTCGAGATGGAGCACGTGAAACTGAAATTCACCGACGGCTCCCTGGTGGCAATTGCCAAAGAAGCACTGAAGCGCAAAACCGGCGCCAGGGGTCTGCGCTCCATCCTCGAAAACGCCATGCTGGATATAATGTATGAAATCCCCACCAAAACCATGGTTAAGGAAGTCGTGATTAACGACGATGTCATTTACAACAAGGCAACACCGATCATAGTCTATGAAAATGTGGCGGAATCCGCCTGATGGGACAATAATATGGCAGTAAGCACGTTTGATAACCGCAAAAAAAGAGGGGATCTTACAAGATTCCCTCTTCTGCCTTTAAGGGATATAGTAATTTTCCCATATATGGTGGTGCCGCTCTTTGTCGGCAGGGAAAAATCGATTCTGGCCCTGGAAGCTGCCATGAACTTCAACAAACTGATATTCCTGGCAACCCAGAAAGATGCCAAGACTGAAGAGCCCAATGCGGAAGACATCTCTCCAGCCGGAACAATCTGTCAGATAATCCAGCTGTTGAAGCTTCCCGACGGCACCGTAAAGGTCCTCGTCGAAGGAAAAAAACGAGGCTCCATTATCTCTTATTTCCCTGATACCGAATATTTCCAGGTGGAAGCGGAAGTTTTTCCCGAGGAAACCGTGGTATCCCCTGAAATGGAAGCCCATATGCGGGGAGTTATATCAACCTTTGAAAATTTTGCCAAGCTGACCAAGAATGTTCCCGGTGAAATGCTTGATAATATCAAGGGAATTACGGATCCCTCCCGTTTGGCGGACACCATTGTTGCCCACCTGAATCTCAAAACAGCCGATAAACAGGAACTGCTCGCCATGATCAATCCCAGCCAAAGGCTGGTAAAGCTGCTGGCGCTCATGGAAGCGGAAATCGAAATTCTCCAGATCGAAAACAAGATCCGCACCCGTGTGAAAAAACAGATGGAGAAGACCCAGAAGGAATACTATCTGAATGAGCAGATGCGGGCCATCCAGAAAGAGCTGGGTGGAAAAGATGAATTCAAGCAGGAGATAATCGAGCTTGAAGAAAAGATCGAAAAAAAGAAGCTCTCCGCAGAGGCAAAACAGAAGGCTCTGGCTGAACTCAAAAAACTGAAGTTGATGTCTCCCATGTCCGCCGAGGCGGCTGTTGTCCGAAATTATGTGGATTGGCTGGTTTCCCTGCCGTGGGGGGAGACTACAGTGGAAAAAAACGATATCCTTGAGGCCGAAGAGATCCTGAACGCCGACCACTACGGGCTCGACAAGGTCAAAGAGCGGATCCTCGAATATCTTTCGGTGAACACCCTGGTGCAGAAAATCAAGGGTCCGATTCTCTGCCTTGTGGGCCCTCCAGGTGTGGGGAAAACCTCCCTGGCCCGCTCCATAGCAAGGGCAACGGGGAGAAATTTCGTCAAGATGTCCCTGGGGGGATTGCGTGACGAAGCTGAAATCAGGGGGCATCGCCGCACCTACGTGGGAGCCATGCCGGGCAAGATCATCCAGAACCTGAAAAAGGGTGGGAGCAATAATCCGGTTTTCCTTCTGGATGAAATCGACAAGCTCAACTCCGATTTCCGCGGCGACCCGGCATCTGCTCTACTCGAGGTGCTCGACCCGGAGCAGAATGCGATCTTCAATGACCATTTTCTGGATGTGGATTATGACCTTTCCCAGGTAATGTTCATCACCACGGCAAACACGCTGCACTCAATTCCCAGACCACTTTTGGACAGGCTGGAAGTTATCAGGCTGGACGGCTACATGGAAAATGAGAAACTGAATATCGCCAAACAATATCTGGTCAGAAAACAGCTTGTCGCCAACGGTCTGGAAGACCGGCTCGTTTCCTTCACCGATCTTTCAATACTTGAAATTATCCGCTATTTCACCCGGGAAGCGGGGGTCCGGAACCTGGAAAGATCGATTGCCAACATCTGCCGCAAGGTTGCCCATCGAATCGTCAAAGGTAGCAAAAGAAAATTCGTAATTCAACCGCGCCAGGTCCGTGACTATCTCGGTGTCAGGAAATTCAAATTCGGCGCTCCCGCAGAGGCCAATACCGTCGGCGTGGTTACCGGTCTGGCCTGGACCGAGGTTGGCGGAGAATTACTGAATATCGAGGTTGCCGTTCTGCCGGGCAAGGGGAAACTTACAATTACCGGCAAGCTGGGCGATGTTATGCAGGAGTCGGCCCAGGCGGCAATGTCCTATGTCAGGTCAAGGGCGCAGATACTCGGTCTTGATCGCGACTTCTACCAGAATGTGGATATCCACATCCATGTACCCGAGGGGGCAACGCCGAAAGACGGCCCGTCCGCCGGTATCACCATGGCAACGGCGATTACGTCCGCCCTCACCAGAAGATGCGTGCGCCGGGATATCGCCATGACCGGCGAGATTACTTTGAGGGGCAGGGTCCTTCCCATAGGCGGCCTTAAGGAAAAGATCATGGCCGCCCGAGTGAGCCATATAAAGACCGTCCTGATCCCAATGGATAACGAGAAAGACCTGGCTGAAATCCCTGAGGAAGTTAGAAGCGGGATGTCCATACTGCCGGTTGATCACATGGATGAGGTTCTTTCCATCGCCCTTCTGGGTGTACAGGAGCTTGGCGCGCAATCCCTTGCCGTTGCAGGCATTGATATAACGTCAGCGGAAACTGCTACGGCGCACTAAACCTGTCGCCAGCGGCTAGCAGCAAACGATTGACGCCTGGGTTACAAATATCTTGACTCTCACGGGTTACTCTGATATAAAAAATCCTCTTTAAGCTATGAGGTCAGTTGTTTCCTGAACCTGAAGTTGACAAGTTTTTGGGGTCGTAGTTAAGATGGTTATAACGCCGGCCTGTCACGCCGGAGGCCGCGGGTTCGAGCCCCGTCGACCCCGCCATTTAAAAACGCAACGTCAGATTTGAGATGATACTAAGGCGGCAAGGAGGAGTCTCCGAAGGCGTATTGCTAGTACGTCGAGGAAGCCGACGAGGTGCCAACGAAGGTAGCGCTCAAATATGGGGTTGAGTTCAAGGGCGAATAGCTCAGCTGGGAGAGCGCTAGCCTTACAAGCTAGATGTCGGGGGTTCGATCCCCTCTTCGCCCACCAAAATGATCAAGGGGTTAGCCGAGTACGGTTAACCCCTTTTTCTTTCTTGTATACTCTCGTATCCCTGTTGCGATGAAACAGGATGGTCCTTCACCGGTAGACTTCATCATGGCTGCCGATGTCAAGCAGGATGATTTCCTTATCGGAAACCACGACGGTAAGGGTGATGCGGTAGCTGTAGGTGATGCTGACGGCCTGAACACCTTTGAAATTCCCTCTGAGTTGGTGATATTTCAGGTGTGGCTGGAATGGATCTTTTTCTAATTCACGCAGGATGGCGGCAAACTTTTCCCGCAAATCCGGATGGCTTTTTACAAATTTTTCGGCGGATCGCGTAAAACCGGCACTCCAGACAAGGGTATACACGCTAACCTTCCAGCTTCAGTTCTTTAATCAGATCTTCTGCAGTGCCGCGCTTTACCCTTCCCTCCTTGACATCCTCCAGCGATGCCCGGACCCGCGCCACATAACTCTCGTTCGCCTCCGCAATAAGCTCCTGATAGCGTTCCTCGGAAAGGACAACATACTGCGGCTGGTTGTTCCTGATCACATGGACGTCACCCTTGGCGATAAGATCGTCCACCGCGGCAATGCCGCGCCTCTTGAGTTCCTGGGCAGGTATGGAGTTCATATCATAGACTCCTTTTAGTACTTTATTAAGTACCGCAATCATAACAGGATTAAGTCGGTATTTCAATCAGGAAATGGGAGACCCGACCTTTAAATCTCTCCCCTGCCCTCTTTTAAGATTTTTATTTCATAATTCATCATTAATACTTCATTCTTTGAAAGTCTTCCCCTTCATACTTCATCCATAGCTTTTCATATTTCACCCTTCACTCTTCACTCTTCATCCTTCCCTCACGGTTTTCCCAATTGACTTAAGGGGCGAAAGGGTGTATTGAAATTGCTTAATTTTGCGACGTTTTAGGGAGAGGGGGATGGGCTCTGTGCCCTTGGGAAATTTTGACGGAATCCAAAAGCCGCCCTTGTCAGCGTAATGCTGACGGGTGGCTTTTCAGTTTGTGTAGGAGTTGACAAGGAATCATTTCCAAAATAAAACTGTCCCGGATTTCGCTCAATGAAGTTGGGATTATTGCCAATAAAGGGGGCCTATTGTCGGCGCCGTGGCGAAAGATCACGATGGAGTTGAGAATGGCGGCATAGGTGAAAAGTAAGGGGTGTTATTGAATTATTGGTGCCTGACCCTTTAAATATTCCTTTGATCTAGGGTTGCTTGAAAAAGTTTGGTAATACCAGAGGTAATACGAGGTGAGAGAAATGACAGAACCGACCATCATCTGCCCAAGCTGCAAAGCTGAAATCAAGCTTAACGAATCACTTGCGGCCCCTCTTATAGAAGCCACCCGCAAAGAGTTCGAAAAACGCCTGGCTCAGAAGGATGCGGACATCGCCAAACGAGAGGCGTCATTGCATGACCAGCAAAAGGCACTGTCCAAGGCGAAAGAATCCATTGATGAGGAAGTAGCTGAGAAGTTGCGACTGGAACGGTCCAAGATTGTTGCCGATGAAGCACGTAAGGCAAAACTTGCCATAGCCACCGACCTTGAACGGAAGGACAAAGAACTCGAAGAGTTGCAGCAGGTTCTATCACAGAGAGACGAAAAGCTCGCTGTGGCCCAGAACGCGCAGGCTGAGCTTATCCGCAAGCAGCGTGAATTGGACGACGCCAAGCGAGAAATGGAATTGACGATTGAAAAGCGGATACAGGAAGGACTTACCGCGACACGAGACCAGGCGCGCAAGGAAGCAGAAGAGGAATTGAAACTCAAGGTGATGGAGAAGGAACATACCATAACCGCGATGCAGAAGCAGATTGAGGAACTCAAGCGCAGAGCCGAACAAGGTTCACAACAACTCCAGGGTGAGGTTCAGGAACTTGATCTCGAAGCAATATTAAGTACGAAGTTCCCCTTCGATTCCATTGAGCCTGTGCCAAAGGGCGAGCATGGCGGCGATATATTGCAGCGCGTCAATGGCCACCTTGGTCAACGGTGCGGTACCATTTAATGGGAATCCAAACGAACAAAGAATTGGAGTGATAGCTGGCTTATCAAACTCCGCGAAGACCAGCGGACTGCGAAGGCGGAAATATCCATTATTGTCAGCCAGGCCCTACCAAAAGAAGTTGAGACCTTTGAACTTATTGACGGCGTATGGGTGACACATCCCAAGGCTGCAATCCCTGTAGCCGTGGCACTTCGACATTCACTACTCGAAGTTGCAATGGCCCGGAGCGCTTCCGAAGGGCAACAGACAAAGATGGAAATGGTCTATCAATACCTCACCGGCCCACGGTTTCGTCATCGGGTCCAAGCTATAACCGAACTGCAATCCCTTGTCCTTAATCTGTGTCAAACAAAACAAACATCCCCGGCCGAGGCAGTTGGTAGTGCAGCAGAAAAGGAACTGGCTACCTCCTTATGGCAAAAGATGATTGCTCAGATGAATACTACGAATGTTACCATCAAAGCGGCTTGTGGAGTCATCAGCTCATACAAAGGGCAGCTTGCATCTGAAAACGTGCTCAACTTACAACAACAGGTTCTGCAGTTGCAGGCAACAAAACGTCGATATGAATCTACCGTCATTGGGCTTATTGGCGAACTTTCAAATGCACGCAACAAGGCAAATGTCGCAGAACAAGCCAAAAAGGCAGCGCGGGACAAACTCGACGAGTTGATGAAGGCAACATTGGACAAGTATGAAAAATCCATCAATGCCTTGCTCAAGGACTTCGGCGCTTCATTTCGTATTAAGAACATGGGAGCTAATTTTAGAGGTGCTGCACCACGCAGCGAATATGGCCTTTTACTTCGTGGCAAAGATGTCGCTCTTGAAGGTGGACCACCGTCTTTCTCAACAACTTTGAGTGAAGGTGATAAAAGAACTCTTGCCTTTGCCTTCTTTGTGGCCAGTACGCTTGCAATTGCACAACTCCATTCGAGAGTTGTTGTCATCGACGACCCGATATGTAGCTTTGATTTAAACCGGAAACATCATACCCGGACTGTATTAAAGAAAATTTACTCGAAAGCTGAACAACTCATCGTGCTCGCCCATGATCCGTATTTCATTCGTGACTTCCGGGATACCTTGCGCAAAGATGACAACACTGCAACTATTGCGACATTTCAAATTGTGCTAGCCCCTGGGGAATACTCTGATTTCGCATCGCTTGACATAGACAGGGAGTGTGAATCAGTATATTTCCAACATCACCGCTTACTTAATGATTTTACGACGGGCCAAAAATGTGACGCTAGAACGGTAGCCAAAGCCATTCGGCCAATGCTCGAAGGCTACCTTCATCGAAGGTTCCCTGGCCTCATTCCTAAATCGCTGATGTTTGGCGGAGTGGTTGCACTAATCCGAGATGCAGAAGCGCCAAGCCCTCTTTGTCATGCTTCAGGTCTTGTGGATGAGCTTAATGAGATCAATGACTATGCTGGACAGTTTCATCACGACACTAACCCAGGCGGCGCAGATTCAATTTTTATCACTGCTGCAGAGCTAAAAACTTTCGTTGATAGAGCATTAGTCGTTGTGCATAAAGGATAAAGATTCGGGTCAGACATGCATCGTTGCAAAGTTGTGAAGGGATTTGGAGGCAGGTTAGACTTTCGGATATCTGAACAGGGAACTCCGCTTTGGTCCTGCAGAATCGCTCTCTGAAACCTCTCTCAACTTTTCCACCATCCGGCAGATGAACGATTCATCCCCGCTTTCCCTTCTTGGACTCCGCGACACCACCGAGGATTCGTTGATTTTCCCCTTAAATACTGTATAATGGCGGGCAACCGGCGAATAAGAGAACCTGCCGGTCAGGACTTTCATTATGAGCCATGAAGAAATAGAAATTGCCCTGGTATCCATACTGGGTAAATACGGCGTCCGGAAAATCGGCCTATTCGGTTCGTATGCCCGAGGCGAAGAGCGGACCGACAGCGATCTGGACGTGCTGGTGGAGTTCGAGAAGAGGAAGAGCCTACTCACCTTGGTGCGGATCGAGCGCGAGCTGTCGGAACATATCGGTGTTAAGGTAGACCTCCTCACCGAGCAGGCGATAAGCCCTTACCTGGTGGACAGGATCAAGGCCGACTTGAAGGTGATCTACCAGTGATCAGGGACGATGTTATCTACCTTCGTCATATTCTGGACGCTGTCTGGGAAACGGTGGCCCAGGACCTTCCTGATTTCAAAATTCACGTTGGTGGAATTCTTTCATCGGTTTCCTGAGATTTTCTCTCTATGCCCCGCTTCGTTGTCCACGAACACCACGCCACCCACCTCCACTGGGACTTCCGTCTGGAATACGGCGGGGTCCTGAAATCATGGGCGATCCCCAAGGGGCCGTCGATGAATCCCGCCAACAAGCGCCTTGCCATTCAGGTTGAAGACCACGCCCTGGAATACAAAAGCTTCGAGGGTACTATTCCGGAAGGGGAGTACGGGGCGGGAGAGGTGATCATCTGGGATGAAGGCGCCTACGAACCGATAGGAGGTATGGCGGCGGGGCTGCAAAAGGGCCACATAGCTTTTGTCCTCCACGGATCACGCCTGGTCGGTGAGTTCGCCCTTGTCAGGCTCAAAAAGGGGGCAAAGGGTAATGAATGGCTCATGATCCGTAAGAAATAGTTTTCTTCTGAGGCTACGTCGAGGATTTTGCGATTGAGGGCCGGTCAAAGATGACGTGAATACGGGATGCGAGCCTGGAATGCTTATTTACGGATAAGTTCTAAGACAAGTGCCCCGGTATGCTTCGCGCTGCTCGATTATTTTCTCCATTTTGCTGCTCACTATCTGCGCCGGAGAATTCCGGCATATGGGCCTGCCTACATCGACGTTGTCATATGCACTGAAACCAGGGGCGAACCAGGAACTGTTCCAGCTGGTACAATCCATCCCCACCGTGGATCAGCACTCCGGTTTCCGACACCGGCGACCCGAGTGAGATGTAATATTTCAAACCGTCAAACAAAGATCGGTCAATGGTCTCGCTCGACTTTATCTCAATTGGAATCAACCTGCTGCCCGCATCAATCACCACGTCTACCTCGTGGCCAGTCTGATCGCGCCAGAAGTAGAGTGGCGGCGTTTCTCCCCAGTGGGCAAAGGCTTTGTACAATTCCGCCAGCACAAAGGTTTCGAAGATATGTCCCTTCATGGCATGGGTGGCAAGTTCCGCCGGTTCCCGAACCCGCAGGAGATAGCAGAGCAGGCCCGTATCCAGGAAATAGAGTTTGGGGGTTTTGACGATCCGTTTGGAGAAATTTGCGAAATGAGGTGGCAGCAGATGGATGATGAACCCGGCTTGAAGGATGGAAATCCAGTTTCGCGCCGTAGTGTGGGAGATACCGGCATCAAGAGCCAGAGACGAAAGGTTGAGCAGTTGCCCGCTCCTGCCGGCGCAGAGGCGCACAAAACGCTGGAAGGTTTCCAGGTTGCCGATATTGGCCAGATCGCGCACATCCCGCTCCACATAGGTTCGGTAATAGGCCGACAGCCAGTCGTGAGGTTCCAGATTCTTGTCATGGATGCGTGGATAGAGCCCCTTGAATATGATCTCTTCCAATGGGAAGGAAGGCGGTGCTGACGGGGTCGGCGGCTCATCCGGCCGCCAGGGGTCACTGGCCGTTCTTCCAAGGAGTTCGTCGAGGCTGAAGGGAAGCAGGTTGACCAGCGCGGTTCTGCCCGCCAGGGTCTGGGTGACTTTTTCCATGACATGGAACTGCTGGGAGCCGGTCAGAATGAAGTGTCCGGGGCGGTCCTCATTGTCCACGATGCCCTGAATGTTGGAGAGCAGCGCCGGTGCCCGCTGGATCTCGTCCAGGATCACCCCGCCGCTGAAGCGCCGCAGAAACCCTTTTGGGTCGGTTACAGCGAACTCCCGTTCGTCCGGATCTTCCAGGCTGATGTATGTATGGCCGCTGAAAATCGCCTTGGACAGGGTGGTTTTGCCCGATTGACGGGGGCCGGTGATGGAGACCACCGGAAACTGCTGCGCCAGAGAGGCCAGTTTATCTGCAAGTGTGCGTTTGAACATATTGAAATAATAAGGGCTACGAGCTGTTTTGTCAAATTGAATTTTGTATTTTCAATTTGTCAGGCTCAAAAAAGGGGCAAAGGGTTATGAGTGGCTCAAGATCCGTAAGAAGAAATTGCTAAGAGCTGTTTTGCAGCATTCAAGTAAGCTTCGAGGAATTGTACCCCGAGAGATATTTAAAAAGCCCGACAGACCTATATGGTTCTATTCGGGCTTTTTTGTGTCTACATTTCTTTTCTCAGATCAGGGTGAGAGCAAGCAGTTTACTCTGTTTCCTATTCTTCCGGATTTTCACAGACAGGGCAATGCTCCTCACCGCTCTCGGGATCGACTTCCAGCTCTTCTCCACAAACCTCGCAAATCCCGGAGGAAGGCTCTCTCTTTCTAAAATCACGGTACATTTTTCCGAACCGCTTTAAATATCCCATGAGCGCGTCCTCCTGTTTCGGACTACGTGCAGCGTTTCCAACGGCCTGCTGAATGATCGTTTCCAACAAACCGATATCCTGGGGCAATAACAGGTAAGATCCTGTTGAAATTAAAGTTGAACCTTAATTCCCCTTACTTGAAGTCTCCCATAAAAACCCGGAAGCGCAAGGGTAAATATCGCATTCGGTCATTACCCGGCTTCAGTTCTTCTCCATCTTCCAATGCAGTTTTTAGGGTGCGCCCCTCTGCTCCTCCAACAATTCGTTTCTGGCGCCTCGCATATTTCTCAATCCCCGATTTGCCGAATTCTACGGAGGGTATATAATTTAAGTATACCAGGAAGGGGGACAACTCTCAGATAATGCATTTCAACCTGAATGCGGTTGTTATCACACGAAGCCACAAAGATCACAAAGGAAAACAAAAAGAGAGGATTGAGCCACGTTTCGTTATTTGTGAAACAAATCGATATGTCGCAGGTTCTTCAGATTATTCTTGGGTATACCGGGATCAGACTCTCACTGTTTGTTCAAACCGAAAGGAGGAACAGCCATGAAGATCAGTGAAATCATGTCCAGGAATGTGTACACGACAACCCCTGAAGCAACTTTGAAAGAGAGTCTTGACCTCCTCGTGAAAGAGCGCCTCAATGGCCTGGTCGTGGTGGAAGGGGGCAAGGTTGCGGGTTTGGTTACGAAAGCGGATATTTTCAGGGCCATTCTGCCAACACAGGCGGATATCTGTGAGGATGAACTTTTGATGAAAGACCCCGAGTATATTGAAGAGCGTATTTTCAAATGCCTTGGCGCCAAAGTCGAAAAAATAATGGGGACACCCGTTATTACGGTTGCCGGCAATTTGCCGATCATCAAGGCGGGTTCGATAATGGTCCTGCGCAGGATCAAACAGGTCCCGGTGGTTGACGACGGGGCGCTGGTGGGGATTGTCACCCTCAGTGACATTCTTGCCGCATTCAGGAAGAAGTCGGAAGGGTTTGGACAGGTATGATGGAGGGGGAAGAAGGACATTGCCCGATGATGGAAGACGCCGACAGCACGCCCATTAAAGGGGTCATAACGGCCATCCATGGCGATATCGTTGAAGTCGGCTTCCAGGACAGGCTTCCCGGCATCAATGACGCCCTGTTTATAGAGATGCCCGACGGGATGGCTTTAACCCTCGAGGTCCATCAACATACGAGCAATACTTCCGTTAAGGCCATTGCACTCGGTTTCACCCAGGGGCTCAAGCGCGGGATGCCGGTTGTACATTCGGGTGGCCCGCTCCGCATTCCGGCGGGGAAGGAGTGCGTGGGGAGGGTGTTCAACGCCTTCGGCGAACCGATAGACGACGGCCCGCCATTGACCAATTTCATCCTCTCTCCCGCGCACAGGCCCCCCCCGCTGCTCAAGGAGCAGATAGCGGTCTCAGGTATCCTGGAAACCGGCATAAAGATTATCGATCTCCTCTCTCCGTTTCCGAAGGGGGGGAAGGTAGGGCTGTTCGGCGGCGCCGGAGTGGGCAAGACCGTGCTTCTTATGGAATTTATTTACAAGGTGGCCACCGTTTATTCCGGCATATCGGTTTTTTGCGGGGTCGGTGAAAGGATGCGGGAGGGGCATGAACTCTGGAGGGAGATGGAGGGGCGCGGGATCATGGAGAATGCGCTGCTTCTGTTCGGCCAGATGTCCGAATCCCCCGGCATTCGCTTCAGGGTCCCCCTTTCCGCGATTACCATGGCCGAATTCTTCAGGGACGAAATGGGAAAGGACATCCTCTTTCTCATGGACAATGTCTATCGATTCGTCCAGGCCGGCAATGAGGTGTCGGTCCTGCTGGGGAGGCTCTCCTCGCGGGTCGGCTATCAGCCCACACTCCTCGCCGAGCTGGCAGAGGTGGAAGAGCGGCTCGTCTCCACCGGCAAGGGTTCCATCACATCCGTTCAGGCCATATACGTCCCTGCCGATGACATCACCGACCCGGCCTGCGCCGGCGTATTTCCCCACCTCGACACCACGGTGGTCCTTTCCCGTGAAATAGCCGCCAAGGGGCTTTACCCGGCCATCGACCCCCTTCTTTCTACCTCCAAGTTTCTGAGCCCCGAGGATGTCGGAGAAAGGCACTGCGATATATCCCATAAGGTGAGGGAACATCTGT
>Ga0181533_1004132_pt1 | contig 15108 bp, 16 predicted proteins | sample PEATcosm2014_Bin_45_FD_119772 | JGI IMG/M metagenome (GOLD analysis project Ga0181533, IMG submission 119772) | Peatland microbial communities from MTU Mesocosm Facility, Houghton, MI, USA - PEATcosm2014_Bin11_60_metaG | ecosystem: Environmental > Terrestrial > Soil > Wetlands > Peat | place... | reverse complement strand
CGGAAAAAGAAGATCATTGACGCATTGAACGGCGCGCGATCCATGGAGCTCCACGCCATTCACCAGTATATGGTCCAGCACTATGACCTGGACAATATGGATTACGGCGATATGGCAATGAAAGTGAAGCTCATCGCGATCGATGAGATGCGCCATGCAGAGATGCTCGCGGACAGGATCGAAGAGCTCGGCGGGCAGCCGACCAGCGATCTGGCGGCAGTGGTCGAAAAAGGCCAGGCAGTGGAGGCTGTCTTTCCCTTCGACAGAGAGCTCGAGGATGGAGCAATGACCTCCTACAACCAGTTCATCCAGGTGAGCAGGGAAAACGGCGACAACACGAGCGCGAAGCTCATGGAAGCCATCAACGACGAAGAGCAGATCCATTACAATTACTTCGACAATATGACCGACCACATTGAGAAGCTGGGTCAGGTATATCTCGCCCAGATCGCGGGCACTCCCTCGAGCACGGGTTTGGCTACACAAGGCTTTGTCGCCAGGCTTGGCGCTGCTCCCGCGGCCGTGCCGGGCGCCTGACAGGCAACAGGAAGCATATAGGTCCTATAAGTCTTACAGGACCTATATGCTTCCTGATAGTGTGAGATTTTTACTTGCCCGACCTTTCGAAGCCTTCTTCCACGTAAATCCCGACGGCGTAAAATCCACCAGGTTCCCTGGCATATTCGTAAGGATTTCTGTCCTCCGGGATCATGTGGAGCGTTGCCCTCTTCGCTTTCATCGTCCCCGCTCCTCTTACTTGTCGCAGCCTTTAAGTTTTCCGATCCGCTCCTGCACCTCTTGCAGCATATGGCCATGCAGGGTCAGCTTCAAGCCGCAAAAAGGGCATTCGAGGAGCGCGCCTTCGACCAGCCCGTCGACCGGATAATCTTTCTTCTTCCCGCAAATAGGGCACCCAAAAGCCAATTTTGCCGTCATCATCCCTCCTTCATCCGGACGTAGATCACCCTCGCACCATGCGCCCTCACCGCGACTTCCGCGTCCCTCATCCAATCTCCCCCGGACGCTTAGTGTATCATGTTTATTGACAATTCCCTATGATAAATCAATGGCGGAAGGGGTTCCAAGATCGACTCCTTCCGCCATTTCACGCGCCCAAAAAACCAGGTCTACCGGTACAATTTACCTACTTCCATGAAAGCCGACCGAGACCGTTCTATCACGCCCATCTCGGTACAGTAGGCCAGCCTGAAATACCCGCGTCTCCCGAAACCCACCCCCGGCACCGCCAGTATGTGGTGCTGCTGCAATACCCTGATGAACTCGATATCGTCCTCTATGGGCGATTTCGGGAAGATATAGAAGGTACCCGCAGGCGGGCGGACGTCAAATCCCGACTCTATAAGGATATTGTAGATGGCGTCCCGTTTGCGCCGGTATCCTGACACATCCACGCTGTTCTTCTGGAACTTGCCCACAAGCCGCTGCATAAGGGCAGGGGCGTTGATGAAACCGAGTATCCTGTTGGCAAAGATCATGGCATCGATCAGCGGTCTCTCGTCGGCAATGCAGGGCGACACGGCAATATACCCGATGCGCTCGCCCGCCAGGCCCAGGTCCTTCGAGTGGGAATAAACCGCCACGGCGTCGTCATAGAGGTTGAAGACATCCGGCAGGGGCGTGTCGGCATACGTCAGCTTACGGTATGCCTCATCCGAGATAAGGAAGATGCGATGTCCCTCCTGCTTCTTTCGGGCGAGCAGCGACGCAAGCTCTTTCAGCTCGTCTTCGTGGTACACTGCGCCTGTCGGATTGTTGGGCGAGTTGATGAGGATCGCCCTGGTTTTCTCCGTAATGGCCTCTTCAATGGCTTTCATGTCCAGGTGGAAGTCCTCTTTTGTCTCCACCAGCTTCATGACGCCGCCGTGATTCCCTATATAGAACATAAACTCAACGAAGAACGGCGACATAACCAGCACTTCATCGCCGGGATCGAGCAGCGCCTTCATGACCACGTTGATCCCCCCCGCGGAGCCCACAGTCATGATGATGTGGTCCCCCGTGAAGGGCAGGAGGGAGTTCTCCCTGTGAAAGCCCGCGATCTGCTCGCGCACGTCGCCATATCCGCTGTTCGACATATAGCGGTGCATGCCGGGCGTCTGCCGCGCGACCATATCATGAAGCTCTTTCTTCAGCTCCTGTGGCGGCTCCTCAATCGGATTTCCGAGGGTGAAATCGAAAAGGCTCTCCGGACCGTAGAGGTCTTTTAGCCTTTCACCTTCTTCGAACATTGCCCTGATCCAGGACGCGTTCTCCATCAGCTTTGAAATCCTGTTCGATATAATCAATTCCTTACCTCCCTATATATCGCTTTCCCGCTCTCAAGAACCCTGCTCTAGCCTTCACTATCGTCTCCATAGGGACGCAGTAGGCAATCCGAAAATAGCCCTTCCTTCCAAAGCCCCGTCCCGGTACCACGAGGATCCTCTCCTCCTCCTGCATTTTAAAGACGAACTCAATTTCATCGGGGAGAGGCGAACGCGGGAACATGTAGAAGGCGCCTGTCGGCTTCACACATTCGAACCCCGCCTCCATCAGGGTATCATAGAGGAAATCCCTTTTCTGCCGGTAGTCGTCGATGCTGACCGAACTCCCCTGGAATGAACCGACAGCCCTTTGGAAGAGGGCCGGGGCGTTCACGAAGCCAAGGGCCCTGATCGCGATCATAAGACCCGAAACCAGGAGCGGTGTATCGGCGATATGCGGGGAAATGGCCACATACCCGATCCTTTCGCCTGCCAGCGCGAGGTCCTTCGAGTGTGAGGTCACCGTGATGACAAGGTCATAGAGACCGAAAAGGTCAGGGAGGGGAGCCTCAGAGTAGACCAGCTTTCTATACGCTTCGTCGGCAACTATATAAATCTCCCGCCCTTTGCGCCTTTCCCTGGAGAGGAGGTCCGCCAGCTCTTTCAGGCTTTCCTCACTGTAGACGACCCCCGTGGGATTGTTGGGACTGTTGATCAGTATGGCCCTGGTCTTCGCAGTGATTGCAGCCTCAATCCTTCCCACATCGAGCTGGAAGTCTTCCTTCGTGTCGACTATTTTCGGAATAGCGCCGAAGTTCTCGATGTAGTTCTTGAATTCCCAGAAGAAGGGGCTCGGAAGGACTACCTCGTCACCCCTGTTGAGCATTGCCTTGAAAAGGATATTGAGACCGCCCGCGCACCCCACCGTCATGAAGACATGCAAGGCCGTGAACGGAAGGCCGCACCGCCCGGACAAATACGCAGCGACCTCCTCTCTCACCTGCTCGTAACCGTTGTTCGGCATATAGCGGTGCATGCCGGGGGCAGGATCTTCAAGCAACTCGATAAGCCGGGCCTTCAAGCTCAAAGGGGGCTCTATCTCAGGATTCCCCAGCGAAAAATAATACACGTTCTCCGCACCGTAATCCTTCTTCATCCGGATTCCGGCCTCAAACATCTTCCTTGTCCATCCTTCCTGGTCCATTACCAGCTTCTTGATCTTGTTCGATAGAATCACCCGATCCTCCATAAAAAAAGGGCCGCGGAATCTCCACGGCCCCTAAAAAACTTCAAGGCCATGGGTCGGTTTGCACCCATGGCCTTGTGCCCCATTCAGAGCACCAAGGTACACAGGTGCACGCTAAAAAAGTAAGAATAAAAGGCGACCTTCCCGTCGTTCATAGCTCTTAATTGTACGCGCATTCTTTCTCTATGTCAAGAGCAATTTGCGCGCACCGGGCGCCGTGCGTGCTTCTTTCTCTCTTCCGCCCTCCTTCGGAGCTTTTTTATGGTGATACGTGAGTTGGGGGCGGGTTATACTGGTAGCTGTGCGGAAGCCTGCGGAGACGGTTTCCGGCAGGTGCGCTGATAAGGAGATGAGGGAGATGTCGTCGATGGCAGTACTGAAGAAGGGAAGGCTCTCCTCCGCTTTACGGAGGAGATTTCGGGACTACTACGGCTCGATAGAAGGCGTAAATCAGAATTACGTCGATATCAAGTGGAAGAGATGGCTGGAATTCCCGGATATCACCACATACACGGCGTCGAAGGATGGCCGGCAGGCGGCCTGGATTGTCTACGATCCCCGCTCAAGCATGATCGAAGAGATCTTGACAAGGAGCAAGGATCAGGGAGTGGACCTCCTGCCAGATGTGGTCGATGCCCTGATTGCCCGGGAGAGCCTTGTGGCAGCGGAGATTCTCGAGGCGGACAGGGAGAGATACAGGTGGATGGTGGCATATGGTTTTCGTCCGACCCGTTCGTACTCTGCCGACGGCCTTTCCTTCCTTAAGATGGACTTGAGCACCGCCGTCTATTTTCAGCGTCACCAACAGCGCGGCCCGGCCAGGACATACGGCCGCAGGGAGCGGGTCGCCGTGGAGCGAGTCCCGGCCACGCAGACACAGGACGAGATCAAGAGGTCCCTCGAAAACCTGATCGATCGGCTCGGGGGTATCGAACGGTTCGTCAAGCCGGGCGCGAAAGCGCTCATCAAGCCGAATGTCGTCGCGGACCACGGCATGAAAGACGGCATCTATACGGGGGGTGTCGTGACGGATATAAGACTCGTCAGGGCATTAATCGAGCTCCTTCTGCCCGTGGCGGGGAGTATCACGGTTGCGGAAGGGTCATCGATCAACCGAAGCGAGACAGGCAGGATGTTTGCCCACTACGGCTATGACCGGCTGGCGGACATGGACAGGAAAGTACGCGTCGTCGATCTGAACACGGACAGGCTCGTGGAGAAACCTGTTCCGGCAGGCAAGAGGATGGCCAGCCGCAAAGTGCCCGTCACGATTGCGGAGGCCGATACAATCATCAATCTTCCCGTCCTGAAGATCCATTTTGCCGCGGGCGTCTCCCTGGCTATCAAGAACCTTCAGGGAGCTATGCCGCCTCTTGAGAAGTATATGTCCCACTTTTTTGGACTCTGGCAGAATCTTGTCAACATCCACCGCCTCATTAAGCCGACGCTGTCCATTATCGATGGGCTCACGGGACAGGAGGATTTCGGTCCCGTCTCAGGCACACCAAAGCAGATGAACGTGTTGATAGGGGGAACGAACCCGGTCGCGGTGGACGCTGTCGCCATGCGGATCATGGGCCTCGACCCTACCCTCTCCCCCCCTGTGCTCCTCGCGTATCTCCAGGGGTTGGGTCCTATCGAGCCTGAGAAAATTCAGGTGGTCGGCGCCGCTATCGATGAAGTAGCAAGCCCGTTTAAGCAGCCGGAGCTCAATCTGCAGAGCGGAAGGGATATTACCATCCACGCGGTCGATGCCTGCAACGGCTGCAGGGGGTACCTCCATTTCACCATCAACAAACTCCGGAGGCCCGATCCGCTGGAGACGACGAGACTGCTCATCGACCGGCCCTTTGAGCCGAAGGTCAATATCTTTCTCGGCCCCTCGACTCCCACCCGCATCGACCCGAGAGAGACAAACCTCTTCATGGGCATCTGCCAGCAGCATCACGCGGGGCTGGGCACGCATCTGCCCGGCTGCCCTCCCCACGCCGAAGTCATCATGAACGGCATATTCAGGTTATTTCCCGATGTAGAGAGGCCGAAGTATGCGGATGAGACCGAAGAGGCAAAGCTGGAAAAGATGCTGAAGGAGGTCCTGGAGTCGGAGGGGCGGGGAGAACAAAGTCAGCGTGGGTTGGGACCGACTCTGGACAGCAACTATTGACAATGTCTCCGCAAAGCGGTAAGTATTGCCGATTGTCACGAAAACGGGCATCATCTCAAAAAAAGACTGCTCAGAGAGCGCCGCGGCAGGATCGAGGAACAGATGAATGCATATGAACAGATACGTTTGCATATCCCCGAGGAAGTCGAGCGTCTTATGAAGGACCGGCGGATCCTGGCGGAGGAACTGCAAAAGGCAATCCACCATGCCGAGACCACCGGGGAAAAGTTCATCAACCCTTCCACCGGCCGGTCTCTCACATCTTCGAGGCCCGATAGGGTCACCTACTGGGTGGAATATAGTCGGGCCGGTGAAGACTATCAGGTCCATAGCGCCTATTCCCACAGGATGGAGATGAAGAGAGGGCGTGGGTTCTAATGGAAAAGGCGAAGTCCGGCAGTGACAGCGGATGGATCTGCAATCGGTGCAAGGTCCCCCTGGAAATTCAAAAGGTCAGGCTTCAGTATTTGAGGACCATCTTCGCCCTCGATCTTCCCGCGTGCCCCCGGTGCGGTATGATACTGGTAGCGGAAGAGCTGGCGACAGGAAAGATGGCCGAGGCAGAGCAGGCCCTTGAAGACAAGTAGCCTCCCTGGTGGGCCGGTGGCATGACGATCGCGTGTTCTTTCAACTGGCCGGAGATCCGTCGCATCGCGGGGCCGTGCATAAGGCCGGGAGGACCTGTCCTCACTGAGAGGGCGCTCGAAGTCTGCGGCCTCCCCCCGGGCGCCCGCGTCGCCGATATCGGCTGCGGTGGAGGGGGAACCCTGGAGCACCTGGAACGGACCGGCGTGTACCGCTCGGTGGGACTCGACTATTCGGAGCCGCTTCTCGGGGAAGCCGTCCCCCGGCTCGGGTCGGGGCGGCTCGTCCGAGGCCGGGCGGAAACACTCCCCTTCAAAAAAGGTTCCTTCGATGCCCTCTTTTGTGAGTGCGTCCTTTCCATTCTCAGCGACAGGATAACGGCACTCCGCGAATGTGCACGGGTCTTGAAGGAAGGGGGATTTCTGATAGTAAGCGACGTTTTCGCCCAGGGCGGTCCCGGGCAGGGACGGCCGGAGGGGAACGCGCAACGCCTCCTTGCAAAAGGGCTTCTCGCGAAGGAGGACCTCCTCGACCTCTTGACGAGGCTCGGCTTTTCGCTCCTCCTCTGGGAAGAACACGAAAGGCTTCTTAAGGAATTCGCGGCCCGTATGATCCTTGCAGGCGTTCGCTTCCCGGATGCATGGGCGTGCAGACAGGCACAGGAACGAAAGGAGACGGACCGCCCAGGAATCAGCTATTTCCTGCTCGTTGCGCGGAAGGAAGGGGCACTTTTTAGTTCGGTGGAAAACGCAGGGGGCGATCAATATGGATGACATGAGTTTTCAGTTAATAAGTCAATTGATGAGACTGAAGGCCAAGGGGTTCTGCTGCGCCCAGATCATGGTGATCCTCGCCTTGGAGGCCCAGGGTAAAACCAACGACGATCTGGTGAGGTCAATGGGCGGCCTCTGCTTCGGTATGAACGCCGGCGAAGTCTGTGGGGCCCTGTCAGGGGGAGCGTGCCTTATCTCCCTTTACTCGGGCAAGGGGACCGAGGAAGAGGAGCCCCATGACCGGCACTTGTTGATGGTGTTCGAGCTTGTGGATTGGTTTAAGGGCATAGCCGATAGTGAGTACGGCGGGACGCGATGTGATGATATTCTGGAAAAGTTCCCCGACCGCAGCATATGCGGCCGGATTGTGGCCGATACCTATGGGAAGTGCATGGATATCCTCGTGAGCCACGGGTTCGATCCCGCTGTCGGCAAGAATGGGTGACGTCATGGAAAAGGCGCACCCGGATGAAACCGAAAGCCTATGCCCTGTGTGCCTCAGGAGGATCAAAGCGACGCGGCTGCTTCGGGGCGACGAGGTTTTTCTCGTCAAGGAATGCGGGGACCACGGTTCCTTCAGCACCGTCATATGGCGCGGCGAGCCGTCCATGGCCGAATGGCGGAGACCGAAGGACCCAGTCCATCCAGACCTCTGCTATGGGACTACTAATGCGGGATGTCCTTTTGACTGCGGCCTCTGTGACGCCCACGAACAGCTTCCCTGTTCGGTTTTGCTCGAGGTGACGGACCGGTGCAACCTGTACTGCGCCGTCTGTTTTGCCGATTCCGGCCGTGGGGAGGCAGACGACCCATCATTGGAGCACATCTCGCGGCTGCTGGAACGGGCCATGGCCGCGGCAGGTCCGTGCAATCTCCAGTTGTCAGGGGGTGAACCCACCCTGCGGGACGACCTTCCGGAGATCGTCGAAATCGCGCGACGGATCGGTTATTCCTTCATCCAGGTCAATACGAACGGTCTCCGCCTTGCCGCAGACATTGACTACGGAAGACGGCTCCGGGCCGCAGGTCTCTCATCGGTCTTCCTCCAGTTCGACGGGGTCGATGATGAGATCTACCGCTCCTTGAGGGGAAGAGCGCTCCTGGACCGGAAACTCCGGGCCGTCGGGAATTGCGGAGAGACAGGCCTCGGCGTCGTCCTCGTCCCTACCCTCGTGAGAGGGGTAAACACCGGCGCCATCGGGGCCATAGTCCGGCAAGCCCTGCAACTGGCCCCCTTCGTGCGGGGCATCCATTTCCAGCCGGTCAGTTATTTCGGCCGCTTTCCGGAGCAGCGCGGCGACGAAGGCCGCTTTACCCTCCCCGAGCTGATGAGGTGTCTCGAGGAGCAGACAGGGGGCCTTCTCAAGGTCAGCGACTTTTCCCCTCCCGGCTGTGAGCACGCCCACTGTTCCTTCCACGCCACCTACATGCACTCGGCCGAAGGGGACTTAAGACCGATAGGGGCGGCGAGCAGGGACAACTGCTGTTCGGCGGACACCGGCGCAGGAGGAGTCAGGCGGACCGTAGAGACCGTGGCACGCCGTTGGACACTGCCGTCCGCAGCGCCAAACTTATGCCGCTCCCCGCTACCTGCGGAGACCCCCTGCTGCTGCGGGGGCAGCCCGGACGCGACCCGGGTCGAAGGCCTCCTTGACCTGGATCTCTTTCTCCGGGAGGCCGCCGTCCGGAGTTTCACCATATCCGCCATGGCTTTCCAGGATGCGGACAACCTCGACCTGGAGCGGCTCAGGGGCTGCTGCATATCGGTCGTATCCGCCGACGGCAGGCTTGTCCCGTTCTGTGCCTACAACCTTACCAGTAGAGAAGGAAGGAGCCTCTACCGCCGGCGGAACGGATCGGGGTGACGACGATCGGCATCACTCCCCTGGAGGCATGGATCGCAAGAAAGGCCCGCATCGGCCCCGGATTGGGGGGTAGGTGCTTTGTGGAAGCACTCAGGGCCTACCAGCTCCGGAGGGTGAACGAGGTCATCGACTACGCCCGCCGCAACGCCCCTTTCTACCGTCGTCATCTGGCCTCCCTCCCGGCTGCGCCCCTGTCCGCTCTTTCCGATGTCGCCCGAATCCCCTTTACCACACCGTCGGATCTCACCGACGACCCCTCCGGTTTTTTGGCGGTTCGTCAGGACGACGTAGCCCGGATCGTCACTCTCCGCACGTCGGGGAGCACAGGGGAGGCAAAGCGGCTCTTTTTCACGGAAGGGGACCTGGAGCTGACCGTGGACTTCTTCCATCACGGCATGTCGACCCTTGTACGACCGGGACAGAGAGTAGTGGTCCTCCTTCCCGCTGAGAGACCGGACAGCGTGGGGGACCTCCTCGTTCGGGGCCTTCGAAGGATGGATGTCCGCACCCTTGCGTACGGCCCTGTCACGGACCCCCTCCACGCCGCTCGCGAGGTCGCCTCTTTCGGCGCCCATTGTCTCGTCGGTATTCCCACGCAGGTTTTCGCCGTGGCCCGAACACGTGCGGGGGCCGCAATCGGGAAAGGCAGCATAGAGAGCGTCTTGTTGAGCACGGACTACGTCCCGCGGGCGATCGCCGAGACCCTGGAGGAGGTCTGGGGCTGCCGGGTATTCACCCATTACGGCATGACCGAGATGGGCCTCGGCGGCGGGGTCGAGTGTGAGGCCCTGGACGGGTACCACCTCAGGGAGGGTGATCTCTACTTCGAGGTAGTCGATCATGAGACAGGAGAGGGGTGTTCCGATGGCGCGACGGGCGAGGTCGTCTTTACTACCCTTACAAGACGAGGCATGCCTCTCATACGATACAGGACCGGGGACATCGCCCGGATCATCCCTCAGCCCTGCCCCTGCGGCAGTGCTCTGAGGCGGATGGAGCGTGTCAGAGGCAGGTGGGACGGCAATGTTCGCCTGGGTCCTGAGTCTACCCTGACTCTGTCCGATATGGATGAGGCGCTCTTCCGGCTGACCGGTCTGCTCGACTACCGGGTCACGGTCTCACAAGGGAGCGACGGAAAGTTCCGGCTGCACATCGACGTACACAGGCGGAAAGGCGGCAGCCCAACGGACCGCGAAGTCCTCCACATGCTCAACGAGGTCGACGCGATACGAAAAGGCATTGCCGGGGCGAACCTGGAGATACCCACCGTGCGTTTCTCGACAGACGGGCGCTGGAGCACTACCGGCGTGTCAAAGAGAAAGATCGTCACCATTTCGCCATCACATAGTAAATAATAGCGACCGACCCCCCTGCCCCCGCAACCGCAGCAAAGTACCTTTTAGTTACCTTTGGTAGGAATTAGTAATTATTGGTAAATATTTTGTCTTGACAGAAAGGTATGCGTTTGGTATATAGTTCACCGGCGTGTTTGAGATATAATTCACAAACGCGCACACGCACACGCATAAAGCAGTTGACTACAACGGCTGCGACGATAGCCCGGAGGAGTTAGCATGAGATACGCGGAGACCGGTTACAATCTGGAAATTGATTTAGCGAGAGGAAACATTGAACGTGTAGAAACTGACCCGAAAATGACCGAGCTTCATCTGGGAGGTCTCGGCACGAGCGTCAAGATACACTGGGATAGGGTTCCCCCCGAGACTAAGCCGTTTGATCCTGAGAATCTCCTGATATTCAGCACCGGCCTTCTCAACGGCACACCCGCTTTCAGCGCCAATCGCACCGTTGTTACCTTCATTTCTCCTGAGTCGGGGTTATTGGCATATCCGATGATGGGGGGGTTCTGGTCGGCGGAATTGAAGTATGCCGGTTACGACAAAGTGATCCTTCGCAACAAGTCCCCCGAGTGGGTCTACCTATGGATACACAACGACAAAGTGGAACTACGTGATGCCTCCCATTTGAAGGGTAGAGGCGCTCTTGAAACGCAAGACCTCATTCGAAAGGAATTGAACGAGCCGAGAGCCCAGGTGGCCGCTATCGGCCTGGCCGGTGAAAACAAGGTCTTTACGGCTTCCATCGAGCAGTCCAGGTCGAGCGCCAGCAGACTCGGAGGCGGCGCCGTTATGGGAGACAAGAAGGTAAAGGCGATAGCGGTGCGCGGAACAAAGGACGTCAACCTTGCCCGAGGGGCTGAGTTTATGGAGCATATGAAGGGCGTGACGGAATACATAAAGTTCCGGAACGCAAATCCCATTCCCGATGTCATGACCATTTTATCCGGGATCGGCTCGCCCCAGGAGATGGTGCACACTGATGAGAAGTGGCACACGGAAAATTTCATGTGGGGAAATGCGCGCACCCGGAGAAGAGAATTCTGGAGCAAGGAGAACGCAGAGAATTGGACGTCGGCTCAACTTAGTACGGTACAGCGGTTAATAAGCTGCTTTAACTGTCCGCAGCATTGCGGGGCGTTGGTTTCCTACCGGGAAGGTCCACGATACATGATGAAATGCTTCGGGAAACTTACCTATTGCATGGCGGCCTATGTAGACGACCTGGGTTTTAACTTCAGGATCCTTCAACGTGCGACGGAGTATGGAGTGGACTCATTCTCTACCCCGCAGATTTTGGCCTTCGCTGTTGAGCTCTATGAAGCCGGCATTCTGACCGACAAAGACTTTGAAGGATGTCCGTCCGATAAAGAGGGAAGATTCTTCTGGTTGCTCGACAGGGTTGCGCGGCGGGAAGGAATCGGAGATGTGCTGGCTGACGGCGTGTATGCTGCGGCCCGAAAGATCGGCAAGGGCGCAGAAGAATTCGATCATAATACCATCAAGAAACACGAGCAGCTCCCTCTCAAGCTGGGAACGCTGGATCCTATCTATTTCCTTATGTATTCTACCAACGAGAAGATAAGCATTACCCAGATCGAAGGGCAATGGCCCCAGTCGGCTTTTCCCACGATGGAGCAGAGAGAAGCGTTTGTAAAGGATTGGCCCCAGCTTCCCGATGAAAAGTTTAAGCAGTATTTGCTGGACTGGGAGATACGGGGAGAAAAGGCGATACCATTTTTCCCGACTCCCGACATTGCCGCTGAGATTGTGGATTGGATGGAGATGCTGCACAACATCGATGACGCCTGCTGTATCTGCGCCGGTATGTCGTCATTCTGCCTCAAGCCTCCGTATCATATACACAACTACCCGAAATTGATCTCGGCCGCGACCGGGATGGACATAGATGAAGCCGGACTAAAGAAAATAGCCAATAGGAGCCGGACGTTACACAGGGCATTAAATAATAGAAGAGGCATGGCGAGGGCTGATGAGAAGCCGCCTCAAGACCATTGGAAGAGAAGGTTTCCCGATCTCGAAGAACAACTCCTGTCTACGTATTACAAATTCAAGGGATGGAATAATGACGGCATTCCTACGAGAGAAAGACTGGAGGAATTAGACCTGGGTTATGCTGCCGAAGACTTGGAAAAGAGAGGGATATTAAAAAATGGCCATGATTAAGAAGAAGATCAAGACAATCAAGATCGATGCGGATAAGTGCAATGGCTGCCGGGGCTGTGAGATAGTCTGCTCCGCCTTTCACGCGAACCCGAAATACAGCAGCAACAACCCGGCTAGGTCCCGCATTCAGGTGATTACCAACCGGCTGCAAAATAAATGGCTTCCGGTATTCGCGGGCGAGTATACGGCAGCCGAATGCATGGGCAGAGACAAGTATGTGATCGACGGAAAGGAATACGACGAGTGCGACTTCTGCAGGGCCTCCTGCCCATCCAGGGACATCTTCAAAGAACCCGATTCCGGTCTTCCCCTCAAATGCGACATGTGCGAAGACGATCCGCCCCAGGAAAAGCCGATGTGCGTTCAGGTATGCCTCAACGATGTCCTGATGTACGAGGAAAGGGAAGAGGAAGTGGAGGAAGGGCTGGAGATGGAGGCGGTGGAGGCAGGAGTAGGATCGTTGATAGACAAATATGGGTTGAAAACGATAGCCGATACCGTTGCCCGATTGGCGCAGAAGGGGTAAAGCCCGGTACGCATCACACTATACGGATGCGAACCCGGTTGTTTTGAGTACTATGAAAGTCATTGTCGTATCGGGTGCACGCTCCAAAGTCGGGAAGACGCATCTTTCACGTGCATTATGCAGACTGTTGCCCGGGGCAGTACGCATAAAGATCGGCGATCATGGCTGGAAACCCGGCGGCGACGGTTATCTCTACCGGATCGGGACCGGCTTTTCCACTATCGCCGCGGAGCACGGCAATGCGCGGTTTCTGATAATCGAGAGCAACCGCATACTCGAGGAGATCACCCCTGAATGCGCTATCTACCTCCCGGCCGAAAATCCGAAGCCCTCGGCCGAAATTGCCGTCAGGAAGGCGGACATCATCCGCGGTGAACCCGTTCCGGCCGCAAAAATCTCCGTTCTCGCCAAAAGGATGGAATGTGATGAAACGGTCATCCGGGCAATCGTGGAATTGTCAGGGGAATTGCCGGCAAAGAAGGAGCTGACGAAGTGATTCGAGAGATACGATGCCGAAGGGCGACATCACGGCGCAACGACACAACTATTGCCAGGTCGTGCAAAATCGCTCGTCAAGAAACGAGGAATGTGACGGTATCCGTCAGCGAGGCGCAAAAGATCATTCTTGATTCCGTCAGCCCTCTGAGCGGTGAAAGCATTTCCATCATGGAGGCATCCGATCGAATCTTGTATGAGGATATTGTAGCGGACGCGATGATACCTTCCGTGGATGATTCCGCGATGGACGGTTATGCCATAATCGCAGATGACACGCACGGGGCATCGAGAAATACACCCGTAAGACTTCGAATCATGGGAGAGATACAGGCGGGTGGCTCCATTACCGGTAAAAGGGTCTCTCATGGAACGGCAATAAGAATAATGACCGGCGCTCCGATACCGGAAGGCGCCGATTCGGTAATTCAGTTCGAGGAAACGGAAGAAGAAGCCGATTATGTGAAAATATTCAGCGAATCGGTCAAAAACAGGAATTGCAAATGTGCGGGAGAGAATATCAGGAAAGGCGACAAGGTGCTGCACAAAGGAGACCGGCTGAGATCTGCCGATGTGGGCATTCTTGCGTCGCTCAATTACAATGTGGTACACGTATATAAACAGCCGACCGTGTCGATTATCTCTACGGGCGATGAATTAGCCGAAATAGGCGAAGCGATTCACAGTGGTCAAATCAGAAACGTCAACGCGTACACCTTGTACTCGGAAGTAAAAAAATACAACGCCCTTCCCCATTACTTGGGCATTGCCAGGGACACAATGATGGATACGCGGGAGAAGCTTCTCGAAGCGTTAGAGTCGGATGTAGTGATATCCACCGGCGGCGTATCGATGGGAAAGTACGATTTTGTGAAGGAGATCTATTCCGATCTGGGTATTGAAATACTGTTCGAATGGATCGATGTCAAACCGGGGAGGCCGTGCACTTTTGGGAAGAAAGGGCACAAACTGGTTTTTGGCCTGCCGGGATATCCTGTTCCGGCTCTTACATCATTCATTCAATTTGTAAGGCCCGCCCTGCTCACGCTGATGGGGGCAACAAAAATAGATAAACCGCTCGTCGGCGCATTTCTTGAAGAGGATGTCAGCACACACGCGGGCAGTGTTACTCTGTTGAGAGGCTATTTCACCATCAAGAATAATCAGTTTTATGTTTCAACAACAGGCAGCCAGAAATCATCCGTCCTTCGTTCAATGAGCAAGGCGAACTGTCTGATAGTAATCCCGGAGCATAGCAGAGCGGTGAAGGCAGGAGAAAAAGTGACGATTCAATTAATCGATCATGATGAGATATGACAGATATTCGCCTCCCCGGCCGAAAAAATGCATAGTGTATGCCCCTTTGGTATTGTCAAAACTTTTGTGAAAAGGCGAGGGGCTGAACATGAAACAGCCATTTGTGTCTCTTCCTTTTTATGAGGGGGACGACCCACTTAAGTGGGTGCCCCGACTGGCTTTGCCAGTGGAGGGGGCGACCGGGTACCCGCTTGCGGGTGTCCCCATAATTGAAAGGAGATCGTCATGAAAGGCATGTCCCTTGGTCTGAAAGAGGCGCTGCGTTTGACCCTGGGGGGCAGCATAAAACCGCTCCCTCCTGAGAACGTCGCCCTGGTTGACAGTATCG
>Ga0181533_1004130_pt1 | contig 15114 bp, 20 predicted proteins | sample PEATcosm2014_Bin_45_FD_119772 | JGI IMG/M metagenome (GOLD analysis project Ga0181533, IMG submission 119772) | Peatland microbial communities from MTU Mesocosm Facility, Houghton, MI, USA - PEATcosm2014_Bin11_60_metaG | ecosystem: Environmental > Terrestrial > Soil > Wetlands > Peat | place... | reverse complement strand
CCCATGCGAGCCTTGCGCTGCACCTTCTTCAGGCGTCCAAGACCGGGGACGACAAACACCCCGTTCTTCTTGGCCTCTCTTACCGCCACTTCAGCCAGCGTGTCCAGAAAGGTCGCCGCCTGCTTGTTGGTGACTTCGATCTTCCCGGCCATCAACTTAACCAACTGCGTCTTTGTCATCGTTGCCATTAAACATTCTCCTTGGGACTGTTTCTCCCTTGAAATCTAACAATCTCACGGTAATGGGACGGGCTGCAACGGCATTCTAGGCGGGTTTCCTTGGCAGTAACATCTTGCCCGGACTGCCACCACAATCCCCACCGACCCTAGCCCTCGGCGTTTGCACAGAGCAAACTCCAAGCATTACTGGCGTAACTTGCAGGGAGAAAAGGGTAGGGATATCTTCCGTGCAGCACAGAGAACCAGCTGTGCTTCGTTAGCTGATGTGCGGAAATCAACGGACAATTAAAGGGTTACAGAAATCGGGAGGGAAGATGAACAAAAGTAAAGTCATATCAGCCATGCTGATGACTACTCTGCTTTTCGGGGTATCCCTGTTGCGGGCGGATGACAAGCAAAAACAACAGCAGGCCGCCAAGCAAGCGCAACAGCAACAAACGCAGCAACGCATAGCCGCGTACAACGCCAAAGCCCAGTACCCGGCACAAAAAGGCTCGGCGCAAGCGGCAGCGCTGCAAAAAGAACAAAAAGCTCTGCAACAGCAACAGCGGAAGGATAAAGCGAAGCCATAGTACAATCCAGACAATATAAACGTGCCGTAAGCCCATCGGCATGCCCTTCGAGGAAAAGTACAGCCACCCCGCCGAAAACTCCTCCGCCTGACCCGAGTGACATTTTTGCGTTAAAAATAGCAGGATCGACTGGGATGGAGTCTGAATGAGACCACTGCATATGCGTCGGGCGGGGCTCGACCACGTATCCTTAGTGTGTTTACCTACCGCGTTCCCAATAATGCCTGTGATTCTTGTACACAGAGCAAGCTCCAGCGTAACCGACGTAACTTGCCTGAGGAAACGGGCAGCGATATCTTCTGTGCTGTTGCACAGAGAACCATCTGTGCTCTGGTTAGACAGGCCGACATTCTGTGGAAGAGTGTCGGACTGTCGAAGCCGGATATCGCGGCCGGAAATCTACTGGGTTTGCGACCGTACACCTGAAGACTCCACACCCAGCGCCCCTTAGCCGACCCTCCAGAACCCCTTACGTTCATCGAAGTACTGAACAGCTACGGCATTCATAATGCGGCTCCTGATCCGGCAGCGCCGGAATGTGGAACTGTTTCCCACGGTATAGCCCATTTCACGCCGCGAGAAGTGTTTAGAAGGTGTATGCCCGCCTCGGCGGGATAGCACTTCCTGAACCCAAGCAGGAGTCTTCATTTCTGATTGCCTCGATTGCTGACCGTTGTCGGCCACTGCGCATCAATCTTCTGCATGAATCCGCTCTGCCCACTGCACCGCAGCGGCGACCATGGCGTCAGTTCGGGGACTGCCCTGCGAGCCGCCAAATAAATCCTCTGCCGTTTTCAGATGCCGCGCTACGAGGACTCCCGCAACGATTGCCAGCGTTCGTTTTCTGCCTTCGTCCATCAAGTCCGGCATCTGGAAGCCCGCTGAGTCAACCTCACGCAGACCGTGCGTTATGAACCAGAACGGTCAACACCGACCTCACGCCATCTCGTCGTCAGGTTGCAAGGTGGAAGTCTATCACTTTCGCTTTTTATTCGCTATAGAGAAATGCACTGGCGAAGGGGGCAATTGGGGGCTCTCGACGGTTGCGACCGCCGCCCAGAGTCGGCAGCAGGCTGGTGCAAAAAGTTCGGGGAAGGCTGCGGAACGGCGGAGGCACCTGAGGTAGCGTCAGGCTTGGGGACTAGCCGTAGGCGAGCGGACGGAGCGGTCTTTCACCCGCATTTGAACAACCTCGCTTTTCGGCGTTCCGCAGTATTTCTTGTACTTCTTCCCCGAGCCACACGGGCACGGGTCGTTATGTCCTGTGGGCTTCGCCATGGCGGTCTTGATACCATTTTTGCAACAATCCAGCGACCGTTCCACTCAGACTTCCCGTTGAGTTAGGTGAGGATGAAACAGAAATACTTTGGTATTGTGAAGATTGCGCGGCTGTATGGTTTGAGTTCAACCGTTACGCTCAAAAATTAGGTTAATGAGTATGCTAAAAATTAACGGAACCGAATCTCCCCCAGTTTATTTGGATGATGATGGCCATGTGGTCAAATCAGACAAGACTTGGAAAGACCGTGTGCGGGAACGGGAAATCGTAATCGATTCCCGTAAGATGTATGGCCCTGCCGATGTTGCCGCTTATTTGGATGTCAGCTATGACACTGCCATACGCCGGATGTGGAAGATGCCGGGTGTGGTTAATCTCGGCACGAAAGAAAAACTTCACCGCCGGGGCAAGGCCATTCTCCGGATCTCTGGTAAAAATCTACTGGAGTTCCTAAGCAACTCCTAATCATTTTGTCCAAATTTTGTCCTGTTGTGAGCCAAACCTGCATTTTCTGCGAAATATTTCTGTCTAATTTGAGGATTATTTTCATCGAATTACAGCAAGTCTTTTCTTTATAACCACTTAAAAATCAGCACGTTGCGTCATACGGCAACTCTGCCCGCTCGAAGCATATCTTCTATCCAGGTCTTGAGGGCGCCGCGCATCGGGTCCAAATGCCCGGTGAAAAAGTGATCGGCTTGCGGAATCAGCACCAAACGGGTGGGCTCAGGCAGCGTCCTGACCATCTCCTCCAGCGCCTGGGAGGTGGCAAATTGATCTTTTTCCCCGCTGACAAAGAGCTTCGGCTTCGCACACTCGCGCAGGAACTCGTACGAGTAATCCCGGGCGGCGACCGGCGTGCCCAGCGAGATCAAGGCCGCCACCCTGCTGTCGGGGCAGGCGGCGCGTAGTCCGATGGCAGCCCCGAAGGAAAATCCGGTAAAGATGATTGGCTTGCCGAATTCATTGCTCAACCACTCCAGCGCAACTTGCACGTCATTGACCTCGCCGCGGCCGTAGTTGTGCTGGCCTTGGCTGCCGCCGACGCCCCGAAAATTGAACCGCAACACGGGAAAGCCAAAACCATTCAGCACCTTCATGGCGTGATAAACGACTTTGTTGTGCATCGTCCCGCCAAACAGCGGATGCGGGTGGGCGACGAGGCAGGCATAAGCCGCGTCCGTCGCTCCGGCGTTCAGCAACGCTTCGAGCCTGCCGGCCGCGCCGGGGAGAAACAATGACCTTATGCTTGGAGATTTCATGTTGATGGTGCAGCTCCCCTACAAGCTGCGGGAAAACGCGCCGAAGCCCCTTGTGCAAGAACTTGTGGACCCACTCGCCTGAACCCTGTTTTTCCGCAGCCTGCTAGAGTAAAGCGTGGAGTGGACCGCTTTCCACTATTCCACAATCGGGAGCGATCTCATGTTGAATGGTGCGGCCGCTTGTTTAACCTCAGCCCTGCATTTAAGTTTTGACGAATACTTCAGCGCCTGTTTACAATACTCTTAGATGGTCGCAAACGCCGTCTGCAAGGGCGGCTACCGATACTCCTCAGTAGCTCAATGGCAGAGCATCCGGCTGTTAACCGGAGGGTTGTAGGTTCGAGTCCTACCTGAGGAGCCATTTCTTTTCATACACTTACGAAATGTCCTCAGCACCCTGCGAGGGACAGTTAGGGACAGATTCCTATTGCACTGCGTCAGTCGCCGACTGCATGGAGGCGAAACACTCCTCTTGATCCGCGGCGGCCGAGGTTTTCACGAATTCCACGAGACGCTGCTGCGCGTCGCGTTTAGCGGCCAGCGAAAGGCCGCCATAGAGTTCGCTGGTGGTTTTCAGGTTCTCGTGACGCAATAGTTCTTTAATCTCTTCTAACTTCAGAACCTGCTTGCCCCACGACGAGAAACTATGCCGGAACGTATGCCAGCCGATGTTGCCAAAACCTGCCTTTGCCGCAACTGGTTTGATGTGCGCTTTCATCAGCTGCCCTGGCCAGTAAGGCAATCGACCGCGACTGGCTGGGCTGGCGAACACCCAGTCTTCAGGTGCTTGGTAGGGTGTCACCCCGCGCCACGCAAGCAGCGCTGCGACGGCGTCTTCGGGTACCGGCCGGAGATGATCTCGCGAATGAAGTGCTGTCAGATTCTTTTCGCTGAGGTGTTACTTGCGTTCGAAGACAGCTTTTCCGACCATCGCTTTATCAAAGGCCGTCCCCATAGCGGTTTGTTCAATTCTTTTCTTTGTGAGCGCCGCCGAGGCCGAGGCCAGCCGCGAGAGCGGTGCGCCAGGGCCGTCTGCACATCTTGTGCGTAGAAATCACCATGCTTCAGTCGAGCGAGCAAAGGTGCGCCACGCGGCTGCCATCACCAAGAACCAAGCGCGCTCCGTCGCAGCCAAACGCAAGCGCACGACCTTTGCTTCACGCAGGGGGCGCGGGCAACGATCCATCCGTTCCGAGCGCGCCGAACAAATTCAGTCGGCGCTCATTCGTGAGCATTATCTCGATGGCAAACCTTCCGGCGTTTGGGACCAGCGCACAAGGAATGCGATGGTCCGCTATCAGGCGGAAAACGGCTGGCAGGCCAGGATCACTCCTGACTCGCGCGCTCTTATCAAACTCGGTCTCGGTCCCCAGCACGAAGGATTACTGAACCCCGACAGTGCGGCACTCGGTCCCCCACATGAGCTCAACGTGGAACCGGAAATCCCCGGCGTACACTAACGCCTAAAACACGCGTACTGCCCGGTAAGCTGCTGTTGCTTGTAGCAGGAAGCGAGTCCGAAATACTAAACGGAGACACCGGGTGTGCGGGTCGGTCCGAGTTCGAGTCCAGCTCGTTGACTCGGAATCCAGGTCCTGGACTATGCGTCAACCAAGATGGCAATCACCGCTTAGCTGTGGCTGCTCTAACGAATTTGAAGGTTTCAAGGTTGTCTCCGCCCATAATTGCAAGCTTCTTTGCCAATCTTAAGTCGCGTTCACCCGGCACGGCACCGTGTTCGAGCAATACCATCACATTTTCAGCTCTGCCCATGACTATTGCGCAAAATAGAGGTGTGTCGCCATTTTCGGTTGCATTCGGATTAGCGCCTCTGTCGAGCAACAAGCGTGTTATGTGTGAATTACTATGATCTGCAGCATACATTAGAGGCGAGCCACAAGCCGTCCCTGCTGGGGCTTTGCTGTTAACGTCTCCCCCCATGTCAAGTAGAACCCTTACTGCCTCCGTTTCTCCCAACATGATGGCTTCCATCAACGGCGTTTGCCCAGAATTATCAATTCTTTTGTTCGGGTCGGCTCCCTTGTCCAACAACAGGTGAACTATTTCGGTGTGCCCTTTCGCCGCTGCTGCAGGCAGAGCGTCTCCGGGATTTATCCCCGCATTCAGGAACAATCTCACTGCCAGAATGTCACCGTTGGCGGCAGCTTTAATAAAGGTCTTGGAGTCGTACTGAAAATTCAGTCTTGCCAACTGTTCTCGTGCATGCTCCGGACTTGTGGAACTTGAGTTGAAAACTGCTAGACCCACGACCAGCAATGCGATCAAGCCGCCGCACCCGGCCAAAATAGCAACTACCTTACGGTTGCCTTTCGCACTTGTAACCCCGGAGCGCGTTGGCTCGTTTCCAACTCGCGTGACATCGGGGTTAGGGGCAAGCCGCTTTTTATTCGAATACCCAATTGCAAGACCAAGGCTCGCCAGCCACAGCAGAATATCTAAGGGCGAAAGCCCGCGAAGAAACACCCCAACTCCTGAAAATATGACAGTCGCCCAAATAAGTACGATTGCAATCTTGTGTCTTTGAATAATTGCCAACCCAGTCGAACCGAATAGCAGCCCCTGTATGAGAGCAGCGGCGATACCGATCGGTTTCGCATTTCCGACGGATAGGCCGATAGAAGCTGCTTTTTCGCCGGCAAAAAATGTTGCCAGTCCAGCGACAAGAAGATAAGCTCCCGCAACGGCAAACAGCCAACCGTATGCTGTCTCCCATTTGACGCCACCGAACGTCAGTTGTTGTGTGCCCGATACGGACGCCGCGGCTGAATCGGCTGCTTTGCTTGCAAACTGCTCGGGAGAGGAATGACGGCAGGCGTGCTTTTTGCAGAAGTAGAATCCTCCACATAAAGCGCAGAAAAAATCGGTAGGTTCCTCACAGACCTTGCACGGTTCCATTTCGATACTCCGCTGCCAGCGCGTGGTTCATGTTGTCCGCGCCGAACAATACTCCCAGCATCCAGGGATTACCAGCAATGACACTCTCTTGGCTTGGTGGTGTTGTCTGGCATGCCAGACACACGCGAAGAATAATATGTCCAGCAACAAACACGCTCTCCTGGTCCAAATGGGGAAGCGCATCCAAACGCTTCGCAAAAAGAAAGGGTGGACGCAGACCGATATGGCGGTCTATTTGGACCTCAACAGGGGCCACATCTCGGACATCGAACTAGGCAAATGTGAGGTCGGAATTATTACCCTGCAGGTAATCGCCCGCGGTCTGGATACGACAATGGCGCGTTTGTTGCGCGGGCTATAACCGAGGGCTTAGGCCGTGTTGCATTCAGGCGCCAAACCCCGTCATTTAATCCCCAGTATCCATTGCACGTAATGTTGCATTTTGAAGGAAAAACCAGATGCCAGCAGCCCCAAAAACCCGCAAACAATCCAGACCGTCGATGACCCACCTCGAACCAGCAGAAGTCCTCTCGGTGCTCAGGGCAGCAAAAGCCAAGTGTGCTCGCGAATGGGCCATGATCGTTGTAGCGTACAAACACGGCATGAGAGCCTCCGAGGTGTGTAACCTGCGGTTGGATGACATTGACCTCAAGAATGGCAGCATCATCGTGGAAAGACTCAAGGGCTCGCTACGCACCACCCAGGCCGTAACCGAGCATCGCGGGGAGCCACTATTGAACGAGCAGCGGGCGCTTCGGGAATGGCTGCGGCAGCGACCAGATGACGGCTCCGATTTCCTATTCACCAGTCAGAAGGGTGGGCGGCTTGATCGCTCACAATTCTTCCGGCTGTTCCAGGCGATTGCCAGTGAAGCCGGTTTGCCAGCAGAAAAGCAGCATCCCCACGCTTTGAAGCATTCGATTGCCAGTCACTTGGTTTCCGCCAATGTGAACCTCGCCCTGGTGAAACAGCAGCTAGGCCACAAATCGATTGGCTCCACGATGCGCTACATCACAACCAGCGATCAGCAGGCATCGAAAGCCACCGCAAGCGCCCTGATGAAGATTTTCTGAGTTGGGGGTGAGGCGCCTGTCGCGTGAGTAGCGTCTGGTAGGTGTTCTTGGATAGCGCGGACGCCGACGTCGTGAGCTTGAATGGTTGATGAGGTATACAGCCGCATGAGTCAACACCGCCATCTGAGCGCCGAGGTAAGGGCAGCTATCCGGCTTGCCGCTGAGCGTCGTGTCGAAGCTGTGTGGACATGCTTGGGCGTGCTTTGCCCCGACCTGACGCCGCAGGCTAAGAAAGCCCTCGCCGAGCAGGTGTTTGACCTGTGCAGGGGGAGGACCAGAAAGCACCGAGGATTATGATCACTCCGGCTCAGGTGACAAGCATTATTTGGGCGAACATGCAATGCATTAACCCCCGCTGCCCCATGCTGCTGTTCTCGAATCAGATCGCGGACGAACTCAACGAGTTTTTCAAGCAAGAATAATGAAACTCAGTGCATACCGACAGCGTCGTCGGGCAACGCGCAGCATTTCGGGAGAAGGATTTCTAGCTCACTCGTCCCCAACTGTGGAGGTCAGGACAAGCTTCCTGAGCGAAGCGCCTCGCGGCCATCTTCTGCACGTTGCAACGCACGGCGAGTTCCCGAACGAGAATGCGCTTGACCATCACGGCATTCTGCAGGCTCGGACCGTCAAGGAGGACGGCGCGGTGCGAGCATCGGCAGTACGAAAACTCGACCTCAGCTCCACCCTGCTGGTGATGCTCAGTGTCTGCAATGGAGGTCTGTATCGGATCGGACCCGCCGACGAGCCCTACGGTCTGATGCCCGCCTTCCTGCAGGCCGGTTCCCAAAATGTCGTAGGGACGCTTTGGGAGGTCGAGGATTCATACGGTCGTCTGCTTGCTACCGAGTTCTACAAGAACCTGAAATTCGGTCCCGCAGAAGCGCTCCGTCAAGCCAGCCTTGTGCTCATCGGGCAGGATCAGACGGTTCGCCGATGGGCGAGCTTTGTATCAGTGGGGCCAGGACGCTGGGATTCCATCGTACAGTGCGAGAACTGCGGAACCATGTACCCTTCGGCGGTTAGTTCCTGCATCGCCCAACTCGGGCACGATACACCAGATAGTTCCATCCGCTCGGTTTCATGCCGAAACTGTCTGGCTCAATCCAGGAATCTCGGTTATCCTTGGCGGACGATAAAGAATCGGAGTCAGTACGCCATTAGGTAAAGGGGCGCTGGGTCCGTGGGAAAAAGCGGCTATTCTCGATGGATGGCCTTTCGGAATAGAGCCTGCTAGAAAGGGGCCGAAAGACGTGGCTATAGGCCGCTTCGGATAGTTGCGGATTCCTGTTTTCGCTCCGGAGAGGTCATGCTGAGGGAATCCGTCAATCCCGATCCACGTCGATCCCAGTTTCATGGAGTTACGTCACCTTCGCTATTTTGTTCGGGCTGCGGAGCTTCTGCATTTCACTCGAGCGGCTGAATCGCTCTATGTTTCACAGCCTACGCTCTCCAGTCACATACAGCAATTGGAGGAGGAACTGGGCAGCCCATTATTCGATCGACTCGGGCGCCGAGTTCGACTAACAGAGGCAGGTCAACTGTTGCTCGATCATGCTCGTAACGCTATTCGCGAAGTGGAATTGGGCAAGGAGCGAATCGCCGAGCTTCTAGGCCTACTCCGTGGCACGCTCCGCGTCGGCACAACACAGGTGTTCAGCCACTATCTGGTGCCAATTTCGCTTGCAGCTTACATAGCCGCTTATCCCGACATCCATGTTCTTGTGCAGTGGGGCACCTCACCCGAGGTTGAACGGAGTGTTTTGGCGGGAACTGTTGATCTCGGTCTCGCCTTCCTGCCACCCGATTCTGATGAGATCGAATATGAAGTGTTGCTTTCTGACGAGGTGGTCTTGGTTGTCTCCAATAAGCATCCCTTGGCAGCCAGAGAAGCCGTCTCAGTGAGTGAACTGGGCGGTCTTCCTCTTGTGCTTCTAAGCACCGGATTAAGCACCCGCCGGCTGGTCGATACGCGATTTGCGAAAGAAAATATCTCGCCGAATATTCTTCTGGAAACGAATGATATCCCCGCAGTACTCACGATCGCAGAGACGGGTAGCGCTGGAACATTTGTGTCTCGCAGACTCGTGGTAAGCCACCCTGATTTACATCCGCTCTCGCTTAGTCCGAGCCTTGTCCGGTCTGCAGGCATCCTTCGTCGTAAAGGGATCCACCTGAGTGCTGCCGCGCGCGCATTTCTGGAGGTAATCAAGGTTCATTGCCAAAACATAGAACTGCGGGGAGGATCTTGATTCAGTTGCATAGACGGTTGACAGCGGTGGCTCGTCCCGAAGCGACCAAGAAAGGGACCTTCCAGAGGGAAAGTTATTTGGGTTGGACAAAGTTGAAAGCCAGTACTTTCAAGAGTCTAGGCGGGAGATGCTGCAGCCCATAATCATAGCCTTGATCAAATGCCTTTAAGTTTAAGTCCAGAGAAGCGCTGGGGACAGAGTTCTCAACCGACTTGCGTAATGATTCGCGCTGGAGCACGCCAGCGACAGCTCCGAAAAACCCTAACATCACAATGTTCAGCACGGCGCGATTGCTGGCCTCTTCAGCCAGCCGCATTGCTGGAATACCGTAAACCCGGGCGCCTTCGGGGGTTCCTGTGACGCGAACCAATTCCTCTTCAATTATCACTAAGCCGCCTGGTCGCAGCTCGGGAAAAAACATGTCATAGGCTTCCTGCGACATTGCTACCAGAATGTCGGGATTGCTGACGTGGTGATAATAAACCGGCTGGTCGGAAACAACTACCTGCGTGCTACACAGACCTCCGAAATCCTGGTTGAAGTCTTGGGTCATGATGGCGTGGTAGCCCTTGACGCCCGAAATGGCCTTGGCGATCATCTTCGCGAGAAGGATCACGCCTTGTTCGGCGAACCCGGCAACACGAATTTCGGTTAGCTGCATACCGGTTCCTCACCACGCCGATCCCGACTGGCACGGTCGGACTAGCCCAAGGGTACTGGGTGGCTCCGAGCCAAGTCCAATCTTTTGATCTGATGTAATCGATAGGCTTTTCAAATGGGTGGTGGCGAAACGCACGCCTGCACACACACGAGCAAAGTGGAAGTGATAGGAGAACGATTTACCCTGAACGCGTCTGCCCGCCGCACGGCGGAATCTGTAAAGAAACAGGCAAACGGGTATGCGGCAGCGTGCCTTATCGCCACTATCTGCACCACCTATTTTGTGGCCCGATTTCATTCGCTACATGGTCGCGCATCATAGGTGATTCCAATGGATTACATCAGAGCTAACGATTGGACCGGCTGCAATCTTCTCCATACACTGCAGGCGTGAATGCACATAGGCAGGATCAGGGTTGTTTGCTTGGATATGGAAAGGATCGTTACTTGCCTGAAGCAGTATCGCCAAAGAAGCAACCGTGGGTCGTTGGGTACTCTGTTGGCAACGGACACTGTAATTGGCGTGAGCGAAATGGAGTCTCAAGATTCAGGAGATAGGCGATGTCGCATCAAGATTTCAGAGACCTAGATGTTTTGGTTTTAGGAGGAGGGAACGCCGCACTTTGCGCTGCGATTACCGCACGCGAACAGGGTGCAAGTGTTCTGATGCTGGAGTGCTCGCCGAAGTGCTTCCGAGGCGGCAACAGCCGGCACACCCGCAACATGGCCCTGGCGCACGAGGCGCACATCGTGCCATACACCGGGTCTTATCCCGAAGAGGAATTTTGGAATGATTACCTTCGCGTAACCGGAGGGGAAGGCAATCAGCAGTTGGCGAGGATGGTCATTCACGAGTCGCCCAACTGCTTGGATTGGGCAAGAAATCACGGCGTAAGATTTCAGCCGTCGCTCACCGGGACCCTTCATCTGGGCCGCACCAACGCCTTTTTCCTGGGCGGCGGCAAGGCGTTGATCAATGCTTACTATGCCTCCGCGGAACGCCTCGGCGTGCAGATTCTCTATGAGGCAGAGGCGATCGACCTCGACATTGTGGACGGAGTGTTCCGCAATGCGACGGTTCGCATGGCGGGCGGGGAGCAGGCAAAGATCGCCGCCAAGACCCTGATAACGGCTTCCGGCGGCTTCCAATCCGATCTGGAGTGGATGAGGAAAGCCTGGGGAGACGCCGTCGACAACTTTCTTATCCGTGGTACTCCGTATGACAAGGGGTTGGTGTTAAAGGCGCTGCTGGACCGCGGCGCGGAATCGGTCGCCGATCCCACCCAGGGCCACATGGTTCCCATCGACGCGCGGTCTCCGAAGTTCGACGGCGGCATTGTGACGCGTGTCGATTGCGTGACCCTAGGGATCATGGTGAACAAGAACGGGGAGCGTTATTACGACGAAGGGGAAGATCGCTGGCCCAAGCGGTACGCCATCTGGGGACGTATGATCGCGAAGCAACCCGACCAGATATCGTACGCGTTCATCGATTCCAAGGTGTTCGACCGGTTTATGCCGTCGCGCTACCCGGCGATCACAGGCAACACCATTGGCGAAGTCGCGAGACAGTTCAACTTGCCCGTCGAGAAGGTTGAGGCAGTGGTCGCCGAGTTCAATCGTGCGGTACAGCCCGGAACATTCAATCATGCCATTCTCGACGACTGTAAGACAGCCGGGTTGACACCGCCCAAGACCCACTGGGCGCAACGCCTTGACACGCCTCCTTTCTATGGATATCCGTTGCGGACGGGGGTGACCTTCACCTATTTCGGAGTGAAAGTCAATGCCAAATCGGCGGTTTTGATGAAGACTGGAAAGCCCGCCGAAAACATCTTTGCCACGGGAGAGATCATGGCGGGCAACATCCTCCCCAGGGGCTATGTCGGAGGCTTCGGTTTGACCATCGGCAACGTTTTCGGACGAATCGCTGGGAATGAGGCGGCCATGGCGGTCAGAGAAGGTCGCGGCGCCCTGAAGGAGATGGCTTATGCAGCAAAGTGAATTGATGCGTGAAGGCGAGCACATGATGACAGTCTGCAATGCTTGCCGCTACTGCGAAGGGTTTTGCGCGGTATGGCCGGCCATGGAATTTCGACGCAAGTTTGCCGAGGGCGACCTGACCTACCTGGCGAACCTGTGTCACAATTGCAGCGAATGTTATTATGCCTGCCAGTACGCGCCTCCGCACGAGTGGGAAGTCAATCCGCCGCAAACTTTCGCGAAAATTCGCGCGCAGAGCTACGAGCAGTACGCGTGGCCAAAACCACTGGCCAGCGCCTTCAGGGCTAACGCGCTGGTAGTATCGCTGGCGGTCGCGCTGATGCTGGTCATCTTTCTCTTCGGCGCCACCCAGGCCCTCGGAGGCAAGAGTCTGGCCACCGCCATTCCCAGAGGAGATTTCTACAAGATCACGTCCCACGAGACATTGGTGTTGGCCTTCGGCGCCGCCGGGCTGTTTGCGACACTGGCATTGCTAATCGGGCTGGTCCGTTTCTGGCGCGGCACGGGCGAGCAGGTCTCGGACCTGACCAACCTGCCGGCCTTGGCCACGGCCATCAAGGACGTGCTGGCGCTCAAGTACCTGGACGACAGCGGCTGGGGTTGTGCCTACCCGTCCGAGAAGAGCTCGCAGTCGCGACGCTGGTTTCATCACTTTACGTTCTATGGCTTCCTGCTTTGCTTCGCGGCGACGACCCTGGGCGCCATCTACTACTACGGGTTTGGCTGGAAAGGCCCGTATGGCTATTTCAGTCTCCCTGTCGTGCTGGGCACATTGGGCGGCATCGGCCTCTTGATCGGACCGAGCCGCCTTTACTTCCTGAAACTGGGGCGGAACCGCGAAATTACGGACGAGAAGCAGTGCGGCATGGACGTGGCGTTCCTCGTAATGCTCCTGCTGACCAGCGCCAGTGGTCTGCTGCTGTTGGTGTTGCGTGAAACAGCGGCCATGAGTTCACTGCTGGTGATCCATCTCGGAGTAGTGATGGCGCTGTTCTTGACGCTGCCTTACGGAAAATTTGTGCATGGCGTGTACCGTTGCGCCGCACTGCTGAAATATGCTTTGGAGCGGGCACGCAAGCAAACCCTTGGAGTGTGAGCAAGTGGCATAGGTTTGCTGCGGGCCGTTTTCAAGCAGTTGAGGGCCCGAACAGCGACCATAAGCACAATTAGGCAAATCGGAGCAGCTATGGCAGAAAAGAACAGTGGAAGAAAAGAGACCATCACAGCCGAGATTTCCCGTTGGACGGCGGGAGTAAAGTTCAGCGACCTTTTGCCCGAGGCGGTTCACCAGTCCAAACGCTTCCTGCTCGATGCCGTCGGCTGCGCGCTGGGCGGCTATCAGCAACACGATGTCGCCATCGCGCTCAAGGTGCTGGACGAGGTGGCGGCGCCCGGTGCGGCGACCGTGATCGGCTCGGGCAAGAAAATAGATGTCGTTCACGCGGCATTTGCTAACGCGCTGATGATTCGCTGCATGGATTACAACGACATCTATTGGAAACAGGACCCGTCGCATCCGACCGACATTTTTCCGGCGGCGATTGCCTGTGCGGAGCGCGCCAAGAGCAACGGTCGCGAATTGATCGTGGGACTCGCTCTCGGGCACGAGTTCGAGATGCGTCTTTGCGAAGCTGCTTTTCCCGGCATTCGCGAACGCGGATGGCATCACGCCACGTTTACGGCGTTCGTCTCTCCAATTGTCGCTGGTCGGATGCTGCATCTTCCCTGGGAACAAATTCAGCATGCCATTGGCATCTCGGCCTCAGCCCGGGCGTCGTTTGGTGCGGTTACCGCCGGCAAATTGACGATGATGAAGAACACCGTATCCCCGATGGCCACCGAAAGCGGGGTGCTCGCCGCCTTGATGGCGAGCGAGGGCTACACCGGCCCCGAGCACATCATCGATGGCAAAGAGGGATTGGTTCACGTCTTTGGTCCGGAGTGGAAGCTGAACCTGCTGACCGACGGGCTGGGAGAGTCTTGGCGCATTACGCAGTGCGGCATGAAGTTCTTCCCTACCGAGGCGCTGACGCACGCTCCGATTTCGGCCACGCTGGATCTCATCAAGGAGCACGACCTCAAGCCCGAGCAGATCGCCAAGGTCCACATCCGCTCGCTGGCTCGCGCCGCCGACATTCTTGCCGACCCGAGCAAGTACGATCCGCGCTCGAAGGAGACCGCCGATCACTCCCTGCCGTACTGCATCGCCGCGGCCATCGCCGATCGCAAGGTGACCCCGGTGCAATTCACCCCGGAAAAGATCAACGATCCCCAAATCCGCGCCCAGTTACGCAAGGTTGAAGTGGTTGCCGATCCCGAGATTGAGAAAGCTTTCCCCGCGTTGCAGCGGGTCGCGGTCACGATCGTCACCATGGGCGGGAAGGAATTCAGCAAACAGCTCGATTACCCGAAAGGCGATCCGCGTAATCCGCTCAGCGATCTGGAGGTGGAAGAGAAGTTCGCCGCGCTGGCCGACGGTGTGATCAGCAGAGCGCGGCAACAGCAAGTGCGCAATCTCATCTGGAACCTTGAAAAGTGCAGCTCGGTCACGGAACTGATGGAATTGCTGAAAGAGGAGAAGAGCACGGCGGCCGTCCACTAGCTCTCCACTTGGAGCAGGCAGGGCCCGGCTGGTTCCGATTCACACCCGCGGGCGGCGGTATTGCGACATGCGGGTGTGAGAGGTTTCGTGTTCACAAACAACGGCCGACGGAGTGAACTTGGCCGGTGAGATAAGGATATGACAACTTCCGCAAGCGCAATACTTACGCGCGCGGGCGAGGCGGGTCGTTCCGGCGCCGATATTCGTTCCGACCTGCGCGTTCTACTGGAGCCGCGAGCCTCCGGGGGAATCCAGTTGGAACTGGTCTCGCGCGTTGACCTTTACTATGGCGAGGCCATCCGCAGGCAGGCGCAT
>Ga0181533_1004128_pt1 | contig 15122 bp, 16 predicted proteins | sample PEATcosm2014_Bin_45_FD_119772 | JGI IMG/M metagenome (GOLD analysis project Ga0181533, IMG submission 119772) | Peatland microbial communities from MTU Mesocosm Facility, Houghton, MI, USA - PEATcosm2014_Bin11_60_metaG | ecosystem: Environmental > Terrestrial > Soil > Wetlands > Peat | place... | reverse complement strand
GTTGACCTCTTGATCGAGTTCAAGGAGTACGTATTTCGTGATTGCTGTCTTACCGACGCCCGTTTTCCCATAGATAAACGCGTTGTGCGGTTTATCTCCTTTAAGTGATGGAGCGAACAAAGAAGCGACTTGTTTTAGCTGTTTTTCCCGGCCTATCAGCTTGTCCGGAATGTATTCGGGTGAAAGAGCGATGCGTTTTGCGAATATCTTATCTTCGACAACTTCAAAGAGACCCATTTTTCTCTACAACAAAGATGGTTCTTCTTATAAAAAAGTTCCACACATCAAGACTCCCACCCCTCTATTTTATGTGGAAATTCAAAAAATGGTAGTAATAATGAATCAAAAATTATCAAAAAAATAGTTTCGTGTAAAAACACGAATTTAACTATTTAAATCTATTCATTTATATGTTTTATTTTAAATAATTTTATAAAAATAGACCAATTTCCTAATCATGAAAGAAAGTTTGAGTATAGCTCAAAGTTCAAGTTTTCCACATAAAATGAAGGGGTAGGGCTCATTTTATCAGGAAAACTCTCTTTTTCGTGAGAGAGACCCTTATACAGGATAGACTCACGACCTTACACAGGCGAGTCTACCCTATACATCTCTGTATATACACCCTTATACAGTTGCAAAACGTCGAATGACTTGATGATCTTCTACACATTTCTTCGTTTTAAAGGGAGAATTGCCACTTTTTGTTTCTCAGATTTTTAGTAGTTTTTCCCCACTCTAGAATCATCGTTTTTGGTAGCTGCACTACCGCTTTTGTACTCCTACTAACATGCTGTGGTATCTCTCCAGATGTAACGTAGAAATAAAATTGCACTATTGGCCTGACAGCATCAAAATTAAAGCTTTCTTTAAAAGGATTTATGCTACGTTTTGCACTCTCTCTGTTAACGTCAAAGAACTAGGATTTGCGGCTATGTGTCTGTCGTTTAGCACTGTTCGATTGTTTTAAAGAGCCGTTCTGAAAAGCTTAGACAGACCTTCTACATTTAGCAAGGACTTTATACACAAAGTATAGTGGTGTGTACATATGGTGGCTCCGCAAGATAGGGAGGGGAGTATAGACAGGGATAGACTCATGACCATAGACGAGGTTGCACAGAGTCTAGGGTTCACCAAAACGACCATTCGGCGGCGGATCAAGCGGGGAGAAGTCCGTGCGGTAAAAAAGATGGGCCCTTACGGTGAACAGTACTATGTGCCCGAAAGTGAAGTCAAGACTATCCGTGAGATCACCGACGTTCTGCCTGTCACTCGTCAGATTAGTCTGCCCAGCTTTGCTGAAACCCTCGAACAGGCCATCACAGCGACGAATGAACCCTTCAGAAGGGAGGTTTTGAACCGCATGGAAGACTTGCGACGCGAGTTAACTGCTCTGAAGGAACGTGATGCGAGCGAGGAGCTCAAAAAAGACATCGCTGCGCTACACGGTGAGATTGCCTCGATAAAACAGCTGACGCTTGACTATCAATCACAATTGGAGGCGCTGGTAGCAATTTCCTTGCCTCAACCAGGGGAGGAGCCGCCATCGCGATGGCAACGTTTAAAGAACTGGCTGCGCAACACCCCAAAAGAAGAAGAGGCCCCTCAGGAAGAGGAAACACCAGTTAAGCGGCTGTAACGAATACGGTGGAAAAAAGAAGGACGATTGAACAGATATCTGATCGTTTGAGCGTATTCATTGTTTGATCATTTGGCTGCGCAGCGCGGTTACTGCTGCCACACGGAACCAATACCTTTATCGCCTCTTCTTATACCTCTTCTAAAGGACGTACAACGCCGATTTTTTGGATGGAGGTAGTTCTTAGAACGAAGCCATCCGAAAAAAATCGGCCGAGCGATAATTGACGATTGCTATGGGTAAAGAAACACAGTTCCCGATGTGGGAGGCTTTTTCGCTGATACACATCTATTCGGCCTACACCCTCGCAATGAAGGCGGCAGAAATTGAGAATTCTTATAAGAAAGGTTTCCGGGAGCGTCCACAAGAGCTGGTATTCGATGAATTATTTCGCATATGTAATCGGCTCTCTGTTTGCTTCTGTAGGCTTCTCGGAGGCACTTATTAATGAGGTTTTTTTGTTGGCGGACAGGTATGTGGATACGCGTGCAAAGGGCGGATCTCCTGCTGATATCATCAGGCTATTGTCCCCCCGTGTTATCGAGTCTTTAGCCACGCTCGGAGGGAGTCTTTAGCCACGCTCAGAGGCTTAGCGGCTGGTGACGGTTACCTAGGAGGCAGGGGGTTTAAGAAAGGATAGTCCAATGGGTCATGATGAATCTTTGTTCCCTCAAGGTCCCTTCAGCCTCGATCTCTTTTCCTTCGAGTTCGGCGAGTTCATCATCCCAGAAGGGATTACCGCCTTTGCGTTGCAGCTTGAACTCTCCTTCAGCGGTGACTAGAACGAGTCCCTCATGCTCGCTCTTGGTTCTAGCGTAAAGTAGTTTCTTTGCAACTCGTCCGCGAAGTTTCTTCATACTCAATGCCTAAACTGGGCTAAAAATGCATAAAGTCTCTAAATGACTGAATTAGAATGTTACTACCAGAACAGAACTTAGGAAAACACGCAAATCTTTCCTCACGCTTTTCGTGCTTTCTTCCTTTCGTAGTTTTGTGATTGCTGCTTTTGCTCTTCTCGCTACGGCCTTTAGTCTTTTTTGTTGCGCTTGTACTGTCTCTGACTACCGTCTTGTGTTCCTCACCGGCTGTGAGCTCTCCTGAGGTGGATCAGTTGTCCATCTTGAACTGTTGCGGTAATGATCGTCACTCTTCCCGGCGCTTCATTGGGCACCGGCTGCGTGCCGCTGACCATATAAAGCGCCCTTCCCTCTCGGGCTCGAGCAAATCGTTTCATGGTCTCCACCATCGCTTCACTGGGATAGGTCACTCTGAACGATTGTGCGCCGAGGCTCTCCAAACCTGATTCCCGCGCAACGGATCGAAGCACCATCCCCACCTCTCGGGGCAATGCTTCATCAGACCTTTTCGGAGTACCCAGACTCCTCCGCAAATTCGCACCGGTTCTTGCTGCGCGCTCCCGCCTCAGTTTCCTCGTCCCTTTTATATTTTGGCCTTCACTGAACGCCTCTTTGAAGGTTTTCGTGCGGGCCAGAGCGTGCGGAACTGCCTCAACCGCATGTATCGAAGGATCTCCGAGTAGGAAATACTGGGTTATGGTCTTGAGATCCACAGGTTCTAAGTGTGTGTAGTTCTGGGCAAACCGATGTCGAGCTTTCAAAGTAGCTTCGCCCAGAGAAGCGCCGTTGAGGACCTCGTAGATAAAATACTGGCAAATGACGTCTGCCGAACGATTTCCCTCGTAGTTGCCATAGGCTATTGTGGAGCTGCCGAAGAACCCATAGGCGCCTTCGCGCAAATAGATGCTGCAAATGCCGGGTTGCCCCTCTGCATCTGCGGGGTCATAGAGCTGCGCTCCGTAACAGCACTCTGCTGCGATCACGGTTCCGTCCATGATCTTTTTCTCAAGTTTTTTCGCCTCGAGGGCCGTGGGGTACTTCTTGTCGCCTTCCCCATAGTAGTTGGGATCCTCTGGGCTTCCGTGACAGTTGATGAAATGGACTCGCCGCCCGAGTTGGTCGCTGTTCCAGTCTGGCCCTTCGGGTGGAGACGTGGCCATGGACGTGCTGGATCCGAAAATATTGATCAGGCTGAGTGCCGTGGAAGCCTTAAAGACTTCCGCGCTCACGCCGAAATACTGCTGGTATTCGGCCCGGGGACGAGTCTCTTGCTGCGCAGCGTTTCCAAGCAAAGAAACGAGGTAGGCCGGATCCCTCGATCGCACTAGGTCAGGAACTCGACCTACCACACGCGTCGGGCCAACAAAGTCACCCGCCACTGTGCTGTAGGGGGCTTCGCAGGCATACGGGATGTCGCTCGGGACGATCTTGTCAGGATCCCCAGCCGGATCGTATGCAGGGTTCGTCAATTCCTGGTGCGGGACAATATCCTGCGCCCCGAGGATCATGATGTAATCCGGGTCATAAGCATCGAATACGGCATCAAAGCCTTTCTTGACCGCTCTCTGGTCATCCTTTTCCTTTACCGCCCCCCCCCGAACCGCAGCCATATCCGTTTCCGAATCGAGGGCCACCAGCTTTGTCTCGAGACCTCGCTTTTGATCCGCTGTAATCAGGTTCTGGATCGCCTGCTCGACACTACTGAAACTTGTCCCATATTTCTCTTTCAGCGCACCCATATTGGTGATGATAACTTTATCGAACTTCATACCTCCTCCTCGCCATATTTGGCCCGTTTGCTGAAAAAAAGTTTGCACCCGTCGGACTTCTCACTTTATCGGTTGGCATCACACTCTTATGATCTGCCCTTAACGCGCAAACATGTACTAGAACGTTAATGTTTCACAAACCGGAGTGTTATGGCTTAGTCGACCAAGCAGGATCAGTCCTTAGGCCGAAAATCCGCTTAACCAAGTTTACTATATCAGTCCACGGAGGGCTAAAGACCGTTGCTATATCAACTCCGGTCCATAATAAGACCTCAGAAATGGTTATCTCCATCCCCTTAAAGCCGGTTAGGTATTGCTCAACGGCTGCTAAATCAGTTTCAAGATCGCTCTGTGGACCAAACATCTGAAACGTAATGCCGAAGTTCTTACACCGACTCCATGCTGACTGTGCCGATGCGTGATACGTCTGGACGGCCCATTTATGATAACTCTCAAGCAGGTTCGCGAAATGAGCGTCAGAGTCATGGCTATACAAGCCCGCATACATATCAGAGCCATCTTCAGAGCCATAGTTGATGAATGGCAATACCGAGCGGATGATATTTACCTGTGCTTTTCCGAGTCCTTCACACGCGAAGTATTTCCAACCTGCTGCTTTAATGGCTTGTAATTGCTGAACAGCGTAGGAAAGATCCACATTCACATTCATGTTGACGTTTCCTTTTGCCCACAATGGGATCTCGACGTCAAACGTCGGCGTCATTCCGTATTTATTGATATTCGTTAAAGCAGCAGTCTGAGTCGAAAGGTCTTCTGAGACGCAATGAATGTCTCGGACTCCAAGAGCCGCAAGTCTTTGACAGATCTCATCAGTAATGCTCCACCAGGCACCTGCAGCCCCAAGCCAAATGCTCATCTTTTCTTGCCTCCTTTGTCAAGAATTTAGTAAAATTAATATTAAATATTGAATTCTTAAAGGTTTGAGTGACACTCAAGTATCACACCGAGTTGCAAGGAGAAGAATTTGTACATTGCAAAGAATGCCGCCCATAACGCGCAGTGGGGACTCGAGGATCGGTGACACTCAAGTGTCACACAGAGTTAAATAGAAAAAAAGGGCGCATAAAAAAAGGGCGCATAAAAAAAGGGCGCATATTAAAAAGAGCTAGCTCGGTTAGCGGGCGCGCTAAAGATCGCGCCCAGCTAAAAAAAAACCGAGAATTAAACAAAGTTTGTCGATTGAAACGTTCTATTGCGTAACAATCAAGGAGGTCTTTAAAATGATGAAACAACTAGTCGAATATGACACGGCAGATGGCAAGAAAGTCTACGTTGAAGCTGGAGTTCCCGAGCAAGCACCCGTCGAAGAGCCAAAGACATTAGGGGCATTACCCCCACTTGGATTTCCCACAGTGCAGGGACAAGGTAAGTTTGAGGACAAGCTCCAGGAGGCGCTCGATGCAGCAGAGCCTGCATTCACCGCTATCAGAGATAAATTCAAAAGCATCGAGCCTAAAACGATCGATTTAGAGTTCGGCCTTGATATGAAAATGTCGGTAGGTCCTGTTTGGGTATTCACGGCTGGGGTGGATGCGACTATCAGTATTAAGCTGCATTGGGAGACATAGGGTAAGTAAGGATCCATCATCGAATACGGTGGAGGCTATCAAGCGACGGACGATGAGCGTCTGCAAATGAAGAAGGTTTACCTTTGTAATGTTGTGCCTCGCGCAGGCTCAAACTCAGTGTATAAAGGGGGGGGTTAATAGATGGTTCTAGCTATTCCAGATGTACTGCAGCTCACTGTAATCTTCATCATTGTCGCCCTTATTCTCTTGATCTTTCCGTCACTTTTGGCGTGGTGGGCAAGAATTAAAGCGATAGATCTGGCCGATAGATTATTAACAGTGAGTATTGATAAAGGGGAAGGAACTGCGAAGCTGAACGAAATTGCAAACGCCGCCGCAGCGTCAACCGACAAAGAGGGCATTGCAGCATCTACTAGGATGACGATAGCGACGATTGCCCTGCTGGTCGTAGGCATATCACTATTCTGTTTAATGGCGCTCACATCACAGACGGAGTGGCTCGCAGCTAGTCCGGAAACTAGTGCTAATGCAACAGCAGCTCTGACTACTTTTTCCGCGCAGCTTACTCAGACAGTCAGTATAATACTGGGGATCTTGGGGGGTGTTTTATCTGCAGCAGTCGGTTTCTACTTTGGAAGCCAAACTCAAACTAGCACCCAGCTGGCTGCTAAAGGGCTCGAAGATGCTAGATCAGATGTTGAAAAGCAAATCAAAGCTGCTGAAGCAGCTAAAATAGAGTTGGAGAAGATTAAACAACTCCTAGCACCAACCGCAAACGCTGGCCTCGACCAAACGGTCAATGTCAACACGCTCGTGACGTTAGATGGCACAGCAAGCTCCGACCCCAACAACAACCTCCCGCTCACCTACGAATGGAGCATCAAATCAGCACCGACAGGCAGCTCCGCCACTCTCTCGAGCACAACCGCGGATAAGCCCACCTTTACCCCCGACAAAGCAGGCGACTACGAATTTGCCCTCAACGTCACGAACACACTTGGACTCAAGTGCACTGCACCAGACACCGTCAGGATCACGGCAACCTAACCGGCAAACCAGCCACCATGAAGGGATCCAAGCGTTGCAGGGTTCGTGAATGGGCCCCTCCTTTCTTTTTTTCTTTTGAATTGGATTAACAATTCCTTTGCCCTGCTGCTCACAGTATTTTCTAAGATCGCGTTGCGCCCGCCCAGAGCGTATCGGTTCGGAATCCGAACGCTGACTTGAGCGCCGAAACGATCCCCGCCCATGGCCGATTAAATATGCTCAGAATATCTGACCCCAATCCCGTCCACATGAGGACATCTTGAACGCCGCCGATCGAGTTAATGTAATTTATGAGCACCGTTGTGTCCAGCTCGAGATCGGTCGGATTATCGCTCGTATTAGACATCATGAGCGTGAGTCCGTAGCGGGAACAATTCGCTTTTGCGACCGCCGTTGACGCCTTATATGCATTGATCGCGTACTTGTGATACGTCTCGAGGAGGTTCGCGAAGTGAGCGTCGGTCGCGTGATTATACCGCCCGCCGTACATATTATCGCCGTTCTCGGCGCCGTAGTTTATGAACGGCTTAACGGATCGAATGACGTCGACGCCCGCTCTCCCGAGTCCTTCCGCTGCGAAGTAGCTCCAACCGGCCGCCGCTTGCGCCTTGAGCTGCGGCAGATTGACGGATATATCGGTACTCACATTATAGGCGGTATCGTACCACAACGGAACCTCGACGTCGAGAGTTCCGACCATTCCATATTTTTTAATGCTGTTGATTTGTGCTTGATACGTTCCCATGTCGGGGACAACGCAATGAACGCCCTTGACCCCGAGAGCCGCGAGTTTTTGATCTAACTTTTTCGCGTTATAAAATTACAGAACGATAGTAAATGAGGCACTTCTGTTAGTACGTAACGCGAACTAACGCAATGACGAAGTTCCGCATCAACTCCAATAAGGGCCTATAGCCGCAACTACTTCGCAAGAAACTCAAGAACTCAAAGTTAAGCCTGCACAATGAATGAGACGCAATATAGTTAAGATAGCCTGAACACTCTGATTCCCTGCGTTTTGCTGGACGATTTTTGTTAAAAAAACGGGTTCAAAACAAAAAATGAGTTGAAAACCCGCGATTTACAGCTTCACGTTTATCGATTGGTCGAGAGATTTCAGAGACTTCTTAAAGTCATTCAACGCCTTCTCAACATTTCGACCTAGGTTGAGGAACGACTCATCTTTTTCGAGTCGTATCGCTATGCCGCAGCCTTTGCAAACGATGTCTTCTCTAGCTTTTAATTCGCCGTATGTTACCACGTTGTCTGTATGGCAACTTGGACATGTCAAGGTCAGCTGCAGGTCATCCAAATTTATGAGCTCTCTTTTCTTAGAGCTAGTCAAAAGTTTATCTTGCAAGGAACGTAGGTTACTCAAGAAACTGAGAGTTGCATAAGCAGCACTTCCTGTTCCTGCTTCAAGAGTCTTTTTCATAGAATCGAACGATGCTTTTATTATCTCTCTCTCAGACTTTACTGATTTCGTCTGTGTTTCAATCATTTCTATTTTAGTGCGCAGATCGGTTTCTTGTTTAGATGGCAGCTTAAGCTGCCCTATTCTCTCTTTTATTCGGACAAAATCGTCCGTGATTGCCCGGTAATCATCATCATTGAGACCATCCAGCCGCATTCCTTCAGGGCTTAATTGAGCAATCTGCGCCTCTTTCACCCTAAGTTGAATAGCTTCACGGCTGTTGAAATTTATTATATCCGTTGCAGGGAAATGCACAGTCGGCTTGTCTGGGTGTGAGAGAGCCCCTTCAATCTCGCGGATGCCTGCGTGCAAAATACGTAAATGGAGGTCTTTGTCCATTATTTCGATAAGTCCTTCATCGTGCAGATAGCGGGCAATCTTTTCCGCTTCGTCTGAGCTAAATCGAAGCATCTCACTTATGTCTGCTACTGTATGGTTCATATCCCACGTATCCCCGTCTGTTTCTTCGTACAATGTCCGGAGAAAGTCGAACCGTCTCTTTTTCAGATCTTTCATGTCAACGATCTGAGCCCGCGACTTTGTTGACCATATTCGTGTAGCGGTGTAGAGCACGTTCTTCTCGTCAAATAATCGTTGCACCTCTTCGCCTATGCGCGCGTCGACAATAAATGTCGCCCTGCCGAGTTTTCTCCCGTAGCGAGGAATTATTCCTTTACGCTCGCTCACGTATTCCTTTCCATTATGAACTTTCTTCGATCGATAGCCGTAGAGTACTCGATTAACGTGCACGCGATCTTTTTGAGGCACTCCTTCAAACGTATAGGAGATCAGCACTGCAGGCGATAGATACCCCTCCTTACCGAGGATACCTTCTGGAGGGTGGCGGTAGTAGAGCACAGTGCCATCTCTTACTACTTCCCACACAAACTCTGCGTCTACGTCCTCGCCGATATTTAGAAACACTAAGGAGAATGGGTTCTCAAGCTTGTACTTGCGTTCTATTTCAATGGCGCGTTTGAAAATAGTTTTACCTTCTTCACCGCTTTCCGGATTGTGATCCGTATCGAAGAGTAGGAGGAGATCAATATCGCTCTTCTTGGTCATCTCCGCTCGAGCAGCAGATCCAAAGAGAACGACTGCCTCTAGTGTGGAAAGCTCTTTCAGCGATTGTGCGAGTTCAAGCGCTGCAGCAAAGCTGTTTACGTCTGTTATAGGCTCCATTGTATGACTATGTCGAGTAGTTCTGAGACCTCCTCTATATTCCCTCCGTTACTCTTTCCACCGTAAGCTGCGCCTGCCCTCTTCGATTCTAGCGCTATAAACACCTCTGCCATATCATCAGCTCCTTCGCCTATCAGTAGCTTTGAAATCTGGCTGTGGTTGTCGGTGTGTTTTTGAAACCGTCGCTCACATCCATACGCACAATAATGATGGGCGCAAAGGAACGACAATTCGACAATAGAGGAGGCGCGCTTTTCGTCATCATCCTCTTTCAGCCGCAAAATATCATCGTACATCTGTTGCGCCTTTTTCAAGTGTCCATCTGAGTTCATTCGTGTTATATAACTGCAGAATTCAAGTATATATTATTTTTCTGTCGTGATGTAACGCGAATAACCACGTACTGGCTTTGTTGATCACTCAAGGTTTTCCCCGTCTCGAAAAGCTCTTCTCAGCGATCGTAATGCGTCGGCGCACAGGAGCGCCTAGCGTCTTCTCTTACTTGTCCCGAGGCTCCTAGTTCACCCTTAACCAAGCTTTTACTGCTGCAAAGTCTAAGCCACTGAGATAAATTCGTGCACGTCTTTACCTGCCGTGTATTGAACACACGGGCCACTAAGGTCGCCGTGCTGCTCCGCACTTTAAGAATGCGATTCTTGTCCTCGTTAGAAAGGCGTCTTATCGTACAACTCCTTAATGTCGCTGTCGTTGAACTGGAGGTACACTGCCGTCACGTTCAAACTCGAATGCCCGAGCACCTGCTGCAGCCGCCTAATGTCCCACCCGTTCCGCACGCAGTGAATTGCATATGAGTGCCGGAAGGTGTGAGGGTGAACGTCTCTCCCAGTGACCGAACCGTAGCGCTTGACGATGTTACGCACCTGTCGCTGTTTGAGGCCAAAAACAGGCTGATCATCGGGGAGTTGTTGTGCTAAAATATAATCGGAGAGCATTTTAACCGTCTCTGCGTCTAAATGCACCCTCCGCTGCTTCCCTCCTTTCGCCTTCGTGACGTTGACCACATTGTTCTGCGGTTCGATGTCGCGTGGTGTGATAGTAAGCAACTCGTTGACTCGCACCCCAGTGCGCCACAGCACCCGCAGCATGAGGTAGTCGCGGTGACTGCACTCGTGCGCCGCCGCAAGCACCAGGTCGACCTGTTCTTTTTCGAGGTAGTCGGTGATGTTCTTCATCCGCATTGCCGAAAATGTGTCTTATCGGCAATAACGGTTGCGATTTTAAGCAGGAATCTTCTTAAAGGGGTGGTGCAAAGAAATCAGTCGACAACCCGGCAATTCGTTGGCCGCATGCGGATAAAAAACAGGGACCTACTCGGACAGGCTTACCAAGGCATGCGAGCGCCTTGAGCTCTCAAAGAGAGAGCTTGCAAAATAAGACAAAGAACACACCCCAGTGAAGAATACCTTTGTGCCGATGGCTAAATAGAATCTCTCACTTGTGCGAGCCACTGAGCCCAAAACAAAAAATCAAGACATCTTGGTGCATGCAACGAACAACCGAGTGGAATTAATGGGTCTGTTGCCAGTCGCCTTGGATAGTATTGTCGCAATCGGTTATTGCTACGAAAGAAAGACTCCTACATGGGGTGCAACTGGCTTTTTAGTTTGTTGGCCGGTTGAACAAGAGGGCGTTACTCTTGGCCACTATATATTCTTAGTTACAAACAAACACGTCCTCGAAGGAGAAAACAGTATAGTAGCCCGTTTAAGGGTGAAGGTGATAGGGAGCCAACGAATTACTATTTTCAGATCATAGACAATGAGAAAGAAACTCCTCAACGATGGATTGGCCACCCTCGCCATGACGTTGATATCGCTGTCCTAGCACGGTGTGAAGCTCAGAGAAGATGGGTCCCAAATCTTGCCTTTTTATGACAAGGCCCTTATGACAATTGATCAAATGTGCGAGGCTAAGGTTTTCGAGGGGGATAATACTTCTGCAGATTCGCAACAATCGTGTCAAAGCCCAGCGCCGTGTTCTCGCTGTGGCTTGAGTTATTACCACCGTAGACCTCAAAGGTGTCAATAGCATATCCATTAGCTACAAACCAGTCAAAGAGCGATTTATATGACGGGGTGGCACCGGCTAAGCTATTGGAAAGAATTCCGTTAGTTCCATGGTCAGGCCACGCGCCGGCCAGTACCCCGTTTGGTTTCCCTGATGCTGCGCCCTGCTCGATATACTGAACTTCGTTGGGGTAGAATGCTTCCCACAGATTCATCGTTGTGCCGGGGTCTGTGTATAGGTTGTGCCACAAGCGACACTGGTCGCAGTTGTAGTTGATATAGTTTAACCCTAAACTTTTGATATAAGATGGGTCCCCAACCCTGCCGCCTTCCGAGCTGACGGTTGTCCATCCGGCGGCCTTCAGTGCGGTTAAGTATTGAGCGAAATCAGCGATTGGTGCTGTGATTTGGCCCTCAAGCCAAATGTCATTTTCTATGTCGAGCCGTGGAATTAGGTTTAATGATTTGATATATGCGAGTTCTGCCGTATAGGTGTTCGACGCTCCGCCAGTTGAGATTAAATCGACGGTGTTTATTTTCCAGCCTGTTATATATCCTGGCAGGTCGTGTAGCGTTCCCGATGTAACTGAAACCGCGTAATTTAACTTTGTCATTTTGATTTCTCCTTTAAAACGTTGTTAAGTCGTGAAACCTCTCTTGACGGCGCGTTAGCACCGTGAATTTAGTTTACACATCAAAGGACCGTCATCGTATATCACACATCGGAAATTATTTGTTTTTTTATTTGCCGTGCACCTGAATGATCATTTCTAAACTATCAACTGCTTCTCCATGCTCCGGCCCGCCTGGTCCGTACAAAAATAGTTGTACTTTCGAATTACCAGGAGAAAGTGCTTCGAGTACATACACGTCGGTGCGGGGGCTCCCAATGCCTGGCCCATCTTGAGGATACTCACTGCTTTTAAGTTTAACTACATTTTCATTTTCTATTTTAATGCCCCAGCCATAGCCCGTACTGCCGCTCCCTCCTCTAAGGTAAATCTTCGTGGAATCCCCTTGACTTTGATACACCTCAACTATCTTTTGCATTTTTATTATCTCATCAAGCGGTACATCCAGCGATACCATAATAATAACCTCTTTTTTCCTTAGCTTTTTGAGCAGCGGAATATCTAGCTTCCTCTCTGAATGTTTTGACAAAGTGCACGTTCAAATGATGTACTGCTCGCACGTTTTTTTTTGAAAATATTATATAAAACGATGTGAAGTAAAACGCCTGTCACAAAGGCTTTTAAAGCAAGCATTCGAGATGTTTTAAGAAGAATACCTTTGGGTGATAAGGTAAAATACCCAAAGGGGATTACAAGGAATACCTCAGGTTTTTTATTGAGGATAACTTTAAAGAGGAATTATATGGTAGAAAATACAAAACGTGTGGTTTCCATCTACCTCGAAGATTGGCAGATGAGGCTGATAAAGGATGTTAGAGGGGAGACGTGCCACATATTGGACGTACCCGTAGAAGAGCCGATTGTGTATATGTACGGGGTTCATGAGAAGGCAGATCCGAAAGAAACAAGGATGTATTTCACAAGCTGGCAGAAGACACAGCTATTTGATGAAGCTGAAATGACTTGCAATTTCATTGAGATTTCAAAAGTCCCATTCCCGCCCTTTAATATGAGGTATGCGGTACCACCAAAGTAAACGGTGCCATAATCGGTATTAGGAAAATCATTGGATATTTGGCACTTGAGTTGTATCTCTATGCCCCGTAGATGCTTGCAGAGCACTATATAACATTATATTTCCACGGAAATTTGTCCATGATCGACTTGTTGAGATCATTTAGGTGCCATCTATCCTAGTTGATCCTGAAGAACGTCTTAATATCCACAGGAGGTTCCCTTAAAGTGGATTGCAGGTATGTGCCCGAAAAGTGCGTGTGGGAACTTACGCTTAGCTGTAACATGAGATGTATCCATTGCGGCTCTGCTGCGGGCAAAGCACGAGAGAATGAACTTACCGTTAATGAATGCCTCGGTGCGGCAGATGAGCTGCTCGACCTTGGATGCAAGCACGTTACCTTCATTGGCGGAGAGGTTTTTCTTTACAAGGGATGGGAAGAAGTCGCGAGAAGACTGTACGAGGGGGGGGCCACCGTAAACACGATCACCAATGCATTTCTCTTTGGAGATGACCAGATATCGCAGGTCAAATATGGACATCTGGCCAACGTAGGCATATCCCTGGATGGCATGGAAGAGAACCACAACCGGATCAGGAATTCAAGAACTTCCTTCCAAAGAGTGCTTAGGGCCTTTGAGCTTCTTCGCAGCGAAGATATTCCCGCTGCAGTTGTGACCAGCCTTCTGGACTTCAACTTTTGCGATCTGGACAGAGTATATGACCTTCTGGTTGATAATAACGTTAAAGTCTGGCAGATTCAGATTGCCACCGCCATGGGCAATATGGCCGTTCAGAGGGACATTCTCCTAGATCCCGCCAAATTACCTCTCATTACCAAGTTCATCAGAGAGAAGCGCAACAGGCAGGAGATTCGAATTTATGCAGGCGATGATATAGGTTATTATGACGAGAACGAGCCATATTTGAGAAATACTCCAGGGACTATTGCTACATGGCAAGGTTGTCAGGCGGGTCTCCGCGTGATGGGCATAGATAGCGTGGGAAATATCAAAGGTTGCGAGTCCCTTTACTCCGAAGATTTTATAGAAGGAAACCTCCGACAAGAATCTCTGAAAGATATATGGTGTAAAGAGGGGAACTTCGCCTATAATAGACAATTCGATGTAAGCTATCTATCCGGAGCTTGCGCAGAGTGCGATAAAGGCAAAATCTGTCGCGGAGGCTGCCGTGGGTCATGCTATTTCACTACCGGGTCACGTTTTGAAAATGCTTATTGTTGTTATCCTGGCAAGAGCGCGATCCAGGCTCCTCTTTAATAGCTCATCTTTAGACTGCATAAGCTTGAGTTGCCGTTTAGGAGTTATCTCCTATCTGATTTCTTCTTCAGAACAATCACTGTCCTCTGTTTGCCAGAGGGGACACCAAGCGTCTACCAACGCTGGTACTATGTAGAGTCCACTCCTACTTTAAAGGCCGAGACTATTTCCCAGTATGACAACTTCGTGGAGCTTCATTCGTATTGGGCGCTTACCTGAGCGACGTTAATATTAGCACTCTAGAATTTGTAGTTAGAATGGCACATATTCGTATAAGTCTTGCAGCCATCGACCACAGAAACGGCGTAACGTGTTCTGTTTACCCCTCCTCATCTCCTAACTCGTTATTTCTTTTTTCGCTTCCTTTCATTTCTGAGGCCCGTTCAGAAGCCAAAGCCAAACATCACGAGTAACGGCATGAAAAGTGTCGGCGGAGGAGTGTCTCTGACAGTCGGAGAGGTCAGCTTTGCCGCAAGCCGCTCGCTGCGTCCGTGCTGCTTTCTCTACCGATAATATGCCCCAGAAATAGGCGTTTGCTCAATGGGTTAACAGATATTTGACGTGCTTCGTTATCCGGTTCTATCTTCTCTGCGTCCCTGAAATGTGAAACAAGAGCGTTGAGAGCTCCCACATCGTCTAGGCTAATCTGG
>Ga0181533_1004127_pt1 | contig 15123 bp, 14 predicted proteins | sample PEATcosm2014_Bin_45_FD_119772 | JGI IMG/M metagenome (GOLD analysis project Ga0181533, IMG submission 119772) | Peatland microbial communities from MTU Mesocosm Facility, Houghton, MI, USA - PEATcosm2014_Bin11_60_metaG | ecosystem: Environmental > Terrestrial > Soil > Wetlands > Peat | place... | reverse complement strand
CTTTCAGGCGCACTGAGGCCGCGCCGTTGGCGCTGGGCGGCAGGGGGGCGCGCCCGGAAAGGAGGGCGGACCCGGCGGTGCATAGATGAGTTTCATATATGAAAGCGCCCGAAAACCTCGCAAGTCAAAGGGTTCGAAGAATTCCGTCCTGCGCCCGGTAACCGGCCGCTGACGGCGGGCGGGCGGAGCCAAAGCAGGCAGGGCCTGCCTCCACCTCGTCATGATTCGGCAAATCAATCGTCCTCTCTGTCTTCGGTGGGAAGGGGAAAGACGAAGGCGGCGCGGACGGGGGCGGGCATTGGGCTGGCCGGGCCGCGTACGCTTCGCCAGACGACCTCGTTGAGGAGAAGGTCGTCGACAGCGTCTTCGCGGGCGAAGTTCATCGGGATTTGTCCGCCCCAGGCGGCAGGGGAGTTGCGCTCCTGCAGGTCGACATTGGCGGGCAGGGCCCGGTAAGGGCGCAGGTCCGGTTGAGACTGGAAAGCATTGAACATCGGCGTGGCGGCGGCATCAAACTGGGACATTGGGCCCAACCCGAGGATAAGCTCCAGGGTCCGGACCATGCTGGTGGTGGAGTAGAGGGTCGAGTCGACGGCGCCGCGTTTGGTGTAAGGGCTGACGACGTAAGCGGTGGTGCGATGGGCGTCCACGTGGTCGGGACCGTTCTGGGCGTCGTCTTCGACGATGAAGAGGGCGGTTTGGGGCCAGAATTTCGAGTGGCTTACGGCTTCGACGAACCGGCCCAGGGCCAGGTCGTTATCGGCCACCAGGGCCGTAGGGGTGAGCTTGCCGGGGGTGGTCCCGTGGGTGTGGTCGTTTGGCAGCCGCAGGATTTGGAGGCGCGGCATATCGCCTTCCGCCTCGAAGCGTTTGAGCTCGGCGATGAAGCGGGCAGTGCGTTGGACATCGGGATAATCCAAGTCGAAGCCGCGATACTGGGGGTCGAAGTGGCCGCCCAGGGCCGGCACGCGGGTGGTGCCATCGTTCCGAACGAACTCGCCATAGCTCCGATAGGTCACTCCGGCGGCCAGGGCCCTGTCCCAGAGATAGCCGCCGGCCGGAAAGGCGACCGGGAAGTTGCCCTCGGAAGGGTAGGGGAACTTGCCTGAACCATTGTGGCCGTAACTGAGGGGCCACATCTTCCTCACGAAATCCGTCGCGTAAGCGCCCATGCTCCATTCGTGCCCGTCGGCGCTGACTTCGCTCTCGGCGTAGAAATTGTCCAGCAACACGAATTGGCGCGCCAGTCGGTGGAGGTTGGGGGTGACCCGCTCGGGAAACAGGCAAAGTTCGGGGTCCCCGTTGCCCTGGGGAAGGTCGCCAAGGACCTGGTCGTAAGTGCGGTTCTCCTTGATAATATAAATGCAGTACTTGATCGGGCTTGGCTGGCCGGGCTGGGCGGGGACCGGGTTTCCGGCGGGGCGCGAGACGGAGACTGAGGCATCCGACCTGAGCGGGCTGCAACGGTAGGTCTGGGCGGTCAAGGCTGGGAGTTGGCGCTCGAACCGTTTGCGGGCCGGCAGGTCAATGATGCTCAGCGTGCCCTTGTAGAGCTGCCCGATGTACTGCGCCATGGAACTGTTGCGGACCGGCTGCGGGCCGAGCGGATTGGCCTTGGCAGTCAATCCCTTGCCGTTGCTGACCAGGAGATGCTTGCCGTCAGGCGTCACTCGGACCGAGGTGGGATACCAGCCTGCCGGGATGAACCCGAGCGAACGGCTCTTTCCGGGCGTGCTCACATCAAACACCGCCACTGCGTTATTGTCCGCATTGGCCACGAAGAGCGTTTTCTCATCCGGGGCCAGGGCCACGCTGTTGGGAGTGGAGCCGGGCGGCGCCTGCGGATAAAGCGCGGCGCAGATGGTCTCGAGGGCCTTGCCGGCCTCGGTGTCGAAAACCGTCACCGTATTGCGGCTCGAATTGGCCACAAAGAGCAGTTTGCCCGAGCGGTTCAACGTCATCTCACAAGGATGTTCCTGTGCGGGCCATCGGGCCAGGACGCGCCGGGATTTCAAATCAATGACCGCCACTGAGGCCTGGGCCCAGAGGCTGACGTAAAGCCGTCCGCGCTTTTCGTCGAGCCGGCAGGCGTATGGGTAAGAGTCGGGCGATGGCAGGGCCGCCGCCGCCCCGGCGCCGGGAACATCGGCGCCGAGCATAATGTCGGAAACCGCCGGCTCCGGGAGCACCTGGATGGTGGAGATGGAATGCCCCCACAGGTTGGCGACGAATAAGCTGTTTCCGGCGCTGTCCAGCGCCAAGCCGGCAGGCACGCCACGCTCGCGGGCCGCCCGCAAGCGGATCGGGCTGTCCTTTGACAAGGCGCCATTATGGAAATCATAGCAATGGATGACCTCATCGCCGGCCCCGCTGCAAAAAAGACGCCTGCCGTCGCTCGAGAACTCCAGGCCATAAAAGGCCTCATGCACGGGCGTGCGGGAGACGACTTTGGCGGCGGCCAGGTCCACGACCAGGATTTGGTGCGCGCTGTAGCCGCTATGCAGCACGGCGGCGAATTTCCCGCCCGGATGCACGGCGATGTTGATGGGAAAATCGGCCAGTGCAACCTGCCGTCCCGCCGGCCGGAGCGACCATTGGTTGTGGAGTTGGACCGAGCCGTCGGGTTGCTTGCCGGGCCAGGTGGCGGGCGCAAGGGCGGGCGTCGAGGAGGCGGCCATTGAGCGCCGGGCCGGGGCGCAACCGCCGGCTGCGAGCAGCGCGGCCAACCAAAGCGGCAAGGGGGGCATTCGCATAGGCACTCCTTCTTGACAGCGAAATGCCCGGAGGTAAAGCACAAACCGGTTACGAGGATTCGCCGATTGTGGATGTGCGCCTAATCTTAATCTTCCGTGAATCATTCCGCTTGAGTGAATCGAGGGCTGGTGCATGATTCGCTTCATGAAAGCGCTCGTATTGGAAGAGTATAAACGCCTGGTCTATCAGGATGTGCCGGAACCCAAGGCGGGGCCGGACGAGGTCCTGATTGCAGTGAGGGCCTGCGGCGTCTGCGGCAGTGACGTGCATGGACTGGACGGCAGCACGGACCGGCGGCGTCCGCCGATCATCATGGGGCACGAGGCCGCGGGCGTGATTTGCCGGCTTGGCAGCGGCGTGACGGACTGGAAGGCGGGCGATCGGGTCACGTTTGATTCGACGGTGTACTGCGGCCAATGCCCGTTCTGCCGCGCGGGCCGCATCAATCTATGCAATCATCGCCGCGTGCTGGGGGTTTCCTGCCAGGACTACCGTCAGCATGGGGCCTTTGCCGAATTGGTGGCCGTGCCTCAGCGCGTGCTCTATCGGCTTCCGGAGGGGCTGTCGTTCGAGCACGCCGCCATGGTCGAGCCGGTGTCCATCGCCGTCCACGCAGTGCGGCGGGCCTCATTGGCGCTCAACGATTCAGCGGTCGTGGTGGGCGCAGGCATGATTGGGCTGTTCATTATCCAGGCCCTGCGGCTGGCCGGCTGCGGGAAAATCATCGCGGTGGACCTCGCTCCCGAGAAACTGAAGCTGGCGCTCGAGCTGGGCGCAGGCGAGGTCATCCAACCCGGCGCCAAAGACGCCCTGGCCCAGGTGCTGGCGCTCACCAACGGCTGCGGAGCCGACGCCGTGTTCGAGGCCGTGGGGCTGGGACCGACGGTGGACCTGGCGGTGCGCGCAGCGCGCAAGGGCGGGTCCGTCACCCTGGTCGGCAACCTGTCCCCGAAGGTGGAACTGCCCTTGCAGACGGTCGTCACGGGGGAGTTGAGCCTTTTGGGTTCCTGCGCCTCTTGCGGCGAGTACCCGGCTTGCCTGGAGATGATCGCGCGCGGGGCGATACGGGTCGCCCCGCTGCTCAGCGCGCATGCCCCGCTGGAGGAAGGAGCGGCCTGGTTTGACCGGCTCTACCGCAATGAGCCGGGTCTGTTCAAAGTTGTGCTGGCGCCCGGGCCGCGCATCTGAATACTGTGCTGCGGTTATGAGCACGAACCTCTTTGATCTGGCCGGCAAAGTCGCGCTGGTCACCGGCGCCAGCCGCGGGCTGGGCCAGTACTTTGGCCGAGCCTTGGCCCGAGCCGGGGCGGACCTGGTCATCACCAGCCGTCACTTGGAAACCCTCGAACCGTTCCGGGTCGAGATCGAAGGGCTGGGCCGCAGGGCCCTGCCCTTGGCCCTGGATGTGCGCAGCCAGGAGAGCATCCAAAAGGCGGTTCAGGCCGCCCTGGCGCATTGCGGCAAGCTGGATATCCTGGTGAACAACGCCGGCTGCAACGTGCGCAAACCGGCCCTCGATGTGACCTGGGAGGATTGGAACCTGGTGCTGGACACGAACCTGCGCGGGACTTTCTTCGTGGCCCAGGCCGTCGCCCGCCACATGATTGCGCGCCGCTACGGACGCATCATCAATATCGGCTCTGTAACCAGCGTCTTCGGCTTCGCCGGTCTCGGACCCTACTCCGCCAGCCGCGGCGGAGTCAAACAGCTCACGATGAGCCTCGCCGACGACTGGGGTCCCCATGGCATTACCGTCAATTGCCTGGCCCCCGGGTGGTTCAAGACCCAGCAGAACGCGGTGCTTTACGAAGACAAGGAATGGGTGCAATACATCTGCGACCGCATCCCGCTCAAGCGCCCCGGCCAACCGCTGGACCTGGACGGGGCCATCGTTTTCCTGGCCTCGGATGCCAGCGCCTACATCACCGGCCAGACGCTGCTGGTGGACGGCGGCATTACCACCGGCGCGACGCGGGCCACGGTTTCCAGGAAGTAATCAGCATGTCCACGGACGCGCGCGGTTTTTGGCCCGCTCCAGGGCCTCCGATGCCAGCTTGACATCTTCCTCGATTTCGTAGTCGAACATGCCTGCCAGGATGCAGTCGGCCCCGTTTTGGAAAGCAAAGCGGAAGGCGTTGGAAGGCGGAATGGCCCCGGCAGCCATGACCTTAAAGGCCAGCCACGGTTTCTGGACCGTCTTCATGAACTCGGCGGTCTCCTCCGGGTTCCGGCACCAGTAGCCCGGATACTCGTTGTAGGCCTCTTTCAACTGCTCGGGCTTGGGCCCGGTGGGGTAGCTATGGTGGTGGAAGGTCTTGATGTAGAAGTCCGCCTTGATGCCGTTGGTTTCGCAGGCCTTGACGACGTCCAGGCAATGGCCGCCCACCCCGGAGGGAACGCCGTATTCCTTGGGCAACTCGACCGCCTTGGCGACCAGGTCGAACTTGCCTTGGGCCACCAGCGAATCCGCATGCACGCCCCAAAGGTAGATCGCCTCGCAGCCGTCCTTGATCAACTCTTCCACATGCCGCCGGTACTCCGCCATGTCGGCCTCGACCTTGGCGGTGGGGCAGATGATCCACTGAATCTTGCCGCCGCGCTCCTTGCGGTAACGGCGCAGGACCGACATGGGGTGCTCGGGATTGTGCATCGAGACGGTGTTAATGCCGCTGGCCTCCGCCAGGGCCAGGGTCTCCATGATCTTCTCGTCCGTGTTGTAGTGCGCCGCCAAGTTATAGACGTACTTCAAATCGCGGCTGTGGGTGTAATGGGTCAGGAGGTTGCCGCCCAGGATCATGCGGCTGACCTCCAGTTTGCCAATCCTGGCCTTGGGCAGCGGCCCGGCGGAGGCCGGCGTCGAGGCCGCCGCTGGAGTTGCTTCCTGGACCTTGCCGTCCGCTGCCAGGGCCAGCCCGGCAGAGGAAACCAAGGCCGTTTTTACGAAACTGCGGCGTGTCATGTTCGAGTGCATGGGTTTTGTCTCTTTCATTTGGGGTTATCTCGTTTTGAAGTCGGGACCCGGGGCCGCCGGCGCAGCTTGTTCTGGAACCAGAGGCGCCAGACCATGATGAGCGCCTCGCGAATAATGTGTCCGGACATCTTGGAGCGGCCGTGGAAACGCTCGGTGAAAACGATGGGCACTTCGACGATGCGGAAGCCCTGCCGCCACAATCTGTGGGTCATCTCGATCTGAAAGCTGTAGCCGGTCGAGCGGATGGCATCCAGGTTGATGGCCTGGAGGGCGCGCCGGCGGTAGCATTTGTAGCCGCCGGTCGGATCGGTGAAGGGCATGCCGGTGACCAGTCGGACGTACCTGGCGGCGCAACTGCTCAACAACAGGCGGCTCAGCGGCCAGTTGATGATGCGGATGCCGTTGAGGTAGCGCGACCCCAGCACCAGGTCCGCCTCTTTGGCCGCCTCGAGGAACATCGGAATGTCGTCCGGGTTATGCGAAAAATCACCGTCCAGTTCAAAGACATACTCGTAGGACCGCTCGGAAGCCCATTTGAACCCGGCGATATAGGCCGGGCCCAGCCCCCCTTTTTCCTTGCGGTGCAGGACGTGCATCGAGGCGTGTTCGCCCGCCAGTTCATCGGCCAGCTTGCCGGTCCCGTCGGGGGAATTGTCGTCCACTACCAGCAGGTCGACGGGCACAGGCAGGGCCAAAAGGCGTCTGGCAAGCGGGGGAAGGTTTTCCCGCTCATTATAAGTCGGCACTACCACCAGCGTGCTGTTCATGCAAATGACGCGCGCAGATTCTTAGGCGACCCCCGCCCGGAAGACAAGCCGCGATTTTACCGGACCCCCGCCCGTTTCCTGCCTAATTCATCAAGCAGACCCTTGAGCGGCAGCGTGTTGAGCACGTCCTTCTTCTCAAGCCAACCCTTGCGCGCAATGCCGGCCCCAAGACGCAGGAAGCCGGCATCCTCGAAACGGTGGGCATCGCAGTTGATCACGCACTTGACTCCGTTGGCTTTGGCGCAGGGCCACAGGCGCCAGTCCATATCCAGCCGCGACGGGTGGGCGTTGAGCTCGATCCAGGTGCCCGTTTCGGCGCAGGCCTCGATGACGGCGCGCGGGTCCACTTTGTAGGGCTCGCGCTCCAGCAGCAGGCGCCCGGTCAGATGGCCGAGGATATGCACAAAAGGGTTCTGCGCCGCCCCGATCAGGCGCTGCGTCATCTCCGCCTCGCCCTGGTTGAAGCTCTGATGGATGCTGGCAATGACCACGTCCAGTTCGGCCAGCGCCTCATCCGGCAGGTCCAGTCTGCCGTCCTTCAAAATGTCCACCTCGACCCCGGTCAGCAGCCGGAACTTGGTTCCTTCCCCGGCCAATTGCGCGTTGAGCGAGCGGATTTCGGCCGCTTCCTCACGCAGGCGCGAGGCATCCAGCCCGTTGGCCTGGAACGAGGCCCTGGAATGGTCGGTGATGGCCCAGTAAGCCAGCCCCAGCTCGCTCATCGCCCGGGCGATCTCCTCCGGGCGCTGGTGGCCGTCGCTCCACGTCGAGTGATTATGGAGCGAGCCTTTCAGGTCCGTCCACTCCACCAGCCGGGGCAGCGGCCCTTTTTCCGCAACCGCTATCTCCCCCGTGTCCTCCCGCAGCTCCGGCGGAATCGGGTGCAATCCAAGCTGCTCGAAAATCTCCTCTTCTGTCCTGCAAGGCGCCAGCAGGCGCGGGTCCCGCGTCTCCTCCGTCGCGCGGAACAGGCCGTATTCATTGAGCCGCAGTCCGCGATCGATGGCCCGCTGCCTCATGGCGATATTATGCGCCTTGCTCCCCGTGAAGTACATCAGCGCCGAGGCATACTGCGCATCGCTCACCACCCGCAGGTCGCACTGGATGCCCCCCTCGATCAGCACGCTGGCCTTGGTGTCGCCCTTGGCGATGATGCGCAACACCCCGGGCTGGCCCGTGAAATAGTCCAGCACCCGCCCCGGCGCCTTCGAGGAGGCCACCAGGTCGATGTCCCCGATGACTTCCCGGTAGCGGCGCAAGCTGCCGGCCATGCTGCAGCGGGTCACCTCCGGATGGAGCCTGAGGGTCTCCAGCAACCGCTGGCCTGCGGACAGGGCATCGCTGAGCAAATGCCGGGAAGCATACGCCCGCCGCCGCTCGATCCCCTCGCGGATGTTCGCCTGCGTTTTCTCCCCGAACCCTTCCAGCCCGGCCACTTTGCCCTCCTTGCAGGCCTGCTCGAGCTCTTCCACCGTCCGGAGGTTCAGCTTGTCGTGCAGGGCCTTGACCTTCTTGGGTCCCAGCCCGGGCACCTCCAGCATCGCTATCAATCCGGGCGGCGTGGCGGCCTTGAGCTCCTCGTAATACGCCAGCCTGCCCGTCGCCACCAGCTCCCCAATCTTCTTTTGCAGCGCCTCCCCGATCCCCTTGATCTCCCCCAGCCGCCCTTCGCCCACAACCTTGCCCAGCGGCTCGTTCAGCGCCTCGATCGCGCGCGCCCCGTTCAGGTAGGCCCGGACCTTGAACGGATTCTCCCCTTTCAACTCGAGCAACGTCGCGATGCTCACCAAAACCTCGGCAACCTGATCCTTGTCCATAGGCCAATTATGAAGCCCAAAGCCCAAAATGCAAGACGAAGGCCAAACCGGCCCCATTCCCCGACTGTAGGAGACGAGCGTAAGCCGAAGAGCGAGCGCGGCCGTGAATATACTGTTGGCTACGCGCCTTCAACCTCTGCGGGGGCCTTGCGTTGGTGCGTCGTTGCTGTTCGACGAGCGATGGCAAGCATTTTCTCGCGGCCGTAGGAGTAGTGGCGGGAGAGCATGGCTATGATCCGCTTGGCATACTCCTCCGGCTCCGCCGTGGCCGAGAGAGCCTTAAACCAAACGGGCAAAAGCTCGATGGCGTCGTCCAACATGTAGAAAACGTATTCCCTTCCGAGCTTGCGGACCTCCGCACGGAGCTTGCCACGGTCGATTAGGATGGGTTTCCGTGCCATGGTCACAGGTTTTCGACCCGGCGCAGCATAGCAGGGCGATTTGCGTACCGACGTCGAAATCCGGTGAGCTTGTGCTGGAAGCTGCCGATGTCACCGGCCTGTGCGTAAGCGTCGCGCAGTTCCTGCAGTTGGGCGGCCGCCTGGTCGTAGGCCGAGGCAATTTTCTGGTCCATGAGGGGCTCCAGCCCCGACCATATCGCGTCGGCACGCTTTATGATGGAGGCAAGATGCTGCCGGCGCAGCTCTGCCTCGCTTTGTCGCTTCGCCGCCGCCGCGGCGGCCTCTTCCTTCTCCCGCGTTTCCCGAGTCTCGATGGTTTTGGCGGCAAAATCCGTGCACCTCATCGGCTGGCCGGCCGGCATTTGCACCCGTGGATACGTCAGCCGGTTCAGTTCGCTCATCACCCCCGACCCGCCACCCTCGGCCACCCGCGCAAGCAAGGCGCGCAGTTCGGACACGGAAAGTCTCTCCAGAACTGCGATGATGGGGATGCGGTGCGGTGTGCTGGCCTGAGAGAGCAAGGCAGCCACAGCGAGCGCATCACGATCCACTGGAAAGCGTCCGACCAGCGCCGCCAGCGCGGGGCTAAGCTGCCCGAGCCCGGCTGGAATCGGCGGCATGACAACCGCGCCGTCCTTGGGGTCCAGCCATTCGTCCGGGTCGAAATCAGCCAACCATCCCAAAAACAAGGCTCGGTAGTCGCCGCGCAGCAGTTCCTCGCGGACCCCGATGAGTTGGTCGGTGAGGCCCTGGGCTTCTGTCCACCCCCATCCGCCTTCTTCGTTGCGTTCCCACCAAACAATGCACCGGTCGCCGATTTCCTTGAACGTCAAAGTGTCCTCGTACCGTTCGCCTCCCCGAAGGTAGGGCTGGATCGCCTCCGGGGCGATCGCGCCTTTTGGAAAGGCCAAAGCCAGACGAACCGTCCCCCAGTTAGCGAAGTAGAAGTGAGCGTCGTAATACTTGAGCAGGGTGTCAACACTCCCGTGGAAATCGCCGAAGTTGTAGGTGTTCTGCCAGCGGACGCGGGACACGTTGGCGCGGCTGGAACAACCCCGGGCATACCGCAGGCCCTCGTCGGAAATTGGTCCGTCGATGGCCGCGAACTCGTAATATTGGTGCTCACTCATGGCTACGCTTTATCTTCGCACAAAAGCCGCCCTGCGCCGGCCCATCAAGATGCTTCAGGTCAAGTCTGGGCGAAAGCAAGTCATTTTTGACGGGTCGGAGTGATGTAGTCGGCGGCGGACTTCCGTTGAGCGGGGACCCGTCGTTTTGCTCGGAATCCTGCGAATCCTCGGGGACGCGGTCATCGTTTGTCCTTGCGGCCAGCGGCGCCGTCGGTAGATTGTCCCCGGTTTGCGCGCTTAGCTCAGGCGACGGCACTCCTCCCGCAATTGCCGCAACCGCGCCAGATTATTGGCGGGCAAATCGCCGTCTGACGGCGCGAGCCGAGCCGCTTTTTCCAGGATAGGCTGGGCCTCGTCAAACCGGCCCAACTCCGTCAAGGCCCAGCCGTAATCGCTCAGCGCGGCGCTGTCATCGGGGGCGTTGGCAACCGCCTGTTCCATCCAGGGCAATGCCTCGCCCTGTTTGCCCGCGCGGCACAACGCCCAACCCATCCCGGTGATGAACTCCTGCTGGCGAGGCCGGACTTTCAGGGCAACTTCGTACAGGCGGCGAGCATCCTCAGCGGCCTTCGCCTCGACCAGGAACTCGCCTGCCCTGTCGATGATCTCAACCCAATCCGGCGTCTCGGGCGACAACTCGGTCAAATGGAGCAACAAGCCCATGCCCTCAGATTGCCGTCCACTCCCGTATTCATGACAACCCACCGTCAGAACTGCCGGCGCATATTCCGGGTCAATGGCCAGGGCGGCAAACCCCGGCGGCCACTCCGGGGTCGGCAATCCTCCGCCTGGGATGCGCGCGACCGCCGCACTAACTGAACTATCGGCCAGGCTTCCGTCGTAAGCCCACTCCGCCGCTTTACGGCGCTTCAAAGCGGGCTTGCGGGCGTACTCCGCCCGCAGGCCCGACAAATCCGGGTTCGTAGCGAGCAACTCTCCGAAACTGGGGTTCTTGCGTTCGCCTGACTTGTCGGTGGGCGATTTCGTCTTCATGGCCGAACCAGGATTAAAGCCGCCGCGATCAAATTTGGCCACTCGAATCGACGTTCAGCCCGGTCGCCTCGCTGATGAGGCGGCGGTCACGCCCTCCAGCACGAGTCCTGCAGTCCTGCACCTCGGATTGGTCCATAGGCAACACCCAGCCCATTGACTTTCTGAAGAACCCCAAGCGTTACCAGGAACTTGGGGCGAAGATACCCAAAGGGGTGTTGTTGGTTGGGCCACCCGGCACGGGCAAGACCCTGCTGGCCCGCGCGGTTGCCGGGGAGGCCAAGGTGCCGTTTTTCTCGCTGAGCGGCAGTGAGTTCGTGGAGATGTTCGTTGGGGTGGGGGCGGCTCGGGTCCGAGACCTCTTCCAACAGGCCAAGCAGCATGCGCCCTGCATCATCTTCATCGACGAACTGGACGCCATTGGCCAGAAGCGCAGTATTCATTTGGGCATGATCAATGATGAGCGGGAGCAGACCCTCAATCAACTCCTGGCGCAAATGGGCGGGTTTGAACCGAATACGGGGGTCATCATCCTGGCGGCGACCAATCGGCCCGAGGTGCTCGACGCGGCGTTGCTGCGGCCAGGGCGCTTCGATCGGCAGGTGATTGTGGATACGCCGGACCTGGATGGGCGCGAGGCCATTCTGAAGGTCCATGCCCGGGACAAACGGCTGGCCCCAGGGGTCGAGTTGCGCCAACTTGCCCAGGCCACGGCCGGGTTTTCCGGGGCCGACCTGGCCAATGTCCTGAACGAAGCCGCTCTGCTGGCTGCCCGCCGCGGGGCGCCCGAGATCAGCCAGGCGGACCTCGAAGATGCCGTTGGAGAATGGTGATGGGACCGTTTCTGCCCTGGGTTCAATAGCTGCCAATTGAACAGGAACCAAGCGGATTTGAGTCAAACCCATTAACCGATGCCTGACGTAAGCGGGCAAGAGTGAACGGGAGAGCGAGTATGCCCGTAGAATTTAAAGCCTATTACCAGGTTTTAGGCGTGGCCCCAGAAGCCACCGAGGATGAAATAAAGAGGGCTTTTCGCACGCTGGCTCGGGAATATCACCCGGATGTTGCCAAGGACAAGAAGTCGAAATTTGATCCTCGGGAGCACACCAAATGAACATTCATTCCGACAGCCACCCACATTTATTTCAACCCTTGACTATCAAATCGGTCACGTTGCGCAATCGCATCGGTGTGTCGCCCATGTGCGAGTATTCGTCCATGGACGGCGCGGCGACGGACTGGCACCTCGTGCATCTGGGCTCGCGCGCGGTGGGCGGCGCGGGTCTGGTTATGGCCGAAGCCACCGCGGTTTCGCCCGAGGGCCGTATCACGCCCGGCGATGCCGGCATCTGGGCGGACAAACAGATCGAGCCGGCTGCCCGCGTCAGCCGCTTCATTAAAGAGCACGGAGCGGTGCCGGGCATTCAGATCGCCCACGCGGGTCGCAAGGCCTCCGCGGCGCGACCGTGGGAAGGCGGCGCGCACTTGGCAGACGACGCAGGCGGGTGGCCGGTCATCGGCCCAAGCGCACTGGCCTTTGGGGGTGATTTGACCAAGGTTCCGCGCCCTATGGGCGTGGCGGACATCGCCCGCGTGCAAGGCGAATTTGTCGCCGCGGCGCAGCGTTCGCTGACGGCTGGCTGCGAGTGGCTGGAGCTGCACGCGGCGCATGGTTATTTGATTCACCAATTCCTTTCGCCCATCTCGAACCAGCGCGCGGATCGTTACGGCGGCGGTTTCGAGAATCGCGTCCGCTTTTTGCTGGAGACGGCGCGGGCCGTGCGCGCCGTGTGGCCGGAGCAGTTGCCTTTGGCGGTGCGGATTTCCTGCACGGATTGGGTGGCGGGCGGCTGGGACCTCGAGCAGAGCATCGAGTTGGCTCGACACTTGAAGGCGGAGGGGGTGGACCTGGTGGATTGCAGCTCGGGCGGGACAGTGCCGGACGCGAAAATTCCCGCGGGCGCGGGCTATCAGGTGCCGTTTGCCGAACGCATCCGGCGGGAAGTAGGTGTCGCGACCGCGGCAGTCGGCTGCATCACCGACCCAACGCACGCGGACGAGATCATCCGCAACGGCCGCGCGGACCTGGTTTTGTTAGCGCGGGAGTTTCTGCGCGAACCGTATTGGCCGCGACTGGCGGCACGCGCTTTGGGCCGTAAGGAGGCAGTTTCCGTGCCGGTTCAGTACGCCAGAGCGTGGTGATCGCAACCAAGGCATGCTCCCATGGTCCGGAGTTCGGACAGCGTGGTGATGCCTTCCCGTACCCTTGCCAGGCCATCTTCCAGCGCGGTTTGCAGGCCCCGCTTTCTCAAATGGCGCCGCAAGGACTGCGAGCGCAATTCGCCGCAATCATTCTTGACGATCCGACGATTGGAGATGTCGAAACATCGGCGGGGGGCGTTTGGAGTTTTCTTCGCGTCCAGTTCAAACTCTGGCCTGGTCAGGGCAGCCTGATCGAAACGACGTTCCGGCAGCAAGTGGTCAGCGCCATGAAGGGCTTCGACCCAAACTATGCCGACTGGCGGGTCCCCGTGACCTACCGCGCCATGCCCGCTTCCAAAACCGCGAGGCCGCATCTCAAACCGAGTCCTGACTAACACCGTTGAAATATGCGACGCCTCTTCAGAAATCAGTGCCATTCAGGCGAGAGAATGGCGGAGGGGCCGGCGCTGGCAGGGAACGTGTCCCGCTCGACCCTGAGAAGGCGCCGGCTCCGCCGGCCCCAGTTTGTGCGGGCCGTGGCGCACAGACACTGCAGCGCCCGTGCCGGAGGCTTGGCGAGCTGACTGGCGCTCGATATTTTCCCGGTCGTTCCTTCGGAGACAGCATCGGACTGGGGAGGTTGCGCTTGGGTTCCCGGGTTCCCGTTGACGCCGTATCGCCCCTTGACTTTTTCGGAGTGCGAGGGTAGCCTTTTTTGATGAGCACCGTGGCTAGTGCCGCGTTGTTGGACTTGTTGCGAGGGAGGCAGGAGTTCCGAAGGGCCACGGATTTGCGGTTCAAGACATAAATGGCTGCTCGAATAATCCCAGTCAGGCCGTTCGTGACCATGCGCCATAGAATCCATCGTCCCGTCGCAACCGTCACTGCCATCGTCTTCTTGATCTCGGCAGCATTCCCTGTGGTCGCTGGCTTCGTCAGGGACACGCAATCCTGGCCCAAATGGTGGGGCACGCTGGACGTTGGCTTGGCCTTTATCCTCGCGGGTCTCACGCTCGTGACTCAATCACTCGCGCGAGGCCGAGTGAACCAACAAACCGAGGACGTCACCTACCGAGCCTATCGCGTCTTGATTCATGCCATACTCCTGGGCTTGGTGGTGTTTTTTCTCGTCGGCAATCGAATTATCTGGAACCAATGTCTGACCGGATTCCTCTGGCGCGCTTGGCTGCTATTGTATGCATTACCTTGGTGGGTCGGTGCCTACGGAGTTACTCGCCTGACGGATGCATGATGGCGTTCCACACTACAACCGAAAGAGACGGCCCAGAAGCCAAACGCTCCCGGCGCTGCTACCCCCTGAAGATGTCGAAGGGCTCGATTTTGAGGACCTTGCGCACCCCGATATAGCTGGATATTCCGGCGATGAGTACGACCATGGCGAAAGACACTCCCAGGTTCAAGAAGGTGATCGTCGCTGCGTAGTTTGGCAGACGGTACCGGGCGAGCGAGATCGTCAGCGTCACCAGACCGACGCCCAGGCCGTAGCCGGTCAGCGCAGTAAAGGTCGCCATGAACAGGATCATATAAATCATCTCGCGTCCTTTTGCGCCGATGGCCTTGAGGGCGCCGAATTTCTCGATATTTTCGAGGATGAACGTGTAAAAGGTCTGGCCCGAGATCGACAGTCCGACGATAAAGCTGATCAATGTCATCAACAGCATGTTCGTGCCAATACCGGTCTGGTAGATATAGTAGTCGCTGATGCATTTGTTGAATTCATCCTTGGTAAAGGCGACGTAGCCGAGCCTGGCGACTTGCCGCTTGATGGCCGCCACGCCGGCCTCGGTCTTGGGCTGCACCAGCACGTAGGACATGGTGAAACGCATCGACGGGATGTATTCGATCGCGCGGTAGTAGGTGGTATAGAGCGTCGGCACCCCGTTGAGTCCGTTGGAGGCGACCCTGGCAATGCCCACAATCGTGCCGCGATGGTCATTGAGTTCGAACGAGGCGCCGATCTTCGGGTTCTCCAGCTTCGAGAATTCAACGTCCTTGACTGCCAGGAATGTGTTGTCGGCATAGATGTCCTCAATGCGGCCCTGTTCGACCTCGGGACGGCCAAACAGGCTG
>Ga0181533_1004126_pt1 | contig 15124 bp, 12 predicted proteins | sample PEATcosm2014_Bin_45_FD_119772 | JGI IMG/M metagenome (GOLD analysis project Ga0181533, IMG submission 119772) | Peatland microbial communities from MTU Mesocosm Facility, Houghton, MI, USA - PEATcosm2014_Bin11_60_metaG | ecosystem: Environmental > Terrestrial > Soil > Wetlands > Peat | place... | reverse complement strand
TTCTGATCGAGATTCCCGACCGTTTTCAGGCGCTGGTACAGCCGCTCCACCTCCGCCTCATCTTCCGGCTTGAGGATGCGATAGCGGGGCGGGGGCGCCGGTTTGCGCTCCGCGCCGGTGGCCAGCACTTCACCCCAATACTGGCGGTACGGGATGCCGTCGATGAGCGCATCCCGCGAGAGGCGCCGCAGATGCCGCAGCAGGCTGTTGCAGGAATCCAGATCGCCGGAATAGACCAGCATCAGGCGCGAATCGTCGAATAGCGTAATCCGCACAATCAGCGGCGAGATCCACCCGGTGCGGTCGAGGCGCCGGATATCTATCCAGGGGATTATGCGCCTTCCGATCGTGAGGTAGCCTTCGTGAATCTCGACCGCGGGGCGAAATGCCATGAGGAACAGGAACGCGCCGGTCAGCACGAACAGCGCCGCGGGTATGAACGCCAGCGGCGATTGCCATCCGACCCATCCGGAGCAGACAGCCAGCACCCCGGCTGTGATTCCCAGCCAGAGGTAATGTCGCGCCGGCAAGTAGCGAGTCGTCGTAAGCCCCGTCCCACTTTTAGACTACTCCCCCGCGCACACCTCGTCAATGCACTCGAGCCACTTGAATCGTGCGCCAGGTGTAGTGGATTCCGCTCCAGACGGTGAAAGCCGCCGAGAGCCAGAGCATTACCCGAGCATCGCCCACGTTTCCGGCCATGCAGGCCGCCGCCGTGACGGCCTGGATCATGGTGCATACCTTTCCCCAGATACTGGGAGGGAATTTCCTGACGGGTGTGAGTAACATCACAGTTGCAGCCCCCGCCAGGAGGTAGAAATCGCGGCCGAAGATAATGCCCACCAACCACCATGGCACCGTGCCGGCGGCGGCCAGCGCCAGAAAGACCCCGCTCAACAGGCATTTGTCCGCAACCGGGTCGAGCCAGACGCCCGCCGGCGTGGCGAGGTGAAAGCGGCGGGCCACGGCGCCATCCAGGATGTCGGTGAGGGCCGCGCCGGCAAACAGCGCCAGTGCCAGGATATGGCGGCCGCCCAGAATGGCCAGGATGACGAAGGGAACCAGGACGATGCGAAGCAACGTGAGCAGGTTAGCGGCGTTGACCAGGCGCGTCATCTCAAACGAGTGTAGCGCGGAAGCCGCGGGGGGTCCCTCAGGGCGGGGCATTCACAAAGAGCTTGCCCCGCCGTGGAGGACATTCTCTTGTCTTTGCTATGTAGTCGGATCGCGGCCGGAATCCTCTCAGAAATCTTCGCTACATCTGGGGCGTGAAAACCCGGGGCACCAATGTGAACCCCTGGATCGCTACCCGCGTGCTCTGGTCTTGCTGCGACGGGTTGCGATGAAAAACCACGCGAATCGCGCTCACTCGCAGGCGGCGCGACAGAGCGGGCAACGCGAACTCGATGGTCTCGTCGCGCGCCCGCGTCAACCCGAAAATCTGGGTTCCCAGATCCAGCATTCCGCCAGCGGTTTCCAGTTTCATCAATGCGGAGGCGGGGAACATCTCGGCGGTCGACAACACGACTTGAATCGTGTCGCAGTTGCCGAAATCGATGGGCGGCTCAAACCTCTGGTACGCCTCCGTTTCCATGGGAGTCTTGTTGGTGGTGATATAGATCGCATCGAGCGGCGTCCCCGCGTAAATCAATGCACCGGGGGGCAGATTCCCGGACGAGGCCCTGTAAAGGTGGTACTCGCCGGAGAAAGGGACGGTCAGCGGCCGCGAAACAGAGAAGACCGTCGCGGTGCCGGGCATCCACAGCCTGGTGCGAGGAAGCGGTTTCGGCTCGGGCCGCAACACCACCCCAGGGACGCCGTCTCCGCCGGACCTGCCGATCTCATGGGTGGGCGTGAATACGGGCGTGGCGGATTGCCTGGCCGCTTCCAGCTTCGGCTGGGACGTATCGGGCAACCGCCCGAACGCGCGCCGCGCAGTTTCCAGCAAGCCGGGGCTGTCCGCGAAGCGTTCCTCCGTAGCGAACTGGCCTATGGAGAGCGACGTGGCGAGCAGTAGAGTCAGGAGGATGGCCAGCGCCGCGCGCGGAAGGTTTGGCTTTCCCCCTGGTTGATACGCGCCCCGTCCGATGGAGCACCGTGTCCAGATGGCCGCGCCAGTGGCGAAACAAGCGGCGGCCAAGCGCGGGTACTCCACCCAGAGAGCGTACAGACCGGCCTGGAAGGCGAGTGCGCCGAGAACCGGCGGGAGCGTCTCGCACCAAAACAACCACGGCTGTGGGTCGGAGTAGAGGTAGATCGGCACCGATGCCCTGCGGGGGGCGGGCCGGGCGGCCCGGAGGCGCATTCCCGGAGGCCGGCGCGAAAACAGCAACCGAACCGTGTTGGCCACCAGCAGAACTCCAGCCAAGCGAGCGGCGGGCCACGGCGCGGTGACGAGGAGCATGGCGGGCGGAAACCACATCGCGGGCGCCGACGCGCGCACCGCCGCGGCGGCCAAATCGCCGAAATCCGCAAGCGAGACCGCCGCGTAAACCCACACTGTGATCCCGGCTGCCAGGGCCCACGCCAGCAGCACGGCCAGGAGCGTAGTTCGGATCACACTCGATCATAACGCTCTCTTACGTTCGCGGCTCGGTAGGTAGTGGCTGAAATCTGCGTTGAGGGGAAAACAACAAACGCTTGCTTTCCCGCTGATCCCTCATCAGGGCAGGATCGGAACGTCTGCCGGGGGTGCAGGTGGACGGCAACCGATAGGAGATGATTTTGTTTCAAAAGCCCACGGCTTCGCGCCCTTAGATCTGATAAGTTCTTCCCAGGTACCGGATTCCTTTGATAGCTCGAGCGCCGTTTCCACGGCGTCATACGTCGTGGTTTTCCTTTTGGTGATTTCGTTCATGGCTTGATCTCTTTTAGCTGGCCGATGACATTCAGTTGATGCATCGCGTGCTTAAATTCATCGAGCGCTTTCTCTAGATCGTCGTCGCCGTCCAGAGTTCTTATGCCGATCCGCGCTGATTCCTCACGGCCAATATAAAACCCGTGCTCCGGGTACCCGTTGACCAGTTGCCGTGCAATTTCGTCCGCTCTTGGGTGCCCGTATTTTCTTTCAAGCAGCCGGACCGCGTACTCTTCTCCGACTTTCAGAAGCCTGGACATTTGGGTGTAGTGGACAGTATCCAACTTTTCGAACAGGGGCCGCAGCATGTCCGAGACGAAACTGTGGACGAGTGGAAGCAGCGTCCTAACCGATTTCCCAGAACGGCTCGACAACAACAACATTCCGGCATCGACAGCCTGAAGAGCGAACGCGTTGAGGCGCTCCAAAGCCTGAACCTCATCCAAAGCTGAACAATAATCTTCCCGTTCGGCATCGAACACCTGCACATCAAGAGGCCCAATCTCCGCATATTTTGAGAGATATATGTTGGATGCGCCCAAGACGAACAGCGTTGCGGCGCTCTTGGCCCACTCGGCTACGTAGACGTTGAATCCACCACAGTGGCGCCTAAATAAATCCGCCAGCTGGTATGCAATCTTGGCGCTTCCACCGGGTGATTCAATGATGACATTGATGGGCTTGGTTGGGATGGTAAATCTGCTATCCAGAAAGCCACGAAGAACGTGATCGTCCATATCGTGAAAGGGCGGTGTCGGTCTTCCACGTGCGGGCGGCACATCCTGCACAATCAGCCACACCGGGCCTTTCAGAACACGCTCAATTTCCCTGACGGCGGTCACAAATCTGTCAGGCAGTGGTGTATCTGGGAAAATTGTGGCACAGAACTGCTTCGGGGTAACCACGGGGGCAGGTGCGGCCTTGGCTCTTTTTCGGGGTGCCGCTTTGGCCGGGGATGTCGTGGCCTGGATCGGGGTCGGGCTGGGAGTGGAGGCCATCGAATAGAATGATATCACTATGCGCACCACCCCGACAGTCAAGCCGCCGCCAATGCTAACCAAACTCGGTTCCGCGGCCCCTCGCTCTTCATATTGGATCGACCGGAAATTGGCGCACCCCCGAGCAATTATTGCAATCTGAAATGCACGCAGATTTCAGCCACTACCGCTCGGTACGAGGCCTCATTGCGAGCCGGGCCCAGAGGGCACCCCGTTAGAGAGCGGCGGCCGGCGGAATCGCGGCGAAATCACTCACTTCGCCGGCGCCGGCCGAGGGCCGGCACGCGTAAACTTGCGGCGTCGCCTGGAACTGCCGCTGGTAGGCGCGCGCCATCTCCTCGCCGAAGCGCGCCGCCGCATCGGGGCGCAGCATGGTGACGGTGCAGCCGCCAAAGCCGCCGCCGGTCATGCGCGATCCGAAAACGCCATCGATGGCCAGCGCCGTCGCCACCAGGAAATCCAGCTCCGCGCAGCTCACTTCGTAGTCGTGTTGCAGGCTGCGGTGCGATTCCACCAGCAGTTCGCCCATGAGCGCCAGATCGCCGCGCGCGCTGGCTTCCACGAATCGGCCGACGCGTGCGTCTTCCGTCACCACGTGGCGGGCGCGGCGCTGGACCACCGCGGGCAGGGAAGGCGCCACCGATTCGAGTTGTTCGGGCGACACGTCGCGCAGGCTCTCCACTTCCGGAAATTTCTTCTGGATCCCCGCCACGGCGGCGGCGCACTCCGCCACGCGCTCCTTGTAAGCCGAACCGGCCAGCGCGTGCTTCACCATGGTGTTCACGGCGACGAAGGCAATGCCCGAAGGAAGCTCGACAAAACGGTGGCCCAGGCTGCGGCAATCGATTTCCACGGCCGAGTGCTCGCGGCCGAAGACCGAAATGTACTGGTCCATGATGCCGCAGGGCATGCCCACGAAGTTGCGCTCCGCGCGCTGGCAGAGGCGGGCGAGATCCAGCGGATCCATTGAGCGGCCGGCCAGCAGGGCGAGCGCTGTGGAGACTTCCAGCGCGGCCGAGGAGCTCAGCCCCGACCCTTCCGGCACCGTGCTGCGGATCAGCAGGTTGGCGGGCCCGATGGCCAAGCCCGCGCATAGCAGTTCCTGCGCCACGCCGATGGGGTAATCGGTCCAATGCCGCGCCGGTTTGAGCGTGCCGATCTCGGCCGTGTTCCACTCGCGCATCTCCTTGCGGAATTCGGAATAGATGCGCAGCTTACCGGGCCCAGAGGGCACCCCGGAGGGCGCCGCGGCGATATAAGTGGCCAGATCGAGCGCCACCGGCAGCACGAACCCGAGGTTGTAGTCGGTGTGCTCGCCGATCAGGTTGACGCGTCCCGGCGCGCGAAAGACGCGTACCCCTTCCGCCGAGCCGTACAGCTTGCGGAAGCCGTCTTTCATGCGGCTCTCCGCGAGGCCCGCCATGCCATGAACAGCATGAACAGGCCGAACACCAGCATGGCGAGACCGCTGTACAGGTTGACGTTGGCATCGCTCAGTGTGGCGCGCGTTTCCGGCGCGAAGATGCCCATCCCCAGCAGGATGAGACCGAGCACAGTGAAAAACCAGCCCGAAGGCACTCTTAAGTCCAGCATGTCAGGCAAACCAGATATTCAATACCAACAAGATTGCGATGATGATCACGGCCAGGGGAGCGGGGCGCTGATACCAACTGCCGCGATCCTGGGGGATCTTGGTCAGGCCATAGACCAGCCCCTCGAGATCCTTCTCGGGGCGCGGCTTGGTCGCCAGACTGACCACCAGCGTCACCAGGAAGCAACTGGTGAAAGCCATCAGAGCGATCCAGAAACTTTGGGCCATGGCGGAGGGGAAAGTGTGGACGGTGCCCAGGATGCCGCCCTTGCCCTCGGCTAAGGTCAGGCACCAGGTGAGCGCAGCAGTCACCGTGCCGGTGACCAGGCCGGAGAACGCGGCGTGGCCGGTGCCGCGCTTCCAGAACATGCCCAGCAGGAAGGTCGCAAAGAGCGGCGCGTTCACAAACCCGAAGACCAACTGCAGCAGGTCCATGATGTTGTCGTAACGCGTGGCCACGTAGGCGGCGCCGATGGAGAGCAGCACGCCGACGATGGTGGTGGCGCGTCCGACGTGCAGATAGTGCCGGTCGGGCGCGTTCTTGCGGATGTAGGTCTGGTAGATGTCGTAAGTCCAGACGGTGTTGAAGGCCGTGACGTTGCCCGCCATGCCCGACATGAACGACGCCACCAGGCCCGTCAACCCGACTCCCAGCATACCGGCCGGATAGAACTTGGCCATGAGGGTAGTGATGACGAGGTTGTAGTTGGGAGCGCCGTTGGCCTCCACCGGGATGCTGTAGCCGACGTGCATATTGGCCAGCGCCACGGCGGCGATGCCGGGGACGATGACGATGAACGGGAGGAACATCTTAGGGAAAGCGCCGATGAGCGGCGTGCGGCGGGCGGAGTTCATGGAATCGGCCGCCATGGCGCGCTGGATGACTAGGAAGTTGGTGCACCAATAACCAAACGAGAGCACAAAGCCGAGCCCCGCCACCATCCCGAAAAGCTCCACGCCCATGGGATTGGATTGCGGGCTTCCCATGTAAGTCCAGGCATGGGTCATGACCCTCCCGGACATGCCGCCGGCCAGTGTCATGGCGCCCAGGCGCGTCTGGATTCCCTGCCAGCCTCCGGCCTTGGCGACCGCGAGAATCGCCAGCGGAGAGAAACCGGCGACGATCCACAGAAACTGCAGGACCTCATTGTATATGGCGCTGGTGAGCCCGCCCAGGAAGGTATAGACCAAAACGATGGCGGCCGAGACCAGGATCGACATATTGAAGTCCCACCCCAGCACCAATTGCAGCAGCTTGCCCAGGGCATACATGGAGATTCCCGAGGAAAAGATGGTCATCACCGCGAAGGAGAAGGCGTTGTAGGTGCGGGTCTTCTCGTCGTAGCGCATTTTGAGGTACTCGGGAACGGAGCGGGCTTTGCTGCCGTAGTAGAAGGGCATCATGAAAATTCCCACGAACAGGATGGCCGGAATGGCGCCGATCCAATAGAAGTGAGCGGTCATGATGCCATACTTGGCGCCCGAGGCGGACATGCCGACCAGTTCCTGCGCGCCCAGGTTGGCCGCGATGAATGCCAGGCTGGTGATCCACACGGGAACCGAGCGCCCGGACAGAAGAAAATCGCCGCTGGTGGACATCTTCTTCCGAAGTATCCAGCCGATGCCTAGAACAAAGGCAAAATAGACGGCCAGAATGGTGTAATCGACCGGAGCGAGTTTCAAGCGATGAGCCTCTCCATTCTCCGAAGTTTCAGATGCGGAACACCGAGTTTATCACAGGCGGTTTGGCGCTGTTGCTTTCCTCGCTCCATCCTGCACCCGCCCCTTCCACCTGCCGCCCGCGCCGCGCCAATAGCAGACGGCTGAATGAATGGTGGCTCCCAGATAGAAGGCTGCGATGGCCGGCAGCAGCGGCGCCCACACGGGCGAGCGGCGGTAGAAGCGCAGGGCGGGGAAGTAGGCGACGCTCATCGAGAACCATCCGCCAGCGCCCAGCACGGCTGCCGGCCCGCGCACGGCAATCGCCAGCGCCGGCGGGACCATGTACGTCAGTGCCAGTCCCAGCACGGTGCCGATCAACAGCCAGGCGGAATGATGGAGCTGCGCGAACGCGCTGCGCGAAATCATGCGGCCGATTTCGCCCCACGAGGCGTATCCGCGGACGCTGCAGGTCGCGGTGCTCAAGCCCAGCCAGACGCGGCCGCCCTGCCGCCGGACCGCGCGGGCCAGGGCGCAATCGTCAATCAGTTCGCCGCGTATGGCAGCCAGGCCGCCCACCCGCTCGAGCATCTCACGGCGGATCAGGATGCATCCGCCGGCGGCGGCGGCCGTTCCGCGCCGCACGCTGCCAATCCAGGCCGGCGGATAGAGCATGAAGAAGAAGAATACGAAAGCCGGAATGAGCGCCCGCTCGGCCAATGTCCGGCATTCCAGCGTCGCCATGAAAGAGACCATGTCGTATCCGCAAGACCCGGCGCGGGCCGCTAGCGCCGACAGGTTCTCGGGCGGATGCACGATATCGGCGTCGGTGAGCAGCAGGTATTCGGCCTGGAAGCGATGGGCGGCGCGAATGCCTTCCGAGGTGGCCCACAGTTTGCCGGTCCAGCCCGCGGGTACCGGGCCGGCCCGGACCACCTCGAGAAGCCCGGCGGGAGCCGCGCCGCGCGCGGCGGCGGCCGTGCCATCGGAGCTGTCGTCGTCCACCAGCACCATGTGGAACTCGCCCGGATACCGCTGCCGGGCGAGCGAGCCAATCGCGCGCGCCACCACCAGCGCTTCATTGCGCGCCGGAATCACCGCCACAACCCCGGGCGCCACCGCGGGCAGGGCGCCCACGGGCAAAGCGTCGCGCATGTGCCAGAATCCACCGCGCCCGAACAGCAGGTAAATCCAGATAGCCAGCGCCGCTGCACCCGCCAGTTCCAGAAGCATAGATCCGTATTATCGCGCGTGTAGCCGGTCACCTCACCGGGGCTTGGCCGATCCCCGCAGTTTCGACGCTTTCCGATGAGAAATAAAGCGCTGGCGCTCTACTACCCAAATTATGAGCGCTGACCGGTTCCTGATCAATCGAGGCTTCCAGTGAGAATGAAGAACTGGATCCCTGGCTTTTTCACACTCACGGCTGGCTTCGCAGTTGCCGAACTCTCTGCCAGTATTGTTCCTCAATCACTGGTTCTGGCTGATCCTCCGGTCGCGTATTACCGGCTTGGCGAAGCGGCTGCGTGCGCCATCGCTGTGGATTCATCGATCCGTGCGTATGATGGGGTATATAGAGGGACCTCGAGATGGAGAGTTCAGAAACTGAACGCCCCGTTCACGATCGAAGCTTGGATACAACTTATAGACGATTTCCAGGCCAATGGGAGGATTCTCGACAAAGTGGAGCCTGGCGCCGGCGATAGTTACGGGATGGATATTTCAGGGTCGGAGGCTAAGTTGTCCGATTCGACCTACATGGTTGGCGCATCCGGCGGGCTGGGCGACGGTTTTCCGCATATTGATGAGGTGCTTGAAACGTCCGGTGCGTATGTCTCCTCTTCGTCTTACGCGAGAGCCGGGCGCACCGGCGCCGCAAATAAAGACTCGTTCGAGACTCGGGGTATGCTGCGCGACATGGCTCTTCACCACTACGCGCGGATGCCGGCACACGCGGAATCTCACTACGGGGCCAAGACTCCATTTGTAATGTTGACATTATTAGGGCTGGGCCTGATACTGTTTGGATTAATTCCCCGAGGGTGCGGCAACGTCCTGAAGTTCTGCGGCGTCGATGCGGGGCTTTCACGTGCCAGAATCTCCCGGGTGGGCGGGGTGAGCCTTCGGAAACGTTCGGAGGCCGAGCTGAACTCATTTTCAGCGTGCTATGCAACCATAGCAGTGCAAAAGAAGCCCCCCTTGCGCAATGCGTAGCCCCTGTGGCGTTCCGGCGCCCGGGATCAGGCTGACGCCGGGGCGAATCGACTGCCGCTTCAAGATACTTCCGCGGCACCAGGTGGAACTAATCGGGATACCCCTGCCGGGCGAGCCAGTCATCGCGCGCGGCGCTGGACTGGCGCGCGGCAACCCGCTACACTCGTCACTGATGCGAAGACGATGGATCGGAATCCGGGCCAGCGCCGTGCTCGCGATTCTCGGCAGCCTGGCTACGCTGCTGATGGCCGGAATGATGGCATGGAGCATGTTTCACGCGAAGCTGCCGCGGGACGTGGCCATGCCGCCCATGACGCTGAAAGTACTCGGCGTCGCCATGGGAGTGTTGTTCGCCGGTCTCGGCGTCTGGGGAATCTGGACGGCCGTGGCAATCTTCCGCCGGCGCGGGTGGGCGCGCATTTCCATACTGGTCTTCGCCGCGCTTTTGGCGTTCATGGGCGCGAGCGCGCTGCTGGCGATCCTCGTCATGCCATTTCCTTCTCCGCCGGGCGTCTCCGTCTCCGCCCGCGCCATGGAGAACGTCCGCTGGGCCATCGCGGCGTCCTACGGGGCACTGGCGCTGATCGGCGCCTGGTGGCTGGTCCTGTTCAACACGCGCGCCACGAAACAGTACTTCGCCGAGAGAGAGCCTGCGCGCGAAAGCGCCCGCCCGCTGAGCATCGTCGTCATTGGATGGTACCTGCTCGTTTGCGCCGCGGGCACGGCGCTGGCGGCGGTCCTTCGTGTGCCCACCATGTTGTTCGGCCTGATTGTCACGGGGTGGTCCGCAGTGGCTCTCTGCACGGCCCTCGTTGCGATCGACATCTATCTTGGCGCGGGGCTGCTCCGATTGCGTGAGCGTGCGCGGCTGTGGTCGATCGTGTATTTCTGCGCCGTGGCCGCCAATAGCGTGGTCTCCCTGGCGCGTCCGGGAATCATGCAGCAGATGCAACGGGCGGCGCCGCGGTTCTTTCCCACTGCCGCAGCCATGCCCCAAATGGGCAATATGTGGGTGTTCGGCCTGATTAGCGCGGCGGCCTTTGCCGTTCCGATTTGGTTCCTGGTGCGCCGCCGCGCGGCCTTTCCGCAAGCGTGATCAACTGCATCTCTCCGCCATCCGCTATGATCTCATCCATATGCGGAAACCCACTTTCGATCCCGGTTTGACCCAACAGTTCACGGCCCCTTTGCGGCGGGTCATCAACAAGGATGGCAGCTTCAACGTGCACCGCCGCGGGGCCTCGTGGCGCGATTTTCATCCCTACCTGCACCTCATCAATCTGCGCTGGCCGAGCTTCCTGTTGGCGCTGTTCGCAGGTTACCTGGTAGCGAACACCCTGTTCGCCATCGCGTACTATTCGTTGGGAGCGGGCCAGCTTCAGGGCGCCGATGCGCCCACCGCCTGGGGGCGTTTCCTCAACGCCTTCTTCTTCAGCTCCCACACGCTCAGCACGGTGGGGTACGGCAATATCTCGCCCAAGGGCACGGCTGCGAACGTGGTGGCATCGCTTGAAGCATTGGTGGGCGTCCTGGGTTTTGCCGTGGCCACGGGCCTGCTGTTCGGGCGCGTCTCGCGACCTTCGGCGAAGATCGGGTTCAGCGAGAGCATGGTGGTCGCCCCATACCAGGACGGCGCCAGCCTCCAATTCCGCGTGGTCAACCGCCGCGCCAACTCGCTGATGGAGCTGGAAGCCCGGCTGCTGCTCATGACCGTCGAGACCGACAACGGCGAGCACCGCCGCAGCTATCGCATGTTGCGGCTGGAGCGCGAACAGGTGCTGTTCCTTCCCCTCACCTGGACCATCGTGCACCCCATCGACGCCGAAAGCCCCCTCTGGGGAAAGTCCGCCGAGGACCTCGAGCGGCTTCAGGCGGAGGTCCTGATCCTCATCAAAGGGTACGACGACACCTTTAGTCAGACCGTGCTGGTGCGCCACTCCTACCGGCACGACGAGATCGTGTGGGGCACCCGCTTCGCCCCGGCCTTCTTCGTGGATGGGGAAGGCGACCTGGTGCTGGAACTGCGCAAAGTGGGAGAACTCGCGTCGTAGTGGGACGGAGTCGGAATTAATGCCGGCTCCGTGCGTACTTACAAATGGTGCGCACGGAGATCCGCTACGCCATCCGCGCCCTTTTGCGGGATCGGGCCTTCGCCGCCATGGTGGTGCTCAGCCTAGCCGTGGGAATCGGCGCCAACACCGCCATCTTCTCCCTGGTCGACGGGGTGCTGCTGCGCCCCTTGGCATATCGCGATCCGGACCGCCTGGTGGCCATCGACCTGATCGTTCCCCAGCTTGCGAAACTGTACCCTGCGCTTCCCATCAACCTGGGCATTCTCGCCGAATGGCGCAGGCAAGCTACCTCCCTGGAAAGCATCGGCGTCATGCAGCCCGCCTCGGTGAACCTCACGGGGACGGGAGAGCCGGAGTTGCTGCCGGGCGCTCGGGTTTCAGCCAATATCTTCACCGTGCTCGGCGTCCAGCCGCGGCTGGGCCGGTCCTTCATGGACAATGAGGACCCCGACGGCCATGACCGCGTCGCCATCCTGGCCGATTCCCTCTGGCGACGCCGCTTTCATGCCGACCCTGGCATTGTGGGCCGCAAGATCCTGCTCAACGGTTATCCCCACGAGGTGGTGGGCGTGCTTCCGCCGTCTTTCCGATTTCCCGTCGCCCCCGGATTTGCGGGGATGTCGGCCGCGGCGAAAGCCGAAATCTACAGACCGTTGGGCTATCAAAACGGCGACCTGAAACTGCGTATGGGCGATCTGAATTACCGGGTGACGGCGCGGCTTCGCCCGGGAGTCACCATTTCCCAGGCGCGGGCGCAGTTGAACGTGGTTCAGGCCGATATTGCGAACCGGCTTCCCGACAATCTGGATTTTCGCGCGCGCATGATGCCGCTGGAGGAACGCATGGTCGGTGAAGTGCGGCAAGGGTTGGTGCTGTTAATGGGCGCGGTGGGGGCGGTGCTGCTGGTTCTGTGGGTCAATCTCACCAATCTCTCGCTGGTCCGCGCGGCGGGGCGGGGGAGGGATGCCGCGATCCGCACGGCGCTGGGCGCCAGCCGCGGCCGCCTCGTGCGCCAGGCCCTGGTGGAGAGCCTGCTGCTCGCTCTCGCCGGCGGCGGCCTCGGAGTAGCCCTGGCCTGCTGGGGCCTCCAAGCGCTCCTCGCCGCGGCTCCCGTTGACCTGCCGCGCGTGAACGAGGTGCATGTAGACCTGCGCGTGCTGCTCTTTGCCCTTGCCATATCGCTGGCGGCGGGGGCGGTCCTGGGCATCCTGCCGGCGCTACGGAGCGCCACAGCGGCGCCTTACGAGAGCTTGAAATCCGCCAGCCGCACCAGCACGGAAAGCCGCCGCGGCCTGCGGGTCCGCAATCTCCTGGTGGGCCTCGAAGTGGGGCTCAGCGCCGCCCTGCTGGTGACTGCCGGCCTGCTGATCTCGAGCTTCGTGCGAGTCATGACCATTGACAAAGGTTTCGACGTGGAACGGGTACTTGCGCTCGATATGTCTCTTCCCTCAACCAAATACCCCAATGACGCGCCGCGCGCCGCCTTCTTCCGCGGGGTGCTGGAGAAGGCGTCGGCCATGCCCGGGGTTCAGTCCGTGGCGCTGGTCTCCGCCTTACCCCTGGAAGGGGAAACCTGGATCGATATTGTGGGAACCGAACACGATCCGCGCCCCTTCCTGGAAAAGCCCTCGACCAACGTGCGGTTCATCAGCCCCGGGTATTTCGAGACGCTCCGTATTCCGGTCCGCGATGGCCGCGACTTCGACGAGCAGGACCAGAAACGCAAGGTCACGATCATTTCGGCCGGCCTGGCGCAGCGCGTATGGCCCGGGCAGAATCCCATCGGGCGGAAGCTCGACAATTTCCGCGATCTGCTGGAGGTGATCGGAGTAACCCCGGACATCCGCAGCATCAGCCTCGACCACGACCCGGTCAACATGATGTACGTCCCCTACTGGCAACGGGCGCAGCGCAACGGTTCGCTGCTGGTGCGCACGGCCATGGACCCCCGCGGAATCGCGGCGGCGTTGCGTAGTGCCATCTGGGCTGTGGATTCCGAGGTGCCCATACCCGAGGTGCGTACGCTCGATCAGGTGATGGCGGAATCCGTCGCCCAGCGCCGCTTTCAAACGTTGCTGGTGGTGTTGTTCGCCGGCGCCGCGCTGGCCCTGGCGGCCTTCGGAACCTATGGCGTGGTCTCCTACGCGGTGACCCGCCGGAGGGCCGAAATGGGAATCCGCATGGCGCTGGGCGCGAAACGAAGCGATGTCTTGAAGATGGTGCTCAGCCAGGGCATGATGCCGGTCCTTGCCGGCCTGGCCGCCGGCGCCGTGGCGGCGTTGGCCATAGGTCGTTCTATCGCCAGCCTGCTGTTCCAGGTAAGCCCGCGCGACCCCATCGCCTTCATCGCCGCCGCCGCGGTGCTGCTGCTGGTCGCCTTGGCCGCATGTCTGGTTCCGGCCAGGCGCGCCACCCAGGTGGATCCCACCGAAGCCCTGCGCTTCGAATAGAAAATGCGTCTGACCCCTTTTCTAAAGCAAATCCGCCGTGCTGAAGAAGAACCGCAGTTCCGTCTCGGCGGTCTCCGGCGCGTCCGAGCCATGTACGCAATTGCGCTCGATGCTCGCGCCGAACCGCTGGCGGATGGTGCCCTCCGCCGCGTTGGCGGGGTTGGTGGCGCCCATCGTCTCGCGCCACTTGCGGATGGCGTCCTCCCGCTCCAGCGCCACCACCATGATGGGCCCTTCGGTCATGAATTTCACCAGCCCGGCGAAGAATGGCTTCTCCGAATGCACCGCGTAGAATCCCTTGGCCTGCTGTTCGGTGAGGCGCGTCATGCGCAGCGCGAGAATCCGAAAGCCGGCCTTTTCGATAATGGCGAGAATCTCGCCCGCGTGCCCGGCGGCCACGGCGTCCGGCTTGATGATGGCGAACGTTCGTTCCAAACTCATAGACGGCTTTGTACTTTCTCTCCTATTTCGGCCGGCGTGGAGCAGACCGTGATGCCCGCCTCTTCCATGGCCGCGATCTTATCCGACGCTTTCCCGGAGCCGCCCGCGATGATCGCCCCGGCGTGGCCCATACGGCGTCCCGGCGGCGCCGTCTGGCCCGCCACGAACCCGATCACCGGCTTGCGCACATTGGCCTTCACGTAAGCCGCCGCGGTCTCCTCCGCGTTGCCGCCGATCTCGCCGATCATGACGATGGCCTCGGTCTCCGGGTCCTGGTTGAACAGGCTCAACGCGTCCACGAAATTCGTGCCGATGATGGGATCGCCGCCGATCCCGATGCACGTCGATTGCCCGATGCCCAGCCTGGTCAACTGCCCCACCGCCTCGTAGGTCAAGGTGCCGGAGCGCGATACCACGCCGACACTTCCCTCTTTGTGGATGTGCCCCGGCATGATCCCGATCTTGCACCTGCCGGGCGAAATGATACCCGGGCAGTTCGGCCCAATCAGCCGCGTCCCGCGCCCTTCGAGGAACTGCCACACCTTCACCATGTCCAGCGTCGGAATCCCTTCCGTGATGCACACCACCAGCGGCAGCCCGGCGTCGGCGGCTTCCATGATGGCATCCGCGGCGAACGGCGGCGGAACGAAAATCACCGTCGCGTTGGCGCCGGTCTCTTTGACCGCCTGCGCCACGGTGTCGAACACCGGCAGGTCCAGGTGCTTCGTGCCGCCTTTGCCGGGCACTACGCCGCCCACCACGTGCGTGCCGTAGGCAATGGCCTGCTCTGTGTGGAAAGTGCCTTCCTTGCCCGTGAATCCCTGCACGATCAGTCGAGTGTT
>Ga0181533_1004120_pt1 | contig 15137 bp, 12 predicted proteins | sample PEATcosm2014_Bin_45_FD_119772 | JGI IMG/M metagenome (GOLD analysis project Ga0181533, IMG submission 119772) | Peatland microbial communities from MTU Mesocosm Facility, Houghton, MI, USA - PEATcosm2014_Bin11_60_metaG | ecosystem: Environmental > Terrestrial > Soil > Wetlands > Peat | place... | reverse complement strand
GCTGTTTGCTGAGCAGAGGGCGCAAAGCGGCTTTGGTGGCAATGAAAATGCTAACCAGGAAGCGTCCGGCCGCCGGTCCAACCAATGAGTAAGGATGCAGAGGCGGTCGTGATAGAAAGGCCGCCATGTGTCTGTCAATTCGAGCAACCATCGGTCCAGGCAAGGGCTCCGCCCGGGGCTTTACCCTGGTTGAAGTGGTGATCGCGCTGGCGGTGCTGGCTTTGCTGATGGGCAGCATGATTCTGTGTTACAACCAGTCATGCGAACGCGCGCAGTGGACTGGCTACGCGCTGGCGGCGCAGGGTCTGGCCATTCAACAGCTCGAACAGGCTCGAGCGGCGGCGATGGACCCCAATGGCCCGGTCTGCGAGCTGACCAATATCGCGCCCAGCGGCACGGCTACCAGTGCGGCCACCCTCGATCTCCCGATTCCAGGCACTAATTACGTGTGGGCCACCAACTACGTCGGCATCAAGCTGGTGACCAACTCGGTGAATCCGCTGGTGACCGTTTACATGGTGCGGGTGGATACCGTTTGGCCGCTGAAGCGGAACGGCAATGTCCAGTACTTCAGCAACACCGCGGCCTGCTACTACTCGGAGGACTACTGAACCGTGAATTACTTTGCACCCCATGCCGGAACTCCGGGCCGGGCCAGAAGGCGGCGGAGCGAGGCCATGACCCTGGCCGAGATGCTGGTGGCGATGGGCATTTTTTCCTTCGTCGTTTTGGGGATGGTCTATATGCAGATGTTCATCATGAAATACGACCAGATGACCACGAGCCAACTCGGCGCCAGCGAAATGTCGCGCATGAGCTTCGACGATCTGGTCAATGACATCCGCACCGCGTGGACCTGGGCAGTGGGCACCGGCAATCAGACCAATTTCACCCCGGTCGGAAACAGCGTTCCCCAGGAAGGCAACGCGCTGCAACTCAGCTCGACCCAGAATACCAACTTCTTCGTCCGCTACTATTTCATTACCAACGAAACGTCCACGCTGACCAATTTCATGCTCTGCCGCATGACAAATGGCATGTCCTCGTACACCATTATCGCCCAAAACCTGACCAATAATTTCTACACGAACATGTTTATTGCTGAAGATTACCTGGGCAACATCCTGAGCACTTTGCGCTACAAATACGTGATTCATGTGACGCTCGAGTTCTGCCAATACCAGTACCCGCTCACCAAGGTTGGGGCGGGCTATTACTACGATGATTACAAGATGGAGTTCCGTGTGGCCTCCCACAACCTCTGATTGCCCGTGAAGACCAGACTCGCACCCCGTCGTTCTTCGGCCGGCTACGCCCTGCTGATGGTGATGGCCGCTGCCGCCGCCCTGCTCCTGGTGATGGGCACAACGATGCTCCGAACCTCGAGCGTCGCGATGAGCAACAAACGCAACCAACAGTATACTACCGGACTCTATGCCGCCGAGGCCGCCGTCGAGAAAGTCGTTGCCCGCATGAGAAACGACTATGCCAACGGCATCGCGATCAGCAACAACCTCTCCATCTACCGGGCACTGGTGCCGACCACCGCCGAAGACCCCTACTGGGGCAACTTCCAGTTTTCCGACTGCCAGGGCAATGTCAACGCCACTTATGTCCAGTGCATTTCCAACACGACTTACACCCTCCTGTCCGGGCCTTACGCGGGCCTTCAGGGGTGGAGCACCGTCTATCGGGTCCTCTCGAACGTCAGGCAGCCCAACGCAAGCTACTTGATCACCAACGCATTGCAGCAGGATTTGGAATCCAACGTCGTGCCGATGTTCCAGTTTGCCATCTTCTACAACAGCCTGCTCGAGTTCACCTGGGCGGCGCCCCTGACTGTCCGCGGCTCGACTCACGCCAACAGCAGCATTTTCCTCGGCTCCAGTTCCCCGCTGACCTTCACAGCCTTCGTGTCGGGCAGCGGCATCATGACCACGACCAACTGGGGCGGCCATACGCTCAGCCAATATACCGGCACGATTACTTTTGCGACCAATATCTATGGGGGGTACGCCACAAACTACCCTGTGCTCACCCTGCCCATCGGCACCAACAACACCCCTGACGCCGTGCGACAAGTCATTGACATGCCCCCGGCGGGCGAAAGCCCCACCTCCGCCATGGGCCAGTTGCGCTACTACAATTTGGCGGGAATGGACCTGCTGGTCAGCAACACCACCGTAACGGCGATCGTCAAAAACTCCTCGACCGACCCCTCCCCAATCACCCTCGTCGTGACCAACTACGGCACCAACAGCTTGAGCCTCACCACCAATTTCCCTTTCCTCTCGGTCACCAACTCCTTTACCGACCAGCGCGAAGGCAAAACCGTCATGACCTCCCAGATCGATATGGGCAAACTGAACACCTGGGTCGGCACCAATTCCTCGATCATAGCCAAGCACCCTAACACCGAGCCTTTCAACATCCTCTACGTCGCCGACAACCGCACCGTGACCGGCGCTGAACTTGCCGCCGTCCGCCTCACCAACGGCACCGTGCTTCCTCCTGCGCCAAGCCCTAACGGGGCTCCGACCGGCTTCACGGTCGCGACCCCGAACCCGCTCTACGTCTGGGGCAATTACAACTGCACCAACTCGGCCTACCTTAACACCACCAACACCTCCGCCACCGTGCCCGCGTCGCTCGTCAGCGACGCCCTGACCATCCTCTCGCCCAGTTGGAAGGACTCCGCAAGCGGCCAAACCTTCGGGAGCGGAGTCCGCGTCGCCACCAGCACCACGATCAATGCGGCCCTCCTGACCGGGGTGGTCTATACGGCCGGCTCGAGCGGCAACTCCCCATTCAGCGGGGGAGTGGTCAACCTGCCGCGCCTGCTCGAGGACTGGGGCAACGGCGGCTCCGTGACCCTGACCATCAACACTTCCATGGTCAACCTCTATAACAGCGTCGTCGCCACCGGCCCCTGGCAGGTCCCCGGCACCTATTACTACGCCCCAACTCGCAATTTCAATTTCGACCAGAATTTCCTTAACCAGAATCGGCTGCCCCCCGGCACGCCGATGGTCTATTACCTCTATCGCGAAGCTTGGACCATTCCTCCTCCCGGCACCACCAACTATTATGTCGGATCATAGACCGCAGTTCAAAGGTATCCGTATGCGCGTTCCAGACTTTTGTCACTCCCTTCGTCGCCAACTTTGTCGAAGAATGCCCAACTCGACAAAGGTCGCGGCAAAGCTCACGACAGGGTCTTCAGCTCGCCGGGCTTTTGTGGCAGGCTCTACTTATGACCCGGGGTCTGGCGGGCGCCCCCGGTCCCACGCGAAACCCACCCTGTCCGGATGGCGGTCAGTGTCGGGATGCGCCCTGTTGCTGGCCCTGCTTGACGCGGGGGTCTTTTGGGCTGGCGCCGCAGACCCGGCAGCCAACTCCCCGCCCACGCCCCTCCTTCTTCAGGCCGAGGTCAGGACGGACAATGAGCTGGACTCTTTGCCGGCGTGCCGGGCATTCGTGACCGCCGGCACCAACCGGTTTGCCTTCAGCGTGCCGGAAGGATTCCGCCTGGAGCCTTCAAACCCGGATTTGGTCTCGTTCATCAGTGCCGATTACCATTCCGTGCTGACCTTCCGCATCGCCGCCACGGGGGCTCCTGCCGGTCAGGAACCCCGGGCGGCGGTTTGCCGCGAAGCCCTGCTCCAGCAGCATCCTGGCGCCAAGATTCTCCAGGAGTTCACTCTGAGCGCCGCCAACCGCGCCGGACCCGCCTTCGATGCCGCGTGGAGCGCCTCCGGCGGTCTCCAACGCGACCAGCGCGTCGCCTTCATCCCCGCCAGGGCCGGGACCCTCGAGTTCAGCCTCGTTTGCACCCCCGACGCATTTAAGAAAGCCCAATACGACCTCAATTTCCTCCTGCTCACCTTTCGCGCCGTCGACGCCCAGGGCAAGCTCGATTTGCCCCGGTTCTCCAATAAGTTCTGACCCTGACGAGGCTCACACTGGCGGTCGCGGTGGTGTAATCCACCGCATCGTTAGGGGTGAACACCGCCCCGAGGGTGGCCGTGCCTGAATCCAGTACGGCGCCTGCCGCCGGGCTGTAGGCAAAGCTCCCCGGATTTCCTCAATGGCCAATCGTGGCCGCCCCGTCGCTGGCGGTGATGGTCATCGGCTTGGATATGGTCATCTTCTCAGAACTGGAGCCGGCGGTCTTGATGAAAATGGTTCCTCCCGTGCTGACGGCATTGATTCCCTCGGCCAAGGTGCTGAAAGGAAGATCGTAAGTTCCAATCTCGATGAAGCTGAAGAAGTTGAAGTCAACAAACACCGGTCCGGCAAGACCCGCCAGCGCATTGATCATGGCTGCGCCGGCCGGCGTGCCCCAGCCGGTGCAAAGATCGTAGCCTTTGGCGGCATGGTATTTACTGGGGCTCTCCGGCCAGGTATCGTCCCCGTTGGTGATGTCGTTAAAGCAACTGGAGTAGAGTGCTGACTTGCCGATGGCATAGAGGGCCGGGTTAAGGAAACCCACAGTCGGTCTGCCCTCCGCCGCAGTCTGCTGGTTGACCAGGGCGGTAAAGCCCGCCCAGAGCGGCGCCGCGACACTGGTGCCTTCAATGTCTACTCCGGACAAACCGTTAAAATAAGTGACCCAAATCTCGTTGGCGGTCAAGGCGACATCCGGAATGTTTCGCATCGTTGCCGATCCGCCCACGGCAGTCAGGTTGAGGCCTTGCTGCCAATCGGGAATGGGGTAGCTGCCGCTGACCCCGCCGCCACTTCCCCAATACCCTCCGTGGGTGGTTCCGTTGGTGTAATTCCCGTTGAGGTTCCATCCGGGCGTTTGAAATCCCGAATTCCACACCTGTTCCGAACCGTAATTGGTTCCGGTTGAGCCCATGGTCAAAGTCGTTCCGCCCACGCTGGTGACGTAGGCGGAATCGCAGGGCCCGGTGATTGGCTGGGTGTAGGCGCATCCGTCGCCGGAGGCCTGGAAAAAGGTTTGTCCTTGGGCGGCCATCTGCTGAAAGAAACTGTCATCACTTGCATTAAAACCGAACCCGACCCAGGACGCGCTGAATTGTTTGATTTCGCTGTAGGTGACCATGCTGCTGAGGACGGTTTCAAAGTTGTTTCCTTCAAACACGTAGAGCCGGCTCAATCCCGGCGCCATCGCAATCACCATCTCAATGTCCAGCGAGGCTTCCATCACATAATTGGTGTTGTTGTCCGGATATCCGGATGATCCGGACAACATAACGTTCGATATGGGCACATTCGGCAGTCCGCACTGGTTTTCGTACTTCGTAATGTCGCTGGCGTAGTAGCCGTCAAACTCCACCAGGCCGACATACTGGCCGGAGCCGTTCAGGGTGACGCCGTGCGCGTAAGCGTTCCGAAAATCTTTGCCCCGCAGAGAGCCGCTGGGTCCGCTTCCATTTGACGTATCCGCAGGCCCCATCCCTGATCTCCTATGAGCCCCGGGATGCGGCAGGCAATAGTCATTCAGTCCGCTGATGCTCAGGATCGGCACTCCAGCCTCGATGGACGGTTCAACATCCGGCGCGTAGAACTCCCGCTCCTCGGTCGGATGCCGATACGTGCGCAGAGTGATATGAAAGGCCTTTTCAACGTCCGACACCGTTGCCGACACATCCACGAGTTCACGATGGCTATACGTTTCCGCCACCGCCAGCCCATTGCTCCGGGCAAATTGGAGCACCGCCTCGTAATCCGCTTCCGTCGGTCCGAAACGCGCGGTGAACTGCTCCGGGGTCAGATACTGATGGAAAGCAGTGCTGGCCGGATCGTAAAGTCGTTGGAGCAGGTTCGTGAGTGCTTCCTTGTTGCGCAGCGGCAGGCCGATCGCCAGGTTCAGAATCCTGGTGCCGGGAAGGCGCCCCACCGGCTTCAAGTCGAGCTTCGCCACCGCGGCCGGCACGTAGCCCTGCAGCAATTGTCTTTCTGCCGCCGTGGCTGAAGCGGTGATCACGAGGAGCAACGCCCAGCCTGCAACCATTTGCGATAGTTTGTTGGTCATAAACGATGCCTCCACTATTGCAGGGTGACCAGCGCCAGGACCATGCCCTCGCCTGCGCTCAACCCCGTCATTGCTTTGCCCAAAATCGCACCCTGCGCCCGGACGTGATCGCTGACCTTCATCGCCCGGCCCGGAGTGCTGGAGGTGGTGAGCAAATCGCCCGGTTTGATCGGGCCTCCGGAAGTGTCAGCCTGAACATATACCCGCCCGGTAAGGGCCACATTCCGCCCGCCTTCGACCAATCCCTGCTGCTGCATTTGGATGCCGGGATTGACTCCGTTGGCACCGCTGACAACGCCCGCGACCCGGGTGTCATAAGGCCGGTCGGCCAATTTCAAATGCCCCGGATTCTCCTCGTCAATCACCATTACCGCACCTTCGGAGACCTTCAGGCCCGCTGTGGAAATGGGAAACGGCTCGGCCAGGTCGGCCCCGCCCTCGATGGTGATCGAACTGCAGTAGAGGTGCATATAGGCGTTGTCGGCGGTGTTGTAGAAAGCAACCGCCGTGACGCCGCTCTTCAGGCTGCCCACCTGAACGTCATTGCCAAAGCCGTCATCACCCATATAACAGCGCACACCGCCCAGGCCCTCCACGGCTATAAACTCCCCATTCACATCCAGCGCCTCCGTTGGCGCGGTCATATTGATGCCCACCTTGCCATTTTGGAGAATGGTCATCCGATTGTTGAAGTCAGTCCAAAACTCCAAGTCGTATGGATTGGCGCCGCTGCGTTTGGAGGCGATGCCCTCCCCGCTATTCAAGCCGAAGGTCAAGGCATTGGCATTGACGTTCCCAACATTGCCGTTCTTTTGGTCAACGTTCAGGCCGGCGGTAATGGACATGTTGTTGCTCACCCAGGCATTGCCGTTCCAATCCCACTTCAACGCGATCGCGTCGGGCGCCGTGGTTCCCAGCGCGCCACCGTTAAAGCCATACAGGAACGGGCCGTCTGTCGAGATGGCGCTGACACTGGCGCGATAACCGAGGCCGTGGTTGTGGTCGGTTCCGGCGCGCAGGTACATATCATTGTCGTCGATGCGGCTGGTGCCGTTGATTTCGAGAGTCTCGGTGGGGGTCGTGGTGTTGATGCCCACGTTGCCACCCTGCAGGATGGTCATCCTATTGTTGAAGTCGGTGTAGAATTCCAAGTCCCATGAACCGCTGGCGCCGCTGCGCTTGGAGGCGATGCCCTCCCCGCTGTTCAGGCCAAAGGTCAAGGCATTGGAATTGACGTTCCCAGCGTTGCCGTTCTTTTGGTCAATGTTCAAGCCGGCGCTAATCCACAACTTGTTGCTCACCCAGGCATTGCCCTGCCAATCCCAAGCCAAAGAAACCTCGGTCGGATTAGCGGTGCCCAATGCGCCGCCATTCCAACCGAAAAGAAACGGGCCTGCTCCGCCGGGGACAAAAGGCAGCCCGCTGCTCGCGTATGCCAGGCCGTCGCTCGTGTCGGTTCCGGTGCTCAACAAGAGGCGGTTGTTATCTATTCGCACGTCGCCGTTGATCGTCACGTTGCCCAGTGTCACGCCCGTCTCATTGTTCGTAATCACCACGCCCGGCAATTGCGCCAGCCCAATCGTGCCGCTCAACTGGCTCGCCGGCAACCCGCCCAGGATATTGCTGGCGCTGCCGGCCATGATGGCATAAGGCGCCGGCGTGAGCGGTTGGCGCGGAACCAATTCGCTGAACGCCCCGCCGCCGTTCGTGCGCACGCTGATGTCCAGCCATAAATTGGCGCCGGTGAAAACGCCCGCGCCAAAGTCCAGCGCGGCGGTGAAAAGGCCGTTGGAAACGCCCACGGCGGAATACGTGAGCGTGTTGCCAACCTGGCTGCCTCCGGTGCCGGCGTTGAACAGCGAAAAGGCCAGGTCGTAGCTGCCGTTGGCCGGACCGGCCCCGTCATTCAACCGCCCCTGGTACGTGAACGCAGTCCCTTGAGCGTGGGCAGTGGAGAGCGGAGAGTGGAGAGTGGAGAGCGCCAGCAACGCCAGCGCGATAAGGAAACGAGCGTGTTTGGTTTTCATGACTGATTCAGGATTCCGTTCGGATTTCCCGGATGAGATGTCGCATAAGCTTCAATTTAGTGAGGATATACAGACCCTTATCCGGGCTGCAACGCAAATCCTCACCTATATAAGAAGAAATCCGGACCGGGGATTACAAACTATTTCATTCAGGCACGGCGAAGATGTCGAAGTGGTCCCAGCGCATCATCTCATCCAGGCCGAGTTCTGGGCCCAGATAGTCCTTATCGGAATTGAATTTATGCACCCGGTAGCCCAGTTGGCGGAGGTCGCGGTAGTAGCCCTGGCGGGGTTCGGCCTCGAGGTGCTGGTAGATTTCCGACCTGATGAAGGGCCGGTTCCCGGCCAGGAGTTCCCGGAGAGAGGCCGCAACGCTCCGGTCGAAACCTTCGGTGTCGATTTTGATGTAACGGACGCGGGCCAATTCCTGGGGAAACTCCGTTTTCAAGTAGTTAAGGAGGTTCCTGCCCTTGACCCGTATTGTGAAGAAGTGGGCGTGGCGCCACTGGCTGATGCCCTCGTGCAACCCCCCGTTGCAGTAGCCCGAATCGGAGTATTGAAACTCGAACTCGCCGTCCTGGGGCGTGGCGGCGAACATAAGCGGATAGATATTCGTCTTTTTCCGGTTCAGACCGGCATTGGCAACCAGGACCTTGTAGGTGAACGGGTTGGGTTCCAGCGCCAGGACGGCGCCTTGAGGGCCGACCGCCAGCGCGACCTCCAAGGCGGTGTCCCCGGTGTGAGCGCCGATGTCAATCGCCACATCCCCAGGGGCCAGGAATCCACGCAGCGCGTCCACGGCGTCTTGGGAAAACTCCTTCCGGTGCTCCTTGGGATGACGCCACCGCGCGAAGAAGATCTCCCCCTCGCGCGGCAGGACAAAGGAGTCCACCTCGAACGAGTACTCCCGCGCGCGCGGCCTCAAACCCAGACCGTAGAAGATTTCCTTGAGCTTCATGGTCAAGGCGCCTGGTTGCGGCTTTTCACCCTCCGGTAGTGCCTGTGGGTCAAATCCACACCCAGCCACCTCTCGATTCTCGCCATCCAGCGGTGGCGCCGGTCTTCGACCGTCAGGCGGCGCTCGGGCGGAGGTTGGAAAAGCCCCTGCGCCGGCGGCAGCCAGGACTGGGCGGCCTTGGGGTGGGTTCCGGTGAAAAGTTTTAGTATCTGCGGATCGATGTCCCCGTAGTGGATGAATTTGGGAGTGTTGCCCCAGTACTTATAGACCGACATCGTCTTGAGGTCGTATTCTTCCTTCGAGCGGATATTCCCGTAATGAAAGATGCGCGCTTCAGCGGAGGCGGCCCGTGGATAGCGCCCGCGCCGTTTCGAGTCCATGACGATGAAAAACAGACCTTTGGGCGCCCAAATGGTCAGATTGTTGCGCACGATGCGCGGGGCGGTTCGGTACCAACTCGGGCATGAGACATAAGTGTCCCGGTTGCCCCAAAAGTGAATGTAATTAAAAAACAGCGCCTCCACTCTCCGATCGTCCAGGTGTTTGCGCATCGCCTCCTGGATTTTCGGCAAGTCGTCCTCATGGACCAGCTCGTCTCCCTCGAGATAAAAGGCCCAGTCCCCGGTGCAGTTGAACAGGGCGATGGACTTTTGCTGCCCATAGACAAACCCCTTCAGCGCAAGGTCGTTGCGGATGCCTTCGTTCCATTGGGTGCGGATAATGCGAATCCTGGGGTCGCCTATCTCCCGGAGCACCTCCTCAGTCTGGTCCTCGCTTGGACCAAGGGCGATGATGTATTCGTCCACGATCGGCAGTATCGAGCGGATCGACTCCGCGAAGGGATAGCCCAGCTTCCGCGCATTTCGCAAAAATGTGAACCCGCTGACTTTCATCGCCCCGCCAATCTACCGGCTCACCCGCCCGCTGGACAGTGGAAACTACGGCGGCGGCATCAAGGCCACGATCACATTCTCGGAAACGCCTTGGTCTTCCAGGTAGATGATTTGGTCATCCGAGAGCTTGAAAGGACCGTTGCGGTCTTCACGAGCGAAGGCCAGGATGACCTGCTCGCCAACGCCGGCCCGGGCCAGATGTACGCATCGTTGTACCGTCTCGGGCAATGTCGCCCAAACGCCCGCCGCCGAGCGGGGCGCGCTCACCGCGCCGGCCAGGGCATCGGCCGGGCGGCCCACGGAGACCACTTGCCCGGCCACCGTGATTTTTCGCACAAGACTATTGCCCGTGTCCGCGACATAGACGTTGCCCGCGCCGTCCAGGGCCACACCCATCGGCGTGTTAAAGAGCGCGTTGGTGGCCGCGCCATCGAGCCGGCCAGCCTTTCCGGCCACGCCGGCAAAGGTGCTCACCACCCCCTCCGGCGTGATGAGCCGGATGGTGTGGTTGCCGCTGTCCGCCACATACACTTTGCCGGCGCTGTCCACGGCCAGCCCGCACGGTCTGGAAAAGCGGGCCTCCGAGCCACGACCATCGGTGCTCCCGGCCTGGACGGGCCCGCCCTGGACAGGCCCGGCCAGAGTCAGCACCTTCCCCGCCGGCGTGATTTTCCTGATCGCATGGTTGCGCATGTCCCCCACATACAGGTTGCCAGCCCCATCCAGCGCGAGTCCCTTTTCCATGTCGCTAAACTCCGCTTTGTCGCCCGTGCCATCCTCGTTGCCGGCATGCCGTTCCCTTCCCGCCAGGGTGGTAACCTGGCCATCCGGCGTAATCTTCTGGATCGTGTACCGGTCTGCCACAAAAACGTTTCCTTCGCGGTCCACCGCGATGCCGGAAGGCAAACCAAATGATGTTTCGCTGCCGGGACCCTCGCCCCGTTTCGGGAACCGGCTGGTGCTGCCCCAAGGCGTTACCTCTCGCAACCGGTACGCGTCGGCCACATACAGGTTGCCATCCTTGTCCACGGCGATTCCGCGCGGCAGGACAAATCGGGCGTCGCCGCCAAGGCCGTCGCCGGTGCCGGGATTGCCCGGCATTCCGGCCAGATTTGTCACTACGCCGGTAGGCGTGACCTTCCAGACCACGGCCCTGTCTTTGTCCGTCACGAACACGTTGCCCTCTCGGTCCGCCGCGATGCCCCAAGGCGTTTGGAAACCAGCCCACAACCCCGGAACGCCCCCTTCAGGCCCTGGAATGCCCCTTTCAGGCGGCTTTCGCTCCGCCGGAACGCCCAAAGGTCCTTGGTGGGCCTGCGCCGGCTGCGCACGTGGGACGCCGCCCTGCGCATGGTCCGCGGGCCCGTTTCCCGCCCTCTGTTCCAGCGGCGGGCCAGTGGCGGGGGCCGCGCGGCGGCCCGGCCCCGACGCTGGCCGTAGCATCCACACCATCGCTGCCACCGCCGCTAGACATGCGGGAATCCACAGGACTCGCGCAACCCGGCGGACCCGCGTCAGCATGGGACGCGCCTTTCGCCCTGCCCCGCGCGGCCCCAGCGGCGGCAGCCCCTGCCGAACCCGGTGCAAATCCGCCACGATGTCCTGCATCTCGGCATAACGATCCCGCAACTCGCGCTCCAGGGCGCCCGTGGCTATGGCGGCCAGACCCTCATCCGCCTTCGGATTCAAGCTGCTGATCGGCTTGGGTGGACCGGCGCGAATCTGGTCAAGGATTTCCTTGGTGCGTTCGCCCTGGTAAGGCGGCCGCCCGGTCAGCATCTCGTACAGCAACGCCCCGAAGGCATAAATGTCGCACCGCGTGTCTTCCGCCTCCCCGGCGGCCACCGCCGGCGACATATAAGTGGCCGTTCCCTCCCACTGCCGGCCCTCCACGTCCACCAGCGTGTCGTTGAAGAGGCTCCGCGCCAGGCCGAAATCGGCCAGGCAAACCCCTCCGTCCGCCGCCAGGAGCAGGTTGGCCGGCTTGAGGTCGCGGTGGATGATGCCTCGCCGGTGGGCGAAACTCAGCCCCTCGGCCACAGGGATGGCGAGTTCCAAAATGGCTTCCGGTTCGAGGGCCTGGCCCGGTTTGAGCCGGCTGGCAAGGCTGCCCCTTTCAAAATAGGGCATGACAAAATAGGAGCGCCGTGGCCGGTCTGAAATCTCGAGCACGGGCACCACGTTCGCATGACGCAGCCGCTTCAAATGCCCGGCCTCCTTCACGAACCGCTGCACCGCGCGCGGCTCCCCCGCCAAATCGGAGCGGACAAGCTTAATCGCGACCTCCTGGCCCGTGCCCGGGTCCCGCCCCAGCAACACCACCCCCATGCCGCCACGGCCCAGCTCGCGCACAATCTCGAACCGGTCCAGCACCGCCAGCACCCCTGGCCGCGACGGGGGCGAGAGCATCCCTTGTGCGATAAGCTCCCCAATCGGCCCCTGGACCGACGACAACGGCAACGCCACTGGGATCGCTTCCTCGCTCATGGCCCCGAGCCGTCCGGGGCCTCGGCCCGCGTCATTCCGGCCAAGGCCCGCGCCAGCAATTGTTTGGTCTCCTCATCCACCCAGGGCTGTTCCACGGCCCAGCGCAGACCGCGACCCAACTCCGCGTCCGAGAGCGTCGAAATGCGGGCCATGAGCCGCACGAGCGCGGCGGCGATGCAACCGTAATAAAGCACCGCCGCAATCTCCTTCGGGAGACCGTTCTCGGGATGGTCCGCGTTGGCCTTCGCAAAATCCTTGACCAGTTCCAGCAGCCCGAGGGGAGGACTCGGGTGGCGCAACAGGTCCGCAAAACTCCGGCACGGCGCGCCCTGCGCCGCCGGAACGCCGCCTTCAGGCGGCAGGTCCTCGACCGGTGGCGCGACGCCCCCCAAGTCCACCAGCAGCACCGCAGCCATCTGGTGCCGGAAAATGGCCGCCATTTCCTCCGGACGCCAAAGCCCGGCCGGGGGCTCGCCCGCAGCCAGCAGCTCGGCCAGAGGTCCGGGGCCGCTTAGCGAGAGCGCCGCCGCAGAGTCAAATTCGGCCATAACAAACTGTATTCGTAGCTGTTTCGACAATGTGGTCTCATCAGCGTTTATTAGCGATTAGCGGTTCACGCCAATTCGGCTGCGCTTGGCCAGCCGCGCCAGGAACTCCTCCAGCCGGCGGATTTCCTCCGCCGCAGCGTCATCCTGTTCCGTGTATTCCCGGATCACCTGGACCAGGTGCCCCTTGAAAATCCGTTTGGCGCTCAGCAGCATATTCGAGGCCTCCAGCGGCGACTTCAGCCCGAACCGGGCGATCAATCCTTCGTAAGGCGTCTGGGCCGCATTTTGGAACAGCGGCTCCAGCAGGCGCAAGCGGAATAGCTCCCAGGTATGGCTGCGCCGGGGCTGGTTGGCGGACGGGTCCCGGCAATCCTCCTCCATCCGCCGCAGCGTCTCGGCCAGCACCACCCGCGCCCACTCCAGGTCGAACTCCTCCGCCCCGGCCTCTGGCTCGGCCAACTCCTCATCCAGTTCGTCGAGTGAAACCGGCGCGTGCTTCACCTCCGCCCGGCTCAGGCGGTCCAGGACGAAGTTGCGCAGACTCCGCTTGAGGAACTGCCGAAACTGTCCGCGCTCCCGGTTGGCCCGCTGGAGCCAGCCCGCCTTGAGCAACTTGTCCTCGGCAAAATCCTGCAGCAGCCCCTCCGCCTGGTCCTCATTAAGGCCCGGAAAAGTAGAAGCCAGGAACACCTTCAGCGGCCTCCAATACCGGCGGATAAGGCTGTCCAGGCGCATCGCATCCCCCTCCGTCGACTGGCCCAGGGCCTCCCAGTCAGTTCGCGGAAAAATCGTGCTTGCTGGCGGTTCGGCAGCCATCGCGCTAGCTCGGCATAACGGCAGACTCGGCGGACCCGGCCGGTTTCCGTGACGCCACCCGCTCCAGGCGCTCTTGCTCCCAGCCAACGGCACCGCCGGTCCTCGGCCTTATTCTGCCCCAACTCGCCTCCGCTGTCCAGCATCGCCCAATTGTCTTGAAGCCGGCGGCGAACCGGGCCACAGTGCCACTGATGGACGAATGGATGTGCGTTGAATGCTGCTGGCAAGGGCGTGATTTTGTGGTGCGTTTCATGTTGATAAATGCGCATTCTGTTTTTACATAGTCGGTCGATCAGGGTCCATGCGCGGACCTTTTGCGAGATGGCCGGTGCTATGCAAAACGCAAAAACCGGTATGAAACCAATCACTGCCGCGCTCCTGGCGCTCATTGGCGCCACGTTCCTGGCCGCTGCAGCCGCGAGCCAGAACCTTTACCCCGTTCGCGATTTCGGCGCCAAGGGCGATGGCCAGGCCGACGACACGGTTGCTTTCCAAAAAACGCTGGATGCAGCCAAGGAGGCCGGGGGCGGGGTGGTTTATGCCCCGCGCGGCAATTACTTCTTTGCCGGCCACCTCACCGTGCCGCCCGCGGTCACGCTGCGGGGCGTTTGGGAATCGGTGCCCTCGAATGTCGGGCTACGAAATCGGGGGGCAGCTAAGCCGACCGATGACGGCACGACATTCCTGGTCACGGAAAACCAGGACAAAGAGGAGGGCACCGGGTTCATCACGTTGCGCGACAACAGCACGCTCAAAGGCGTCGTGCTCTATTACCCGAACCAGAACCCGTCCGAGGAACCCAAACCGTATCCGTATTCTATCGCCAGGCGCGGGAAGAACCCGGCGGTGCTGGCTGTCGAACTGCTCAACCCCTACAATGGGATCGACGCCGCCCACCACGAGCGGCACCTGATCCGCGACGTCTCGGGGCAGCCCCTCCGCCGCGGCACCGTCGGTTTCAGCGATTGCACCTTCGTGCAATGGGACCAAAAGAGGGAAGGCGGCCACGCGATTCAAGCCCAAAGCGGCAAAATCCTGGTGAGCGGCTGCGAGTTCCGGGAGGACAAACCTCAGATCGAGTTGGGAGAAGGGGTGCGGCAAGCGGCTGTTTCGGACAACATTTTCAGCGGGAAACCGCGTGTGACCAACCGCAGCAAAATCCCGGTGACGCTGAACAGCAACATCTGTGAGCCGTGAACCCGCAGCATAAAAAGCTTATGAAGAGAATTCTGGTCTTGTGGTTGTTCTTCGCGTGCATCATCGGGGCGGGGCAAGCCGAACCTGCCGGCTTTCTCCGGGCACAGGAGGGGCGGATCGTTGATGACCAGGGACAGGAGGTCATCTTGCGCGGGATGGGACTCGGCGGCTGGATGCTGCAAGAAGGCTACATGCTCGGCATCAACCGAG
>Ga0181533_1004117_pt1 | contig 15141 bp, 14 predicted proteins | sample PEATcosm2014_Bin_45_FD_119772 | JGI IMG/M metagenome (GOLD analysis project Ga0181533, IMG submission 119772) | Peatland microbial communities from MTU Mesocosm Facility, Houghton, MI, USA - PEATcosm2014_Bin11_60_metaG | ecosystem: Environmental > Terrestrial > Soil > Wetlands > Peat | place... | reverse complement strand
CTATACCCCGGTATGGTATTTGCCGATGGGGATTCTGATCGGAGGGCTGGCTCAGCAAATTTCGACAGGGGCGGCCTTATTTTTGAGCAATTCACCACAGAATCGCTGTCGGAAACGGCTGCAGCGGCTTTAGCGGCTTTAGCGGCTTTAGCGGCTTCAGCGGCTCCAGTGGCTCCGAAACTACGGTTCGGGCCGCGACGGAGATCGGATGCAATCAGCATGGAACCATTGTGCGCCGGAGCGGGGAAATTATCTGCAATGGCGGGGAGGGTTTTCGGGCTGTGGATTCAGGGGTTTGCGGTGGATGGGGGATTGACGGGGCGATGACAGGGAATAGGAAATGGCCAGAAGCCAGTGGCTTCAGCACGGTAGGTGCCGGCGGTCGTGGTTCCTAAATCCTCAGATCGGGACCGGGGTACCCCTGGGCCACGCGCCGGGCATTCAGCGGAGGTAAATGCCTAATAAATCAATCGCCGGCGAGAGCTGTAATTGGAATGAAGCCGCTTGACGTCTGCCGGACTGCAGAAATGAGGCTCATTCGACGGCCGCCTTCGGGCGCGCATTCAACCGTTCGATCCGGAAACTCGTTATAGATTCGTCCATCAAGTGTCCGTCCTGTTAAATGCTTTCGAACACCACCCCATTGTTTGAAGAAGAACTTTACCCCAGAGTCCCGGCACTGCTTACGCAACGATCTCACCCACCGCGCTTCGATCGGACGAGCTCCAGGGCCACTCTCGCCGCCCACAATCATCCAATCGATGCCATTCAGCCCTATGACTCCTATGTCTTCGATGAGCGGTTCGATTGACAAAAACTTGACTGCAGCGCCGGATTGACGCAGATGAGCGATGCGGGGTACGCCGTATTTTTTGTCCTCTACGCTCACGCCCCACCAAACGTTTCTCAGTTCGGCGCCGAACTTAAGCTTGGTTCTTAGCAAATCGTGCAATCTTGCCGAGCGTTTGGTAAGAACCTGAAATGTGTGCCAGTTTGCCTGAGCCATAACTCTTGCCACCGCTTCGATATATTCGTCGGGAACCCCCTCATGAAAGAGGTCGCTCATTGAATTGACAAAAATCATCTTCGGGGTCCGCCAGCGCAGCGGGTCAGGCAGCTTCTCAGGAATGAGCCGTAAATCAAAGCCAAACTCAAACGGGTGCCCAGGTACACCGCGAAATCGCTCGGCGAATCTCTCGGCGTAACAGTGCTTGCAACCCGGGCTGATCTTGGTGCAGCCGCGTACTGGGTTCCAGGTCGCATCCGTCCACTCGATCGTGCTTTGCACGCTCATGGTTGCTCCTTTGGGAATCGTATAAGATCCTCCCCACTCAACCCCTTCCCCTTCGAGCTGACCGGGGTAACCTCGACAGTTCCGGATGCACGCAGCGCTTGAAGAACAGAGCGGTAGTGCTTTTCTATGAACGGCAGCGGCCAGGTTTCCCCGCGAATGTCGTCGAAAGCAGCCTGCCGCCCGGCGAACTCACGGAGCAGAATAGCCTTTAGCTCATCCAGCTGCGGAGTCTGAGAGATCAACACACCTTGAGAGCTTCCGGAGAAGTCGAACGTTCCCTCTTCATCACCAAGTGGCCACATGACGTCCTTCATTAGAAAGACCGCCTTCAGGTTGTTGCTCGCATGAATCAGATAGTACTTCGTTCTCTCACCGGCTACTCGATCTTCGTGAGCGTCGAACCTGATGCGAAACGGGAAAACATAGTCGGCCGCGAGCCGCGCACAAAAGTATTCAAGGAAGCCTCTTTCCCGCTCAGGACCACTCTGATGCACGAACGGTTGCACCTTCCAGCCTTCGTCTCCGAACAACTCCGTCACGTGGTGCGCCATCATGGGATTGCCCATGTTCATGTTGATTCGGAACCACATCAGATTGATCAGTAATTCGCTGTGTGGTATCGCTAGGATGTCGTTCATTATCGGGATCGAAAGAGGGTGCCCGTATGGGCAATTATCCCCACACGTCAAGTAGTGGCGTTATGATGGAGCATGGCTTTACCATTCCAAACGTGTTGGGATCGCATCGCGCGGGCAGAGTCGCACCGTCACGCGCTCATAGAGATATGGAACGGACTGGACCAGAACCAAGTTTATGCTTCCAGCGGATATGTGAAGGACGACGGGACGGGGCAGTTTTTCATCAGAACCGTCCAGCGCGATTGGCTCTTGCCGTTCTCGCTCCATTTCGGCGAGATGCTTTATCAACTCCGTGCGGCTCTGGATTCCTGCGTGTATGACGCCGCCGTTCTGCATTTCAAACAAGACCCTCCCCCCGATCAGGAGAAGTGGGAATTTGTCTTCGGTGCCAACGCCACAAAATTCGAGAAGGCCTTGAGGCGCATGGAGAAGATCATTCCTCAGAACATTCGAGACCTGATCGAAGCTGTACAACCGTACAAGGGAGCGGTCTGCACACTCCCGGATGGGGGATACTTCGACCTTGGAGCTGTTCTCGAAATGCTGAATAACTGGGCGAGAATTGACAGGCACAGGAGACTTCATCTTGTCGGAACAGCAATCACGGATGGCACGATCACCGTCGCTGTTCCCGAAGGCATGACCGTTGAGGATGCCCAATTCACGACCGAGCAGCATGTTCTCGAACACGAACACGAAATCCTCAGTTTTAGAATTGGCAACTTTATTCCTGGTACGAAGGTGAACGTGGAACCCCGTTTCACCTTCGAGATAACTGTCGATGAGACCCCTCGGGTTCGTTTGCAGGATGCGGCGTCCGGGATGCTTTTCGCCTTGCAAGCGGTAAGGGAGAGTTTCGAGAGGCACTTCGGAATCAAGCGAAATTGAGCGCATATCCGCCTTTCCGCCTCAGTGATACACTAAGGCTAGGCGGAGGATTAAAGCGGCGTGAGCGGGAACTCTAGCAGCGATGATCCGAGCGCGAAATGCGAGATTTTAAAGCCATCGAAAGAGACTCAAGCGAAGATGCAGCCGTTGAGCAAAGCGTCTTTTCAAGGTCTCTTGAGGCGAGCAGCTACTGAGCCTGTTCCGCAATCTGTTCCAAAAGCGAAGTGAACATCGGCTGATCGTCGTTCCTGCGATTGTACCTAAAGCTGTACTCGTTCAGGTAGGTCTGCAAATACTTCTTGCTGACTGAGTGATAGACCCCACCGATTCCCCTCTTAACCAAACTCCAGAAACCCTCAATCGTGTTTGTGTGGATGCGTCCCAGCACATACACCCCGGCGCTGTGATTGATCCGCCGATGGCGATACCCGGCTTTGTTGAGGCCACGGTAGCCCACGTAGTCGTCCGTGTACACGGTCGTCTCGGGAAGCACGTATTCCTTAGCGACACCTTGCAGCGTCTTTTTCGTGGCGTCATTGGCAACCACTGCGACCACGCTACCCTCGCGTTGGACTGCTCCCACCACGCACACCTTTTTCCGCCCACGGGAATTGCGGCGGCGCACCCCGCCTACATAGGTCTCATCCATCTCCACCGCTTCGCCCTCCAGACTGACATCCTCCGACATCAGGGTGCGAATTTGTTTGAACATGCGCCATGCGGTTTTATAGGTGACGCCCGTCTCGCGCTGAATCTGCTTTGCTGAGATTCCGCAGCGGGTAGCTGACATCAGGTACATGGCATAAAGCCACGTCCGCAGCGACGTGCTGGACTTCTCAAAGATCGTTCCGGCCATCGGAGAGATCATGCTCCCGCAGTAGTCGCAAGCGTAGGCCGGACGGCCCGTGACGCGGTGATGCTTGCGATCTTCGCCGCACTTTTTGCAGGGAATCAGACCTTCGGGCCAGCGTTCTGCCTTGAGCCAGTCGAGACAAGCGTCATTGTCGGGAAACTGAGCGTTAAAGCTCTGAATCGTATAGCGCAAGTGCTTCGGGATGTGCTGCTTTGGCTTCATAACAACAATAGTGTGTCATATCTTCTACTTGATGTCAAGGGATAATTGCCCCCGTATGGATCCACCAGAAAAAAGCTCGGTGCAGGCTTGCGCGCTTTGATCTTTGCAATTAGTCCAGGAATGATCTCGTGAGAGTCTGCAAGTTTGGTCACAACTTTGAAGTTTGCTGGATATGGAAGCGTCGGGCCAAGACTACCTCTTAACCGCTCCAACTGCGCGGCATCATCCTCCACCAAGACAAGCCCCAGCTTCTTGCCAGGATTCTTCGCGGCGAACTCTTTCCCCGCATTTACCGCAATAACCGGAGAACCGTCGACGACCTTGCCCTCAGATTCATACCGGCCGGGTCCCGCGAAACAGTCGACGTAATACAAGAGGCTGAACTTGCTGACCAGGATTATCGCCCAGCTTGGGAGGTACTTGGTGAGGATCTCGTGTTTGATCCGCGAGACGCGCTTCAGGTGCTGAAGTTCAACTAGCGGGTTCTCCATGGCAAGCATTCTTCGCTTTAGTTTCGCCTACGTCAAGAGATTAAAAGATGCAGCGCTGAAATCAGAGCCAGAAAAGTCATTTCCTCGGGCTCGCCCGCTGCTCCGCTTCCATCAGGTTGGTGAGGATGTCGTTGATGCGGGTGAGGTGGCCTTCGCCTTTGGATTTGAGCCAAGTGAGCACCTGGGGATCGAGGCGGACGCTGACGGCCTGCTTGCGGCGCGGACCACGGAGCCGCACCATGCGCGCGAGTTGATCCGGGGTAAGGCGGGGAATGTCGTCGTACTCCTTTTCAGGGAGATCGAGGCCTACGGCACGAGCCGCACTCGCACGCCGCATGGCCTGGATCTCGGCCTCAGTCCATTTCCTGTTCCTGATATCTTCGGTACTCATCCGGACTAGCCCGCCGTGCAGAGATGATGCGGATAATCTCTTCGCCATCTTCGTCCTCTCTGTAAACATGAACTACCGTGAATACGTCACCGGCCCCTGGCCCCAGCGAAAAGGCCCCGATGGTATGCCATCGCTGTTCACCCGTCTTGTCCACGCGATCTTTCACGAGGATGCGGTACTCATCGTCAAACACCAGCGTAGCAAGCGCGAAACTGATTCCGCCGTGCTTGCGCTGGTTTTCGCGGTTCTTGCGTGGGTCCCACTCGTACCGCATTTGTATATACACATCGTATTACCGTTAAGGGCGGCAGTCAAGCACGCTGCCTATCGTGGCGGGTTTGCGGTTTGAGGTCGGGCGACGCGAGCGTTCGTGGCCGTGCTGTGAAGGTGCGGGTCAGGAGACCCGCACGACAGCCGGTCAGGAGACCGGCGCTACACAAGGCTGGAGACCGGCGGGGTGAAGTGGTTCTCGGCTACTGGGGCGAGGGGGCGCTGGTTGGTGGCGCGGGAGCATTGGTGGGTGGCGTGGGAGTGTTGGTGGGCGGCGTGGGGGCGCTGGTGGGTGGCGTGGGAGTGTTGGCGGGCGGCGTGGGCGCACCCGGCGGAAGCGTGGCTGCATCGGCAGGTTGCGGCTCTGGTGCGGGCGGGACTTTGGGGCCCACCAGGACGCCGTCGTCGAGCGAGGCTGCGACGAGGCGGTCGCCGGCTACGCGGATGAGGGCGATCTGGTAGCCGGTCGGCCAAAAGACCCAGGTCATGGTTCTGGGATCGATGGCATAGATTTCATCCCTGCTGCGCGAGCTGACGAGGACGCGCTTGGAAGCCGGGTCGTAGCTGAGATCGTCGACGTCGCGGAGGGGAAGACGATTGATCCACATCCAGTTTTTGCCCAGGTTGCGCGTGAAGTAGACGCCTTCGCGCGCGCCCAGCCAGAGGGTGCCGTCGGGCGAAAAGACGACGCGGTGAATGTGGGTGAGCATGGTGGGCTGCCCCAAGGGGAACCAGGACTGGCCGGCGTCGTTGGAGATGACGACACTGTCGTCGCGCGCCGCGACCATGTCGCTGCCGTGCGCGGTGACGGAGAGATAGTCGCCGAGGCCCATGACCGGGCCGCCCTGCCACGTGGCGCCCTGATCGTGGCTGGTGATGAGGCCGTAGTGGGTGGCCGCGACCCACACGTCGCCGGAGACATCGAGCGCGTTGACGAGGCTTTCGAGTTGAATGACGGGCGCGTTCACGGTCTTCTCGACGTTGACCTTGGCGCCGTGGTGCGTTTCCGTCGAGGTCTTGAGCAGCGTGTTGGCGATGGCGTTGCGGGGCTGCCACGTCAACGCTACAGCTGAAGGGTCAGCCGGAGCGGGAGCGTCGGCGGGTTGGATTTCTGCATTCCCCGGTCCCCAAGTGCGAGGGACCGGGGGCACCCGCGTTTCCGGAGCAACCTTCTCGGGCGAGGGCGGCGCGGAAACGTTCAAGGCGAGAGGGTCGCCGCTGCTGAGAACAAAGATGCCGTGGCTGGTTCCGGCCACGATGACGCCATCTTTTGTTTGCGCGAGAGCAAAAACGTCGCGGCCGTCGAGCCCGGCGCTGAACTGCTGCCAGTGCGCGCCGCTGTCGACGGAGCGGAAGACGCCGCCGAATTGCTTGTCGTTAACTATGCCGGCATAGAAGCGCAGGGGATCATCTCGATCGACGAGAAGGGCCGCGATCTTGCGCTCGGAGACGCCGGTGTTTGATGGCGCAAAGGTGACGCCCGCGTCGTCGCTCACCAGCACCCCGCCGCGATCGGTGGCGAGCAGCACGCGATTGGAGTTGCCGGGATCGACATAGACGTCGTTGACGACCACGTCCGCGTCCGTCATGCGCGTGAAGGTTTTGCCGCCGTTCTCGGTCTTGTAGAGGCCTTCGGTGGTTCCGGCGTAGACCACCTGGAGATTTTCAGGATCCTGCATGAGAACGCGCGTGCGCCGCGCCTCAGAGGGGATGCCCTCAATCTTGTGAAAGAGGGTGCCGGCATTTTCGCTCTTGTAGATGCCGCTGCAGGCGCTCAGGTACACGACTTGCGTGTTCTGGGGATCGACGATGATCGAGAAGACGTCGGAGTCTTCGATGATTCCCTGCTTGATATTGCTCCAGGTCTGGCCGCCATCGGTGGTCTTCCAGGGCAGGTGCCAGGTTCCCGCGTAGACGGTGTCGGGATCTCCGGGATCGACGGCCAGAGATTCGATTTCGTGGATCTCGTGACTGCCGGGCGGGCTGATCTGGGTCCACGTGGCCCCGGAATCGCTGGAGCGATAGACGCCCTGGAGGGTTCCGGCAAAGAGAATGTGGGGATCGGAAGGGGCTTGCGCCAAGGCTTGCACGGGCTGGCCCTTGAAGAGCGCGGTTTCATGCCAGGTATGGCCGGCATCGTGGCTGATCCAGAGGCCGCCGTCGTCGGTGTCCTTCCACGCGCCTACGTAGAGCGTGGAGGGATGGGCGGAATCGACCACGATGCTGTCGAGGACGAAACCGTCGCCGCGGTCGAGCTTGGCCAGGCGATGCCATGTTGCGCCTTCATCCAACGATTCGTAGAGCCAGCTGTTGGTGGTGCCGAGATAAAGATGACGGGGCTCGCCGGGCACGGAGGCAAAGGCGCGCGCATCGCCTCCGTCGGGACCTACGACGGCGAATGCGTCCTGGGCATGCAGAGCCGGAAGGCAAAACAGGCACAGAAAAAGGGAAACGAGCTGGACCGGAATGCCAGACTGGCGCAACTTCAAAGGAAAAGACCGCAAACGGTTCATCTAGACAGAGGGCTCCCGAGGTTCTGTATCCAGAATAGACAAAGACAGGGACGATGGCGAAACCACCTGGTCTCTGACCGCGTGAATTCGCGCCAGTGAAGTTCGTGCTGTCCCACCCTTTTCCGCAAAAAGCGCGGAAAAGGATGGGGCACGGGCGTCTTCCGTCATGGTGGATTCACATGTGCGGGTCTGGAGACCCGCACTACAGCCGGTCTGGAGACCGGCGCTACAAAAAGCCCGGACCGGCGGTACGAAGGGCGCTAGCCGAGGTTGAGGGTCTTCATGAGGCTGCGCGGCTCGTGCTGAATCTTTTCCTGGAGAAGATTAATTGCGTAGATGAGCTGCTCGGGGCGGGGCGGACAGCCGGGCACATAAACGTCGACGGGAACGATCTGATTGACGCCCTGCACCAGGGCATAGTTGTTGAAGACGCCGCCCGAGGTGGCGCAGGCGCCCATGGAAATGACCCATTTGGGCTCGGGCATCTGGTCGTAGAGGCGGCGGAGGACGGGAGCCATCTTTTGCGCGACGCGCCCGGCCACGATCATGAGGTCAGCCTGGCGCGGGGAGGGCCGGAAAACTTCGGCGCCGAAGCGGGCGATGTCGAAGCGCGATGCGCCCGTGGACATCATTTCAATGGCGCAGCAGGCCAAGCCGAAGGTCACGGGCCAGATGGAGTTCTTGCGAATCCAGTTGACGGCGAGATCGAGCGAGGTGAGAAGAACGCCTTCCGGCTGCTCGTAGCCGTAGTCGGCTTCTCTGACTTTGAGGCGATTTTTTACGCTGCTATCGAGCGCTCCGAACAGATAGCGGTCACGCTCTACGGTGGACGGCATGGATTGAGTATAGCGTGGGTCGGGATTCGTGGGTCGTGACTCGTGATTCGTGACTCGTGATCAGTCCTTCGCTGAACCGCCACTGCCCACTACCGCTAACCACGATTCACGGTCTATTGGGCGCAGGGTGCGGTGGCGGCGGTGAGGCCGTGAGGTGGTTTCCAGCCGGCAGGCAGCCATAGCGTGATGGAGAAGCGCATCCAGTCGAGTTCTCCGCGGGGCGTGGGCTTGGAGCCGGTGGGAGGCACGAGCGTCACGGGCGTGCGCGCCGCTCGCAAGGCCCAGCTCTGCGCGAAAGGCTCGGGGTCGGCGATTCCGGGCGCGAGGCCGACATCGAGAATGCGCAACTCACCGGCGGCGGCGCGAGACTGCAGGTCCATGAGTTGGCGGGTGAGGCGGGCAACGGCTGGGTCTTCATTTGAAGACGCGCCGGAGGATTTGCCGGATGGGGCCTGCAACTGGCTGGAGAGGGCCAAAAACAGCTTCTGGCCCTGAAGGAATGCGGCGGGATTGGTGAGAAAGCGGAAGCTGCGGGGATTCCAGCCGATGGCGTCCTGGGCGCGGAGGCCGTAGGTGGTGCCGATTTCGCGCTCATTGATGGAGTTGTAAGGCGGCGTGGCCAGCAGGAGCGCGTCAGGAAAACCTGCCGGCGGGTCGCGATCGACGACCAGATCCCAGCCCGTGTAGCCGGCCGAGCCGGGGGCGATGGGCACGAGGCGAAAGACCCAACCCTCGCCGATGGGGGCCTTCCATTCCTGGCCGGCGTTCACCTTGCCGGTGAGTTCAACGCGAGTGCAGGCGGCGGGGTGCGGAGGAGCGGCCAAGGCCGGGACCGCGAGGGCCAGGACCAGGGCCGCAGAGAGGGCCATCTGCCGGCACGTGCGGATGACGACGATTCCGAAGCCTGTCGGCTTGCGTTCTTGTGGCTGCGGCATGCGCTCCATGAAAAACCAAGGGGGATTCTGACAAAAGCTTGCTTAAATTCTGCACCTTGTTGAGAATGATACCCAAGCTCAGTCTAGATCTTTACTCACCTGTCCGGCGGCCGCTCGAGTGCCTGCGGCACCGCAAGGATTGGCCCGTGTGCTCGCCGCATCACAGACGGCTGCAGACGAGAGGCAACGAAACCCGCGCGCGCCGCGCCTGAACCGTTTGGAGTGAAAATCCGATGCTCCGTAAATGGATGAAAATATTGCTCTTACTTGCGCTTGTGGGGGGACCGGGGTGGATTCTTGCGCAAACCTCCGCAGCTCCGGCTGCGGACGCGCCCGCGACGCAAAGCCAGATTGCCGCACTGCAGAAGGCCGTCGAAAATGCGCAGTCGGCCGGCGATAACGCGTGGATGCTGACCTCGGCGGCGCTGGTTCTGCTGATGACCGGGCCGGGCCTCGCGCTTTTTTATGGCGGTCTGGTGCGCCGGAAGAACATCCTGGGCACAATGATGCAGAGCTTCGCGATGATGGGGCTCATCACCCTGGTGTGGGCGGTGATCGGCTATTCGCTGGCCTTCGGGCACGGTAACGGCTTCATCGGCGGCTTTGAGCATCTCTTTCTGCGCGGCGTGGGGCTCGCGCCCAATCCGAACTACGCGGCCACCGTTCCGGAGCAGACCTTTATGGTCTACCAACTCATGTTTGCCATCATCACACCGGCGCTGATCACGGGCGCGGTGGCGGAGCGGGTAAAGTTCGGCTCGCTGGCGGTGTTTCTCACCCTCTGGTCGCTGGTGGTCTATTGCCCCATGGCGCACATGATCTGGGGCGTGGGCGGCTGGCTGAATGTGAACGGCGGACGGTTTCCAACATTCGACTTTGCCGGCGGCACGGTGGTGCATATTACCAGCGGCGTTTCAGCGCTGGTGGCCGCGCTTTACCTGGGCAAGCGGAGCGGCTACCCGGCCAGGGACATGCCGCCGCACTCCATGGTGCTGAGCTTTATTGGGGCGTGCCTGCTGTGGGTGGGTTGGTTCGGGTTCAACGCAGGCAGCGCGCTCTCTGCCGGACCGCTGGCCACCAGCGCTTTTATCAATACGCAATTTGCCGCCGCGGCCGCCGCGCTTAGCTGGACGTTCGTGGAGTGGGTGTGGAATGGAAAGCCATCGGCGCTGGGCGCCATCTCCGGCGCGGTAGCCGGGCTGGCGACGGTGACCCAGGCCTCCGGCTTTGTGCAACCCATGGCCGCCATCCTGATCGGGCTCATTGCCGGAGTAGTCTGCTGCCTGATGGTCCTCAAGGTGAAGAAGGTTTTCGGCTACGACGATTCGCTCGATGCCTTCGGCGTGCATGGCATCGGCGGCACCGTGGGCGCTCTGTTGACCGGGCTGTTCGCCTCGAGCGCGATCAATGCAGTCTTCGGCCACGACAGCGCCGGACGACCGATGCCTACGGGCGCCGTGGATGGCAACTGGCATCAGGTTGCCAACCAGGCGGTCGCAATGAGTATGGGATGGGGACTGGCCATCGTGGGCACGTTGGTGCTGCTCTTCCTGGTCGATCGCGTGTTCGGGCTGCGCATCTCTCCGGCCGACGAAGAAGCAGGGCTCGATCTTTCGCTACACGGCGAAGAGGGCTACGATTTCAACGGCTGATGCCGGCACGGGCGCGGCGTCCGTCACGAGTTCGTCGCGCTCCTAACCTTTGTGAATGAGGAGTCTCGCCATGGTCAAGATTGAAGCCATCATCCAGCCTGTCAAGCTGGACGCGGTCAAGGAAGCACTGCTCGAAGCCGGCATCGAAGGCATCACCATCCTGGAAGCGCGCGGACATGGACGCCAGAAAGGGCACACCGAGTTCTATCGCGGCCGCGAGTACATCATCGATCTCCTTCCCAAGATCAAGCTTGAAATTGTGGTTGCGGATGCGCTTAAGGACAAAGTTCTGCAGGCGATTTTGGGCGCTGCGCGAACCGGCCACATCGGTGACGGCAAGATTTTTGTCAGTCGCGTCGACGAGGCCATCCGCATCCGCAACGACGAACGGGGCGAAACCGCGCTGTAGGACCAGGGCACCCGATCTCAGGCCCTGGCGGCACTGGCGATTTCCATAATCACAAGCCGCATGAAGTTACCAGATGATTCCTGCGTTTCTTCATACAATCCTTATGCGGCGCGTGAAACATTTCAGGTAAAGCCTCTTGAAGAGGCCGGCGTATAGCCGTGCCCTGTCGAATATTCGTGGCTGGCAGCGGCCCTTTGCTGCCCAGCCCGCCCGCGGCCGAGAGTTTCTCGCTTGGGTTCTGAGACGCGGGCCGTCAGTGCCTGTTTTTCAGTCTGGGAGTTAGATCAAATGTTTCGTGGAATTTTCCGCCTGGTGTTGTTCGCCACAGCCCTCCTTGCTTCTCCGGTATTGGCCCTTTCACAAACCGCTTCAGCCGCGCCCGATACGCAGGCCCGCATCGCCGCGCTCGAACAGGCTCTCAAGAACAACCAGGCTGCAACCGCCAGTGCGCAGATGTCTGGCGACAACGCGTGGATGCTGACCTCGGCGGCACTGGTTCTGCTGATGACGGGGCCGGGCCTGGCGCTCTTTTATGGCGGCCTGGTGCGCAAGAAGAACATTCTCGCCACCATGATGCAAAGTTTCGCCATGATGGGCCTGGTGAGCATTCTGTGGGCGCTGGTGGGCTACTCGCTGGCCTTCGGCCACGGAAACATGTTCGTGGGCGGGTTTGAGCATGTGTTCCTGCGCGGGGTCACGCTTACTCCCAATCTCGACTACGCGGCCACGATTCCCGAGCAGACGTACATGATCTACCAGCTGATGTTCGCCATCATCACGCCGGCGCTGATCACGGGAGCGTTTGCGGAGCGCATGAAGTTCAGCTCGATGGCGGTGTTTCTCTCGCTGTGGTCGCTGCTGGTCTACTGCCCGATGGCGCACATGGTGTGGGGCGTGGGCGGACTGCTGAACGCGACGGCCGGGCACATTCCCAGCCTGGACTTTGCCGGCGGAACGGTGGTGCATATTACCAGCGGCGTCTCAGCACTGATTTGCGCGCTTTACCTGGGCAAACGCATCGGTTACCCGCACACGGCCATGCCGCCGCACTCCATGGTGCTGAGCTTTATTGGCGCGTGCCTGTTGTGGGTGGGCTGGTTCGGCTTTAACGCCGGCAGCGCGCTGGGCGCAACCCCGCTGGCCACAAGTGCCTTTGTGAACACGCACTTAGCCACGGCGGCCGCGGCGCTGGGATGGACGATTTTTGAGTGGTTTCACAATGGCAAGCCGACGGCCCTGGGCGCCATCTCCGGCGCGGTGGCCGGGCTGGTGGCCATTACGCCTGCCTCGGGCTTTGTGCAGCCCATGTCGGCACTGGTTATCGGTCTTGCGGCAGGATTTGTCTGCTCGTTCATGGTGTTCGGGGTGAAGTCGTTCTTCGGCTACGACGACTCGCTGGACGCGTTCGGCGTGCACGGAGCGGGTGGAACCCTGGGCGCATTGCTGACCGGCCTGTTTGCCGCCAGCGTGATCAATCCGATTTATGGAAAGGATGCAGCGGGAAACAACATTCCCACGGGCGCCATCGACGGGCATTGGGGCCAGATCCTCAACCAGCTCACGGGCGTGGGGGTGGCGTGGGGGATTTCCATCGCAGGCACGTTGATTCTGCTCTTCTTTGTAGATAAGATCATGGGACTGCGCGTGACTCCGGAGCAGGAAGTGGCCGGCCTGGATCTCTCGCAGCACGGGGAAGAGGGCTACGATTTCAATAGCTAGCTACTAGCTGCTAGCCTCTAGCTTCTAGCCTTTTCGTGCTGGATTGAGTGTTTTTGGTTCCGGGAAGAAGAATCTGGAAGCTGGGGGCTGAAAGCCGTTTTTGGAAGCATGGGCGGCAAACAACCCGCCCCACCTGATACGCTATCGAACGAGGAATTTCTGCATATGTTGAAGATTGAAGCCGTATTACAACCTTCCAAGCTGGATGCGGTGAAGGATGCGCTGCTGGAAGCCGGCATTGAAGGCATGACCATTCTTGAGGCCCGCGGCCACGGCCGCCAGAAGGGCCACACGGAGTTTTACCGCGGCCGTGAATATACCGTGGATCTTCTGCCCAAGGTGAAGATCGAGATGGTGGTTCACGACGATATGAAAGAGAAGGCGATCCAGGCCATTGTGGGAGCGGCGCGGACCGGGCGCATTGGCGACGGCAAGATCTTTATCAGCCGCGTCGACGAAGCGATTCGCATCCGCAACGACGAGCGCGGCGAAAACGCGCTGTAAGCGGATGCCCGCGGCGCCGGTTTGCGCGGAACGTCTTGAAGGCTGCGCTGTAGTGTGGCGACACTGGTTTCCTGACTGGATGGCTGCGGGTGCAGCCGTCCTGCGGCGGTGTATCAGCTTGAGTGAAAGCGCTCGTTGGACACCGCTCTCGTGAAAATCAATTGGAGTTCGGCCGGCCCTACGGGGCGGGGACGATTCGACACTTCCGCTCCCAGCGTTTCGTCCGCTACTCCACCCCAGCGACAAAGGACCTGTCGCTGGGGCCCCGGCTACGCGGACTGCACGCTGGGCTATTCTCGTTCGCTCCCTCCGGGAGCGGCTTGTTCTGAGAGAGTGCAGTGTTTTAGTGTGTTGATGCAGCAGTAACCATCAGCGAAGGAAGAACGCACATGATTCCCCGGTCCGTTACCCTTGTTGCCGCGCTATTCGGCGCGGCCTCGTTTCTGGCGGCGCAGGACACGCGCACCGTCATCGAACCATTTTTCCCGCAGCTTTGCACCACCCTGGACGCGCAATTGCAGAGCCACGGGCACACCCTGGCGCCGGAGGACGAGCAGAAGCTCGACACCGCGCGCATTCAAAAGGCCATTGATAAATGCGGCAAGGGGCGCGCCGTGCTGCTGCATGTGAACGAGACCAACGACGCATTTCTGAGCGGGCCGCTGGAGCTGAAGTCCGATGTGACGCTGATCGTGGGGCTGGGCGTGACGCTTTATGCCTCGCGCGATCCTGCGGTTTTCGCGGTTTCACCGGGAAGCTGCGGCATTATCAGTCAAGGCGGGGGTCGCGGCTGCAAGCCGCTGATTTCGGTGGATCACGCGCCCGACTCGGCCATCATGGGTGACGGCACGATCGACGGCCGCGGCGGCGAAAAGATACTTGGCTCGCAGTACTCCTGGTGGGACCTTGCGCAGCAGGCACGCGACGGCGGTAGCCAACAGGTACCGCGGCTGATTGTGGCCAACGATTCCGACAACTTTACGCTTTATCGGATTACATTGAAGAACTCGCCGAATTTCCACGTTTCTTACAACCACGGCAACGGGTTCACGGTGTGGGGCGTGAAGATCGACACGCCGCAGCGGTTTGCCGACGGGCCACACCCGCTTTCGCGCAACACCGACGGCATCGATCCCGGCAACGGCGCGAAGAATGTGACCATTACGCACAGCTTTATCCGCGACGGCGACGACAATATCGCCATCAAGGGCGGACCGGGCGGGGCGACGAACATGACCATCAGCCACAATCACTTCTACTGGGGCCATGGCATGTCGATCGGCAGCGAGACCAGCGGCGGCGTGAGCAAGATTCGCGTTTTCGATCTGTCGCTGGACGGCACCGACGCCGGCATACGGATCAAGTCGAACGGCTCGCGCGGCGGCCTGACCGAGGACGTGGTCTACGACGATTTGTGCATCCGCAATTCGCCGAACCCGATCACGCTCGACACGGCGTATTCGGCGAACGGCCCGCTGCAGGGAAACTCTCCGCCGACCATGCGCGACATTACCCTGCACAATGTG
>Ga0181533_1004115_pt1 | contig 15151 bp, 14 predicted proteins | sample PEATcosm2014_Bin_45_FD_119772 | JGI IMG/M metagenome (GOLD analysis project Ga0181533, IMG submission 119772) | Peatland microbial communities from MTU Mesocosm Facility, Houghton, MI, USA - PEATcosm2014_Bin11_60_metaG | ecosystem: Environmental > Terrestrial > Soil > Wetlands > Peat | place... | reverse complement strand
GTTTATTACTTGAAATGGGAACATCTTGATCTGTCCCCTTGATCTCTTTATTGTAAATATTTACGACATATTTAATCTGACCAGCTAAACTATCCTGACCAAAGGTCTTCTCAAGGTAAACGTACCGCATGTATTCGGTAAACGATTCTTCGATAAAGGTACCATATTGGGGTGAGTTGTAGATCGAATTAAAATAACCCACGCCAATCCATTGGTGAATCGTTTCATGAGCTACCCAAAACTTCATGTCTTTATAAAGGCGAAAGTACCTGATAAATTCGCTGCTCATTAAAATAAATGTTTCAAGGCTTTGCGCAGAACCAAATTTAGGAACTTCGATATATGTCAACTGTTTTCGGTTATAATTACCAATATAACTGCTGCAAAATTTCAATGCAGAAAGACTTTCGGTAATAATAGATTTTTGCAGCGAGGTATCTTTATTCAAGAAGCAATATTTTATTAAAATACCATTTTGCTGCTTAGTTATTTCTGAATAATAATCTATCGGGGCGATGATAAAAGGCAGACCAGAATTTATCTTATTGGAGTATTTATAAGTACAAGTGTATTCTCCAATGCTCCTACTATCCAATGTCCCAGAAGAATAGACTTTGTATCTGTTAGGGACTGTAACTTCTGACTTTAATACAGATATGTTGTCGTGCAGATATGGGCACCATTTCATTCCTCTTGTTAAAACAATGGCTTTATCATACATGAACGAATCTATTGGAATGGAATACCAAAGTATTACCTTACTTCTTTTAAAAATGCCCATTTGCAAAAATAAAGTGTCACCTTTTCGAGATGATAGAATTGTTTTGCCATCCGCTCTAACAGAATCGATTGCTATATCAGAGGACAAGAATAATTTTGTACTACAATTCGTGTCAACCTTTTCAATATCAAGTAGATTTCTTATTGTTATTTTCTTCAAATTAGTGTCAAGTTTCATCTTTATCGTGTACGCTTTAATATTAGTTCGCACAGATGTCTGACTTGCAACAGAAAACGAAAAAGAAAAAATCATTAATAATACAACCAAAATTCTCATTGCTGTTTCTTTTTACTTACTACAGATTTGTTATTAGGAGAAGTGTAATCTTTGATTTCAATCGTATTACTTATCTTTTATAAAATTAACCATTTTAACGGCTGTCACATCCCTCGTAAAATAAATTCCACTATATCTGTTGGCGGCTCTTACTCGAAAAATTAGCAAATAATTTTCATAGTCAACTGCATTGCTATAGTCCGCCTCCGAATTATTAACATGATGTATTGTTAAACCGTTTCCTGTATTGTTCAGCATTGTTCCGCTTTGGTAATAATGATTTAAAGAACAGACCTTGTCAGATAAATTTAATTCATTGTCCTTGATAAGATAAAGAGCCATTTTGCTTTTGTTCTTATAGGGTATCAGCATGTTGTGGATGTTACCGCTCAGTGTTATTGTTTTCCATCTCTGATGTTCCTTAATTTCGTTTTTAACTTTAATGTACATTACGCTATCTCTATCGTCAGAATTCTGACAATCACCTTTGTTGATATCATAAAAGAAGAATCTTACTTTGGGGTTTTTATTCAATCTTGAAATTATTTCAGCCCACGCAAACGAGGCTTTTCCGTCATAAGATTTGGTTACAAAAAAGTCTGAAGAAAGAATATTGCTATCTTTAGGCTGGTCAAGATATTTAGTCATTTGCTGAGAAGGTATTTCTAACCCAACCTGAACACTATCTCCCATTTCAGTCAGGAGTCTTGTCAAACCAATAACAAATTTTGCTGGTTCGTTTGTTCCATGCATCTCGCCAATCATAATTAACTTATAAGTTACAAGCGATTTGTAGACCTCAATATTTAAGCTATCCAGTTTATCAATTTTTATGGCATTTTCCTTGATATACGTCGAAAAATCCTGTCCTTGAACGCCAAATACGGAAATTGCTGATACGACGGATATTATGTGTCTTGTTTTCATAATAAAATTATGAGTATCTACAGCCCTTGCAGTAAGTAAAAATACAGGTTTTTTTGTTCCTTCCAGCGGATGCTTTGTTTTGTAACTATCATTATCGTGCACATTGTCACTTGCGGTATTTTAGAATCAGAATGGTTTTGTTTTGTCATCTCTTGTAACTTATTTACATTTGCTATATATCTGCTGGTTGATAGCAGAGATATTTATACGTGCACGAAGTGCAGGCAAGTTTAGATTTAAAATTCAGGTTCATATGAAACCGAAAATCATCGTCATTATTTCGGCAATATTTTTACTGTTATTAGTACTTGGTTGCAAAAAGAAATCGACCAATTCTGAGAATGGTTGTCTTTCAAAATTGGATTTTACAAAAATCACGTACACAAATGACGTCGGAGACATTTTAATGAATGATCCAACGGATTGGACAAATGACTCCGCTTGGTGTCAGGAAGAGTATAACCTGTTTAACACAGCCAATCTTGATCTGACAGGTTCTGACACAAATAAGATTTTCACGTTCCTGTTTCCAAATCCCGTTGCGACTTCAAGTTGTTTGATTCTGATTGGAGACAAGATATGTCCTGTTCAGTACGTCATCGTAAATCGTTCTTTTCAAATTCTGGATACTTTTAGCATTCACTTTTTAGGATCAGGAAATGTCCATCATTTCATCTTTTTTTCAGACTCTTTGAAATATAAGCATGGGGAGTTTTATAGGATATACTATGCTGCACATTGTACGAGACAATTGTTTTTTTATAAAGGTCACGGAGATTTTCAGATTGAGTAAACTCTTAATGGTTGTATAGGCTTGAATCTTATGGTCAAACTATGTCGTCCGCAACCACTTTAAACACCGTCCCCTCCCCATCCTCAATCTCAACTCTTTTAAAGATATTCCCAGCATCTACTAAAAACATGGTTTCCTGCTCCATGCGCTCTAACAACTCGGTTCGGCTTACGGCATCCCCGTCCAGCAAATAGAACCTGAATGTCTTGCCATTCTTTCCTTTTCGATCGTTGATCCTGTACTCGAAATAAAGCTTTACGCCCTGATACGGCGATCTATGATCGGCGGAACCATGGATATGTTCGGCAAGTCTCTCAATCTCCTGCTGGGCGGTGCGATATGCCTTAATCCGTGCCCTAAATACGTCCCCCGTGTTAAAATATTGCCAAATGCGTCTGTGGCGGCTCTCCACATGTTCATGGTCGGGAGCGTAAGCAACGTCGGATTCGGTGACATATGACAGGATAGTAATTCGCGGGAATTGAGAATGGTCGGTGGACATAATGTTATGGATTGGTCGGCTTATTTCTCATAAATAGTCAGCTGAGCAACAAATCATCAATCTTTCATTAATTTTGTTTATGACAACCAGTCACGACTGACATCATCATCCAATGCCCGACATCGCCGATAATATCGAAAACAACCCCGTCGAGGTCTTTCGTGGCGCTGGCTGGGAGGTTGCCTTTGTTCAGAGCCTGCTGGCGAATGCGGAAATTAAATCATATGTGTTTTTGGCTCGTTTGGGACAACGGCGCCATGGGATTCAATCGAATGTTGGTGCACTGATTGTAATGAAGCAGGGAGAATTAGCAATTGGCAAGGAAGCAAGTGGGATAACCGAAAATAAACACCTGATGATTATAAACCGCATCATCAGTACAAGATCGTGCAGTCCTGTATTCGTTTCATCCTATCATTATTATTCAATTATATTGCGTTTAGAACTATTCCGAAATCATTGACTTATGATTGATCGACCGAAAGCAGTTTTTTGCTGGAGCGGTGGTAAAGATTCCGCATTTTGCTTATCCAAAGTTCTGGAAGAGAGACTTTATGATATAAAATATCTTCTGACCACTTTGAATGAACGATTTAAGCGAGTTTCCATGCATGGGATAAGAGAAGAGCTTTTAGACCAACAGACCGCTTCAATTGGTATCCCGTTATTGAAGGTCAGCGTTTCGGAAGGGACAAACGTTGAATATGAAAGACAGATGGAGTCGGTTCTGTTAGGTGTCCAGTCCAAAGGCATTCATCATGTCATCTTTGGAGATATCTATCTCGAAGATTTAAGGCAATACCGTGAAAAGAATTTAGCTAAAATCGGAATGGAAGCTGTTTTCCCATTATGGAAAATGGATACAAGAGAACTTGCCAAGGAGTTCATTAGTCAACATTTTCAAGCCATCGTTTGTTGCACGAATGACGCGTTTCTTGGCAAAGAATGGTTAGGCAGAAGGATTGATGATGTGTTTCTTCAGGAATTGCCAAACACCGTTGATCCTTGTGGAGAGAATGGAGAATACCACACTTTTTGTTATGAAGGATCGATCTTCAGGAATAAAATTAAGTTCACAATGGGAGACCAAGTATTCAAACCTCTTGAATTGTTAGAAGATGACCATTCACAACAACAATTTCCAACTTCCAAGGGATTCTGGTATTGTGACTTACTTCCGATGGATTAAACTCATGCCAAATAATAATTATTAATAATAACATAAGTGGCAGTGGACAATGCAAACATAGCTACCATCGAACGGCTTATTCAGAGATTAATCAACAATAAGTAAATGCTGCAAACGATTAATAACAATGGATTGTCTCATCATCCTGTAACCCAATCCTGCTTATTTTCCGCCAGCTTCATCCTGATAAATTCCTTCGGTATCTCCCCCGTTTTCCGCCCATCGAACTCATATAAACGGCACGCGTACGAAAACCCTGTTGGTTCCTCTCCTGTATAAATGTCCTTTCTGTTAATCAGAATGGACGGTGAGCCTTGGAAGCCCAGCCGCCGTGCCGAATCGATGTCGCTGACGACTGATATCTTGAGCTTGGATTCTGGAATGCCCAGTTCCTTCATCACGGCACGTAGGTTCTCAAGGGTGGTATCGGCGTTTGGGCAGCCAAGGAGAAATTGGAACTCAATCATTTTATCGGGCGTGATGTGCAGAGTCAAAGGTAAGGCTGAACTACAAAATATTTTACAAAAATCGGCATCCATGATTCAATAAATGTTCTGGTGAAAAGTCTGTTTTCTGCCATGTCATCTCTGCCAACAAAACTGATTTTACTTGACCTTCAAGGTTTTATTCTCTATATTTGTGTTTTCTGTGCTTCTTGAATTTGCCGTAGTGTTTTATCTCGTTTAGCCTCTGTTCCTTAATGACGGCAGCGGGAACTCATAAAACCAATAGCCAAAAATCGACAAAATGAAAAAACATCTACTTCTTCTTGCACTTGTTCTTGGCAGCATAGGTGCAATGGCACAGGCTTTCGGCTGGACTGAATTGGGCACGGGTAGTAATGCCCTTAAAGCAAATGGTTCGATACTTTCATTATGCACCGATGTAGCAGGAGAAGTTTATGCAGCAACAGCTATTAATTCAGATAGCAATTATTATGTTGCAAAGTGGAATGGCAGCAAATGGGGTAATTTGGGAAATAGCAATTTTGGGTTTAATACTTGGGGTTTGCCTGAAAGTAATTTTATGTGTACGAATGGGTTTAATATTAGTACTATATACTTGCATCCTGAAAAGATTCAAGGTTCTAATTTATGGGTGGTGGCTATTTTAGGGATGGTGGCTGAATTTTCCTTTGCAAGCTGGGATACATTACCCAGTTGGGATAATCACTCACCAGTTCATAATGGGTATTGGTATTTGATATTTTCCGCACCTGGGATTTTCTCTATATGTTCAGATGCATTCGGAAATGTATATGCAGGAGGTGTACTCCAAGTTGAGGATACTACCGTCCCACTTACTCATTATGGATGTATTCTCGAATGGAAAAAATCGACTTCAGCTTGGTCTTTGCTGATTATAGAAAAATACCTTGTTGATTATTATAACATCTTTGCCATGTGCACAGGAGTATCAAATACCGTTTATATTGCAGGTACATATTCTAATGATTTTGGCAAACAAGTTTACAAATTTAATGGAGCGGAATGGAACGAGGTGGGAAGCTACAGCAGTGGTGTTAATGGAAATGACACTATTTTTTCTTTGTGCACTGACGCATTGGGAAATATATATGCTGCTGGTAAGTTCACCAACGCTTCTGGCAAAAATTACGTAGCCAAATGGGATGGGACTGAATGGAGCGAACTGGGTGGCACTAACGCCTTAAACGCCAATGGAACAATTAACAGTATTTGTGCAGACGCATTCGGAAATGTTTACGCTGCGGGTAATTTTATTAATGATTCTGGCTATTATTATGTTGCCAAATGGGACGGAATGAGTTGGAGCGAACTGGGCAGCGGGAACAATTATCTTAACGCAAATGGTAATATTCAAAAAATATTCACAGACGCAACAGGAAATGTTTATGCTACGGGTAATTTTACAGATTCTGCTGGTTATTATTATGTGGCAAAATATGCCAAAATAGAACATGTAAGATGGATACGTCAGAATTCGAATACATCGACTAACCTAAATTCAATCGACTTTCCCAGTTCAAATACAGGCTATGCTGCTGGCGCATGGGGCACCATCCTCAAGACTATCAATGGTGGGTCGAACTGGGCGTCGTTGAATTCGGGCACCCTAAATTCTCTGCACTCGATTTACTTTCCAAGCACAAACGAAGGATTTGCGGTTGGCACTGCGGGAACAATAATAAACACCACTAATGGCGGTAAGAACTGGGCTTCATTGAGTTCTGGAACAAACAACCAGTTGAATTCGGTCTATTTTACCGATACCGTTACTGGCTATGCTGTCGGTGCATCTGGCACAATATTAAAGACTACAAACAGCGGCATGAACTGGATTTCGTTGAATTCGGGCTCGCAAGATTCGCTCTATTCTGTTTATTTTATCGACGCAAGCACTGGGTATGTTGTTGGTGCGTCTGGCACTATTCTTAAAACAAATGACAGCGGGGTGACTTGGCTCTCCAAGGCTTCAGGAACAATAAATTCGCTTCATTCAATTAAATTTATTAACGATACCACGGGGTTTGCAGTGGGCGACAGCGGTACCATTTTAAAAACCTCGGACGGCGGTTCAACATGGATTGCCCATAATGTACCCGTGTCACTGTTTTTATCTTCTGTTTATTTTACAAATGCGGACACAGGATACGCTACTGGAGCTAACGGGATCATCCTGAAAACTACCATCGGTGACACAATCTGGGCGGTTCAGAATTCGGGCACATCCTATAATTTATCTTCAGTCTGTTTTACTAACCAAAATGTGGGGTATGCAGTCGGGGACAGCGGCACAATAATAGCAGTAAACGTAACCCCTGTAACAGGTGGAATAAATAACCAATCCATAAAATCAGGCAACCTGAAGATTTATCCAAACCCCACATCCGACAGGATCATAGTTGAAACAACAGAGATGCCTGCTGCGGGATTTTTGTCCGTTTTGAACATGAACGGAGTTGAACTCATAAGGCAGCAGGTCTCGGCGCCCAAGATCGTGGCTGATGTAAGCTGCCTTCCAAGCGGCGTATATGTTTTAAAGTTTCAAAACCAAACGTCGGTTCAGATCGGCAAGTTCATAAAGAATTAAGCTGGTATAATCAGGGTTCCTGTTTTTAATAAACCCGCCATTTGTAGCCTCTTATGAAAAAGCTATTATATATTGCCTTCTACCTGAATTTATTAGTCTTTGTTTATATTGTCGTACCTTTTGTAATAGTAGCTCTTTTTAAGGTTCGACAAATTGATATAACATATTGGTGCTATTTCAGCGTAATAGGAAGAATAGTGTTATCAGTTCTATTGTTGGGCATACTATTTCTATGGTTCGATAATATTAGATTTTTTCTCAAATATGATAAAAACACTAATCGCTTGTTACTGCTAATATTCATTAGTTGGGTGTATTCTCCAATATATTTTTTAAGAAGAGATAAATATAGAGACATAAAGAAGTAGCCGCTTATTCCTTGTTCACGCCATAATTCAACATTTATAATTTGGGTTTCTTACCAAAAAGATTAAGCTTGCTATCCCTTCGCAGTTGGTACCTTTCCCTCGTCTCTGTCTCCTTGCTCAAATCCGAAATAAATACCGTCGTCCTGCCATCATCCAAGACTATGGGGTATTTTCCGACCAACGAGCCCGTCAATAGTTTTGCGCTCGGTATTTTCAGACGGTTATGTTCAATCATCATTCGGTACTCCAATGTGTCTTTTTTCATTTTTCGTCGTTCATAGGAAAAGGAAAAATTTCGGTTTTTTTACAAGGTACGGATAATTTCTGGGCTTTCGAAGATTTATTATTGAGGTCGAGTGGATAGTGATTATATTACTTACTTTTCTTGTCGTTTTTTTTTACATTTGTACTGTTGAGACAATAGTTTTTTATTAAAAAAGATGAAAACATCTTTAACAATTATCTTTTGCATTATAATTTTTAATTCTTTAGGTCAAGATTATAAAATTTCTATTGGTAAAGATTATAAAATTTCACTTCCTACTTACGATACCTTGGTTTCTATCGATACAAATAATCACCCAGCAAAAATTCCTGCTGGTGTGTGTAGGTATTATGATGAAAATTATAAAATTATTGATTCGGTGGACTATTTTAAAAAACTTGCTTCTGGTGATTATAGAGGTCGTACCACTTCTCAAGTAGAGAAAAAAGTAATAATTAATTTCTTCTTGATGAAATTGGAAAAATTAGAGCTTCAATGGATAGATAAAATAGTACCAGATTTTACTTTCATAGATATTAATGGTAAAAAATGGGATCAAAATTCAATCAAAGGGAAACCTGTAATATTTGATTTCTGGTTCATTGGCTGCTCTCCATGTCTTAAAGAATTTTCTTTCTTAAATGAAATGATGAAGAAGTACCCTGATGTTCTATGGTTTGCAATTTCAATCGAGGATTCAATAACAGTCAAAAAATTTATTAAAAATCATAAAATCAATTTAATAACAGTTCCAAACCAAAAAGAATGGATAAAACAATTCAATATTGAAACTTACCCGAGAACATTTATTATAAATAAAGAAAGTAAAATAAAAGATGTTTTATACGGGCTGTATCAAGACTCGACTTTATTGCAAAAAAGATTGAATATTTATTACGACCACTAACGAGTGACTTTGTCCAGAATAATCACTTAGGTACGCATTATTGCGAAGAACCAGTTTTATTTGACATGAAATCAGGAGGGAAACCCCTGGTAGGAAAATCACCAGCCTTCGGTTTGGGCTGGTGGTTTTTTTTGCATATACGGCGGCACTTCCGCGCGGACAATGGCATAATTGGATCGTGAACGATCGGCGTGGCGAGTGATGAACCGCCAAATATTTTACCAAACTGCTCTTCGCTGCTGGTACAAAATCCGTTGCTGGATTTCTCTGAACCACGGTCGTTCATCCGCCCCTTTTATTCATTTTGGGGTTGATCATTGGACTGTTTTTTTTTTCCGCTGTACATCTGAAATTTTACAATTTTTCACAAAAAACTTTTGAAGGTACGAAATATTTTACAATAATTTGGACTGTGAAATCCCTTGTTTAATTGAGATTTGGTTGTAATAATTTAAGGAACTAAGAGGAAGGTACGAAATATTTTACAATAATATAATAAAAAATCGATAAATTATTAAAATATAGCTGAATTTATTTTGTTTTTTCTCAATTGTTTCGTATATTTGCAGTGTAATTAACTGTTTGAATGTCATGAACCCCCATAACCAGAAATGGTGTGGGGTTTTTTTCTTTATGTCCCGCACGTTTTGTTACGATGATCCCACGGAGATTCTTTTTAGAATAATTTTTTACGAGGCAGTAGCATACAGTTTTATCATTTCTCCATTCTTCTTGACCTCAATGAACCGCTGTTTAAACACATTTTCATGTTTGTTCAAAATTATCTTGATTGTTTCCCCAGTAGTGATGTTCTCGATGTTCAACGGCAACTGCAACCCCCATTTATCGAATTCTTTGGCAATCCTTTCTTTCAGCAGCTCAACATCATCCGCACTGCACAGGATTCCATCATGCAGGCTAAGGAAATGCGGTCTTTTTTCAACTACGATCAGCTGTCGCAGGATGTGGTCAATGAAAATGTTGGCTTCCCTTCCTTGTAAAAGTTGAGCCAATGCCGTGTAGTCAAACTGTTTGACCTGTTCGATGATGTTCCAGACTTTCGGGAAGGATTCCCTGAACACTTGCTTGATCAGCACTGGGTAGGGCTTACGCTTTTTCACCGTTTCGGTCACAGGTTTAGGCTTATTATTCCTCTTGGATTGTCCGTTGAGCATCCCGTAGAACACATGGCGGCATAGGTCTTTCTTGATCTTTTTCTTCCGCTCCTTTGTCATTTTTGTGTGGTACGCCCGCGCAATGGCATCGTGCAGCCCACGGACAAAACCAGCGTCAATGGCATTCGGCTTTAAAAGGTTTTGCTTTCGCACGCGGAAAAGTCTCTTCAGTACCTTTTTGGTCTCTTCGTTCTGGTCATCCAGACGGAGAAGCCCGCGAATTGACTTCAGATTCGAATGAATCATTCGGATCAGCGTCAGTGTTTCGTTTTCTGAAGCGTTATCCTTCTTGAGGTACTCGGCGCAAAGATCGAACAGAGGCTTCAGGTTTTTGAACTGGGCAGCGATCAGCAGCTCATGTACTTTCTCATACAGACTTCCTTCCTGAACATACGTGATGTAACGGATCACATCTTCATTTCCGCCTTGCCGTCTGAGCAGTTGCAAGAACGTGGGCACCTTGTCGAATTTAATTCGGAATTCACGCCATATTTTACCCTGATACTTCTGCATAAGGGTCAGAACAAACAGCAGTGGCTGGGCGTTTCCCAGATCAAGGACAAATAAATCCTTATCAACTCTTTCGAAATAGAGGAACGGACGCAGCCGCTTTGGCGACTGGGTAAATAACGAATGCAGGCGCCTGCCAAAATCATCCCGCTTAGCATAGGCAAAATCTTTGATTTGGTCAACCATTTTGACGTAGGCGACCTCTCGGTCACGTCTATGCTGAAGATGCGCCAGAGCCTTCGTGGTGAACTTATTCTGGGCTTGCAGCAGATCATGTTCCTGCTGGTAGCTGGATTCGATAAAAGCCATTGCTGCTTGCTTGCGAATTCTTAACGTTTTCAAGATACGCAGCGAATACTGGGTCACGTCGTCCATATGCTGTGGCGATTGCTGGTGTTCGCGGGCATCGACCAGCAGGGTAATGACTTCTGAATGGACGCACGGATACATGATCACCTTTCCCAGCGTCCCTGAGGTGAGCAGGCTATTGTCGATCTTGAATTTATCCACGTATTTGTTCGGAACATGGCAAGCCCTTTCGAGGATTCCGCTCGCAGTGGCAATATCCTTAGCATATCTTATCCTTCTGGAAGACTTGAAAACTTCGAAAAGCTCTTTGTTACTAATCCCCGTGAACGGGTCGAACCCGAAGGAACGTTTGTCCTGTTTTCGCGGCTTGGTCAGTATCAGGTGAATCATGTATAAAATGATCCACACCACCATTTGGTTAAGTTCGGGTTCTTTGGATGGCGGGCACTGGTTTAAAGCTGCTTGCTGGGATATCATGTGGTGGCGGGCATCTGATTTAACATCTGGGAGGGCTGGGTTAATCAGGTTTTTACCTGAGGCTCCATCGGTCTTAGGTTGTTCAAGCCGACCCTCTTTCTGAAGGTTCTCGTTGAAGTGTGCTAGGTTTGATTGGGTTTCCCCAAGCAGGTTTTTCGTTGAAGTACTTATGGTTTTAGTATTAGTAGTTGAAGTATGAGATAGCTGAGTGAACTTATTATCACTTATTTCAATTTTTGAAAAAGGATAAGAATCCAGATATTTCAAGAGCTTTGCTCGGATTTCTTGGAATCTGAGGTTCTTATATCCACATAAATGATATATGTTATTTTTTTTCTTCATTAATTATCTTACAGATATTGATTCCCATATTCATTAATGATATTCATTAATGATCTTCATTTATGATCTTAATTTCAATTCTGTTAATCTTATTAAATCTTTTTACTCTTTTTATTCCCTTCATTTCATTATCTCAATTATAAATACTCTTTTGATTATTAAAATTCAACTATAACTATTATGAATTATCGCCATATTTTTCACCATATCTCCCTAATCATTACGTTTGAAGAGCATTTGCATTGATATTCAACTTTTTAACACTTATAAAATATTTCATCTCAGGATTTTTAGTATGTACTGTTACAGAGAGGCTGGTAATGTCTCAGCGGCATGATCATCATTAGTCAGGCTCTATTATCGGCTTGCCCCGTTGCTTCGATTTCCATACGTCCATGAAGAACTCGGTAGAGTGTTCAACCTGCTGAATCCTGTCCAAGGAATAAAGCCGCATTGGTCGCCGTACAAATCCCTTTGGGTTCGGAGCATGCTTGTCAGGCTCGCCGAGGAACAAGTCAATACGGCGGGCGTTCCAGTATTTTCTTCGAGACAAATCTGTCTTACATAGATACTGTGGCATGGTTATCGATTTTGATTGTTTTATTATTTTGATCTGGGTAGCCGAACTCAACCCCTTTGAGATCGGTCTCATTGAGGCATGGAAACAACTGCTCCAGCCTGACCACAGACCGAATGGCTCGATAATCATTGCCGTCGGGGGCGTGAACGATTTCCCAATCGGTGATGTCATATCCAAGCTTTTTCAGCTGGTTATATTCGTTCTCAAGATTTTTGCAGATTTCGACGCAGGAGTCGGGATCGGCGTCAAAAATCATGCGTGATTCATGCTGCTGCTCGTCGACAATAAACACCTGCACGAAAAATTTTCCGAGGAAAAGAAAAGTGGGATCGGTCGGAAGCTTTAATGATAGTTGTAGGGCTATGAATCTCCCTGTCAGAGGGTTTGCGCGGTTTATGTAATAACAAACGAACCGTAAAGGCGTCCCGTCTGCGGAGTTATTTTTTCTTACGACGTCGATCTCGTAGCTGAACCTGTGTTTTGGCTTTGGATTCTCTCCGTTGAAATGGATCGGCAGACGTGGTTCGGGCATGAGTGATTGTTTATTCTGTTTTTTCATTTTCGGTTTTTGGTTTTTCTGTCTTATTCTTTTCAAGCAGGGATTTCTTCAGGTACCATCTAATCCAAGTGCTTACCCGCATATAATCTTTATCTGCTTTTTCCTGAAGCAGGTCGAAAAATTCTTTGTCGAAGCAAAGGTTCAGCTTTACATGTTTGCTTTCTCTGTTTTTTGTCATAGTTGTAATGTTTTATCTTTTTATGGCAGGGCGGAATGAGTGCCCTTTCTGCAATAAATAACCATTAAAGTCCAAAAGGAAAGCTTTTGTGGTAAAAAGTTTCATATTTATCACGTTTGTACATTCTTCTCCCGTTTTCGTATTAATTTATTTCAATCTTCAACTTGTTCCAACTCAGTCTTTAAACCGAAAGCATCAAGAGCTGAATAAACGATAGGAAATTCTATTCCATCATGTCCTGCTATTATCTTCTTTGCTCCCTCAGTGGAATACCCGCATTTGTCGTACAGCTCATATTCCCATTTTAACCCTTCTTCTAACAACTCTGCTATGCGTTGCGAAGGTTGTCGATCTGTCGTACAGTCACGGGAACTGTCGTATATTATCTTCTCCCTTTCCCCCGTCGTGTAACCCCATTCCTTGACGCAAAAGATAGCTATATGGTAATAGTATTCGTATGGGCAATTGTTGTAGAACACATGTATCGGTTTTGGAAGTGGCATACAGAAGATATGTCCGTTGATTTTTCTTAGTGCGTTCTGAAGCATAGATACCCAGCCGAATGCCATTGCTTTTGATTCGTTCCGTGCTTCCAAAGGGTTATCTTTGTTGAATATGGAAATAATGGTACGTGATTCCTTCTGCTGTGGATTAAGATCGGCAAATTGTTCAATGGTTAACTCGACCTTGTAACCAATTTGGCATTCTTTTCCTGGTTTGGATAATTCTATAATGCGTTTAAAATATTTCTTCTCGCGAGAGTCGACGACCTCGATGTTTTTAATGTATTGAGGCTCGATTTTCTCTTGTTTCACGATCCTTTCCTTATAAGGAATAATTTCAGCAGTAATGTGTGGTTTGATGACACTCCTTATTCCTTTTGGCGATATGGCAATGAGTTTGTAATTTCCCTCATGGAGGTACCGATTGAGAACCAAGTTATCGGCAACTTCCTTATCGGTCAAAAAAAGGATATAGCCATTTTTACTCGCCTTGATACCATTCTTCCTGATGTTGTCAATTGATTTATGCAGTTCCACGCAGTAAACCGTATCGCTGGCTTCATTGTTGGCGAAATTGATGATTTTGTACTGGTGGCCACTTTTATCTTCCACCAGATGGGGATCACCGCCTGTATCATATCCATACAGGATGTACAGGTTATATTCAAATTCCAGTGCCCCAAGCTCTTTATCATTTGGGGTGGTAAACTCTCTCTCCGAAATTCTTAAACTTGAACCATCTTGGTTAAGGCAGTAGACATATAGAAATGACATATTGACGTTCCTTTCTCTTTTCCAGCTGATCTCCCAAGCAGAATCTATATGCCCTTCGCAGAGTTTCCCGTCAATTTGGGAGTCTTTGTGTAGGCTGTATGCATAGGCAAATGCAGCACGGCGCGCATCCAAGGCGATTGATCTTTTGAAAACCTTTTTCTTCGATTTAACGATGGTTCTGACTCCATCGTTGTCGACGTGGTCGATGAAAAGATCGACCACGTATGAAAGTTTACAGTTAATCTGCTTTTTGGGTTTAGCTGTCTTTGTTCTACTTCTTATTTTTGTCATTTTTGCCATTTTTGAAAAGTTTAGTAGTAATTATTTACATTCGTATAGGTTCATGGCTTTAGTCTTGATTTGTTTTTTCACGGCTGTTCGCTGATTCGTTCTTTCGTCAAGAAATTGCTCAAAAGCAGAATCTACGGTGATTAACGAACGTTGAAATGAATCAAGCTTCTTCTCCGCTAAAGCGATCGTTTTAACATCCGTATTTTGAAGCTTACGAAAAGTGCTGCTGGTAATCCCAAGCGCAATGAGTAAGGAATGAGTTTTACGGATTATTTTTCGCTTTACTCTTTCGTTTACCTTCTGCTTTTTTTCTTCATAATCATTGAATAAATGCTCCTTATCAGCTTTCCCATTTTTCCCCCAATCTTGATCC
>Ga0181533_1004114_pt1 | contig 15154 bp, 13 predicted proteins | sample PEATcosm2014_Bin_45_FD_119772 | JGI IMG/M metagenome (GOLD analysis project Ga0181533, IMG submission 119772) | Peatland microbial communities from MTU Mesocosm Facility, Houghton, MI, USA - PEATcosm2014_Bin11_60_metaG | ecosystem: Environmental > Terrestrial > Soil > Wetlands > Peat | place... | reverse complement strand
GTTCCAAGAGGGATTGCGGAGTGAGAGGATCGTTCATGGTCAGTGAGTATATATGAGCATATATATTCAGCAACAAAAAAACGCGAAAAACTCGCGTTCCGAAGAATTCTGTCCCGCGCCCCCGGGACACTACCAGAGGGGTATCCGCTTGCGCGGAACCTCCAATCGCTCAATAATCGGAGCGTATGATCACCCCTGGTTTAGGGCCTGTCCGCAAAACTCGCCGGAATGAAAACCTGGCGGCATCTTTCGTCGTGAGCTTTGTCGGATTGGCTGCTTTTCGAGAAAGGCTGGCGACGAAGGCGGCGACGGAGGTTCGGGATCGTGGTTTTCCCGACGCGCTGCTGCTGCGAACCGTTTTGCGGCGTCTGATTTGGTTGGGCGCTTTGGCGACGGCGCTGGCCTGGCCGTTGAATACCGGGGCGGCTGGGCGCGAGAATGTGCCGTGGTTCCACCGATGCCTGGTTGGCCTGGACATCGACCCGACCGGGGCGGAGTTTGGGATCAGCACCAACGACCTGGATTACGCATCGAAGTATGACGGGCGCGAAGTGGCGCGGCGCTGCAAAGAGGCGGGAGGCGAGTTTGTCATCCTATGGGCGCGGGATGGGGAGTATGCCTATTACGACTCGAGGCTCGAGCTTAAGGCGCCCGGCTTGGGGCGCCGCGACCCTCTGCGGGAAGGAGTGGAGGAAGGGCACAAGCTGGGCCTGACGGTCCTGGCCTACTGCACGCAGCAATACTGCTTCCAAACGCTCCGGCAGCATCCCGAATGGCGGATGGTGGCCAGCGACGGCCAGCCCATCCAGCGCGTCTGCTTTCGATCCGGCTATCTGAATTACATGAAGACGCTGATCGCCGAGCAGCTTACCTATGGCCTCGATGGGTTGGTCCTGGACATGATGGACCAGGGCTTCATACCTCCCTACGGCTGCTGGTGCGCGGCGTGTCGGCAGGAGTTCGAGGCCCAATGCGGCCGGCCAATGCCGCGCCATGCGAGCTGGGACGAGGATTGGGACCGGGTGCTGGAGTTGCGGTACGCCAGCAGCGACCACTTCGAGAAGGAGTTGACCGAATACGTTCACCGCCTGCATCCGCGGGCCACTGTATACTTCAACTATCACGGCTACCCGCCCTGGTCCTGGCAGTGCGGCCAGCGCCCGGTCCAGCACGCCTCCAATGGGGACTTTGTCACCGGCGAGACCGGGCTATGGGGATTCGGCGCGTTGGCCCCCGGGCTTACTGCGGAGTTTTACCGCGCCGCCACGCCCGGCAAGCCCTTCCAGGTTGCCATACAGCGCGGCGTCCGGGGCTACTTCGACCAGACCACCCGTCCGCTCAACGATCTGCGCTGGGAACTGCTGGAACTGCTGGCCCATGGCGCTTTTGTCTCACTGATTGACAAGACTGCCTTCGATGGTTCCCTCGACCCGGCGGCCTATGACCGCTTCAAACTGCTCTTCAAGGAGGCGCATTCCAAACGCCCTCACTTTGGCCATCAACCGGTGCAGGAGGTCGGCATCTACTATAGCTGCCGGACCCGCGACTGGATGGGCCGCGAGAAGCCGGCGGATTACTTCATGGCCTTTGAGGGCGCCCACAAGGCCATGGTCTATGAGCACATTCTCTGGGGTGTCGTTCATGAGGAGAACGTGACGCTGGATACCGCGCAGCAATTCCCAATCCTGCTTCTGCCAAACGCGGCCATCCTCTCGGACAGGGAAGTCCTTCTCTTCCGCCGCTACGTCGAGGCCGGCGGCAACCTCATCGTCACCGGCCTAACCGGCACGCTCGACAGATTCGGCGGGAAGCAAAGCGAGTCCTCGCTCGCGGAACTTATCGGCGCCAGGCTCGAGCGCAGGTTGGAGTCCCAGGATAACTGGATCGCCTTTCCCGCCGGGGCCGGCCCAGGTCTGAAGGCGTTGCAGGGTGACATTCGGTCCGGCTGGCCTTTCCTGGTCAAAGGCCCTGCCGTGGTTTATCAAGCGACCACTGCCGCGGCCGTGGGCGACCTGTTCAAACCGTGCCGCACCGTCTCCCAGCAGAAAGCAGCCAAGGAAGACCCTGACTGGCTCATGAGTGCCGGCGAACGGGCCGGCCCCGCCATCCTGGTGAACCGACTCGGCCGGGGCACCGTCCTGACCTTCGCCGGCTCACCCGACTTCGCCACTTCCAGCGAACTCCACATCATCGAGGCGCGCAGGCTCCTTCGATATGCGGTGCGCTTCCTGGACCCAAAGCCCCTTGTCGAGATTGCCGCGCCGCCAACCGTCGAGGCGGTGGTTACCGATGACCCGGCCCAGCGCGCCTTGCGCGTGCATTTGATCGCTTATAATTCGCCCCCGCAGGCCACGCCGTCCTCGGACTCGCCGTATGTTCTGCCGGCACTCATTGAAGAGGCGCCTATCTACCGCGCCAGCATCACGCTAAACCGGCCCATCAAGCATGCTGGCGGACTCAACCGGTCCACCCGCTTGCGCCGCCAAGGCAGCCACCTCGACCTGACGGTTGAGGATATTCATGAGGTGATTATCATAAGGTACTGATGGGTTGAGTTACTGCCGTTCCGATGCCTGAAGAGCGAACTGAGCGCGTTCCTGTTGGGAGAGGTTGTTGTCTTGGGCGGCCCGGCGATAGATGGACAGGGCCTTGTCAGGTTCGTGTAGTTCTTGGTAAATCCGGCCCAGGAGCGCGTAGGCCTCGGCCGTCGGAGCGGCTTGCTGGAGGAGCTTTTCCAGGGTGCGCGCCGCCTCGGCTGGGTCGCCCTGGCGGTGTTGATAGAACGCGAGGGTGTAAAGGTACTTCGATTCCTGCGGACGCAACTCTGCGGCCCGCCGGCACCAGGCCAGGGCTTCCTCGGGACGGTCGTTGGCCAGGAGCACGCCCAGGTTGAAGGCGGCGGGCGCAGACCGCGCGTCGTATTTGAAGGCGGCCCGGAAGGCCGCCTCAGCCTCGAGGGGCCGTTCCATTTCGGCCAGGAGCATGCCGAGGTTGAGGTGGATGGCGGCGTTGGTGGGGTCGAGACGCAGGGCCTGTCGCAAGCTGGCCTCGGCTTTGGGGTTCTGGCCGGTGAGGTTGTAGGCCAGCGAGACATTCACCAGGGGCGAAATGTCTCGAGGCTGGAGCCTGCTGGCCGTCGTGAAGGCCTGGATGGCCGCGTCGTATTCGTGGCGTTCAAGGCGGAAATTGCCGAGGTTGTGATATGACGCGGCGTCGTCAGGACGGGCCAAGAATGAGGCCAGCAATTCATCGGTGGCCTTGCTCACGGACGGTTGGCCGGCGCTGGCGATCATTTCCTGCGGCACACCGGCCAAGGCAGCCGCCGCGCGCAGGCGAACGAGCCGAAAATCATCCCGCGTGGCGGCCGCCAGCAGCGGGATGAACTCCGGCCGCAACCCCTCGCCCAGGACCTGCGCGGCGGCGGCCCGCACCAGCGGCGAAGGGTCTTTGAGGCAGGGCTTGACGCCGTCCCATTTGGCCTCCTCTTCGCATCCGGCGAGCAATTCGAGCAGGGAAGCTGCCCAGATCTCCTCGCGCGCGGCACTGGCAAGGTATTGGACGATTTCGGGCAGCCTGGACCAATCGCGTTTCCGGGCGGCCGCAATCCAGCCGGCGCGCAGCAGAGTGGGGGCCTGGTAATCGCGCGGATGCCATTGGCGGACCAGGCGGTCGGCCCAGGCGGCAGTCTGGTTAGTGTGGCAGAGATTGCAGGCATTGGGCGAACCGCAGGCCAGGGTGGCGGCGGGCATGGGCGGCCGAAAGGAGTGGTCCGAGCGGCGCATGCGCGCAAATTCCGTCATCGGTATATGGCAGGCAATGCACTGGGCGCCCTCCGTTCCCGCCTTATGGTGGGAGTGGGCGGCGGCGTTGTCCACCTTGTCATGGTGGCAAGGCAGGCAGGCGGCGTCAGCCCTCTCGCGGGGGAAACGGTTGCGCCCGCTCGATGTGTGGCACTTCATGCAGTCGAGTTGGCCGGATTTGAGGCAGGGGTTCAGCCGCCAGGATGTAAAGGTGAAGTTCTCGCCGAGGTCGCGCCCGTCCGGGTAGAAATCGGCCTGTTCCAGGGTCGCCAGACCGAAGTGATCGAAAAAACGGGCGCCAGGCGGAAATGAGCCGGTCAACGGATAAAGCCTGGCATGGCAGGCCCCGCACAACGAGTTCATCTGCTCGGACGGGATGTTTCCAAGCCCCGCCAGCTTGAGGTCCTGGAGCGGCCGGCCTTTGGGCGTCTGCCGGGCAATCCGAATGTGCTCAACCCCCGGCCCGTGGCACGTCTCGCAATTGATGCCCGGCTCCGACCAGGAGGTCTGATAGGTGTCAGTCCTGAGGTTGTAATTGTTGGTGAGTTGGCTCACATGGCAACTGAAACAAGCCGTGTTGAAAGTGTAGGGCGATTCGGTCCAATGCAGGGGTTCATCGGGTTGCCTGCCGAAATGGCGCATGGCGCTGCCCGCCACGTCGAACCATTCCTTGCGCCGCACATCATATCCCACGGGCAGCACCTGCAAGCGGCCCCGGTCCAGGGGAGTCAGAAAATAATACACGTTCTTGCCGCCCATGGCCTGTTCGAGCGCGAAGCGCCTTTCCCCATCCGCGCCGCGCTCGAGCACAACGCCCTTGGCAACGTCGGCCAGGTAGGCGTTGGTGCCGATCTGGAGCGGGGCCTTTTGCTCAAGCAGGTCCGTTCGGGCCATCGCGTAGGGTTGCATGGCCAGCCCGTGATGAGAGGGCGCCCACAACCGATAGAACTCCCGATGGCATTCCTGGCAACTGGAGGAGCCAACGTAACCTTTGGCCTGTACTGCCGCCGGAAGGCCGGCGGCCGTGGCGGCCGTCCGTGCCATCAAACCAAAGCCCATTCCCACGATCAAAAGCGTTCTCGCAAACACAGCTTCTCCAAGTAATTGAGCCACAGATTGCGCAGATTGCACAGAAAAGAATTCCCTCAGTCCCGAAATGCGTGTTTGTTATCGGGAGTGAACGCGCCGGGTTGCCGCCGCCGTCGAAAGGCTCGCCCCGAGGACCGGAGGACGGGCCTGGCTCGGGCTTTGTCCAAGCTCGGATTCTGCTCCCGGAGCCGGGCCTGGGAACTCATCCGGGCGGGGCGGGTGCGGGTTAACGGCCGAGTGCGCCGCGACCCCGAGTGGCGTGTGGATTTGAGAGGCGACCGGTTCGATGTGGACGAGCAGGCAGTGAGCCCCGAGGCGAAGGTCTATCTCATGCTTAACAAGCCGCGCGGATGGGTCACGACGGTTTCAGACGAAAAAGGCCGCCCGACGGTTTGCAAATGCCTGGCCGGGCAGGGCTTGCCCTTTGTCGCCCCGGTGGGCCGGCTGGATATGGCCAGCGAGGGATTGTTGCTCTTGACCAACGACACCCAGTGGGCGGCCCGCCTCACCGACCCGGCCGCTCATCTGGAGAAGCTCTACCATGTGCAAGTGGACTGCCTGGCAGACGAGCGGTTGACCCGCCGTATCGAGGCGGGCGTTATGGTCGAAGGCGATTTTCTGGCGGCCAAACGCGCCCGCCTGCTTCGGCAGGGCACGCGGAACAGTTGGCTGGAGATTGTGCTCGACGAAGGAAAGAACCGGCACATTCGCCGGTTGCTCGCCGCGCTCGGCGTCGGGGTGCTCCGGTTGGTCCGCGTGGCCATCGGCCCGCTGCCGCTGGGCAACCTCCCCAAAGGCGCATTCCGCCGCCTCACCGCGCAGGAGGTGGGGCTGCTGTAAGTCGGGGATCGGGCTTGGCTGATCCCGTGTTCAGCCCCGCGGAGGAAAGTTTGACGGTCGGCCCTTACTGGCCTAAGCTTGGGGCATGAAAGAAGTCATGGTGAAAGTTCCGGAGAATGCGTCGCTGGTGCTGAAGGTGCCGACCGAGTCGTTGGGCCAGGAACTGCTTCTCGCCGCGGCTGTCAAGCTCTACGAACTGGGCAGGCTTTCTTCCGGCGCGGCGGCGGAGTTGGCCGGCGTGCCAAAGCCCCTTTTCTTAGCCAAGCTCGCTGGTTACGGGGTTTGCACGTTCGACCTGAAGAAAGACGAACTGCAACGGGAGATGATGCTTGCCTGACGTCATCGTCAATACATCGCCGCTCCAATATCTGCACCAGATAGGGCAGCTTGATCTTATTCCAAAACTCTTTGGGCGAATCATTGTCCCCGAAGTCGTCGCCGCAGAACTGGCCGCCGGCCGCCGTCTTGGTGTGTCGGTGCCGGAACCAGAATCTCTTGAGTGGATTGACCTCTGCAACCCAGCAAGTCCTGCCGGCGGACTGCTCTCGTGGGACCTTGGAGCGGGCGAATCAGCCGTGTTGTCACTGGCGTTGGAGCATCAGGGATCGTGGGTCGTTCTGGACGACAAACTGGCTCGGCAGGCGGCGGTCCATCTAAAACTCCCCCTACTCGGCCCAGCGGGAATTCTGCTCCGCGCCAAACGTGCGGGGCATGTTCGTGCGGTTCGTCCCGTGCTGAACCAGTTAGCCGCCTTGGAGTTCCGACTCACACCGGAGACGGTGCGAAGCATTCTGGACCTCGCCGGGGAATGAATTGCGGCAATTTCGCCGACCCCAACTCAGGGTTCCCCCAATCACCCTCGAGGAGACCGCAATGGCGATGTCACCCAGCGGCGCGCTCATGCGTCCGCCGGCTCCACGGCCAAAGCGCCGTGTCCAGAGGGCCGCCGCAACTCGCGCAAGTGCTCTTAAACGAGTTCGCGATAGGACACCTCCCGCTCCTGTTTCGCTTCATAGAAGCCCGCCCAGCGGATGAAATCACGCGTCTGCTCCAACTCCCCGGCCCGGTAAAAATGGTAAAAGCCGGCGGAAAGCAGGCCATACTGCTCCTTCAACGCCGCCAATTCCGCATCCAGCCCGTGGATGTCCCGGATGATCCCTCGGCGTGTCATGGCTTTAAATTACTTCGCCGCCTGCCAGACAGCAAGCGCGGAACAAGAGCGTTTCGGCGGTTTCACGGAAGATGGAGCAAAGAAGCCAAGGCGGATCGCAACGGAGCAAAAAGGGCAAAGCGCACCGGAGCGAAGGCCGCTGGCGCGATGTCAGCGAGTCTCCGTGGGTGCCCACGACCCATGGCATTATTGCTCGCAGGATTGCCGCGGACGCGGTCTTTGCCAAACTCCTCTTTGCATCCAATCAGATGTAGTACATTTGTTTTTTATTGCCGCTTTCCTGGGACAATTGCTCGAAATTGATGGCGTCGGCAGCGCCTTCGAGGGCCTGCTGGAGCTTGCGCCAGGCGTTCCTGAGTTCGAGGGGACAGTCCGCGTCGCTCAGGGCGGGAGTGTCGAACACGCTGCCATGCACCGCCCGCAGGATGTCGCCCAGGGTGATTTGGGCCGGCGGGCGCGCCAGGAGATAGCCGCCCTCCTTGCCGCGCACGCTGCGCGCGATGCCCTGCGCCTTAAGCTCGATGAGAATCTGGACCAGGTAATTGGCCGGCACGCTCTGCTCGGCGGCCAGGTCTTCTGCCCGCAGCGCGGTCCCTTCCGCATAATGCCGCGCCAGACCGAGGATGGCTCGGGCCGCATAATCGCTCTTCACAGACAGCTTCACGCTGATAGAGTAACGCCGCAGGCCGGAAATGGCCACACATTTGCGGCTGGAGCGCCCCACGGGGGTGGACAAAGTCGCTCGGGTCATAGGTCATGCCGCGAGACGCGGCACGAACTCGCAGGCGAGGACGCCTGCGCTACGTAGTGCAGGCGTCCTCGCCTGCGAGTTCGGCGGGCGTCCCGCCCGCTGTTCGGAGTTTGTCAACGGCCCTGGGGCACCCGAGCTTTCAAACACGTGTTGTAGGAAGACTTCGTCGCAACCTTCGTCGCCAACTTTCTCGGATTGGCTGTTTTTCGACAAAGGCAGGCGACAAAGGTGGCGACAAAGATTCGGAGTCGGCGTTCATCGGACGCGCCCTTAGGCCTCGGCGTGGCTCCGCTCCGACATGGCGAACTGGGGATGGCTCTGCAGGCATTCCCAGGTCTTCGGCGAGAGGGGCGCCTGCCTGTAGAGCGGTTCCCACATCGGCTCGGCGCTGGTCGAGCGGCGAGCCCGCTCGAGCCAGCGCGCTCCCAGCGGCTCGCTCAGCAGGGCCGGTGTGTTGGCGGCCACCGTCGTTTCCTCCTTCTGGCCCGTGGCATGGCCGATGCCGACGTGGAATCCTGCCAGCAGGAGCGTGACCCGCAGCATCGTGCTCCGGGAGTATGTGGGCAGGGCGCAGGGACGGTTTGGGGCCAGCAACCGATAGAGGTTGGCAAAGAGCGGCTGAGTCCACATCGCGGGATTCTTGGCCGGCGAAAAGGCGTCAAACAGGATCGCATGCGGTTTGGGAAAGGCCAGGGCGGCGGGCTGGGTGAGCAAGGCCGGAAAGTCTGCCAAATGCGCCTCCCATTCGACGGCGAGATTGCCTTGGTTGAAAGAAACACGGCCTTCCTCGAGCAGTTTCCGGAGGTCCGGTTCAAACCCTGCGAGATAACTCAGGTACTGTGTATGCTCGAGCGCAAACTTGAGCGGCTCGAGCGTATGGTCGAAGCTCAGCAGGCGAATCGTCGAGCGAACCTCCCGGGCCGCCCGCAACACAATGAGCGGGTTGGCGGCCGCCCCCAGGCCGACATCCCAGATGACGAATTCGCCCTCATGGCGCCGGAGGCGCTCGACCAGGCCGAGTTGGCGGACATAGAGCGCGCCAGCCTCCGCCGCCGGACCGACGACAGGATGGAAGGTTTCGTGATGGGCGAGCGAGTGGACGCTGTGAGCGCCGTTGGCCAGTCTAACGAGTCTGTAGCCGGAACCGGAATCCACGGCGGCTTAGTACCCGAACATGTACTGTCCGGACAGGCTGATAAAGCCCGAATTCTGGCGCCACCACGAGAAATCTCTCAACCCGGCGGCATCGAAGGCCGGAACACTTGGATAGTAGTACTGAACAGGGAACCTGGACGTTTTGCTGAGCCATTTTCTCAGTTGCGCATGCCCGTCGACAAACGAGAACCCGCACCCGCCGGCGTGTTGCGAGCCGGGAATATCCGTCCAGCCCGTATTCTGCGGGTCATCGTCGAAGAAGCCGTCGTTGATTGAATCCGGGTGCTCATCCAGAAAGAGCCAGGTAGTCGCCGGCTTGGGCACGGTGGTCGTCTTGAGGAACTGGACGTATTGTCCCGAGGTGCCCCAGTGGATGCCATTGCGAGTATTGTCACTGTCGCCGCCCTCGCCGTCGCTGAAGATGCCGAATAACGCGCTCATCGAGATGCTGCGGTTGCGTTGCGACCAGCCCGCGGCACTCTGGGCCGGACTCAGATAATGATCAGCCGGGCATTTATAAACGCCGACTGCACCAGCGGTGTATTTGCCCAGGACGCCGTTGGCAACCCAGGCCACGTTGGTAATGCTTTTATCCGCGACCGAGGTGCTGGCGGTCCAATCCATGACGTTGTTAACCCAGTTATCCAGCTTTCCGCTGGTGATGGAGTACTCGGTCTCGGTCACGCCGAAGTTGTTGGCAACCCTCTCGTTGTTGTCTCCGCAGTAGATCTGCCAGGCCGTCATCAGTTGCTTGAGATTGCTCAGGCAGCCAATCGCCTGGGCCTTGACCTTGGCCTTGCTGAGCGCCGGCAGCAGCATCGACGCCAGGATGGCAATGATGGCTATGACTACCAGCAACTCAATGAGGGTGAAACCCTGGCGCGGCCCGAGACCAGTCCTTCGACGGCTAAGGTTGCGGAGAGAACCAACACTTGATTTCGGTGCGGACGTTGAGAAGCGGGCTTTCATGTTCGTTGTCTTGATCGTCATCCTACTTCATCACCGAACCGTTTGCAAAGCACGAAGTTTGGGGTTGCAAGCCGGATGCAGGGCACTTACACCTATACCGGCTTTCAACCGGCTGTATAGTGGGGCAGGCATCCTGCCTGCCGGCAAGCAGGATGCCTGCCCCACCCTGTCTCGCCATGCGAGCGAAAGCCGGGATAGAGGGGCGAATCCCTTAACGTCATGAGCAGAAAAAAGGCTCACTCGCGCAAACTGCGTTCGGAGGCGCCGCCCCCGGCTCGGACGCCGATACAGGCGGCGCCAGCCGGGGCTCACCCACGGGATGTCCCGCTCCGGTCCCGGCAGAGATGGCTGGTGCGCATCAGCCTGATGGTGTTAGTGCCGGCGGCGGTGCTCCTGCTGGCCGAGGGGGGACTTCGGCTTTTTGGCTATGGGTATCCAGCGGCGTTCCTGCTGCCCGCCGAAGTCAACGGCAAGAAGGTGTTCATTGAAAACGACAGATTCGGCTGGCGTTTTTTTGGTTCTGCGCTGGCGCGCACGCCTTGCCCGATGGTGATATCGGCCAGGAAAGACGCCGGCTCTTGCCGGGTCTTTGTTTTTGGCGAATCGGCTGCGTACGGCGACCCCAAGCCGGATTTTGGCCTGGCCCGGATGCTGGAGGTCCTGCTGCGTGAAAGGTTTCCGGGGGTGAAGCTCGAGGTGGTCAACGCCGCCATGACGGGAATCAACTCGCACGTCATTCGGGAGATTGCGCGGGATTGCTCGAGGCGAGAGGGTGACATTTGGGTCGTGTACATGGGCAACAACGAGGTGATCGGCCCTTACGGAAGCGGCACGGTCTTTGGCGCACAAACGCCCAGGCTGGGGCTCATTCGGACGGCCCTGGCGCTCAAACGGAGCCGGCTTGGGCAGTTGCTGGCCAGTCTCTCGGATCGCACCGCCGGAAAAGGTCCGGCCCGAGAGAGGAGTTGGGGCATGGGGCTCTTCCTCGGGCACCAGGTCCGGCATGACGACCCCCGGATGGACGTGGTGTACACTCACTTCGCGCGGAACCTCGACGACATTCTGAGAATTGGACAGAAACACGGGGTCAGGCTGGTGGTCAGCACCGTGGTCAGCAACCTGAGAGACTGCGCGCCCTTCGCTTCGGAGCATCGGCCCGGACTGGCAGAGGGTCAGGCTAAAGAATGGGAGCAGATTTACCAGGCCGGTTGTCAGGCCCAGACGGCCGGCGACACCGCGCAGGCGGTGAAATCCTTCGAGGAGGCCGCCCGCATCGACGAGCACTTTGCCGATTTGCATTTCCGCTGGGGCCAATGCTGCCTCACGCTCGGGCGTGACGAAGAGGCCCGGCGCCATTTGGTTCTGGCGCGTGATTATGACACCCTCAGGTTCCGGGCCGACAGCCGGCTCAATGAACTGATTCGCAAGGGAGCGGCAAACAGGGAGAAGCAAGGCGTCCTGCTGGTGGACAGCGAAGCGGCCTTGGGGCGGGAGAGCGCGCATGGTCTGCCGGGAGAGGACTTGCTCTACGAGCACGTTCATTTCAACTTCGAGGGCAACTACCGCCTGGCGCGCGCAATAGCCGCGCAAGTGGCCAGGGTCCTGCCTGAATCCATTAGACAGCGGACTGATCGCCGGCCCAAGTGGGCCGCAAAACAGGAATGTGCCCGCCGGTTGGGCTGGTCCGCCTGGGAACAGTGCAAGACCCTCCAGAGCGTGGCGCTACGCATCAACGATGCGCCGTTCACCTCGCAGTTGGATCATCCGCAGCAATGCCGGCGCCTGCAAGAGCAGATCGAGAACCTTCTGCCCGCCCTCAACCGGGATGGCCGCGCAGACGCCATCCGGGCCTGCCGCCAGGCCCTGGCATTGGCGCCCGAAGACTGGGTTTTGCAGAGGAACCTGGGCGAACTGCTGCTCAAGGCCGGAGACCTGGCCGGAGCCGAGGCCTGCTGCCGGCAAGTTACGCAGTTGCTCCCCCATTATTTCATGGGGTATTTGGAGTTGGGCCTCGTCCTGCTCCAGGCTGGCCGTCCGGCAGAGGCCATCTCCCAATTCGAGGCAGGACTGCGCATCAAACCCGATTCAGTCCCCTTGCTCAACGGACTGGCAATGGCCTTGCTCCGGCTCGGCAATCCGGAGGCGGCGATTCACCAGTTCGGAAGGGCACTTCAATTGAAGCCGGGGGCCTGCGAAACCTACTTGAACCTTGGGACCTTTCTGGAGGCCTCGGGCAGAAAGGAAGAAGCCAAAAGCCGCTTCCGCCAGGCCCTGGACTGCAGCTCGGAGAACCCCGATGGACTCCTGCGCCTGGGCAAGGCTGCCTTCGCCCAAGGCTGGATCGAGGAGGCCATCACCAATCTCACCAAGGCCGTCCAGTTGAACCCGGCGGATGCCGCCGCGCACTGTTGCCTGGCCGCGGCCTTGGACGCCAAAGGAAAGACGGCCGAAGCCCAGCAACACTTTGCCGAAGCCGTGCGATTGGAGCCGGACAATCCCGTGGCGCGCGTGGGCCTGGGCGCTGAATTGCGCCGCCAAGGCAAGGAGCAGGAAGGCATCGCCCAGTTTTCCGAAGCCGTTAGACTCAATCCCGCCCTCGTCGAGGCCCATGTGAACCTGGGACTGGCCTGGTTGCATCAACGCAGAAACGCAGACGCGCGCCGGGAATTCGAGGAGGCGCTTCGCCTTGACCCCAACAACCGTGTCGCCCGCCAGCGGCTCAAGGCATTGACCGGCGCTGCTCCGCCCTGATGCAAGCACAAAAAAGGCGGCTCCACTCGGAGCCGCCTGAACCTAACTAACCACCATTACAAGGAACCGACGCAAGATAGCCTGCGCCAGGATTCCGGCAATGGGGTGTCCACCCCAAACGAGGCGGTAGTGAGATCCGAAATCCTTTAACCGCTAATCGTCGCTAATCGTCGCTAATGGGGTTTTCATTAGCGTGGATTAGCGTAGATTAGCGGTTCATTTCCGCTTTCTATCGCCTCACCAGGGAGCGTAGCGTCGCCAGGTTCTCGACGTCTTCCCTGAGGCTCTCGGATTTGGGGGTCTCCAGGCAGCCCGGGCGCTTCTTGAACCGGGCGTCATTGACGATAGCACGAAAGGCCTCCTTGCCAATCTTGCCCTGGCCGATATGAGCGTGGCGATCCACGCGCGAACCCAGGTCGGTCTTTGAATCATTCAAGTGGAAGGTCAGGACCCGTTCGAGGCCGATGAGGACCTGGACCCGGCGGACGGCCGCATTCCAGCCTTTTGGGGTGCGGATGTCGTAGCCGGCGGCGAAGAAGTGGGCGGTGTCCAGGCACACGCCCAGGCGCTGCGTCCGCTGGACCCGCTCGAACACAGCCGCCAGGTGCTCGATCTGGCTGCCCAGGCAAGTGCCCTGGCCGGCCGTGTTTTCCAACGCGATGCGCACCGGGCAATCCCGCGTCGCCCCGAGGACCTCATCCAACCCGGCCGCCACCTGGTTCAATCCCGCCTCTTCACCCGCCCCCAAATGCGCGCCCGGATGCAGGACAAGGAACGGCAGGCCCAGGTCCGCCGCCAGGCGGATTTCCTGGACCAGAGATTTGACGGAACGATCGCGATTCTCCGAAGACGGCGCCGCCAGGTTAATAAGATAACCCGTATGGCCGAACACACAGTCAAACCGGTTGGCCGCCAGCTCGTTCGCATACAACACCAGTTCCTGCGGCGAGTAGGGCCTTCCGAACCATTGTATGTTGTTCTTGACGAAGAGTTGACACGAGGACGCGCCAATCTGCTTGGCGCGTTGCAGGGCCGTATGAACGCCGCCGGCCGTAGAGCAGTGTGCGCCTAAAATCATGAGAAAATCTTGCCTCAAGTGAGGGGGCCGGCCAAGGGGAATCGACCTTCGTCCCCGCATCCGAAACGGCTGTGGCACCCCATGACGCAATCCGGCACCGCTTCCACGCCAAACGTCAAGACCGCCGATATTGCCGTTTCCAGCACTAATCTCTGGCTGATAAAGGTGACTTTTTCGCTTTTGGGGAAAGCGATATTGTGCCAGACACAATGGCGCTTTCCTTTCCGGTACCATCCCGGCCATGCTCTCGATTGAGAAAATCGTCAGCGGGTGCCAGCCTTGGCATGATACGTAATCAGCACTGTCTCCGAGTCGGCCTTGGCGTTGTCGGCAGGGTGCGTTGTCGAACAGCCGGTTAAAGCTACAAGCGAAAAAACGAACATGAAGTGTGTAGTCTTCATAAAATGGTGAAAGTGTTCATACGTTCAATGATGCCATGCCCGATGATTGCCACAGGACAGGTCAAAAGAGAAATCAAATTTCAAATTGATACGCTACCTGCTCGCCCGTCCCAATAGTGGTTTAATCTAGGCTACCATCCGGGGGTTCGCATTCGTGGTTCGTTTTTTCATTTGTTCGCCATCTCGGCTCCGGGGGAATCGGGGAAAACAGCCGCGGCCTAGCTGCGCACCCAGGCGTGAAGGCGGGCGTTGGCGCTTTTGGACGTGTTTGGGGTCAAACTATAACTTTTCACCTTAGTGCCGTCGCACCGTTCGGCTTGCGCTTATTTTGCGCGATGAGGGGTCAATCCTTAGATTGGTTCAATTGCGGATTGCCGATGGGCTGGGCTTTCGGATGAGGGGTCTGTGAGGGGTCAGACCGTTGCTTTTCACTTCGAGGTGGACCGCAACGAGTCTTCCAGCGGCCCAGCGAGGCCGCTCAGCAAGTGCGCGCATGCGAATCACCATGCCGTTTTCATACTCACTCCCCTTTCCGCCTGTCGGGCGCAAAGTGCGCAAGCCGAGCTTAGCGACAGCCCCAGCGGGGAGTCCAGAGGGGCAAGGGAACGAAGCGCCGACCCTCGATCCCTTGCGCCGGCGGAACGTGTCATTAACACCGTGGCTTCAGCCCGGTGCAACGAGGCGCCTGGGACGCTGCAACCGTTTTCAACGGTTTGGCTGGGAGCGCGGAAAGCCGTTGAAACGGCTGGGACGTCTCGCCGCACACGTACACCGCGCTTAAGCGGCGGTGTTAATGAGAGGACGACACAGACCAAGCTGGGCGGCAAAAGAACAAGATATTATCTTCTATTCTCCGTATGCCGGGAAAACCAGTGCAAGTAATTGCATTGAAATGACTTACACTTTAATAAGGCGTCGTGCGGTGCCGGGAGAGCGGCAGGCGACACAGCGGGGCAAAGCCAATCCCAGTGCCTTCTCATCCAACAACTCGTTCCTGAACTCCGGGCCGCCCAAACACCAACCGCGCAGCGGTTTCGCATGAGTTTTTGAAAATGCCCACTCTGGCCAGTGTTTGCAGGGCTGGGAGCACTTTCGCATTCTGACCTCATTTTCTTTTTTGTTGACTTCGGCGGCGTTTTGTATATCCTC
>Ga0181533_1004112_pt1 | contig 15158 bp, 12 predicted proteins | sample PEATcosm2014_Bin_45_FD_119772 | JGI IMG/M metagenome (GOLD analysis project Ga0181533, IMG submission 119772) | Peatland microbial communities from MTU Mesocosm Facility, Houghton, MI, USA - PEATcosm2014_Bin11_60_metaG | ecosystem: Environmental > Terrestrial > Soil > Wetlands > Peat | place... | reverse complement strand
TCTACGATGTGGCGAGCACCTTCACTTCTACGCTGGAGCTTGAGGATCTACTGCCCATTATGGCTGAGAAGATCCAAGGGAACCTCGGCGCCCTGGCCTGCAACTTCTGGCTGGTGGATTCCGAAACGAACGAGCTGCTTTGCGCGCAGCAAGCGGGCGAGGATCCGACCACCCACAAGGGTAGCCGCCTGCAAATTGGAGAGGGCTTGGCTGGGGGCGTGGCCCAAACAGGCCAAGCCCGTCTGGTCTCAAGCGCCCAGGATGAGCCGGGACTTGAGGCTCGCGCAAAAGCAAGCGAGGAGTATCAAATCCAATCGCTGATGTGCGCGCCTCTTCTGAAGGAAGAGCGGGTGCTGGGGGTCGTGGAAATCGTCAACCGATCAGATGGAAAGCCGTTTGATGAGGATGACCTGTTTTACCTCACCAATATGTGCGAGCAGGCCTCCAACGCCGTGAACAATGCCAATCTGTTGCAGGCAGAGCGAAAGGTTCACACCCTGGACGCCCTCCTCGCCATCAGCAAGGAAATAACCTCCACGCTCAATCTCGATCATGTCCTCACCACGGTGGTTCACGAAGCCGCCACCGTCGTTCCCTTCGATCAGTGCGTCATCGGTTTGTATGACCGCCACCGCTTTATACTGGGTGCCGTGTCCGGTGAAGGCGAGGTGCCTCGGACCCCTGAAATGGAGCAGTTGCGTGAACTGCTGGCCTGGGTGGCTGAGCAATCGGAGGCGGTTTCGGCTGACCAGACTGAAGAGGGGTGGAAAGTTAAGCCGGACGAAGAGAACGCGGCGCTGGTGCGCTACCTGGAAGAGCAGGGACTGAGCGGCTTCTACGCCATGCCTCTGCGCGATGAACAGGGGACCGTGGGCGTGCTGGCCCTTCTGAGCAACACCGCAGAATTCCTATCGGAAAGCCATCTGGAGGTTCTCGCTATCCTTGCCAGCCAGACCACCGTGGCCATCCGCAATGCCCGGCTGTACCAGGACGTGCCGCTGCTGAGCATTTGGCAACCCATGCTCAAGAGCAAGCGCAAACTGGAGGAGATCACAGCCAGCCGCTGGCTTGAGATTGCATCGAAGGCTGGGATAGCTGCGCTGCTTTTGATCGTAGTGCCCTGGAAGTCCCGAATCCAGACGAACGCCACCGTAGTCCCCGCCGAGCGCCGCATTGTGAGCGCCGAGGTCAGCGGCATTGTCCAAGGGGTGTCTGTCCGGGAAGGGCAAAAAGTAAGTGCCGGAGACGAGTTGGCCCGACTGGACGACAGCGATGACAAAATCCGGCTGGAACGGGCCTTGACCGACCTCGCGCTTGCCCACCGCCAGCTTGCCGAGGCGGAGGAAAAGAGGGATTGGGCTGGCGCCGGCCAGGCCCGCCTGAACATGGACCTCCACCAGGCAGAGGTTACTCTCTATCAGGAAAAAGTCGAGAAGGCGCACCTCCGGGCCTCTATCCGTGGCGTCGTTGTGACACCCAAGGTGGAAGAAAGAATTGGGAAACTGCTCAAGGTGGGCGACGCCTGGTGTGAGCTCGTGGACCAGGACCACTTGGCAGTCGAAATGAACGTTCCGGAAACCGATATATCTCTGATTCGAACCGGCGCGCCCGTGGCCCTTAAATTGAATGCCTTTCCCACCTTAACGCTCCAGGGAACAGTAGAGCGAGTCTCCCCCCAGACCATTTCCGCCGAGGGCGAGCAGTTCTTCGTAACGCGCGCCCTGTTCCCCAACCCTGATGTCAAAGCCCGCGATGGCATGGCGGGTCAGGCGAAGATTACCAGCGCGGGAGGCTGGTTCCACAGCGGGTGGTATCCGGTGGGCTACATACTGCTGCGCGCCCCCACACAATGGGCCTGGCGGAAGGCCTGGGCACTGCTACCGTAAGAAGTCGAGGAGTCGAGAGTCGAGAAGTGAAATCCCCGATCTTCGATTTCTCCGGCGGCCAAGCGTCGAAAAGTCGGATGCAGGTCAGTGGTCAAACTCTCGACTCCTCGACTTCTCGGCTCCTCGACTACCGTGAGGCTGAAGCAATGAAACGATCGGATTGGGTCCTGTTCGGAATCCTGGCTGCTCTCCTGGGTGTTCCCGGGTGCGCCAACCAGTCTCAACAACAAGCCACCCCTGCGGCATCGCCGCAGCCCACTGTCACCCAAGCTCCTGCCCCGCCGCCTTCTTTGCCGGCTGCGGACACTCTGGAGATTGCAAGTGTATTGTCGGTCGAACACTCTGTGGATTTGCTCGCCCAGCGCGACGGGATTGTGCAAGAGCTCTTCTACGACCAGGACAGTTGGGTAAGAAAAGGCACCGTGCTCGCCCGCCTGGACGACCGCGAGCTGCTTGCCAGTTTGGAAAAAGCTCGCCTGGACCAGAGGGTGGCTGAAAATAACTTTAGGTACCAGGAGGCTGAGAAAAAGGCCAAGGATGCTGCCTATCGACGGCAGCAGGAGTTGCGCAGGTTCGGTTTGAGCAGTCAAGCGGCGCTGGAGGAAGCCGAGTTTCAATCCACCGGCGCAGGCTTCGACCTGGATAGCTGGAAGGCTGCCATCGAGCAAAAAAAAGCGGCAGTTCACGAGCTGGAGATCGAGCTGGAAAAGACTCGAATAGCGGCCCCCTTCGACGGATACATTGTCCGGCGGGCTATCCGCGCTGGACAGAACATGATCAAGAATGACCTTTGCTTTCGTTTGAGCGAGCTTTACCCGCTCCAGGTCCGGTTTCTACTGCCGGAGTCGGCAGGCCCACGGCCCACAGCCGGGTATCCGTTGAAAGTGATGCTGGCGGATGACAAGTCGCGCCAGTACAACGCGCATGTGAAATTGGTCAGCCCTACCGTGGATGCTGCCAGCGCCAGCTATGACCTCACGGCAGAGTTGACGGGACCACATCTGGAAAACCTGCGGCCCGGAATGGCGGTGCGGGTGATCTGGAGTCTGGCCAGTCAAAAGTCAAGAGTCGAAAGTCCAAAGTGAGTACCCGAACACAGTATTTCCTGAGTTCGCTCCGGTGAGGTACAACAGCCTTTTCTTCGACCCTCGACGGTTCGACTGACTTCTCGACTTTCGACTCTCGACTCTCGACTAACATGCGTTTCGGTCCCACCAGCATTCGACTCTCGGGTGTGGTAGCAAAGGGCCTTCGGCACCCCAAGCTGCGCACCGACCTGAAGGTCGGCAAGCAGACGTTTGCCGGGGAAACCAGCTTCGTGGTCAAAGTCCCTGAGACGGACTCCTTCAATCGTCTGGGTGAGCTGGATTGGGAGCTGCTCTCGCTGTGCGATGGCGCTCGTACTCCGGGCGAAGTAGCGCAGGCGCTCAACGAACGCTACCCGGACCAGAACCTGAGCGAACAGGACGTGATCGAGTACCTGGACGGTGTGGACCCCAACTTCTGGGAGCGCGGCGCTGCGCAAAAAAATCTCTGCATCTTGGAAAAGATCCGCGACGAACGTCGTGAGCGCGTGAACCACGCCAGCCTGCTTTACATCTACTTTTCGGCCTTTGATCCCGACCGGGTGCTGGAACGCCTGGACAAGTACTTGGGCTGGATGTTCACGAAGCAGTTTGTCCTCTTTTCGCTCGGCCTCTTCGCCTTGGCTGGGGTGATCGTGGGCCACGACTTCACGCGCGTCAGCCAGGAAGCCCTGGCGGTCTACGGTCCTGGACATAAGAGCGGCTATGACCTCCTGGTCATGTGGCTGATGTTGTTTATCATCGTCGGACCTCACGAGTTCGCTCACGGCTTGGCCTGCAAGCACTTCGGCGGCGAAGTACACCACATGGGCTTCATGCTTTTGTATTTCTCTCCGTCTTTTTACACCGATTGCACGGATATGCACGTTTTCGAAAAGACTTCGCAGCGCATTTGGACGATCATTGCGGGTATATGGGTCACCCTGCTCCAGTGCTGCTTTGCCCTCTTCGTTTGGGCCTTGTCGCCGCCGGGCTCCATGGTTGGCGACCTGACGTATGAATTCGCTCTGATGAGCGGTGTGATCGGCTTTTTTCAACTGAACCCGCTGCTCAAGATCGACGGCTACTACGTGCTGAGCCAGTACCTTCAGGTTGATAACCTTCGTGAGCAATCGTTTGCATATTCCGTGGCTTGGTTAAAACGCAGCGTACTTCGTCAGGCAGTCGAACTGCCCCCGGCCAGCCGCAGGGAGCAGCGAATTTTTCTGGCGTACGGTTTCTTGGCTGGGCTTTACTCCCTGCTGGTCCTCCTCTTATTGCTGGGATTTGTGGACAACGCCTTTATAGGCTGGCTGGGCAACTGGGGGCACCTGGCAACCGTTGGAGTGCTGTGCTTCGCATTCCGCAGGCGGCTCGGGCAATGGCAGACTGCGGTGCGGGCTCACTTGCGAAAACTCAAGGAGGAGTTCATGGCATGGAGGATGACTTGGTGGCAACCCGTGGCAGGGGCCGCGGCTCTTCTCGCACTCTTCCTTCCGCCCACGGCGGTTAAGACCACTTCGGATTTCTTACTAGAACCTCAAAGGAGGCTGGAGGTGAAGACCCCAGTCGCGGGTTTGGTCCGCAAGGTAACCGTCCGGGAAGGTGAAACCGTCGCGGCCGGTTCAGTGCTGGCCGTGCTACACAACCCGGAGATTGAAGCCCAGGCCGAGATAGTTGCCAGTCAGTTGCACTTAGCCGAGAGCTCTCAACGGGCAGCCTTGGCCCGCTCGGATTTCGGCGCCAGCGAGAGATACCTCCAGGAACTTCAGCGCCTGGGAGTCGAAAAGGCGGAAATCAACCGGAAGCGCGAGCAGTTGGTTTTGCGGGCCCCTTTCACGGGGGTAATCGCCACCCCACAAATCGAGCAGCGGGTGGGCGAATATTTGACTGAAGGGGAGCCGTTGGCTCTCCTTGTGGATCGTCAAGCTATGCGCGCGCGAGTGCTGGTGCGGGACTGGGAACTTGAGGATGTGCACCAGGGTGCGGCAGTCGGGCTAAAGCTCCGAAGCTATCCCTTCCAGACCTTTTCGGGAACGATTCGCCAGATCATGCCAGCCGCCTCTTCCGAGCGTCCCCTGGCGGAACCCAACAAGGTTGAACGCAAGGGTCAGGAACTAACCAACTTTTTCGAGGTTGTAATGGAATTCCCCAATCCTAACGGCGGGCTAAAGGAAGGAATGACCGGAACGGCGCGCATCTATGGGAAACGCTATCCGCTGGCCCTGCGGGCTCTACGGGCTGGCTGGCGAGGGGCGCGTAGCCTGATCTGGTGATTGTCCTCAGCGCAATGCGACAGCCTAGCAGACCACCGCTAGGCGCGAGAGCAGGTCTCTCGCGCCCAGGCGGCAGTATCCAGGCCTATTTGGTCGGGGGATGTATCATCAGCTTTGTTTCGCCCAGCTTCTTGCTGCCCTTCAAGCTTTTCTTGGGGGTAGCTTTTACCTTCTTCTCTGCCATGGTTTTATTCTCCCTTCTTTGGATTTGTGTTACGCCACACCCCCGTGGCGGTCATCGATAAAGAACTTCTCAACTTGCGGTCGCACGGCTAGCACTACCCAGGCCTCATTAAGCCACGGGAGGATGACGCGCTATCATCAGCTTCGTTTCGCCCAGCTTCTTGCTGCCCTTCAGAGTCTTCTTGGCTTCCTTCTTGGGGGAAGCTCTTAGCTTCTTCTTCTCTGCCATGGTTTTGTTCTCCCTTCTTTCGGCATGCTTGATCCTCAATCCGGACGGCTGGCTTTGTTCGCTTGCGCCGTTTCGTTTATGGAGGGAGCACGTTGCGCACCAATCTGAAGATTTTTGTAAACTGCGATTCGTGCCCCGTGGTTTCAATAAGTTGCGGCGTGTATTTGTAACCGCTACGGAAGTAAATTGTGGTGCGAGGAAAAAGCAGAGGGATAATTCCTACCCTTGGGGTATTTATTACCCCTTAGGTCTTTCCTGTCGTCCCGCCGCGGCGAGTGAAAGACATACCAAAACCGTTTGCAAGCGTCCGTCTAGTGTCATGTAACACGCTGTTGTTGACAATGCTTCGACGTCACCTCTTGTAGGGCCGGGGCAAGCCCCAGCCCGCTTGCCCCGTCCTCACCCGCATACACAGGTGGACGTAACGTGGCCGGGGCAAGCCCCGGCCCTACGAAAGCGGTGCGGGCAATTGTCAAGAATTAGGTGCGACAGGGCACTAGATCCCGTGTTTCCGGCAGAGGTACTTCATCTTGTCTTTGTTGAGCCCCAGCAGGCGAGCGGCCTCCACTTTGACTCCCTTGGCTTGCTTGAGCGCCGTCTCAACCCAACGCCTTTCGAAGGCTTTCAATTCTCCATCCAGCCGGAAGCCGGAGTCGGGGAGGCGAAATCCATCGGCGGACGACTGAGGGGCAGCTTCGCGGATGTCGCGAGGCAATTGTTTCAGCGGGATGATATCTTCGTCCGTCATGACCACCAGGCGCTGAACCAGGTTCTCAAGCTCGCGAACGTTCCCCGGCCAGGGGTAGCGTTTCATGGCCTCCATCACCTCGTCGGCCACTCGCTTTGGGGGCCAATGGTTCGCCGCGCAGTAAACTTTGATGAAGTACTCGACGAGTAGGGGGATGTCATCCACGCGCTCCCTAAGAGGAGGCACAAAAAGCGGCATAACGTGGATGCGGTAGTAAAGGTCTTCGCGGAAGCGGCGCTCGCGGACCGCCTTCTCGAGGTCCTCGTTGGTAGCGCTTATCAGCCGGAAGTCCACCTTGATGGATTTCTTTCCCCCCAGGCGCATCAAGGCGTGTTCGTCGAGGACCCGAAGGAGCTTGCTCTGGAGCGGCAGGCTTAATGTCCCAATCTCATCCAGGAAGAGCGTGCCGCGGTGTGCCAGCTCGATCCGCCCCTCCTTCGTGGCAACGGCGCCGGTGAAGGCTCCTTTCTCATACCCGAAAAGTTCGGCCTCCATCAGGGTTTCCGGGAGGGCGGCGCAGTTGACGCTGACGAACGGCCGGTCACGCCGCTGGCTGTTGTCATGGATGGCGCGTGCCACCAGCTCCTTGCCGGAGCCGCTTTCTCCGCGAATCACCACGGTCGTTGAGGTGCGCGCTACCCGCCGGATGGTGTCGAACAAACCTTTCATAGCCTCCGTCGAACCCAGTAGGTCGCCGAGCGAGTCTTTGCGGCGCAACTCTTCCCGCAGAATCTGGTGCTCCCGCTCGATTCGGAGCTTTTCGATGGCGCGAAGGATGATGATGCGCAGCACGTCAGGATCGGCGGGCTTCAGGAAGTAATCGTAAGCGCCGGCGTGCATCACCCGCAGCGCGGTGGACTTGCTGCGGTCCCCGCTCAGGATGATGACCACCGTGTCGAGTTCGCTCTCTTCCAGTTCCTCGAGAAGTTCGAGGCACTTTCGAATACCTTGCGGGGAAGATTTGAGTTCGAGCAGGAGAACGTCCGGCTGGCGTTCGCGGAGCATCTCGTACGCCCCGTCGTAGTCGTTGGCTTCCAGCACTTCAAAGTCAGCCCGCCTAAGCGCGGAAGCGATCTTGGAGCACTCCTCCAGATCGCTCTCGACGATCCCTACTTTCCCTACGGTTTTCGGCATGGCAGGTGACCCGAGAACCGGGCGGCGCTCACTTCCTCCAGACCTGGCCTTGAAGTGAACCTCGATTACGGGAGTGATTTTAGGGGGCGTGGTGGCGCCTTGTCAATCACTTCCAATAATCAGCAATCGCCAATGAAAAGATGGGCGTACAACCAAGATCGTGAACCCGCTACGCCGGCGGAACCAGGTCCCTCTTCCACACACTACGCAGCACGCCGAGCGCGATGGGCACGGCGCCGGCGAGGATGAAGATCATGTCCCCCGCCATACGCACCCACTCCAGCTTGTGGTAGAGGCCGCCCATCAGGAAGGTCAGGCGGCGCGCGTGCCAGTACCCATTGGCGACGGAGTCCCAAAGCTGAAGAACGCCACCGGGAAACAGGTCGAGAAGGACCATGAGGGCGAGGCCCACGTTAACACCCCAGAAGCCCACCCGGATGAACTTCTCCGTTTCCTTCCAGACGGCGTCGGACTGCATGGCCCTCAAGCAAAAGACGAGAACCGCCAGGGCCAGCATCCCGAAGACACCAAACAGGGCGGCGTGCCCGTGGTTGGGGGTGAGCGTGGTGCCAATCTCGAAGTAGGACACGATGGGCAAGTTGATGAGAAAGCCGAAGATGCCTGCGCCAACGAAGTTCCATACACCCACCGCCATGAGGAAGTAGATGGCCCACTTCTGGTTGGCGGCAAGCTCGCGGCCGCAGGTGGAGCACTGTTGCTTCCTCAGCTTGATGAAGTCCCAGGCGTCCAGGGTTAGAAGCGTCAAGGGCACAACTTCCATGGCGGAAAAGCATGCCGCCAGGCCCATGTTGAGCGTCCCCTGACCGGTGAAATACCAGTGGTGGCCTGTACCAATGATCCCGCCGCTGAGATACAGGATGGCATCGAGGTAGATCAGGCGCGTGGCGGTCTTGGTGCTCACCACGCCCATCTGGTGGAACATGATGGCCACGAGGACCGTGGCGAAGAGCTCGAAGAATCCTTCCACCCAAAGATGGATGATCCAGAAACGCCAGTTGTCGATCACCGCGAAGTTGCTGTGAGGGCCGTAGAAGAGGGCAGGCAGATAAAAGACGGGAATGGCCACGGCGGCGTAGAGAAAGAGCGAGGACAACTCACGCTTGCCAGGACTCTTAATGGCGGGCCTCAAGGCCCGGAACATGAGGAAAAGCCAGAGGAGGAGACCCGCCGCCAGCAAAAACTGCCAGAAGCGCCCCAGCTCCAGGTACTCGGAACCCTGGTGCCCAAACCAGAACCAGAGTTGCCCCAGCTTGTCGTTGATGCCCAGGTACTCCCCCACAAAGCTGCCGACGGCCACCGCCAGCAGCGCAGCGAGGAGAACGTAGACGCCAGTTCTCTGGCCGCTGGGCTCCGCGCCACCCACCCAGGGGGCCAGGAAAAGGCCGCCGCCGACCCAGGCCATGGCGATCCAGAAGATGGCGAGTTGGAGGTGCCAGGTGCGTGCCAGAGTGAAGGGCAGGAACCGAGCAAAGTCGAAACCGTAAAAGCCTCCTGGCTCCACGCGGTAGTGGGCCAGCACGCCTCCCAGGAAGGCTTGTGCCAAAAATAGGAGCGCCACGATGACGAAAAACCACCCAGTAGCCCATTGGCTAGGCGTCAGTGTCAGAGGTTTTGGAGCGGAGTGCGTGATATGGGCAACAGCGCCCTCACCCTTCCAGCCCAGATAGTCAAACTTGCCGACCAGGAAGAGGATGAGGCCCAGACCCCCCAAGAGCGTGATCAGACTCAAGGCGCTCCAGACATAAGCCTCAGCGGATGGTCTGTTGCCCACTATGGGCTCATAAGGCCAGTTGTTAGTGTAGGAGTAATCTTTACCTGGCCGGTTCGCCGATGCAGCCCAGGCGGCCCAGGCGAAAAAGGCGCTCAGCGCCTTGAGCTCCGTAGGGTTTTTGATATAGCTGGGCGGCAGGCCAGGAGCGCCGCCTTTTTTGGCGAAGTACTCGCTCCATTCGGCAGTCTGGCTGCGGTACGCCGCCACCTCTCCGGGCGTGAGGATGAGCGTCCGCGAGGCCAGTTCGTACCGGTTCTCTTTGAGCACCCTCCTCACCTGTGCCGATGCGGCGCTTTGCTCATCCGGCGAAAGCTTTGCGAAGGGTCTGCCGTACTTCTCTACCGAGATCGTATCCCGCGTCACCTCGCTGAGTCTGTGCAGGTACTCGGCGCTGTAGTCTGGACCCAGGTAAGCCCCGTGGCCCCAAAGGCTCCCGTGCTCCATGAGGCCGTACTTGAAGAAAACCTCCTGGCCCTTTTGAATGTCGGCCCCTGTGAACACCACATCTCCCGCCGCATCCACGGCCTTCTCCGGAATGGGCGGTGCGTTCGTGTAGGTCAAGACGGTCACGAACGATAGAACCGAGAAACCACCAATCATGACGAGAATCGCTGAGTGTCGCCACCACGGAGAGAGAGCCGTAGCACTGCCGGATGTGTCTGCCATTTCATGCCCCCATTTAATTTCCAGCCCGAATTTCTATTCTGTAGCCTCACGAGTGGCAGAAGCGATCCAGGCTGCAATTCCCCAGACGATTAACCCCGCAATAAGGCCTTCCACGACGGTCCCGGCCAAGGCTCCCGCCAGTCGCACTGGCACGTTGCTCCTGGAGGGAGCGAAGAAGTGGGTCTTATAAAAGGGCAGAAGGGCGCTCACCACGGTAGCGATGAAGACCCACAGCCTCCATGTCCAACCAAGCACCAGCGCCGGGACGAGAAGCTGTCGGGCCCCGGCTAGTCCCAGGCGGGGTCCAACGCCCCCCAAATAGAAAGCGGCAATCAGAATTCCGACCGTGGAGCTCCAAGCGGCAGTGTTCGACCAGGGCATTCCCATCGCCTCCAACCAGTAACGGATAATTACCAACGCGCCTAGTATCACTCCTGGCCCAACCGTCACTGGCCAGCGCCAAAGGAGGTGAACCAAAGCCATGAGGACGAGCACCACAACGAAGAGAACACCAATCTCCACCACGTGCTCAAAGATGTGATAGCCCAGGTGCCCCCAGCTCCCGTAATCCGCGGGTCCCGCATAATGGCTCCGCGTCAGGCGAAACGCGCCGGAGATCAAGGTGAACAGAATCACCCAGCCAACTGTCCATGCGGACAACAGCAAGGCGGGCAGAAAGAGTTGGGAGAACTTCAGCATTCCTCTTTTCAATGGCGCTATAGCGGCAAGGTATATAGCCGCGAGAACCAAGCCGGCGGTGCTCGAAAGGTAGCGAGTCACTACCGCGGGCGTACCGGTAACTTCCAACACGAAGCGGGCAATAACCAGCACGGCTAGAAAAAGCATTATCCTTTGCAATAACCTCTTGTAAGCGTTCCCTGCGCTTGCTTCACTGTTTCGAGACATGGCGCTCCTCCTCTTGAATTTAGTTGTCTTGGGTCGGACGGCACAGATTATCCGGTCTTTCTAACAGGAAAGCAACTCGATGGAAGCTCATGCGGAGTCACCACAGAGACGCAGAGGAGCAGAGAACTGAAAAGAAAGGGCCTTTTCTTTGTGTCCTTCAGCTCTCAGCTATCAGCTTTCAGCCTTTCTGCGGTTTGAGCGCCACAGCCTTCACTGCCTACTGTCTGCTGAAACAACGGGGGTGGGAAACATTTTGAATTATGAATTCTAAAACCGCGAACCAACCCAGCGAACACAAACAGCTTTGCACATCCAGCGCTAATGCCTCGTAAACTCATCGAAAACCCGAATTACCGGCTCTGCTTTGCCGCCGTCTTTGAACACGCGACCGCCATCCTCGGCCGCCTTCGCGAACGACACGTCCGCGCCAATCGCGTATTCCGACCCTCGAACCTGCGCACGGGAGGATCCCGGCCAGGCCGCCAACAAGAAAGCGAATGCTACGATCTTCCTCATGCCGTTCCCCCTCCGCCGGCCGTCGCTTCTCGCGTTTGGCCGGGCCAATCCTAGTGAACCAGAACGATTTGCCATTGCTGCGTCAGGCTGCTGCTGTTTTGCGGTTCTTGAACGGCGAACCCAGCTTGCGCGCCGACTCCACCGTTCATGTCCAACACCAAGCCACTCACGCGATTGACCATAGTAAAGTAACCGTTGCCCGCCGAAACGATGTTTCATTCCTGTTCCTGGCCGCCGCCGGACGGAGATTGCACGATGGCGTTTCCGCTCGAGGTTGATCCACCCGAATCATCCAGTTGTCAGTGTTGGGCTGCGAACTTCCCCTGACCCGAACTATAACTGCCTGTCTTTTCAATAACATTCCCGCCTTGAACGGCTAAGTACATTTATTATCAATAACATTCCCGCTTCGGCCACGGCCACTGAAAGCCGATCCTTTGTTTTCAATAAGATTCCCGCATAGTTCCTTCATTTTTGAGTTTACTACTGCTTCCCCTTTGCCTGTGGAGAAGACATCATGTCCCAGGCTGCTGTGCGGGCGAAGAGTCCCGCCAACTCGAACTCCCCTCAAATGCAGTAAGCAGAAGGCAGTCGGCGGTGGCGAGAAGTAACAAGGCAACTCACCATCCATAATTCAATTCAGACTTCAGAATTCAGCAATGCGCTTGGCGCCTGAAACCTAGCCCTGCTCTTCCTCCACCTGCCACCTACGATGTACCACCTGGCCCCTGCCCTTCCCCCACCTACCACATACCTCATACGACCCAAGGGCATTGAGCTTGGAGTTCTGCTTGGCGGCGGCGCTGCGCGGTCCGGTGGAATGCTGGGCATTTTGGCGCGTGGCGGCAAGCAACGCGGGCGTAAGTTGGGGTGATTTGCGTAAAGACATGGTTCCTCCTGGGACGGGTTGTTAGGATAGCGAGGAAAGGACTTCCCCGCGACTTGGACTTTTCACATGAGTAGGCTACCAAAGCGGCGGGGCGCTGTCAAGAGACAATATGTTCACAGGTGTAGCCCAGGACTTCTTCAAGACCTTTCACCACCAAGACACTAAGACACCAAGCGATCATAGGGCAATTCGCTGCATCCCTTGCTTTATGAGTGCACTATTAAAATTCACCAGTAAACCGAGCCGATGACCGGAAAGTTTGAGGTAGGTCAGCAGTTGCGCCTTGTGAACGGGAAGCAGCACCTCGACAGCCTTCAGTTCCACGACCACTCGCTTTTCTACGACAAGGTCCAGCCGAAGTCCGGCATCCAGGCGGAGGTTGTCGTACACCACGGGCAGTAACACTTGCTGTTCCACCTTCAGTCCTCGCTTATTGAGCTCGTGCAACAGGCAGACCTCGTAGACGCTCTCCAGCAGGCCCGGGCCGAGCGCCCTGTGCACCGCAAATGCAGCATCAACGATCTTTGCAGCAACTTCGTCAGTTTCCTTGGGGATGGGCTCTCTTGGTGCCTTGGTGTCTTGGTGGTTCATAGTATAGCCTGCGCTAAGCTTGCTTGCTGCGCTGCCCCCTAGAGGGCGGGCAAGGATTTGACAAGCTTGACGGTTTCAAGGCTCACGCGAATCACCTGGCCCACGAGGCGCACAATGTATTCGGGGTCGTCGGGGCGGTTGGGGTCGGAGCGGACGCCCCGACCTGGACATGCGGTCAATCTACGAGCGCTGCGGGCGCGAAAAGCCGCGGACCTCACAAAGCAGAGATCCGCGCTACGCTTGCTGCCCGTCCACGCGCAGGATGCGATCCCCGGCTAGCCGGAACAGTCCGTCATTTGTTCCCACCCACAGGACTCCCTGATGGTCTTCATAGACAACGCGCACGAAGTCATTGCTCAAACCATCTGCCGCAGAGTAACGACGAAACAGTCCATTTTGATAACGCAGCAGCCCTCCGCCATCCGTGCCGGCCCACAAACTTCCATCGCGCGAAACGGTCAGGCAGAAAATGCTGTTTTCCCTAATCTGGGAGGCGTTTCCGCGGTCGAAAACTACGAAGCGCACGCCGTCGAATCGCACCAGTCCGCCGGCCGTCCCAATCCACAAATAGCCGTCAGGCGTTTGGGCGAATGCCTGGGACATGTTCTCGGGCAGGCCGTCCTGCGTCGGCCACACCCGCCGAGTGTAGCCATCTGGCAGAGTGCGCCGCGATGACCCATCCATCCGCACGGGGATGAACATGAGCAGCGCGCACAACCAAGCGAATCTAAGCATTTTGGATAACATCATCCTAGCACTTCGATCCCCGCGAGCAAGCTAGCCCGGTTTGTCGCCTGTCCTTGCCCATAATTCGATCGGGGTACGAAAATAGTCGACAATGCGCCTTACATGCTCCTCGTTCGGCTATCTTAGCGTGGGTTCGGGAACTAGGGTGCACCGTTCCGTTCTAATCCGCTAGATTGAAGTTGCTTAGACAAAATCTGCGGAGGAACAGAACAGTGCAACGAAAAATCATCCCGCTTTGGGGAGAAAAGAAAGTGCTTTTGCGGCAGACGCTCAGGGCGGTGTCACGCAAGCGCCAACTTAACTGTCAGGCCGGCTCCAAAGCCCGCTTGGGCGGGCGTCATCATCTGGCCCACGGCGAAAGCCGTGGGGAAAAAGGTAACTAGAAATACTCCTCAAGCCCCGGCAGGGGCGACATAATCAGGAGGGACCGCCTTCGTTCACTAGTGGTATTATCGTGGGTGTTATGAGAACAAAATCTTCCATCTCCGCAATGCTGTTTGTGTTCTTCGTATGTTGCATTCTTTTCTCCCGTGTATTGGCTCAATCTCCGCCGCCTACATCGGGGCACGCGATGGTGTTGCGTGCCGCCCGGCTGCTGGATATCGAGAGCGGGAAGATAATCACGCCCGGCGAAGTGCTGGTGCAAGGGGAACGAATCGCCGAGGTGGGTTCGGCGGTCAAGCCTCCGCCAGGAGCGGAGGTCATCGACTTAGGTGATCGTACGCTACTGCCGGGATTGATTGATGCTCACGTGCATCTGTTTTTGCATCCGGGCGCTGAAGATTTGCAAACCATCCAGGAGTCGGTGCCGCAGCGCACGATTTCCGCGGCTCTGGCGGCACGGGACGACCTGATGGCGGGCTTCACGGCAGAGCGGGACATGGGGACCGAAGGGGCAGGCTCGGCCGACACCGCGGTGCGCAATGCGATCGATCAGGGCTCAATTCCCGGACCACGCTTGCGCATCAGCGGCAATGCGGTGGACATTCTGGGCGGACACGAAGATGCCATCCCCTACAACCCCGAACAGCGCATATTCTCGAACGCCACTTACGCGAATAGTGCGGCCGAACTGGTGGCGGTGATCCGCCAGCAACTAAAGGAGGGGGCTGACTTCATCAAGATCTACGAAACTGGTCCGGACTTACTTCGTGAGGGTCACTTTTCCACGCCCTACCAGTACACCGAGACCGAACTAAGGACGGCGGTGCGCGAAGCCGGCCGCACCGGCAAGCGCGTCGCGGTCCATGCGACGGGCGAGCCGGGCACGCTGTATGCGGCGCAGGCGGGCGTCGTGTCGATCGATCACGCTTTTCAGTTGAGCGATGAAACCATGCGATTGATGCAGGAGAAACAAATTTTCGCCGTGCCCACGTTTACCATCCTCGAGTACTTCGCGGACCATGCGGCGTCGCCCGCACAAGCCGAGCGGGAGCGACAGATGCTCGAGTTTCATGTGGAGGAGTTTCATAAGCAGATTGCAGCCGGTGTACCGATGGCCGTGGGATCGGATGTTGGTCCTTTTCCCCAC
>Ga0181533_1004105_pt1 | contig 15181 bp, 14 predicted proteins | sample PEATcosm2014_Bin_45_FD_119772 | JGI IMG/M metagenome (GOLD analysis project Ga0181533, IMG submission 119772) | Peatland microbial communities from MTU Mesocosm Facility, Houghton, MI, USA - PEATcosm2014_Bin11_60_metaG | ecosystem: Environmental > Terrestrial > Soil > Wetlands > Peat | place... | reverse complement strand
TGATGAAAAGCGGAATAGAAGTATGATGTAAAACTTCTTCCGTAACACTTCCCATCACTATATTTTCCAACCATCTCCTGCTGTGAGACCCCATGACAATAATATCAGCATGTAATTCATTTGCTGTTTTTAATATTGATTCCGCAAAATCGCCATCTTTGACCTGCGTTTGGATGGTTTTATCACCAAGGTGTTGTTTCGTCTTATCAAGAAAATGTTGAGCTACATTTTTCAGTCCATCAGTACTGTCTAATTGAAAAGGACCAGCCTCCAGGTAGCCTGTATATCCCATTATCGGAGAAAATTCTGATGAAGAATAATATACCATGTCAGTTATTACATGCATCAGGATAACTTCTGCGCCCATAGATTTAGCGAATGAAAACCCAACTTCTGCAATTTTTTGGGCAGTTGGATTATAATCTAATGCAATCAGTACTTTTTTCTTTTTTATTGTTTTCATGCTTGTTGCATTTTCAATTGGTTGCCTTCTTCTGCTTTAGTTCTTGCATTAATTTTGTTTCAGTTTGTTTATGTTTTGTGATTTCCTTAGCCAGTTCTTTATTCGTCTTTTTTATTTTAGCTATTTCCACTTCATTATCAATCTTTTTATCAATAAGTTGCATTCGCAAACGCTGGATAACATCTAATTTTTTTTCTAATAAATGTTGTAGTTCAAGAAGCTTTTTTTCTACCAACTTTATTTTTGAAATGTCAGTTGCTATAACTATACAATGATCACCTTGCAGATAAGAAGGCAAAAGGAGAAAGGATAGTTTCAGATATATAAACTCGTTTAAGGGTATTATCAGAACATCGTTTTTCTTTTTAGACAGTCTGGCTAACAGGTGATCGAATTTTGATTCATCATTCGGAGCTATGAACTGTTTAAAGGATGAACCAATCACACGTTCAATAGGTGCATTTACAAGTTTAGCAAATCTTTTATTACAATAGATAATAATACCATCCTTTGTAAGAGTAAGTGCTCCTTCATTCATCTCTTCGACAAAAGTACGGTACGGTGTTTCAGCAGAGCTGAGAGAATAGACTTGTTCTCCTTTCTTTCCGGAAACCACAATGGCATCCATTTCTCCATTTCGGATTGCTAAAAGTGTTTCTTCAGTTTCAGAAAGGCGGGAATGTAATTCCTCATTTTCAATTATGAGTTGTTCTATCGTTTTAATCATGGATATTAGTATTACAAATCAAATGTGTTAAATGTTCTGTAACTAACATAGTCATTTTATCTTCTTCAGTTCCAATCCAAGAAGTACTTTTTCTTTGTTTGACATATCTCCGATAATACGACGGAAGGGAAGTGGCAGTTTTTTAATCAATGTCGGGGCTGCAATTATCTGTTCATCTTTGGCTAAACGTGGGTTTTGATACAGGTCAATCACCTCCAGTTCGTATCGCCCTTCAAGATATTCTTCGCAAATCTTTTTTAGATTCGTTATTGCCAGGACTGACCGGCTCGTTGCACCGGTTATGTATAAACGTAAAATATATTTGTCCTTACTCAATCCGGATACACTCAGATCAAATTTTTCTGTTGAGCTTTTTTTATTTGATTTTTTCTCTTTCATAATATTTTTAATAAACAGTGCACTTATAAATCAGCTAACAGGCAATAAATCCAATCCAACAAGAACACGTTCTGTATTTGAGAGATCGCCGATTATCTTACGAACAGGTACCGGTAATTTTCTGACTAATGTTGGTAAGGCAAGAATCTGATCTTCACTACCCAACTGTGGATTTATCAAAAGGTCAATTACTTCAATGGAATATTTACCCTTTAACTGGTCCTCACATATCTTTTTCAGATTTGTGAACGCAGTAATGGCTTTGGGCGTTTGTCCGGCAACATATAACCGGAGTATCCATTTATCATCTACCGTTTTTACCGGTTTTTCTTCTTTAATTCTTTTTTCTGAATTCTCTTTCTTTAGTTTCATCAGGTATTCTTTTAATTATTTTTTCATCTTGTTAGTTGTAATCTTTTTTATGCTGGCTTTTCTGCTTTCAGCCATTTCTATTTTATCTTGTTCCAGTCGTTTAATCGTATCCTGTTCTGTTTCAATCATTTTGACAGCTTCGGATTCTTCCAGTTCAAAATCGATTTGCATAGTAGCAATCTGGGCTTCCAATGCTTTACGTTTTCGTTCTATTTCACGTTTTTTTTGTTCGATATCGTTTTTACGAATCAACAATTCAGCATTTTCATTTGCTTCCTGTGCCATACGGGCCGAGCCTGTTAAAACCCCACTTGAACCAATATAAGCCTCACGTAATTCAACACCATGATTAGTTATAATGAATTCGCGGATTTGGTTAGAGTGAGCCATACCGCGCGATTTAAGAACATACATTACCCTGTTTCGTTCACCGCTTAATTCTATATCACGAAGTAATAACCAGGTATCAATCAATGATGATATTGAAACATCAGTACTCTCTAAGGTGTTTTCGTTTGCAGTTAAGCTGGTAAACAATGCTGTTATTTGATTCGACTTAAGATAATCGACAATACGCAATAACATCATTTTTACTTCAATATTTTTATCACCAATGACAAAAGTATTTATTGGATCCATAATAACAATATCGGGTTTGAAATTATTAACAGCTTTGTGAGTTACAGCCAGATGCATTTCCAGACCATAAAATGTTGGGCGGATTGCATGGAATTGTAATAACCCTTTCTGCATCCAGGTCTCTAATTTTATACCGATAGAAAGCATATTACGAATTAACTGTTCCGGGGATTCTTCGAAACAGAAAAAAAGAACACGTTCACCACGTTTACATGCCGCTTCTGCAAAGTGAGCTGCCACGCTTGTTTTTCCCACTCCTGCAGTACCGGAAACAAGGATAGTGCTGCCGCGGAAATAACCTTTGCCTTCAAGCATTTTATCAAGTGCGATTATTCCACTTGAGATCCTTTCATTTGATATTTTATGTTTTAATGCTAAGGAGGTAATAGGTAATATTGAAAAACCAGTTTCATCAATCAGAAATGGATACTCATTCGTACCATGCATCGAACCACGATACTTAACAACCCGCAAACGGCGTGTAGAAGTCTCTTCGGTTACCCGGTGGTCGAGCATAATAACACAATCTGAAACATATTCTTCCAAACCTTGCCGGGTTAATGTCTCTTCTCCGCGTTCGCCTGTTATGATTGCAGTAACACCTTTATCTTTCAGCCAGTGAAATAAACGCCGCAGTTCCGCGCGTAAGATCAGTTGGTTTGGCAATCCTGCAAATAGAGATTCAATCGTGTCTAATACAACACGTTTGGCTCCGATGGAATCAATTGCATAACCAAGTCGTATGAACAAACCTTCCAAATCGTATTCACCGGTTTCTTCTATTTCACTGCGTTCAATATGCACATGGTCAAGTGAAAGTTTTTTATTTTTGACAAGGTCTTCCAGATCAAAACCGAGCGAAGCAACATTTTTGATCAATTCTTCATTCGTCTCTTCAAATGACATAAACACACCCGGTTCGTCAAACTGCGTTGCGCCACGTACCAGGAACCCCATTCCAAAAAGTGTCTTTCCGCAGCCTGCGCCACCACAGATGAGCGTTGGTCTGCCTTTTGGTAGTCCTCCGCCTGTTATTTCATCAAACCCCTGGATTCCTGTTGGCGTTTTTAGAAGACTTTTAGTTAATAGTTTACTTTTTTCTTTTTTCATATTTAACTTTAAAATTTCGGCTTCTTTGTAAGAGTAGGACTATAAATTTTCGATAAAAAAAATCAACTAAAATCCAAGTACATGTAACATCGCAGGAAAATAAAAGTAAAGCCAACAGCACTGTTTTGCAATGCTGTTTTTTTTATCCTACAACAAATTATCATCGTGCAATAATTAAAGTAAAAGATAAAATGGGAACTTCAGTCAGACCTCCCAAATTACACATCAAAGATGCTATTCTGCATTGAAAGAATTGTTACATAATTTTAAAAAAAAGTTACATCATTCACACATTCAAACATACCCTCGTTGAAAATACCAGGATGAAAGATATAATAGACTGGGCAGGAATAATATGTAGAATAGTATGGGAACATTCCAATAATAAGCAATAATAATGATACGGGTCAGCATAAAGCCAAAGCTAATAAATCCACCAAACCCTTCACGCCAAAATCCGACTATCAAACCTCCGATGTACAGACCGAAAAGGAGGAGAAGCAGGTAATCTATTTCCTGTGATGTGTTGGCGCCTGAGGAATGCCTCCATATGCCGCCCTCGCCAATAGGCAAAAACAGGATAAGTATGATAAAAATAAGGGCAACGCTTCTTGCGCCTATGCGGAGAATATACAGCCATAATATTTTATTCCTGTTTTTTGATTCCATGACTTTTTATTTGTATCCGCCACCTAAACTCCGGTACAGAGTTACAATGGCCTGTAATTGTTGAACCTGGTCGCCGATACTGTTCAGCTGCGCTGCTAACAAGCTCTGCTCAGATGTTAGTACATCTGTATAGTTCGTATTAGCAGTGTATTTAAGCAGCTCTTTGGTAAACTCCACCGATTTCTGCAGAAAGTCAATCTGCTGCGATCGGATCTTCATTTTATCTGTCGCTACCTGATAATCATATAATGCATTTGAGACTTCCTGACCCGCATTCAGCAGTGCTTTTTTAAATGTGGCGAGATATTCTTCCTCAAGTGCCATGGCCACAGACAGGCGTTGTTTGTTCAGGCCATGGTTAAGAATGGGCTGTACCAGTCCGCCGACAATATTTCCAAATAAAGAAGAGGCACTGAAAAACTGTGAAATATTCCCGTTTGATAAGCCGCCCGCCGCTGTAATCGTCAATGAAGGATAAAAATAGGTCCTGGCTACATTGGTCAATTCAAAATAATATTGTAACTGATATTCAGCTTCCTGCACATCCGGCCGATTGGCCAATAACTGTGCGGCTACTCCCGTTTGCAGATCGCTTCGAACCTGCTGGTTTTTGAGGCTATCCCTTACAATGCTCCCCGGATTCCGGCCAAGCAAAATACTCAACGCATTTTCTGTTTCCCGGATATTTTGTCTCAGATCCGGTATGGTTACCTCGGCTGAATACCGGTTAGCCTCACTTTGTACCACGGCCGCACCGGTCACTACATCACTTTCCTTTAACAGTTTCATGGTCTCTACATCCTGCATCCTGTTCTCAACTGTTTTAATTGTCACTTGTAACTGTGCATCATACGCCAGCAATGCATAATAATCAGTTGCGATATCTGACACTAATTGTGTTTGCACAGCCTTTTTATAAGCGTTGCTTTGCAGAAGTTCCGCCAATGCCGCCCTTTTTGTGCTTTTCAGCTTACCCCAGATATCAATTTCCCAGCTTGTACTACCGTATAATTGGTAAGATTCAGTAACGCCTCCTTCATCGCTAAGCTTTTGAACTGAGCCATTGGCAAGCGCCTCCAAAGTAGGGAAAAATGCCGCATTGCTTTGGCGCAAATTGGCCATTGCCTGTTTTATGCGGGCCACAGCAATCTTCAAATCAAGGTTTTTGTCAATTCCCTCCTGTATTAAGTGTTGAAGCAATGTATCACTGAATATTTCCTTCCACGGAATATCAGCAATGGTCGTGGTATCAGCAGTTATTACATCACGGTACAATTTGTTATCTGTTAAACCATCTGGACGTTTATAGGTCTTTGTGACCTTGCACGAAGCTAAAATCAAAACAACCATCAGTAAGAACAACAGGACCTTAACTGTTTTTATTTTATTTATCTTTTTCATTATTCGTTTTATCAATCATTGGTACCCACCATGATACTGACATCATCTTCACCATCTTCCATTTCATGGGTATGACCCTTGAAATTTTCCTGAAGTGTCTGGAAAATCACAAATAATACAGGCGTTACAAAAACGCCCAGCAAGGTACCAAACAACATACCCCCGATAGCACCCGTTCCAATTGACTTGTTACCATTGGCACCTACACCTGTAGAAAACATCAGCGGCATCAATCCGAATACAAAGGCGAATGAAGTCATTAAAATAGGACGTAACCGGGCCTTTGCCCCTACTATGGCCGCCTCGAGGATGGTCATACCTTTCTTTCTTCTTTCCAAGGCAAAGGTTATAATCAGAATAGCATTCTTAGCAAGCAAGCCAATAAGCATGATGACTGAAATCTGCACATAAATATTATTATCCAGGCCGAATATTTTTGCAAACACAAATACTCCCGACAAACCCACGGGTAACGACAAAAGCACTGCAAATGGCAACAGATAACTTTCGTACTGGGCGCTTAACAAAAGATAGACAAACGCAAGGCATAAAATAAATATGTACAATGTTTGTGAACCACTGTTTTGTTCTTCCCTACTAATGCCGGAATATTCAAATCCATAACCTGCCGGAATGTCTTTTGCCGCCACTTCCTGAATAGCGGTAAGTGATTGTCCTGTGCTAAATCCATCATTGGGCGAACCATTTACCGACATAGAACTGAAAAGGTTGAACCTGGTAACACTTTCGGGGCCAAATATCCGCGTGAGTGTTATAAACTCATTAATTGCGGCCATGCTTCCGGAGCTTGTTTTTATACTTATCTTGTTTAGTCCGGAAGGACTGGCCCGATAATTGGTATCGGCTTGTATGATCACTTTGTATTGCTGTCCAAACTCATTGAAATTGGAAGCATAAGAACTGCCATAAAACACCTGCATGGTATTGAGCACGTCATTTACGGATACGCCTGCATCCTTGCACTTTGCCACATTGACATCCAACTGGTATTGCGGGAAATTGGGATTGAAGGAAGTGGTGGCATATTGAATTTCGGGACGGTTATTCAATGCTGCTAAAAATGTTTGTGACACTTTATAAAACGCTGCAGTAGTATGCCCGCCTTTATCCTCCAGTTGAAATGTAAATCCTCCACTGGTACCAAAACCGGTAATGGTTGGCTGCGACATGAAATTGATATTTGCTTCACGGATATTCGCTGTTTTTTTTGCAAGGACTTTTATCACATCCTCATTTGTTATTCCTTTTCGTTGTTCCCAAGGTGTTAGTCTCAAAATCACCATTCCGTATGAGCTGCCGCTTCCGCCAATAAAGTTTTGCCCCATCGTACGCATGGTATTTGCCACCTGGGGTATGGTTCGGGAAATACTGTCTATTTTTTTTGCTACTACCTGTACCCGCTCCATTGTTGAGGCCGGCGGCAGGGTAATGTTAACATAGATGGTACCCATATCTTCACTGGGAACGAAGCTGGATGGTGTTGATTTCATTAATAAATAGAAGCCACCGCCAAACAGTATGATGGATATCATTACAATCCATTTTTTTTTCGACAAAAAGGTCACAGAGCGGGCATATTTACCTGTAAGAGCATTATAACCAGTATTGAAACCCGCATGAAAACGTTGCATTACTGTTTTCTTTTTATTGTCTTTACCATGATCAGGCGGTTTTAAGAACATAGCTGCCAATGCGGGACACAGAGTTAAAGCATTTATCGCGGAAATCATGATGGCAACGGCCAGTGCAATACCAAACTGTTTATAAAATACCCCTGCAGAACCCGTTACAAAAGTTACCGGTATGAATACCGCCGCCATGACTAAAGTGATGGATACAATAGCGCCTGAAATTTCACCCATTGCATCTACAGCAGCCTTGTGTGAAGACTTGTAGCCGCTTTCCAGTTTGGCATGCACAGCTTCCACCACTACGATAGCATCATCCACAACAATACCGATGGCCAGTACCATGGCGAACAACGTTAACAGGTTGATGCTGAAGCCAAACAGGTACAAAAAAAAGAATGTACCTGTTATCGCCACAGGTACGGAGACCCCATGAATAATGGTCGAACGGAAGTCCTGCAAGAAAATAAAAATAACTAAAAACACTAACAGGAAACATTCTATGAGCGTACGAATGACTTTCACAATGGAGGCATCCAGGAACTGGTTTATATCAACCAGGTAAAGAAACTTAATGCCCGGAGGAAATGAATGCGCCGCCTGTTCTATCACCTTCTTGGAGTCATTGATTACATCCCTTGCATTGCTCCCTGGAGTCTGGCTTATGGAAATACCTACGGATTGTTTGCCATCTGTCGATGTAGAACCGGTATATGTTTGTGCCCCCAGTTCCAATCGTGCGACATCCTTTAATCGCAGGTACTGTCCCTGCCCCGTGGTCCTGATGATGATATTCCCAAACTCGTCCGGCGATTGCAATCTTCCTTTATAGGTTATCACATACTGAAAACTCTGATTATCATTTTCACCAAATTTCCCTGGTGCCGCATCGAGATTTTGTTCGTTCAGAGCGTTGCTGATATCGGTTGGCGTAATACTATATATGGCCATCAAATCAGGCTTCAGCCATATACGCATGGAGTAGGTCATCGCCGAACCAAATACTGAAGCAGCTCCCACGCCGTTTACCCGCTGCAATAGCGGGATCACATTGATAGCTGCATAATTCTGCAAAAATGTTTGATCGTAAGCAGGGTTGTCGCTGTAGAGTGATATGATCAGGAGGTTGCTGCTTTGTTGCTTTCTAACGGTTACACCTGCGTTTATTACCTCTATGGGCAATAAGCTTGTAGCAGATGACACCCGGTTCTGCACATCCACTGCTGCCTGGTCGGGGTTGGTTCCGACTGCAAAATAAACACTGATGGAGGCAGAACCGGTATTCGAGGCAGAAGATGTTATATACGTCATGCCCTGCACCCCGTTTATTTGTTGTTCCAATGGAACAATCACACTTTTTAACACCACATCTGCATTTGCCCCTGAATAAGTGGCAGATACCTGCACGGTAGGTGGTGATATATCAGGATATTGTGAAATAGGTAGTTTCACCATACCCAATATGCCCAGCAAGACAATGAGGACCGAGATGACGGTACTCAGAACTGGCCGGTCTATAAATCTTTTAAGCATAAAACCCGATTATTATTATTTTTTCTGGGCCTGATTATATAAACTGTCCGCATTTACATACCTTGGAATGATCAAAGTACTGTCTTTTAAATTGGATCCGTTTAACACCACCCTGTCGCCTGTCTTCAAACCATTTTGCACGATCAGGAACTGTCCGTTATTTGTTGGTTTTGAAACAATAGCCGTACTGATAATCCTGTTACCTGCCGAAAGCATATAAACAAAGCGTTTATCCTGGATCTCAACTGACGCACTTTGTGGAACCAGTAACGCGGAATCCATTGTGTGAGGTATCCTTACTGTTGCACTTGCACCACTGTGGATGACGCCCAACGGGTTGGGGAAAATAGCTTTTAAACTGGCAGTCCCTGTTTCCGTGGTAATGATCCCGCTGGCAGTCTCAAGCTTTCCTTTTTCAGGATATTCTGTACCGTCTGCCAACAGCAATGTTACAAGGGGTAGTTGGTTTAGTTTATCCTGCATCGTATTGCCTGCCACATGACTCGAAAAAGAAAGTAGCTGTTTTTCATTCAGGGAAAAATAGGCAAATACATTAGAGATCTTAGACACGGTGGTCAGCGGGCTTGAAGTGGTGCTGCTTACCAACGCACCAATTTTATAAGGAATCGAACTGGTGATGCCATTTTGAGGGCTTCGGATAATAGTATAACCCACATTGGTTTTTGCATTGGCCAATGCAGCATTAGCCTGGGCCAGGACTGCCTCTTTGGATTGAAGTGCATATTGGGCTGACTCCAATTCATACTTGCTTATAATATCTTTCTCAACCAAGGGCCGCACTTTTTCCACATCCATTTTGGCGGCATTTACATCGGCAATGGCAATTTTTATGGCAGCATTGGCAGTAATTACAGCTTGGTCGTATTGTGGGTTTTTTATTTTAAAAAGCAACTGACCTATTGTGACTGTAGCCCCTTCCTGAATATAAATGGCCTCCAGATAACCATCCACCATTGGCCTTATTTCAACAATGTCCTCACCCTGAATTGTGGCAGGAAAATCACTGTAAGTGGTGGTAGGGTGAGGCTGTATTGTCAGGACTGCGTAATCCTTCGGAGTAATCTCTTTTCCCGCATTTCTTTTCTCACCGCAGGAAAATAAAAATAAACTTATCAGCGATATTGCAATGCTGTTTTTTATGCTACAACAATTTATCATCGTGCAATACTTAATGTATAAAGGTAAAATGGGAATTTCTGTCAGGACTCCCAAATTACGCAACAAAGATGCTATCCTTTATTTTGAAAACCGTTACATAACTTTGGGAATAAGTTACATCATTCACACATTCAAAACTCTGGTAAATATTTAAGCCACTTTCTCAAAACCTAAACACATCGATCTTTAAAAAGTGTGAATGATGTAACTTTTTTCTGATAATGTGTAACGCTTTCCGAAATTAATGGACTCACCTTTGTACTGTGAAAATCCATTCACAGTTAAATTTCAAAAAAATGAAAAAAGTATTCCACATTCTTGCATTCTTATCCTTGATTCTTGGCTTGTTATTTACGTCATGTGTATCAAGTAAAAAATTTATGGCTTTGCAAGCCAAAGTTGATAGGCTTCAAAAAGACAGCGCTCATACCATGAGTTTACTGAATGCGTGTAACACCCAGGTAAACAATCTTAAAGACGAAAAAGCATCCTTGCTGAGAGAAAATGCAGAGGTTCAAAATGATTTGAAGGTTCTTTCTACCGAGTCAAAAATGACGATTGCCGATCAGGCAAAGAGGTTAAAGAACTTTCAGGATATGATTCAGGCACAACAGGATGTTATGAACAAACTTAAAAATTCAATTGCCGACGCATTGATGAATTATAAAACAGATGAGCTAACCGTTTATATTAAAGACGGAAAGGTTTATGTATCGCTCCAAGAAAAGTTGCTATTCAAATCGGGTAGCGATGTGGTCAATCCCAAAGGGAAAGAAGCGCTCAAGACGCTGGCTAATGTGCTTAAAGGCACCAAAGACATCACTGTGATGATTGAAGGTCATACGGATAGTATTCCCATTAAAACGAAACAATTTGGAGATAATTGGGAACTTAGCACAGCAAGAGCTATTTCCGTTGTACGTATTTTGACAAAAGACTTTGGTTTTGATCCGAATCGTATCACGGCATCTGGTAGAAGCCAATTTCATCCTGTAAAACCAAATGAAACAGCTGAAGGACGTGCCGCCAACCGCAGAACTGAAGTTATCTTGTCTCCTGATTTGAATGACCTTTATAAGCTATTATATCAATAGGAATAAAAGGTGGCTTAATCATCTTACAATTCTTAATATGTTTTACAGATATACTCATCTGCTTTTGGAAAAAGGTACCGTTTAGCGGAATATTCTATAAATGATACTTTTTAAATCCTTAAATAAAAATTCTAAAACGATAAAAAACATACAAAATGAAAGCGACAAAATTGAACAATCTGGTAAAAAATTTGTTTGCTAAAAAATTTGTGTTTTTAAGTTCCTCAATTGTTCCAGCGGCACGAGGTTATGTCAAAGTTATAAGAGACAATAATGAAAATTACATTATTCAGGTAAAAATATCAAATTTAGCTGAAGTCAACAGGCTTCAACCATCGAAACAAGTTTATGTAGTCTGGATCATTACAGACCATGAAATAACGAGAAGTATAGGGCAAATAAATAGTTCAACAACCTTTTTATCAACAAAATTAAAAGCCTATTTTAAGATGGTTTCTTCATCGAAACCAATTAAAATATTTATTACAGCCGAAGATGAAGCGGGCGCTCAAAGTCCGGGTGAGCAAGTCATTTCAACTGACAGATTTTTATTGAATTGATTCATCTTTTTACCAATCGGATTTCATGCATATAAAGCAGGTGCAACTATCTCTATACTGCTTACCAAACAAAATTCCGTCCCAAGAAAAAACCGAAGACGGAATTTTGTTTTATAGAATAAACCCTGCATCAGGTTCATTGCCTTTGTTGGGATGGATTTCTTTAGGTCTTTAGCTTTTAAAGTGGAAAAACCGGTTAGATTGACCACCCAAGGCCGAAGAAAATCGACCATCTTAAATGAATTATTATCAGACTAATACGGTGGTCCCGCTCAACCGGCACAAAATGTCAGAGGCTCCGTTCTTTGCAAGTACGTTTCTCATCACTTCGCCGGCAACGACATACAATAAACCAATGCCTGGACGGATGACATAATATCGTTCCACCAGTCCATATTGTTTCATCATCAGGGTGAGCCATATAATCATTACTGACTTTGGACTGTGACTATTCATTTTGATATTTTTCAACAGTCAATCTCGCCATCAGGTAACTAACGGTTGATTCCGCACCTTGGTTGAGGTTCACATGCGTTTCTTCCAGTCCGTCATAGCAACCACCAGTACAGGGGTTATAAATAATATGATGTAAGCGGTTGTTTCCCAAGAACCAATTAAATGCAGTATCCATCTTCTGACGGCAGTCTTCATCGAGAAAAACATCGTAAAATTTACTTAAGGTCATAATGGTATATGCAACATCAATAGGCTGTTCACCAAAATGCCCTGCAACTTGTCCCTTTTGAAGCCAGTTTTTGTTGGAAATGACCTCAATCCCGTTCTCATTAAAGGTTTGCGACAATAGAAAATCAACCGACGCGTTTGCAATTTCTCTATAAATTGTTCCCCCGGTCGACAACCAGGCATATAACATGGTCTCAGGTAAGATACTATTAGCATATGTCAGATAACTTTCAAACCATTCCCATCGTTCGCTTGATTCATGCCTGTACATCTGAACCAGACGATCGGCAAATGTTTTTAAAAGGGCTAGTTTTTCCGGAGATTTGATGGCACTTTGATAGTAATACAACCCTTTGATAACAAAGGCCATGGCACGTGTAGAATGCACTGAACTTATATGCTGCAGCGATTGTTCAAGAATTGTCCGGGCCTTGAAAATGATTTTCCCCGGCAAAATTTCAATCAATGATATCAGGTATCCTAAAGCCCAAACAGCTCTTCCATTTGCATCATCCAGATTTACCTCTTTGTTCTGATCGGTAAACTGGTTATCCGGACCTACATAATTGAAAAAGTCGCCGGCAGGCTGAAGACAAAGTTTTATAAAACCAAGATATTTATGTATATAATATATATCCTCCTCATCTCCCGTCAATTTATAATGCATACACATAGCTATCATAGCTCTGGCATTATCATCCAGGGTATAACCTGAACAGATATCGGGTTGGTTGATTTTAGAAAACTGAATGATCCCTATTTTAGTCGTCATGTGTTTAAGGTGGTCCAACTTGATGACTGGCAGATTGTACTTTATTGTGATCTTACCACCTGAAAGCCCCTGCAGAAGCATGGCGTGCGCTATCGCAGAATTTTCCCAGGCAGTGGATACAATCTTCTGCAGGGTATTTGAACTGATGTTCATTCGTAACGAGTTGTTATTGAGTAACCGAAGAACGCCTTTGGCCAATTGTTCTGAATTACGAAAATCAAAAATAATGCCTGTTTCCTCTGTCAACACTTCCCTTGCATGAGGAATAGGTGTTGAAATGATGGGACAGGCACAACTCATGGCATAAACAAATGTTCCGCTTACGGCCTGGTTGGGATCATTTGTTGTAAACAAGTAGATATCGGTAAGTTGAAGATATTCGAGCAGATCGTGCAACGGCAGGTATTCATTTATAAATTTCACATGATCATGCAGTGAATAAGCTTCTACTTTTTGTTCAAGCATTTCCCGGTATTTTTCTCCTTCGTTTTTTTTGACCTCGGGATGTGTCTTACCAATGATCAGAAATATCACCTCCGGACTTTGACCAACAATTGCAGGCAATGCTTCAAGGGTGGTTTCTATGCTTTTACCTGAACTCAAAAGCCCAAATGTTGTTAACACTTTCCGTCCCTGAAGACCATATTTCAGCTTTAAAAATTGCTTGCTTAGATGCGGAACCAAATGGGTGCCGTGAGCGATTACCGAAATTTTTTGATGAGGTAAGTCATAATCAGTCGTCAAAATCCCAGCCGAAATTTGGGTCATCACAACGATGGACTCACAAGCAGCCGCAATCTCCCTTACTTTTAATTTTAACACTTCATCCGGATGCGGCAATACGGTATGAAAAACTATGACAACCGGCTTCGAAAGTTCATTTAAAAACTGTAAAAATACATGTTCCTGTTCCTTATAAAAGCTGAACTCATGCTGGATCAAAACGATTCTTATATCAGTATCCTTGTTAATCTCTATTGCCAGCTTCTTATATTCTGAAGCCATCGAAGTATTAAGAATATATTTTACTTCACCGGGATATGAATAATTTGCATCCCCGGATTCCAGCGCACAAACTTTTATCGACAAGGAATTGCTGAATTTATTATTCAGCGCCTTGATCAGATCCTGAGAATAGGTCGCAATACCACATTCTCTTGGAGGATAGGACGTAATAAATAAGATCTCAGCTAGGTCATTCTTTTTTTCCGACTCCGCTTCTTTTTCACCTATTTCAAGAAGGATCTTCTTGCGAATAATATATTCAATATCTGAATACTCCTGTTGTCCAATAATATCCTCATAATATTCGTGAGAAACAATTCTATTTTTCATCTTTTATCGCATAATTAAGTAACTCTGCCAATAATGCTGACAAACTCAATGAAGCACAGGCAATTCGTTCATCGGCTGCGCCATAATATATATAAAGGGTATCCCCAAATTGGGAAGTACCGGTTGGAAAAACAACATTATTTACGTCTCCCTTTATTTCCCAATCATATTCGGGGGAAAACAAAGCATAGGGTAACCGGACAATAACTCTTGCCGGATTATTTAAATCTAATAAAGCCGCGGCACATGCAGAATAAACAAGCCCCCTGTCAGTTTCCTCAGCACCATGATAAATCAAAAGCCAACCATGTTCTGTTTCTATTGGAGGACATCCGCTTCCGATATACCTTGACTCGTGCGGATAAATAGGGTCGAGGACAATATGGTCCTGCAGGTTGACAAAATAATTTTTCCAAAATTCATGGGTGAGATCCATTATGTTGTTTATCGAGACTATTTGAATTCCAGGCCTGATCCGGTGAAGAAACACAAGGTCGCCATTAATCCTACGAGGAAAGAATACTACATTTTTGTCCCACAATAAGATCTTGTTATCAGGATCTGCTTCCCTGTAATAAAATTTATGATTGTGGTA
>Ga0181533_1004091_pt1 | contig 15216 bp, 10 predicted proteins | sample PEATcosm2014_Bin_45_FD_119772 | JGI IMG/M metagenome (GOLD analysis project Ga0181533, IMG submission 119772) | Peatland microbial communities from MTU Mesocosm Facility, Houghton, MI, USA - PEATcosm2014_Bin11_60_metaG | ecosystem: Environmental > Terrestrial > Soil > Wetlands > Peat | place... | reverse complement strand
TTACCTCGCGGCTTTCAATCCGGTTGCTTCCGCAGGCTGTCCAGTACGAACTCCAGGTGCGCCCTACTGTATGCGTCAAGGTCGAGCCGGTGCCGCTCGCCGTGAAGCAATCTCCACACGATAGCCAGAACTCCCGGCGCCGCCAGAAGCTGGGGGAATTCCACGGCCGAGGTTTTCCGGAATTCGCCCGCCGCGATCCCCCGCAAGAGCGCCTGGCGCACCGCCTTTATTCCCGGGGCAATAATCTCGCGGTGGTAGATTTCGGTAAGTTGCGGAAACCTGCCGCCTTCCGCGATCAGCAGGCGCACGATGGAGCGAACCTTTTCATTTCGCACCACCTGGCTATACATGCGCGACAGCAGCTCGCGCAGCAAGTGCTCCCCTGTCCCCTGGAAGTTTCCTGCTATGGCATCAAATCTCTTTTGCACCAGGCTTCGCACCACGGCTCGGAAGAGTTGCTCCTTGTCCCGGAAATAGAGGTAGATCGTCCCCTTGGCGATTCCGGCCTGACGAGCGACATCGTCGATGCGAGCGGCCTCGTACCCATGCGCAGCAAAGACTTCGAAGGCGGCCGCCAGGATTTCCTCCTGGCGATGCACCTTCTGCTCCCGCCGGCGCGAGGAGGATTTGGCAGTCTTCACCCGCCCGAAATTCAGTGCTCTCATCGTCCTCTCCATTAAATGACTGAACAGTCAGTCATTATTTGTCGACAGAAAGATAGTCGCGATGAAACGCATTGTCAACTCATTTTTTCGAAGCTCTATTTTGCCGGACGATCGATGAGGGCGGAGTAGAATTATTCCTTCTGCGGCTGGGGGGCAAGTTGGATCCCTCATTCCCGTCGCGCGAACGCAGCGGACTGGGTTAGCGCGACGAGGGACTTCGCTACGCCTTCGGCGCGACCGGTGAAGACCCAAAGGGGCCGCAGCCCCCGCGCATACCGGCTCGGAATTTCTCACGTTCTTCGGGGGTCATCTGCTCCCAGCGCTCCATCATGCGCTGGCGCCAGTGCATCGCGAAGCCCGGCCGGCCCCGAAACCCGCCAAAGAGGATCCTACTCAGCACCAGAAGTCCCAAAGCTTGCCAGTAGCTGATTACATGCAGGCCGAAGACGACCGGCATCAGCCGGTTCCATAGCCACATGACCACAAAGCTGAATACCGTTGCCGCCAACGCAACGAACAACAAAATCTTCAATCCTCGCAAAATCCAATGCCTTTTCATCGTTTCTTACCTCATGTTTTCTTGAATTCGTCGTAAATAGTCCGCAAGCGCCGCCGCAGGAAAACCACCGCGTAGTGCTTGCGGGAGAGCAGAGTGTTGACGCTCAAGCCCGTCGCGGCGGCCAGCTCGTTAAAGCTTCGGCCCTCGAGTTCGTGAGCGACAAACACCTCGCGCTGTTCTTCCGGGAGTTCGTCCAAAGCATCATCGATCTCCTCGATCAGCACCTCGCGAGCGTAGGCTGCTTCCGGACCGGCGTCGGGCGAGGGAAGCAGGTCTTCCCACGGGAACAACTCGCGCTCTTCTTCTCCGGCGGGGGCATCGTTTCTTACTGCCTCCGGCCTCCGCTTGCGAAATCTGTCGATGATGCGGTTCCGCGCCACCCGGAACAGCCATGCCCCCACTTGCTCCACGGGTTTCATGAGCCGATAAGCTTGCACGAGTTCATAGAAGACCTCTTGCAGAATGTCTTCCGCGTCGCTTTCGTCCAGAACACGCTTGCGAATGAAGTTGCGCAGGCGGGTTTGTTCCCGCTCGATGGTCTCCGCGATGCGGCGGTTTTGCTCGTCGGTCATGAATTCGATGCTCAGCGCGTCATGCATCCAATAGTGTAGACGAAATGGCTTTCCAAATATTTTAAGCGCCTCATTCGTGTATACTGGCGGCCGTTCGAAAATATCGAGATGGAAACTCCGGGATTTGGGGAGGTAAGAATCATGCAGGCCTTGTCTCGAGACTGGCGGCCCCGCACGCCCGCTCTCTTCTTTCTATCCTTCTTCACTGTGTTGATGCTCCTTTTGGGGATTGTCTCCGTGCAGGCGTGGACCCCTTCGCTACCCAGCATGGGCCAAGTGGTTTCCGCCAATTACGACGAGTCCAAGGCCGGAACTTTCACACTTCCCGACCCGCTCGTGTTCAATGATGGCAAGCCGGTCAAGACTGCGCAGGAGTGGAGGAAGCGCCGTCGCGCGGAGATTCTCCGGCTTTATGAAACGAATGTCTACGGCCGCAGTCCCAAGCCACCGAAGCATATCCGCTTCAAGGTTTTCGATGTGGACAAAGAAGCGTTGGGCGGCAAGGCCATCCGCAAGCAGGTGACGATCTATTTTCCTACCCCGAAAGCGGAGGCTTCCGAGGACCTGCTCATCTACATTCCCGCTGATGCGCCCAGGCCGGTTCCGGTGATCCTTTTGCTCAATTTCACCGGCAATCAATCCGTGACCAGCGATCCTGGCGTCAAGGCCGCGACCCTTTGGATCGGGAAACCGCCCGTGCGGCAGCAGGCCCCGGAACGATTGCGCGGGATCGACAAGGAATTCGACCTTGAAAAGCTCCTGGCGCGGGGATACGGCTTTGCCACGATTTGCTATCAGGACATCGAACCGGATTTCAAGGAAGGCTATAAGAATGGCGGTCTTCGCCAACAGTTCTTTCAGCCGGGCCAGACCGAGCCCGCGCCGGATGACTGGGGAGCCATCGGAGCATGGGCTTATGGTTTGAGCCGCGCCATGGACTACCTCGAAAAGGACAAGGACGTTGACGCCCATCGTGTGGCGATCATGGGACACTCGCGACTGGGGAAGACGGTGCTGTGGGCCGGCGCCCAAGACACGCGTTTTGCCATGGTGCTGTCGAGTTGTTCGGGAAGAGGCGGCGCTTCACCGTGGCGGCGCAACTACGGCGAAACGCTGCGCAGTATGTCGCGGGCTTTTCCCTTTTGGTTCTGCCCCAACCTGTTTAAGTATGTTAACCAAGTGGATAAGCTCCCGGTCGATTCTGACGATTTGATCGCGCTGATCGCGCCGCGCCCGGTATACATCACCGCGGCGCAAGATGATCAGTGGGCAGACCCGCATGGTATGTTCATGGCGGCGGTGGCGGCGGGCCCCGTTTACAAACTGCTTAACGCCGAGGGCCTGGGCACGGACCAGATGCCGGCACTCAATCAGCCCATCATGCACACCCTCGCCTTTCACATCCGCGAGGGAAAGCACGCGGTGACGGCGTTCGATTGGGACCAGTTCCTGGCTTTCGCTGACCTGCATTTGCGCGCTCATTGATGGCGCGCGTGACGCTCCATTTCCACCCGGCGCAGAGCCCCAGGGGGTTTATGCCGCGGCCGGGAAGGAGATGTCGTACTCGCCCAGTTGCAGCGGGTATTTCCCGTATTCTCTAACCAAGCGCACGACGTAATCGTAATTCTCGCCGGAAATGCTGCTGGGGACGGAGTGGTCCGACTGGAAGATGAAGCCGCCCCCCTTGGCGGCATTCAGTTTGGTGAGGACTGCGGCCTTGATTTCCTCCCGGCTTCCACTCGCCCAAACCATCACATCCATATTGCCGCAGAACCCAATGCGGTGGCCAAACCGGCGGCGCAAGTCGATTACGTCCAAGCCCGCTTTCGCTTCCAGCGGATTGTAGGCGTCGACTCCCACTTCAATGAAGTCCTCAAAAATCTGATTCACGTTTCCGCAGCCATGGTAGATGACCGGCAAGCCGTGTTTGTGGCACTCGTCGATCAGAGCCTTGACCCCAGGCTTGAAGTGCTTCCGCCAGAACGCGGGTGAGAACAGCATCCCGTTCTTGTAGGCGACGTCGCCCCAAATGACCATGCCGTCCAGCATGCCATCCGCGGCCTTGATCTGGGCTTTCACGATTTCCAGCGCGAAGGCGTTGATGCGTTCCACGAAGCGCGCGATGTGGTTCGGATACAATCCCATCCACAGTAGCGTGTGTTCGGAGCCGATAATGCGCCACAGCATCTCGTGGCCCTCGCAGACGCCCCCGAAGGCGGGAAAATCCGGCCACGCCCCCCGCACGCGATCGACGAAAGCGGGGAGGTTGCGCACGAATCCATCGCCCACGCCATTGATCTGGTCGTCCCCGGCGTCAAAGTAGCGGCGCTCGTCCCAAGGGTCATCGAACTGGAATGACTCCATTTTCTCGATCGTGTCCGTTTCAAATTTCAGGAAGGCGGGCATGGGATAAGCCAGCTTCTTTTGGATGACGGCTTCGAACCCCGTGCGCACCACAATCTCTTCGGTGTCTTCCTTCAGGATTTCGAAGGGTTTGATGTGGGGATCCAGGTTGGGATTGAAATTCATCCAATCGAGATCATAATAACAATAGATATCAGTATCGGGTGCAAGACCCAGTTCATCACGCCAGCGCTTGAGAAAGCTCCCCCAGAAGAAGTCGCTAATGGGAACGCGATCGCCTTCCTGGTGGTGGAGGGCTTTCTTCATCCGGTCGAGCTTGGCAACGCAGTTGTCTGTGCGTTTCATATAGAGCGCCTCATGAGTTCAATTGGCCATCCTCACTTCATGCCGCCGGGCTCCCGGTCCTGACCATGAAGCGGGTTGTGCGGGAGCATGTTACCATTTTCTTCGTTTCCAGTTGCTCAGAACCTCGCGTGCTAGTGTCATTTGGAATGGGATCACCTTCGAAATACTGTCATTCCCGCGAAGGCGGGAATCCACTTCGACGTCGGCGCATTTCCAATGGCTTGCGTAGTGGATTCCCGCCTTCGCGGGAATGACTGCACCTGGGAGCGCCCGTGCATTCCAAATGACACCAGTACCAAACCCGTCTGACACAAACCCGTCTGACAATTGCGTTCAGGGGCGGTCAGGAGTATATTGCGGGCCGGCCGGAATGGGATAATGGCAATTCCGGTTAATCAACCACAATGAAGGAACCGACATGAAAACCGACAAGCAGGTCAGCAGGCGAGATTTCATACGAATTGCCAGCGCCTTAGGAATCGTCAGCCCAATCTTCATACCGGCGCACGTCTGGGGAGCAAAAACTCCGCCGAGCGATCGGCTTACGATGGGCTTCATTGGCGTGGGCAAGCAGAACCGCTACCTGCTGAATAAATTTCTCGCTCGAGACACTCAGGTGGTGGCGGTCTGCGACGTGGACACCACTCGGCGCGAATCGGCCAAGCAAATCGTGGAAGACGCGTATGCCAAGAAGGCGGTTGCCGGCTACAAAGGCTGTACGGCTTACGGCGATTTCCGCGAGTTGCTGGCGCGCAAGGATATCGATGCCGTCTGCATTGCCTCCCCGGACCATTGGCACGCGATCCACGTGGTCATGGCCGCGAAAGCCAAGAAGGACATCTATTGCGAAAAGCCCCTTTCCCTGACCATTCCCGAGGCGCGGGCGATGGTCAAGGCGGTTCGCAAGCACCAGCGGGTGCTGCAAACCGGCAGCATGCAGCGCTCCTCCCCCGAGTTCTACAAGGCCTGCATGTTGGTGCGCAATGGACGCATCGGCAAAATCCAGCAGGTCATCGTGGATGTCGGCACCTCATCCAAGTGGTGCGATCTGCCGGAAGAAGCCATGGAGCCGGGATTGAATTGGGACAGGTGGCTCGGGCCCGCCCCGATGCGGGGCTATAACTCCATCCTCAGCCCGCGCGGGATTCCCAAGGACTTCCCGGCGTGGCGGAACTACCGCGAATACTCGGGCGGCGGGATGACCGACTGGGGCGCGCATCATTTCGACATCGCGCAATGGGGGTTGGGCATGGACGATAGCGGACCGGTGGAGATTATCCCGCCGGAGGATCCCAAAGCCATGACCGGCGTCAGGTTCATTTACGCGAGCGGCGTGCAGGTTATTCACGGCAAGAGCGGAGGCGTGCTCTTCGTCGGAAGCGACGGCGAGATTCTTGTAAATCGCGGGAAGTTTATGATCACTCCGGAAGGCCGGGACAAGGATCCCATCCCGGAGAATGGCGTCCAGCTTTACCAGAGCACCGACCATTACCAGGATTTCCTGAACTGCGTGAAGAGCCGGAAGCGACCGATTTGCGATGTGGAAATCGGCTGCCGTTCGGTTAGCGTGTGCCACCTCGGCAACCTGGCCTACTGGTATCGCCGCACGCTGCACTGGGACCCGGTGAAGGAACGATTCACCGGCGACGCCGAAGCGAACACCTGGCTCGACCGGAAACGCCGGCCGCCCTGGCAGAAGTCTTTGGGCTAAGGGTGACGGGTTGCCATTTGGGTTTGTAGGGGGACGGCTTGCCGTCCCCTCCGTGCACATTGCCGCTGAACCGAGAAGGGTAGGGGCCCCTAGTGGGTGCCCTTGCCGAGGGCAGGCATGAGGCCAGCCTCTACGTCAGGTGCTGGCTTGCGCAGAGCGCAGCTCTGCGATTCGCGTCCATCTCCCGCGCTAAAACGCAGAGCTGCGCTCTGCGCCTGGAGTTTCTACATTTGCATACGGTGTGACTCGCGCGCTGGAAACCACCCCGGCGCGACCGCGCCTCCCCTCCTGATTCAGGAGGGGAGTTCGTAAAAGCTCCCATCCTCACACGAGGAGGGGAGGCGCCCTTGGCGACGGGGTGGTGCTGAGCAGGAGATGTAGAAACTCGAGACGCAGAGCTGCGCTCTGAGTTTGTGACTTTTTTAAATTTGCGCCGAAGTCGGGATTGAAAACAAAAGACTTAAACACCCGAAAATGGCCCAAAAATGAAAAAAGCCACAACCTCTCTGCGCAAGCCGGTCAGGTAGCAACTCCCCCAGGGCGTGGTTTGTCGCGGCCAGAGGCCGCGCTGCCCTACCCACAGCGGTCGGAGGAGGCCGCCATTCGCATGCGGAAATATTTTTCTTCGCTTTCAGCATTTCTTCTGTTCTTTCTGGCCAGCGCGACGCCTGCTGCTGCGGGGGACTTGCGCGCGGGTGCGGCCAAAGCCGTGATCACCCCCGACGTTCATGCCGCCACCGTCTACATGGCTGGCTATGGTCAAAACCGCGTCGCGACCGATGTCCATGACGATCTTTACGCGCGCTGCCTTGCCTTGGGCGCGGGTGACCAGACTCTGGTGGTGTGTGCGGCGGACCTGATTGGCCTCTTCTATGACGACGTCCTGAAAATTCGAGAGAGGGTGAAGGCCCAGGCGCCGGAAGTGACGCACCTGATCGTGGCCTCCACGCACGACCACGAGGGGCCGGACACAATGGGACTTTGGGGCCCGGGGCCTTTGCAATCGGGGATTGACGAGAAGTATATGGCGTGGCTGCGGGAGCGCATCGCCCAAACGGCCGTGGAGGCGGCGCGGCGGATGCAACCGGCGCGCCTCACGCTCGGACGCGACGATCATCCCCTGTTGGCGCTGTTGCAATCTGACAGCCGGCCGCCTTACGTAAAAGACCCTTATCTATTCGTCATGCGCCTGGCCTCCGCCTCAAGCGGGCAGACTATTGCTAACTTGATTAACTGGAGCGACCACCCGGAAACGTTGGGAGGAAAGAACACCGAGATCACTGCGGACTATCCCCATTGGCTCTGCTCGTACGCGGAAACGCACGTGGGTGGGACGGCCATTTTCCTGAATGGCTCGATCGGCGGGCTGCTTTCCACCAATGGCAGTTCCGTGGCGCTGCAAGATCCCGACACCGGCATCGTGGCCCTTGACAACACTTGGCGCAAGGCGGAGCTTTTCGGCAACGTCATCGGCCAGCTTGTGGAGCGTGCAGTGAAGGGCGGGGAAGAGGTCAGCGTAAATTCCATCGCCTTCCGGGGAACCACGATTTTCTCGCCCATGCACAACGACCACTTTCGCGCCGCGGGCGCGGCCGGAGTCTTCGGCGGACGCAAGCCGCTTTACACGAATGGCCAGCTTGATCCGTCGGTCATGGAAAAGGAAGTTCCCGGCCTGGGCAAGCTGAAATTCACCACGGGCCAGGATGTGGAGACGGAAGTGAGTTACATCCGTTTCCTCTCGGGCGGGCGCGTGGTGGCAGAGATCGTGACGGTGCCGGGCGAGATTTATCCGGAACTCGTGAACGGGGGCATAACCCGCTATCCCGGCGCGGATTTCCCCGACGCGCCATTTGAGCCGGCAATTCGCGGACACCTTAAGAGTAAATACCAATTCATTTTCGGCCTCGCCAACGACGAACTCGGTTACATCATTCCCAAAGCCGAGTATGACGACCAGCCGCCCTGGTTGCAGAACAAGAAAGACCGGTGGTATGGCGAGATCAATTCCGCCGGGCCGGACATTGCGGGGACGGTCACGCGCGCGGTGGTGGGCCTTGTGGATGGCAATTGACCCAGGCTGCAATGCAGTGCGCTCTCTGCCACAGCTTCACCTTTGCAGCATGTGGTGCTGAAAAAAGTACTTGACAAACCGGTAACGATGTGGTAGAAGGTATGTGTTGCTTAGGCTTGTCCTGAATTTTAGTCTGGCGAGGAGGAGTCATGGAGGGCAGTTCAACGCTCGAATTTCAAGATGACTTCTTGTCACTCGAACACCTTGATCGGACATTTTGCGCCAACCTGAGAAGTTATTGAAAATAAAGGCTCGGATATCGGTTTTTTCCCGCCCAAACCTGAGAACATACTGAAAACAAAGCTAGTTATCCGAGATGGTCAAAAAGTCCTCCGCGCAATGACAAAATGTCCTTGCGTGGCTTCGACAAACTCACGCCTCAGCAATATTCTGATCCCGTCAGAGCAGCACGGAGCACGTGATTCCGCGCACCCTCCTTCGCCTTCTGCCTGCTGCCCACTGCCTTCTTTACCCTGGGCCGTTGGGGTAGGCCGGAAGGTCGGGCGGCCGTGGAGGCAGATGTTTCGGGTGCTCCTTGATCGCCTTCATCACCACCTCGATGGCCTTTTCCAGTTGCGGGTCCTGGCCCTTCATAACCAGGTCGGGGGTATTATCCACTTCAATATCAGGCGCCACGCCATAATTCTCGATGACCCATTTGCTGTCGAGCCCGTAGACGGAAAATTCCGGCCGGGTGATGTAGCCGCCGTCGAGTAATGGCACGTCGCCGCGAATTCCGCGGACACCTCCCCAGGTGCGCATGCCGATGAGCGGACCCAGGTGATACTGCTTGAAGAAGTAGCTGAAGATGTCGCCATCGGAAGCGGCGTAGGCGTTGGTGACGCAGACCATGGAGCCGTTAAAGACCACGTCGGGGATGGTGCCGCTGGCGAAGTTGCGGGCCGAATCCATGCCCGCCAGGACGCGGCGCAGGCGTTCGAAGATGAGTTGGTCCACAAAGCCGCCGCCGTTGTAACGAACGTCGATGATCAGACCTTCCTTGCGAATCTGCGGGAAGAACTGCTTAACAAATTCGTCCAAACCCTCCCCCCCCATGTTGGGGATGTAGATATATCCCACCCGCCCGCCCGTGGCCTGGTCAACCTTGCGGCGATTGGTGTTGACCATATCGAGCATGCGCAACGTGTATTCGCTGGAGATGGTCTTTACCACGATGCTCCGCGCGCCAGTGGCGGTAGGCTGGGAGTTGATGGTGAGCGTCACGTTCTGCCCGGCGGTGTTCACGAACAACTCACTGGGCGCCTGCGGGGCTTTGAGGTCGCGCCCATTCACGGCGATGAGGTAATCGCCTTCCTTCACCACCACGCCGGGTTCGGTGAGCGGAGAGCGCAGGCTCGCGTTCCAATTTTCTCCCGGGTAAATCTTCTGAAAGCGGTAAAGGCCGCTGGCCGCATCGAGTCCATAGTCCACGCCCAGCAGGCCGAGATTGACGGGATGCAGATTGGGATAATCACCGCCGCCGACGTAGGTGTGAGAGTTTGAAAGCTCGCCCACCATTTCTCCTAGCAGGTAGGTAAGGTCATAGCGATCCGCCACGTCGGGCAGCAGCGGGGCATAGCGGTCACGTTCCTTAGGCCAATCGACACCATTCAATGACTTTTCGAAGAAAAAGTCGCGCTCCTCCCGCCACACTTCGTCGAACATCTGCTTCCATTCGGCGCGCGGGTCGATGCGCATGTTCAGGGAAGAGAGATTCAGGGCGCCGTCACCTACCTTGTGGGGTGACCCGGAAGGCTTGCTGTCGATGATCCCGTAAGTCTGGCCGCCCTCGTCGCCACCTCCGCCGCCACTCGGGCCGGCGTAGAGCAACTTGGAGCCGTCAAAGGAAAGCGTGAAGGTCGTCGTGCCGGTCAGGAGCACTTCATCTTTGCGTTCCTTCAAGTCGTACATGTGGATGGCGGGCTGCTCACCCGGCAGCGGTCCGGAAAGCCCGTTGACGGGCCCGGTGGAGTAATAGATCCCACTCTTGCCCGCTTGCAGTCCGCCGACGTTGGCGGGCGGCATGGGCAGGGCCACTACGCGATTCTCAATGCCGGCCAAGTCGATGCGGAAATTCTTGGCGACGTCTTCCGCCTCTTTCTTGTCCTTCTCGCCGGGCTTGGCCTGGTCCTTGTCAGCGGGCTTGGCTTGGTCTTTGCCGGGGGACTCGTCCGATTTCTTGCCCGCTTCATCACTCTGGGGTGCGAACGGCGAAGGCAGGTCAGCGCGCAACGTCACCAGATGGACGCGCGTGGCTTTGGGATTTGCGAACTCGAAATCATAAACGCCCAACACCTCGTTGTAGTCGCGCTGGGAAAGGAAAAAGAGATACTTCCCCCCCGGATCAAAGGTTGGAGTGCTGTTGTTGGTGAAGTTTGTTGTAACCGGAGTGATTTTCTTGTCGGCAAGCGAGTAAAGGTTGATGGTGCTGTAGTTGTTCACTTCTGCCTTGGCGTAGGCCACCCACTTGCTGTCCGGCGACCAGACGTACTCGGTGAGGTCAGAATATTTTCCCTGGTCGATCAGCACCGGCGTCTTCTGTTCAATATCGACATAAAACAGGCGCAGGTCTTTGTCGGCAAAGGCCAACTTCTTACTATCAGGCGACCACACGGGAGGCATGCGGAACATCTGGCCGTCGGTGGTGATGCGCGTCTCCTTGCCCATGCCGTCATGCGGCGTGATGTAGATTTCATCTTCCCCGCTGCGATCGGAAAGATAGGCGATCCATTTGCCGTCAGGCGACCAGGCGGCGTACTTCTCGTGGATGCCCGGCGTTTGCGTGAGATTGCGGATGCTGCCTTCCTTGGCAGGAACCGTGAAGATGTCGCCGCGCGCGGTCAGGACGGCGCGGTTACCGTCCGGAGAAATGTCAAAGTCCGTCACAAAGCGGGCGACGTTGGCCCAGTGCGGGCGCGCCAGGTCACGGTCGCCGGGCAGATAGACGGTGAGCTTCTTGGCCTTCTGGGATTTCAGGTCGAAGGTGTAAAGATAACCGCCGTTGGAGAACACGATGGCGTCAGGCCCGAGGCTGGGCCAGTCCACGTCGTAGTCCTTGAACTCCGTGAGTTGCTTTGTCTGTTTGGTCTTCAGGCTGTAGCTATAGATATTGATGCGATGGTCGGGACCGCGGTCAGAGCCGAAATAAATCGTGTCACCGTGCCACATCGGGTAGGTGCTGGTGTGCGGGTCATCCGCGATGAGCTCGTAGGTGTTGTTTTTAAAATCGTAAACGGAGATTTGCTGGTGCATACCGCCGGTGTAACGCTTCCAAGTGCGAAAATTGCGGAAGATGCGGTTGTAAGCGATCTTGGTGCCGTCGGGAGAAAACGAGGTGATCCCCCCCTTGTCGATGGGCAGGCGCTCCGGCAGGCCGCCGTCGATGCTCACTTTGAACAGGCGCCCGAACCAGTCGTTGAACGTGTCGCGACGCGAGAGATACAGAATGTGCTGGCTGTCGGGAAGCCAGGTAATGACCTGGTTGTTCGGTCCCATGCGTTCGGGCATCGAGACGGGATCAGGTTCGAAGGTCAGTTGCTTGGGCTCGCCGCCGTCCGCGGGCATCACGTAGACATTGAAGTTGCCGTCGTATTGTGCCGTGAAAGCGATCCACTTGCCGTCCGGGGAAAATTTGGGAAAGAGTTCGAGTCCGGGGTCCGTGGTGATGCGCCGCGCCACGCCTCCCGAGGAAGAAACCAGCCAAAGGTCACCGGCGTAACTGAATACGATCTTGTCTTTGTAGATGTCGGCAAACCGCATCAAGCGGCCCTCCGGCATATCAGCGGAAATCGCCAAAGGCGCGGCCAGGAACATCATGAGGATGAGTGAGCGCCAAATACGAGCCATAAGTTCTCCCTTCGATATGAGTCAAGTCATGTCCGGCACGGTGTGACCCGTACAACCGGGCGATATTGTAGCAGGAGAGAAGCGCGAATGGGGATTTCTCGACAAGCGGATTAGTTTTCATCGAACGGGCGTGCAGGCAGTCAGGCAAGTCCGAATTCCCAATTCTCGGCTGGCGCCAAGGCCTTATTACGCGCTGCATACGATAAAAGTTCGTGCTAATCTGATTCTAGCAGGATGTTTGTTATGGCCACCAAAACCTTACTGACCATTGAACAGTACAACGCCCTGGATGAACCGGTTGGCGTGAGGTACGAACTCGATCGAGGAGAGCTCATCGTGACTCCTTCCCCAGTGCCCATGCATAATATTATCTGCGGTGAGCTACACGGCCGGCTGAGCGCGTGGGCTAAGGAAAACAACCTGGGACAAGTCCTTTATGAAGTCGATGTGAAGCTCGCCGAAGACACAGTTCGTAGGCCTGATGTCATGTTTTTCTGTCGCGAGCGGATTAGAGACATCGATCTTGACCAAGTACCTCTGCCGATTGCCCCCGACTTGGTCATTGAAGTCGTTTCCAAGAATGACCAGCCTGACGACCTGATGCTGAAGGTTCGCCAATACCTGCAAGCAGGCGTGCGGGCCGTTTGGCTTTTGTATCGAAAGACGCGGGAGGCACACCGCTATACTCCCGAGGTTCTTCAGCCCATCGTGGTTAATGCCGAACGAGGGGGCAAGTTCGAAGAACCCGAGATCCTTCCAGGGTTTTCCCTGTTCTTGTCTGAAATCCTCCACTGACACGTCAACCGGCGATGGCGCCCGTGACCTTAAACACGATGGCGTAATCGCAAGGCTTCTGCGCGGGCATCATTACCTTCAGGCCCGAGCTGTCCTGCGACCAATCGAGCTTGCCGTCGAAGCCCAGGAGTTCGACATTCTGGATTTTGCCGACGCGCAACGCGGTGTTCGTTGCCAAAGGTCGAATGACAGTTTGAAATTCCGGCCAGCCCATCACCAAGGCATAAAGGGTGTCGCCCTTGGTGGTGAAGCGGACGTCCGCCGCTGTCAGATCCTTCCGCTTCGACTCGTTAAACGCCGCGGTATTCGCCGCCGCGTCCACCGCCGGCCCCTCGCCAAAAATCTTCCAGGGTCGCGAGCCGTGGATGGCGTCGCTATTGACGCTCATCCATTTAGTGATCTCCGCGAGAACGTTCAATTCTTCCAGATCCAAAGTCCCGCGGGCGGGCAGGGGAAAATTCAGCATCAGGTTGCCGTTGCGGCTGACGATGTCCGCCAGCATGTCGATGACGGTCTTGGGCGTCTTATACTCCTGGCCGCGCTTATAGTGCCATCCGCCGATGCAGGTGTCCGTTTGCCAGGGGCGTGGCCAAATGTCGTTCACGATGCCGCGCTCGACGTCGAGCACCACGACACCTTCCTCGGCGTCCTCCACGCGCTTGCTGGTGTACACGGCCTCGCTTTTCCCGCCATTTTTCCTGGCACTCAGGTTATGGAGGTGGGCGACGAGATTCAGCCCATATTCCTCGAAGGGAAGGGGGCCGTCGATGTAAAGCAAATCCGGTTGGTACTTGTCCACGAGGTCCTTGATCCGATTGTACCAGTGGCGCCGCCACCACAAGGGAATGCCGGTATCGCTCCAGTCCACGTCCTTTGCCCAAATCTGGTCGGAATCGACATACAAGCTGTAGTTCTTGGGATCCGCGCCGTCGTAGGGCACCCCGGCATAAGGACCGGTTTTATCATGCCCGTGACTCACGGAAAGCCACTTGTAGGTGATCCAGAGATGGTCGCTCGCGGCAAACTTCAGCCCGGCATCACGCGCCGCGTGAGCCCACATGCCGACGATGTCTTTTTTCGGTCCCATATTGGCGGCGTTCCAGGGCTGATAAGTGGAATTCCACATGTCAAAGTTATCGTGATGCACGCCCATGCTCATGAAGTATTTCGCCCCGGCCTTCTTGTACAAGCCGATGAGATAGGCGGGGTCGAACTGCTCTGCCTTCCAAAGTGGGATCGTGTCCTTGTAGCCGAACTTGGAAGGATGCCCATAAGTCTCGCAGTGATAGATGTTCTGCTTGGACCCTTCGATGTACATGTTCCGAGCATACCAATCACCGTATTCAATTGCCGATTGCGGACCCCAATGCGCCCAGATGCCGAACTTGGCATCGCGAAACCACTCAGGGACTTCGTACTTGCTCAGGGACGCGCGCGTTCCTTCAAAAGGCCCACGTTCAATCTCGATGCCGGGGGATGGTTCATGTTGCGCAGCCCCCAACTTCAACGCCGGTAGTGTTCCCGCAATTAGTTTGCAAGCGGTTCGTCTAGTCATCCTCATCGACATGGTATTCCCTCCTGCGGTAATGTCCAAATGGCACGCCAGCCTACCAATGTGCGTGTAACCTTATCACGAGGGAATAAGGCTGCGCAATTGGCGCGACTGTGGTGTCGAGGTAAAGAAGCTGGGAAATAATCCCGACATGGGCAAAAGGATTTCACGCCAAGGCGCAAAGTCGGAGAGGGCGCAAAGAAAACAAAGCAATTTTCCTTTGCGGTCTTTGCGCCTTGGTGTCTTGGTGTAAGATTGTTTATTTTTTGCAGCTTCGAAAGGCGTGGGTGAGACCCTGGGGCCAAGCGGAAGCTGTCATGATCCTACATTAACAGGCTGCGGAAAAACCCGTCGGCACTGTCATGCTGAGCATCGATATCTGAAGGGCGGCTATGCGTGATGTCAGAAACAGATGCCGAAACGGAGAATTGATCGGACCATGGCAGGCCCCGCCAGGGGCCAACCGTGAGTAGCCGCAGGTTTTAACCTGCGGACAGTAAAGCCCACCCCAATCCGTCAGCCGACGGATTGAACTTACGAAGGATCGGCCCCGCCAGGGCCGGAAATATCTCTCGGCTTCCCTTTCCGTAGGTTTCACCTACGGCTACTCACGTTCACTTGTGTCCAAAACAGGTTTTTGAGGTGATGGGTGAACGGCAGGGTTGCCCTCCTGCAACGGCGGCTTCAGAATGATGTTGCTGAAGTATCTCTGAACGCCATTGAGGAGGGCACCCCC
>Ga0181533_1004088_pt1 | contig 15224 bp, 12 predicted proteins | sample PEATcosm2014_Bin_45_FD_119772 | JGI IMG/M metagenome (GOLD analysis project Ga0181533, IMG submission 119772) | Peatland microbial communities from MTU Mesocosm Facility, Houghton, MI, USA - PEATcosm2014_Bin11_60_metaG | ecosystem: Environmental > Terrestrial > Soil > Wetlands > Peat | place... | reverse complement strand
GAGATCATCCACTTCGCCGCGAAGATCGTGGTGCCGGAGTCGGTCGCCGATCCGCTCGGCTATTATCTCAACAACACCGCCAAGGCGCGCAATCTGTTGGAGACAGCGACGGGCTGCGAGATCAAGCGCTTCATCTTTTCCTCGACCGCGGCGGTCTATGGCGATCCTTCGCGAAATCCGGTGACCGAGGACGAGCCGCTCGAGCCGCTCTCGCCCTATGGCCGCTCCAAGCTGATGGTGGAGTGGATGCTGGAGGATGTCGCCAAGGCGTACGACTTCAACTATGTCGCGCTGCGTTACTTCAACGTAGCGGGCGGCGACCCCAAGGGCCGCGCCGGCCAGTCGACGCCGAACGCCACGCATCTGATCAAGGTCGCGGCGCAGGCGGCGCTGGGCTTGCGTCCGAAGATGCAATTGTTCGGCACGGATTATCCGACGCCGGACGGAACCTGTTTGCGCGATTACATTCATGTTTCGGATCTCGCCCGCGCGCATATGGACGCGCTGCGCTATTTGCGTGGCGGCGGCGCCTGCCTCGTCTGTAACGCCGGCTATGAGCGCGGCTATTCGGTGAAAGAGGTGATCGAGACGGTCAAGCGCGTCGCGGGCGTCGATTTCCCGGTCGAGGTCTCGGGCCGCCGTCCCGGCGACGCGGCGGCGATCATCGCGGCGAATAGCCGCATCAAGGCGGCGCTCGGTTGGGAGCCGCGGCACGACGATCTGGAAGAGATCGTGCGTCAGGCGCTGGCCTGGGAGCGGGGGCTGGCGGCCCGAAAACGCGGGTGAACGGGGCGCGTGGCGTCGCGCTTTAGTCTCGTTAACGATCATGTCTCCATTTTGATCGATTCGCGCTAAGTCCGCCTGGAGTCATCCATTTGTTTAAGCGCGCGTCAACATTTCGAATGCAATCTGTCCATGCGAAAACATTGAATCCTTCTAGCGCGCACAACGAACGGCCGGTGAAACAGCCATGCCCACGCACCCTCAATTGAAAACGAAGACCGTCGAAATTAACAGATATCCGGCGGTGAAGGTCGAACTGCACGGGCGCTTCATGCTGCCCTCGCGCACCGAGCACGAGTGCTCGGTGATCGAAATGTCGACGCGAGAAATCAGGATCTCCGCTCCGGTGGAGCCCAAGATCGGCGAGAAAGTCATCATCTACATCGCCGAGCTTGGCCGCTTCGAGGGCGGCGTCACCCGGCAGGAGTCCGCCGGTTTCGCCATCGCCATGAGCCTGCCCAAGGCGAAGCACGTCAAACTCGCCGAGCAGTTGACCTGGTACGGCAATCGCGAAGCTTGGGACTTGCCTGACAACAGACGTTATGAGCGTATCGTGCCCTTCACCCGGCGGACGCCCCTGCATTTGTCCGACGGCAAGGAGGTTATCGTCAAGATCAATGATATTTCCGTCGGGGGCGTGAACATCGAGACGAACTTCAAACTTCCGCAGGGCGCCAAGGTCACGCTCGGCGCGAAGCCAGCGACCGTGCTGCGGGTGTTCGATGGCGGCTTCGTCGCCGAGTTCGACAAGCCCTTCGCGGAAGGCGAACTCAACGAATTCACCAAATTATGAGCGAAGACGCTTCTTTGAAACTTTGCGGGCGTGAGCGCATGTCGCTCACGCGGGGTTAGCGGAATTTCGAACGCGCATTCATTCGCCAAATACCCTGGTCTCCGTTCGTGCGCGACAGAGATGGCGGGGCTGATTTACGAGGCTTGGGGAGGCGACGACGACGGCCTGAGCCCTCGCGCGAGGCTGCTCACCGCGTCGAGGCGGACAACCGGGAACAGGCTTGCGCCGTCCACCACATGTCGCCCTATGGCTCGGGACAAGCGGTCTTGCGTTTGGTTTCCAGGTCGACGAGCCAAAAATATTCCTTCGTTTGCTTCGCGTCGGCGATCATTCGGCAGATTTGCGGCTGAAACGGCTCGCGCGCGGCTGGCGGAAGATCGCGCACGCAGAAATAGGCGAGCGCCCTGACGTCGAGATAGGGGCTAAGAAACAGCCGCGCGGCGCGCTCGGCGAGTTCCGCGCTCTCCGGCGCCGGACAATGATTGACGCTCAATTTACCATATTCGATCTCGGCGGTTTTTCGAATGGCCGGATTGGAGTCGACGAAAAACTGTTCGAGCGCGGCGCTAATTTCATGCTCGTCGGTCACATCGCCGCGTGGCGGCGTATAGTCTCGCGGGACCGACACGGAGAGAACCTCGCCGATCACGTCGCCGATCGCGTCGAAGCCATTGACCTCGAGCGGAGGGACTCCGAAAATCCCCAAGAACGGCGCGGGCGCGGGAACCAGCCCCTTCGCCCTGCGGGCGACCAGTCGCTCGGTCTCCCCGGCGCGTTCGAGAATTTCGATCCAGAGTCCCTGAAACCCTTTCACGATCTCGCCGACGCCGATCTTTATAATCAACGTCGGCGCGGGCTCGCGCGCGGGGAGCGCGGCGATGCATGTGTCCTTAAATCCGTTGGCGGTGAATTCGACGGTAGACGGCAGGTTGTTCGCTTCGCGGCAGGCGGCGCCCGAGACCAGCCGCGCCTCGCGCCATTCGACCGGCGATTGCGCGGTCTGACGGACGGCGCTGAACACCACGTATTTGCCGCTCGACAAAATGGGCTTTAGCCAGAAATTCATCCAATAGGGGTCATCGAACAAGATGTTTTTCTGGTCCGCGGCGGGCTTGAGCAACGGCCCCGATTCCAGCGCGGCATAGTCTCGAGCGTGTTCCGCCTGCACGGCCTTGGCGTATAACGCCAGCGCCAATGGAACGGCGATCAGTCCGGCGGCGAAGCCGAACCGGCCCTTGCGCAGACCATAAAACGCCACCGCGATCGCCGGCGCCGTCAAGCCGATCGCGCCGGCTCTCGCCAGCGCGCCATCTCCGGCCGAGGCCGCTGCGGCGAGAAAATTCTGCACCGACGGCAGCGCGAGAATGAGGATCGCGCCGCCGATCAGCAGCGCGCCGATGGCGAAATCGCGGATGAAGGCGAGGCGGGAGTTTATGTCGCTTGCTTTCGCGCTCATCCCGTGTTGCGCAGGCCCGCCGCGACGCCGTTGATCGACATGAGAATCCCCTGGCGGATGTCGTCGTCGGTTCTGCCCGAGCGCCAGCGGCGGATCAACTCGATCTGCAAATAGCTCAGCGGCGTGATGTAGGGCACGCGCAGCTTCATCGAACGCGCCAGCGCGGGATTGTCGGCGAGCCGCTCCCTCGCGCCGGTGATGTCCTCCAGCGCCTTCACCGCGAGATTATATTCCGCCTCGATACGTCCAAAAATCTCCTTCGCGCGCGCCTGATCCGGCGCGAGCTCCGCATAATGGCGGGCGATGGAGAGATCGGTCTTCGACAGGATCATGTCGATGTTCGAAAGCAGCACGCGAAAGAACGGCCATTCGCGATTCATGCGGCGCAGCAGCGGCAGCCGCGCGTCGCGGTCCTCCGCCAGAAAGCCGGCGATCGCCGAGCCGAAGCCGTACCAGCCGGGCAGGGCGACGCGCGCCTGACCCCAGGAAAAGCTCCACGGTATCGCGCGCAAATCCTCGATCCGGCGCGAGGGCTTGCGCGAGGCGGGACGCGAGCCGATGTTGAGCGAGGCGATCTCGGAGATCGGCGTCGAGCCAAAGTAATAATCGACGAAGCCCGGCGTCTCGTAGACGAGATGGCGATAGGCTGACATCGCGGCGGTCGAGAGCTTTGAAGCGGTCACGAGAAACTCGTCCGGCGGCGCCTGCCGGTCGGAGAGCAGCGTCGCCTCCAGCGTCGCGGCGACGATCAATTCGAGTTGGAGCCGGCCGATCTGCGGATTGGCGTATTTGGCGGCGATCACCTCGCCCTGTTCGGTGAGGCGGATCTGGCCGTTCACCGTGCCCGGCGGCTGCGCCAGAATCGCGTCGTAGCTGGGGCCGCCGCCACGTCCCACCGTGCCGCCGCGCCCGTGAAACAGCCGCATCGAAATATTGGGCTGGCCGGCGAAGAACTCCGCCAGCGCCGTCGAGGCGCGGTAAAGCTCCCATATGCTAGTGAAAATGCCGCCGTCCTTGTTGCTGTCCGAATAGCCCAGCATGATGTCTTGGCTCGCGCCGGAATTGGCGACGAGCTTGGCGATCCCCGGCAGCGCGTAAAAATCGCGCATGATCGGCGCCGCGTTGCGCAAATCCTCGATGGTCTCGAACAGCGGCACGATGATCAAATCCGCCGAGACGACGCTGGCGTCGCGCGGATCGAGCGTGCCGTGCATCATGCCGTTTTCCTTTTGCAGCAGCAGCACTTCCAGAAGGTCGCTGACGGTCTCGGTGTGGCTGACGATGTAATGGCGGATCGACTCGTCGCCATAGGTCTGGCGCATCGCCGCGGCCTTGGCGAAGATCGAGAGTTCGTCCTCGGCGGCTTGTGAATATTGCGCGCCCAAGAGCCGCGCATGGCGCGGATCGGACAACAGTTGCATCAACAGTTGCTGCTTCTCCAGCTCGGGGAGCGCCGCGTAATTGTCGGCCACGCGCGCCCGCGCCAGCATTTCGGTGATCGTCTCCTCGTGACGGTCGGAGCTTTGGCGCAGATCGACGGTGGCGAGGTGGAAGCCGAACACCTCCACCGCGCGGATCAAGGGCTCCAGGCGCTGCGAGGCGATCACCTCGCTGTGATGGAGCCGCAGCGACTCGTCGATCGTGACGAGATCGGCGAGAAAGGCCCAGCTGTTGGCGTAGGGCGCGGCGGGCGCCACGGCGTGCCGCATCGCCTGCGCGCCGGTCAAATGCTCCAGCGTGCCGGCGAGGCGCGAGTAAACGCCGATCAGCGCGCGGCGGTATGGCTCGTCGTCGCGGTGCGGATTGTCGTCGCCCGCGCGGTTGGCCAGTTCCTCCAGCGCTCTCGTGGCGCCCGCGTATTTGCGCGAGATCGACAGCTCCGCGCCGAGCTGGTGCACCTCGACGAGATAAAAGCGCAAGGCCACCTCGGCCTGCATCTTCAGCGCGGTTTCCAGCGAGGCGGCGGTGACGTTGGGGTTGCCGTCGCGGTCGCCGCCGACCCATGTGCCCATGCGCAGGAACGGCGGCACGCGCAGCCCTTCGATGCGCCGCTCGAGGTCGGCGTAGATATGCGGAATCTCGCGCAGGAAGGTGGAGCGGTAATAGCTCAGCGTGTTTTCGATTTCGTCGCGCACGGTGAGGCGCGACTGGCGCAACAGCTCGGTCTGCCACATTTGCGAGACGCGCGCGCGCAATTGCGCGTCGTTCTGCTCGAGTTCGGTCTTGGAGCGCATATGTTCGCGCGCCGCGAGCAGCGCGAAGATCGAATGTTCGGCGTCGAGCAGGCTCTTGCGCCGAACCTCGGTCGGATGCGCGGTGAGCACGGGAGAGATCCATCCGCGCGCGAGAACCTGCGCGATCTTGCCGGCGCCCACGGACGCCTTGCGCAAATGGGCGAAAGTGCGGTTGAGGCTGGGCTCGATCAGGCTCGCCTTTTCGCCGGCGGCCTCGGCTCGCGCGCGCTGCTGCAAGGGATGCAGATCCTCGGCGATATTGCCGAGATGCAGAAAATAGCTGAAGGCGCGAATGACTGTCAGCGCCTCCTTGGCCGAGAGGTTGCGCAGCAATTGATCGAGCTTGCGGTCGGCCTCCGCGTCGCTGAAGTCCGTCGCGTCGGGGTTCCCTAAAGGACGCCCGTCCCTCGGGGACGGGCGTCCTTCGGACGCCCTATGGCGGCTCGCCGCGACCGAGAGGCGGCGGATCGTCTCGATGCGCTCATAGGCCTCGTCGCCCTCATGCTCGCGCACCGTCTCGCCGAGCAGCCGGCCCAGGAGCCGCACGTCCTCGTGCAGTCCATGGTCGCCTTTGCGCGCCTCGACCTTTTGCGGCGCGGAGGGGGTGGAAACGGCGGTGGCGGGAGCGGCGGAAGCGTTGTCTTCGACGTTCATGAGGTGTCGCGATCCTTGGCGAAGCCCGCGGGCGGAGGATTCTCTATAGCAGATTTCGCGCCGCGTTGGACGTGGGCGCGCGGGCGGCTCGTCTATCGACCTGTTTGCGCTGGAAATAGTCCGCCGCGTCATCCCAATGCAACAAAAAAAGCCAATTGTTGTTGGAACTTAAACCGCGTCTGAGAATTAATTGGTCGGCGCTGCCCAACCGCGACGCGAGCCGTTTCTCGATTCATTTTGTGTCCGAAAGGGCCGCCAAAAGCTTAGCGCGGTAAATCAATTGGAGGAAAGAAATATGCTCTCGCTTATGCGCAATCTCAAAAACTCGGCTCCAATCCTGTTGCTTGCGGCCTTGGCGCCTCAACCGCTTCCCGCGCTCGCGGAAACGCTTCCGGCCGACGCCAAACCGACCTGCGTTGTCGCCGCGCCGCTGTTTCACAGCTGGTTCCAATCCGGCTCGGTCACGCTGAACGGCGTCGTCAAGCCGGCGAATAGCGTCACATTTCCAAACACGCCGAATTGCAGCTTCTATCAATGGTCGGAGCAGATGTTTCTTTGGTTGACCTCGCCAGCGCCGTCGATTTACGGGGCCGGCGCGCATATTTTCGATTCTTCGGCCTTTTTCGACGTGACGCCGCCCGACAGCACGGGAAAGCGCGGGTTCGTCCCGCATTCGCCCGGTCTGTTGCGTAACTTCAGCGTTCGCGCTGCGCAAGTCGGCCCGAACGGCCTGCCGGTCATCCTGTCGAAGGCCGGCAAATTGCTCGAAGTCGTCACTCCGCCGACCGCGCCGAGCGGCAATGCGCTTATTCGCGACAAGGCCGGGAATTTCGTCGAAATCGGCAAACTGAGCCTGACGGCCGAAAAGAAAGCGGTCTTCGAAGACCTGGCGGGCAACAGGATCGATCACGTCGTGACGCCGCCGGCCAATCATGCGGCGGTCAGCAACATCGTGCGCAAATTCGTGGTCGGCGGGCGGACGGTCTTCATCGATCCATTCGGCAATGTCGTCGAGAGCGAGGAAGGGCAGGCCGACGACGGCGTGCTGCTCGCCCAAAACGGATCGCTGGTCTATTACGTGACCATCGTCAACGACGTGTATGCCTATATGCGCACGGGCGCCGTGGATGGCGGCATCACGCCCGCGCCCACGCAGTTCCCGACCGGAGCGGCCGATCTCGCCAAGATCGTCGCCTTCGCCGGCGCGCATGGCGTGACTTTCCCCGACCCGGACGCGCTGGCGATCGAAATCAAGTCGTCCTGGGTGGAGACGACGGGGCTGCCCAATCCGGGCAGCTATTTCACCATGACGGCGGTGGTGCCGACCTATGACACGTCCAACCCCGTCAAATGGACGCCGAACGGGCAAAAAACCACGACGCTGGCATTGGTGGGAATGCATGTCGTGGGCAGCACGAACGGCCACCCCGAGATGGTGTGGGCGACATTCGAGCATGTCGACAATTCGCCGGCGGGAACCTAAACCTATGAAAACAACGCCAATGCGACGAAGACGGTGACGCAAAGCACGGCCGGAAGCTGGCTGTTCACCAAGACGAATTCGACCGGCCCGTTCAACGCCGAGCATCAGCAGTTCGTCGCTCCCGACATCGAAGCCATCGCCCCGTTCAACATCAGTCCGACCGACGTCCTGCGCGCAAAGGCCTTTGGCGCGGCGGCGAATGTGTCGCCCAATCCGATCGACGGGTCGGCGACCGCTTCGAACACCGAAATCATCTCGATCAACAGCAGCGTTCGCGGCCAATTGGCGAGCGGCGATCCGCGCGCCAATTACGTCTTTACCGGCGCCACCTGGACCATCGGCGGCGCCGCGCCGAACAGCGGCAATCAGGTCGGGACGAGCCTTTTGGCCAATTCGACCATGGAGACCTTCCAGCAGGGGACGGACAATACGACGGGTTCGGGAAGCTCGAATTGCTTCGATTGCCACACGAGCAACACGACCGGCGTCAGTCACGTTTATGGCGCGCTGAAGCCGCTGTTCTGACTCTCGCCGCGCGCGGGCGGTGGTTCGAACGCCGTCCGCCCGTGGAGTCGCGGCGCGAGGCCGCGACTTGCCAGCGGGGCCGATTTTGACGAAAAGGCGAGCGACCGCTTTTAATGCAAGGGACGCGGGCGATCAAAACGTCATCCGCCCCGGAACCTGAGAGCCGCGCCCATGTCCACCCCGTCCGCGCCAAATATTTTCGACCTGTGGGACACTTATCACAAAGTGGTCGCCGCCAATTTCATGTTCCACCGCGAGATCGCGGAGGCCTTGCGGCGGGCGCTCGCGGCGCGGTTTTCGGGACGGCGGCCGGCTTTCCTCGATCTGGGCTGCGGCGACGCCACGGCGCTGGCGCCGGTGCTGCGGGATTTTCCGCCAAGCCGCTATAAGGGCGTCGATCTTTCGGAGACCGCGCTCGCGCTCGCCGCGCGCGAACTGGCCAGCCTATCCTGTCCGGTGACCTTGACGCATGGCGACATCCTTGAAGCGCTGGCCGAAGACGGCTCCTACGATGTGATCCATTCGAGCTTCGTGCTGCATCATTTGACGACCGAGCAAAAGGGCGAGTTCTTCCGCCGCGCCGCTCGCCGCCTCGCGCCGGGCGGCCTGCTGTTGCTGGTTGACGTTATGCGCGAGGAGGATGAAACGCTGGATGACTATCTGCGGCGCTATTGCGGCTCGCTGCGTCGCGACTGGACGGGTTTGAGCGCGGGGGAACGCGAGGCCATTTGCGATCACATCGTGAATAATGACCTACCCGAACCCTTCTCGACACTGCTCGTCTTGGCGCGCGCGGCGGGACTGAAGGAAGCGCCCGGCGCCGCCGGTTACGGCGCGCATCGGCTCGTCTGTTTCGCGCGGGACTGACCGGCGCCCAAATCGGAGTCGTTCCTGTCGGGCGAGGTCGAACCGCGATTCGCCGACGCCCGGGCGCACGCCCGCGCCGATAGATACAAGGCGGCGGGATGAAACGGTTAAGCCATGGGTCCAATTTTGGGCGCCGCCGGCTTGCCTCGCGGCGCGCTTTGCGTAACATCCCCGCCTCTCGTTCCCTTCGAAGGACGCTTTCATGCCGATTTACGCCTATGCCTGCGCCGATTGCGCGCATGAGTTTGAAACCCTCGTTCGCTCGAACGAATCGCCCGCCTGCCCCAAATGTGGAAGCGCGCGGCTCGACCGGCAAATCTCCCTGATAGCCAAGCCCGCTTCGGGCGGCCCGAGCTCGGCGCGCGACGCCGCGCCCGCCTGCGCGGCGATGGAGGGCGGCGCGTCCTGCGGCAATTGTCCGGCGTTCGACGACATGAGTTTCGGCGGAGCGAATTGAGAAGCGTCGAGAAGATTCTCGGCGCGCGGCGCATCGTCGTCGCCGCCAACGGGCTCGACTTCGAGGTGTTCGAGGCCGGCGGAGGCGAGCGTCTCGCCTTGCTGCTGCATGGCTTTCCGCAAGGCGCGCTGGAATGGCGCGGCCAGATGCCAACGCTGCTCGCCAAGGGCTTTCGCGTCTGGGCGGTCAATCAGCGCGGCTATTGCGGCACGAGCCGGCCGCGCCGCCGCGAGGACTACCGACTGGCCAATCTCCTCGCCGACATCGCCGGGCTGATCGACGCCTCGGGCGCGAGCAGCGTCGTGCTGATCGGCCACGATTGGGGCGGTCTGCTCGCTTTCGCCTTCGCCGCGCGCGGCTTGCGCCCGGTGGAGAAATTGGTCGCGCTTAACAGTCCGCATCCCCGCTGTTTCGCGGAAGCGCTCCAGACGCGCGCGCAAAAGCGCCGTTCGCTTTACATAAGTCTGTTTCAGACGCCTCTGCTGCCGGACTGGCTGCTGGGGCTGCGCGGCGGCGCCTTGATCGAATGGATTTTTCGCGAGACGGCGCGCCGGAGCGCCTTCGAGCACGAGATCATCGCCATCTACCGCGCCGACGCCTGCCGGCCCGGCGCGCTGACGGCGATGCTCAACTGGTATCGCGCCGCCGCCCCCGAGCTCTTCGAAGCCGAGGATCTGGCGGCGCCGATCGGGACGCCGACGCTGATGATTTGGGGCGAGAGGGATATCGCGCTCGATTTGTGCTGCCTCGAGGGAACCGAGCGTTACGTGCAGAACTTGCGCATCGAGCGCCTGTCGCGCGTCACCCATTGGACCCCGGAAGACGGCGCGAGCGAGGTCAACGCGCTGCTGGAAGAGTGGCTTTAGGCGGCGCTTCCGCCTTCTCCCACGGGCAGGAGAAGGAGCGCGTCCGACTTGGTCGAATCCCTCCCGCGCTTTTCGCCTCTTGTGTTCGGGTTCGTGTGATGTAGGAATTTCCCGCGCGTGGCGGTGCGGAGGGGAAAGATGCGCGACTACCTAAGATTTTCTTGCGTTCTCGCGGCCGTTCTTTGCGCTGGCGCCTCGCGCGCGGCCGGTGACGCCGATTGGAGCGAGTGCAAGCGGGAGGACGGCGACCGGGCGAAGATCATCGCCGCCTGCGCGCGCATCGCGGGCGACAAGCGCTCGCCTCCGCGCGATCGCGCGATCGCGCTCAACAATCGCGGCAACGCCTATCAGACGAACAAGGACTTCGGCCGCGCCATCGCCGATTACGACGCGGCGCTGCGGCTCGACCCCAATCTCGCACACACTATCTCAATCGCGCCCTGGCCTTTAAAGGGGAGGGCGAATACGCCCGCGCCCTCGCCGACGCCAATAAGGCGCTCGAACTGGCGCCCGCCGATCCCGTCGCGCTACGCGGACGCGGCGACATCTACGTGGCCAGGGGCAAAAGGGCCGAAGGCGATCTCGACGCCGCGATCGCCGATTACTCGGAGGCGATCAGGCTCGATCCCCGCGACGCGATCGCCTATCGCCACCGCGGCCTCGCCTATGAGGCCAAGGGCGACGGCGAGCACGCCAGCGCCGATTACAACATGGTGATCCAGCTCCGGGCGAAATAGGCCGTCCCGCCGCCGGCGCCCGTTTCGCGGCAGAAAAAAGCGGCGCCGGCGCCACAGTTCGAGGATTTTCGTGGACTCGGGCGCTTGCGTGGTTGACATGCGGGCTAATCGTGGGATTCTGCCGGCGCTGGAGGTCCGCCGTCGCGAACGCTTTAATGCCAAAACCTGGCCTTTGGCGCTTCGGCTGACGGAACGCGGGCTTTATTTAAAGGAGAACATCCATTCGACGTCCAATGAAGAGCACTGCGGCCCCGCAAAAGGAAGGCCTCAGAATAAACAAGGAGATTCGCGCGCGAGAGGTTCGGCTGATCGATGCCGAAGGCAAGAATCACGGCGTGGTTCCCTTCCTGCAAGCGCTGGAGCTTGCCGACACCGCCGGCCTCGATCTGGTCGAGATCGACCCGAACTCCGAACCGCCCGTTTGTAAGATATTGAATTACGGACGATTTCGTTTTCTCGAACAAAAGCGCGCGGCCGAGGCGCGCAAAAAGCAGAAGATCGTCGAGGTCAAGGAGATCAAGCTGCGCCCCGGCATTGATGATCACGATTACGACACCAAGATGAAGGCGGCGCGCCGCTTCTTCGAGGAAGGCGACAAGGTGAAAATCACATTGCGCTTCCGCGGCCGCGAGATCGCCCATCAGGACATCGGCTACCGGCTCATGACCAGGGTGAAGACCGAGACCGCGACGATCGCCAAGGTTGAGTTGGAGCCTTCGATGGAAGGCCGCCAAATGATCATGGTGCTGTCGCCGCGCTAGTCGCGGCGCCTCTTCCGCTCATTCCATCGATGGCTGTTCCGCGAAAATGTCGAACCGTTGGTTTCCCGAGCCTTGCCGGCGGCGCGCCGCAGTTTTCGTCTGTCTCGCAGCGCTGCTGACGGGCCAGGGCCGCATCGCGCGGGCGCAAATCTCCCTGCCGGGCTCCGTCGCGCCGGAATCGGAGGGCGCGGTCGCGGAAGGAGTGACGCATCCGTCGGGCGGCGCGGCCAAGCCCGCGCATAAAAGGGCGCGCGCCGGGGGCGACGCGGAGGCGGCGGCCGGCCCGGCGATCGCGCCGAAGCCCCCGACCGACGACGCCATCATCGGCAAGCCGCTCTATCAGGACGGCGAGCGCAGCACCGTGGAGTTTCAACGAGTCGGCGGCGAGACGCGTCTCTCCCGGCTGACGCTGACAGGCGACCGCATGTCGCGCTCCGGCGACAGCTGCCGCGTCGACGTGTCGGAGACGCCGCTCAAGCTGACGCCGCGCGAGGGCGACGCCGGCCTGCGCCGCTATCGGGTCGATTTCCCGGCCTGTCCGTTTAGTTTCGACGTGCTTGACGGCGCCATTCTCGTCTCGAACGAAGGCGGCGCTTGCGAGATCAAGGCCGCCGACTGCCGCATCGATCCCAGCGGCCTCTGGGGCGAGAAGGATTTCGACGAGAAGCGCGGCAAGCAAATGCTGAACACCCGCGCCCGCGTCGAAAAGACCGTGCGCGCCGATTTTCGCGAGCTCTACACCAAGAACAAGAAGGACAAGCCGCTGCGCAAACTGCTGGTGCGCGAGCAGGCGGGCTTCTCCTCGCGTCGCGAGGAGATTTGCCGCAACTATCTGCAAGAGGCGGACTATGGCTATTGCGCGCTGCGCGTGACCGAGGCGCGCGCGCTGACGCTCGGAACGCAGCTCGCGGAAGGAATCAAGCGCCCGCCGGGCCTCAAGGACGACGACGAAGCGCCGCGCAAGAAGGGGCGGAAGAAGTAGCCGTTCACCCGCCCTTGCGCGTAAGCAGTCCCTTGGCAGGATCATAGGCGCGCAGCGCGGCGATCAGGAAGAGGCTCGTATAGAGCGCGACCGCCGCCAGCGACTCCCAGGAAATCTGCTCGTAAAAGGCGAAGCGAATCAACTCCACCGCATGGGTGAAGGGGTTTAGCGCGCAAAAATAATACAGCCAGGGGCCAGACTCTTTCACGCGCCACAGCGGATAGAGCGCGGAGGACGCGAAGAACATCGGGAAGATCACGAAGTTCATCACGCCAGCGAAATTCTCTAGCTGCTTGATCAGCGACGACAGCAGCATGCCGAGCGCGCCGAGCATCAGGCCCGACAGCGCCAGCGCCGGCAGCACGGTCAGATAGCCCCATTTCGTCGGCGGCTCGATCTCCCAAAAATAAGCGACGATCAGATAGGCATAGACCTGTAACACCGACACCGCGACGCCGGCGAAGAGCTTCGAGCCCAACAGAAACCAGCGCGGAAAGGGCGAGACGAGCAGCGTGCGCATATTGCCCATCTCGCGGTCGTAGACCATCGAGAGCGACGACTGCATGCCGTTGAACAGCTGGATCATCGCCATCAGGCCCGGCGTGATATAGACCTCGTAGAGCACATAAGTGTCGTAGGGCGGGATGATCGACACGCCCAGCACCGAGCGAAACCCCGCCGCGAAGATGAACAGCCAGACGAGCGGCCGCACCAGCGCCGAGACGAAACGCTCGCGTTGATGCAGGAAGCGCAACGCCTCCCGCCAAACGATTCCGCCGAGGCAGATCGCATATTGCGCTGATGTGAAGGCGCGCGCCTGTTCCCTCTCCCAGCCCGCGGGGAGAGGGTTGGGGGGATGGGCCGGGGAAGGGGTCATCTATGTCGCCTGTCGCTTTTGCATCCGCGTGCGCAATCTTCGTATGTGATAATGTCCCAAGCCCCTCACCCTAGCCCTCTCCCCGCGCGGGGTGAGACGGAATCGCCTCCGCCGTCAGTCTTTCAAACGCCTCGCCAATCGTCGCGGCGCCCTGCGCGCTCACAATCTCCGCGGCGGTCCCGTTCGCGAGCATCTTGCCCCGGTGCAGCACGATCACCCGATCGCCGGGCTCGATTTCGTCGATGAGATGCGTCGTCCACAGCACGGCGAGCCCCTCGCGCTTCACGAGATCCCGCACATGCTCCAGAATATCGGCGCGCGCCTTAATATCGAGGCCGACGGTCGGCTCGTCCAGCAGCAGCAGTTTTGGCGCGTGCAGCAGGGCCCTTGCGATTTCGACGCGGCGCATTTGGCCGCCGGAGAGATCGCGCGCCTTGTCGCGGGCGCGATCGGCGAGACCTGCCCGCTCCAGCGACGCGCGCGCGAGGCGCTTGCCCTCGCCGGGGCCAATGCCGTGCAGCGCGGCGTGATAGAGCAGGTTCTGCGTCACGCTGAGTTCAAGATCGAGCGTGCGCGCCTGAAACACGACGCCGAGCCGCCGCAGCGCTTCGCCCGGCTGTTTGGCGATGTCGAAGCCGAAAATGTCGACGCGTCCAAAGCCCGCCGAATAGAGGCCGGTGACCAGAGAAAACAGCGTGCTCTTGCCGGCGCCGTTGAGCCCCAGCAGCACGGCGAAGGAGCCGCGCTCAAGCGAAAAGCTCACATCGTCGAGCGCCTTTCGCGCGCCATAGGCATGCGACAGATTGTTGACGCAAAGCGCCCCCGCCTCGCTCATGAGCGCGGCCCCGGCGGCGCGCCCCTCATTGCGAGGAGCGTAAGCGACGAAGCAATCCAGGAGTCACGCGCGGCCCCTGGATTGCTTCGCTCCGCTCGCAATGACGGCGGGGAGCAAGGCGCGAAAAAACTCATTTCGGCGCCACCACGACGCCCCAGGGAAAGGCCCCCACCGGAATCGACTTCACCACCTTGAGACTCGCGACGTCGATGACCGACACGTCGTTGGAGACGCCATTGGCGGTCAAGAGATATTTTTCGTCCGGCGTGAAGGCGAGGTGCCACACGCGTTGGCCGACCAAGAGATATTTCTCCACCTTCTTCGTTTCGGCGTCGATCGCCGCGACGCGGTTGGCCGGTCCCAGCGCCACGAAGGCGTGCTTGCCGTCCTTGGTGAAGGAGATGCCGATGGGCTGAATCGCCTCTTTCGACAGACCCGGAATTTCGAAATTTATCTTCTGCTTGACGACATGCTTGACCGGATCGATCACCGCGATGGTGCCGCCGACTTCCGACGACACCCACAGCTCGGAGCCGTCGGCCTTGAACTGCGCGAAGCGCGGGCGCGCGTCGACGAGAATATTGGCGATGATCTGTTTCGTGCGCGTGTCGATCAGATGCGCCATGTTCGTCGTTTCAGACGTATTGACGAGAATGTTTCCGTCGGGGCTGACGGCCATGCCCTCGGGCTCGACGCCGACCGGCACGTCGCCGATCTGGCGCTTTGTTTGCGCGTCGATCATCGTGACGAGATTGTCGTTTTCATTGGAGACATAGACCGTCTTGCCATCGGGGCTCAGCGCCATCAGCTCGGGATCGGGACCGGACGGCAGCTTGCCGATGATTTGAAGCGTCTTGGTGTCGAGCACCTGAATCGAATCGTCGTCGCCGGCGCAAATGAACAGCTCCGAGCCG
>Ga0181533_1004086_pt1 | contig 15226 bp, 6 predicted proteins | sample PEATcosm2014_Bin_45_FD_119772 | JGI IMG/M metagenome (GOLD analysis project Ga0181533, IMG submission 119772) | Peatland microbial communities from MTU Mesocosm Facility, Houghton, MI, USA - PEATcosm2014_Bin11_60_metaG | ecosystem: Environmental > Terrestrial > Soil > Wetlands > Peat | place... | reverse complement strand
TCGACGCGGGACTGGCGCCGAGCGTCGTGCTGATGAATCCGCCATTCTCCGCGCTCGCCAATGTCGATCGCCGCACGGCCGACGCCGCGCTGCGCCATATCAGCTCGGCGCTGTCGCGGCTTGCCGAGGGTGGGCGTCTTGTCGCGATTACCGGAGCAGGTTGCGCGCCCGATAATCCGGCTTGGCATCCGGCGTTCGTCCGCCTGCAGGAACGCGGTCGCGTCGTGTTCTCGGCGGCGGTCGACGGCGCGGTCTACGCCAAGCATGGCACGACGATCGACACGCGCCTGACCGTGATCGACAAAATCCCCGCCGACGAACCTACGGCGTTTCTTGCGCCTCTTGGCGTCGCACCGGATGTCGCGACCTTGCTCGGCTGGGTCGCGCAATATGTGCCGCAAAGGCTGCCGACGCTGGTTCGCGTTCCCACGCCAGCAGTCTCCCGCCCGATTGGCGCCGCGATTTCGCGCTCCGTGGCGACTCGACGCGCTTCGGCGCCGGCGGCAACGATAGAACCCGAAGCCGTCGAACTAGCCTATGAGGCGATCGACTGGAAAGCCGTCGATGGTGGGCGCATCACCGATGCGCTCTACGAGGAATACGCGCTGCAGTCGATAAAAATTCCCGGCGCGAAAGCACATCCGACCAAACTCGTGCAATCCGCGGCGATGGCCTCGGTCGCTCCGCCGAAGCCGAGTTATCGCCCGCATCTGCCGGCTTCTCTTGTCCCCAATGGCCTGCTGTCTGACGCGCAGATTGAGAGCGTCATCCAGGCGGGCGAAGCGCATGCCGGCTTTCTCGCGGGATCGTGGAAGGTCGACGAGATCTTCGATATCGTCACCGCAGCGCCCGACGACGCCGAGAATGCCGTCCGGTTTCGGCGCGGCTGGTTCCTTGGCGACGGCACCGGCGCCGGCAAGGGCCGCCAGGTCGCCGGCGTTCTGCTCGACAACTGGCTGAAGGGCCGCCGCCGCGCGGTCTGGGTGTCAAAGTCCGACAAGCTGCTCGAGGACGCCCAGCGCGACTGGTCGGCGCTGGGCCAGGAGCGCCTGCTGGTCACCCCGCTGTCGCGTTTTCGTCAGGGGACGCCGATCCGCCTGGCCGAGGGCATTCTATTCACCACCTATGCCACGCTGCGCTCCGACGCCCGTGACGACAAGGCTTCGCGCGTAAAACAGATCGTCGATTGGCTTGGGCAAGATTTTGACGGGGTGATCGTCTTCGACGAAAGCCACGCCATGCAGAACGCCGCCGGCGGCAAGGGGGAACGCGGCGATCAGGCCGCCTCGCAGCAGGGTCGCGCCGGCCTCCGCCTCCAGCACGCATTACCGGACGCCCGCGTCGTCTATGTCTCTGCGACGGGCGCCACCACGGTCCATAATCTCGCCTACGCTCAGCGGCTCGGCCTGTGGGGCGGCGAGGATTTTCCCTTCGCAACCCGCGCGGAATTCGTGGAGGCGATCGAGGCTGGCGGCGTCGCGGCGATGGAAGTGCTGGCGCGCGATCTCAAGGCGCTCGGCCTCTATGCCGCGCGCTCGCTCTCCTATGAAGGCGTCGAATATGAGCTGCTCGAACATCGCCTGAGCGACGAGCAGATCGCGATTTACGACGCCTATGCCGGGGCCTTCGCCGTCATTCACAATAATCTCGACGCCGCTCTCAAGGCCGCCAATGTCACCGGCGACAAGGGCACGCTGAACAGGCAGGCCAAATCCGCCGCGCGTTCGGCCTTCGAGAGCGCCAAACAGCGTTTCTTCAATCACCTCATCACCGCGATGAAGACGCCCTCGCTGATCGCCGCCATCGACCGCGATCTCGCGCTGGGCCATGCCGCCGTGATCCAGATCGTCTCGACCGGCGAAGCGCTGATGGAGCGTCGCCTCGCCGAGATTCCGACCGAGGAATGGGGCGACGTGCAGGTCGACATAACGCCGCGCGAGTATGTTCTCGATTATCTTGCGAATTCCTTCCCGACGCAGCTCTATGAGCCCTTCACCGACAGCGAGGGCAATCTCTCCTCGCGTCCGGTCTTTCGCGACGGTCAGCCGGTGCAGAGCCGGGAGGCGGTCGCCCGCCGCGACAGGCTGATCGAGAGACTGGCGTCATTGACGCCGGTGCATGGCGCGCTCGACCAGATCGTCCAGCGCTTTGGCGCTGATATGGTGGCCGAGGTGACAGGCCGCTCGCGCCGGATCATCCGCAAGACGGGACAGAACAGCGTCGACCGGCTCGTCGTGGAAAACCGCGCGCCATCCGCCAATCTCGCGGAGACGCAGGCGTTCATGGATGACGCCAAGCGCATCCTCGTCTTTTCGGATGCTGGCGGCACGGGGCGCTCCTATCATGCGGAATTATCGGCCAAGAACCGCCGCCTGCGCGTCCACTATCTGTTGGAGCCCGGCTGGAAGGCCGACGCCGCGATTCAGGGGCTCGGGCGCACCAACCGCACCAATCAGGCGCAACCACCATTGTTCCGGCCGATCGCCACCAATGTGAAAGCCGAGAAGCGCTTCCTCTCGACCATCGCCCGCCGCCTCGACACGCTCGGCGCCATCACCAAGGGGCAGCGCCAGACCGGCGGCCAGGGCCTGTTCAGGCCGCAGGACAATCTGGAGAGTCCCTACGCCCGCGACGCCCTGCGCCAGCTTTATGTCCTACTGGTCGCTGGCAAGGTCGAGGGTTGCTCGCTGCAAACATTCGAGGATGCGACCGGGCTGAAACTCACCGACAACAATGGGATCAAGGACGAACTGCCGCCGATCACCACCTTCCTCAATCGGCTGCTGGCGCTCACCATCGAGCTTCAGAACATATTGTTCACGGCGTTCGAGCAGCTTTTGAACGCTCGCATCGAGGGCGCTATCGCATCGGGAAGCTATGACCTCGGGCTGGAGACGCTGACGGCCGAGAGTTTTGTCGTCACCGACCGCCAGACGATCTACACCCATCCGAGTTCCTCAGCGGAAACCCGCCTGCTGACCATCACCCGGCGCGAGAGAAACCATCCCGTTGCGCTGGACGAGGCGCTGGAGCGTCTGTCCGATCCGCGCGCTCGTCTTCTGGTCAACAGCCAGTCGGGGCGCGCCGCCGTGCAAATCCCGGCGCCGAGCGTCATGCTCGACGACGGCGAGGTGGAACGGCGCGTAAGGCTGATGCGTCCGATGGAGCGTCCCGCCTTTCCCTTGGCGACCATGACCCAGACGCACTGGCGGGAGGCCGACCGTGAGACTTTTGCGAGGGCTTGGGCGGCGGAGGTCGCGGCCGTGCCGGAGTTCGTCGACAGCACGATACATATCGTCGCCGGCCTGTTGCTGCCGATTTGGAAACGCCTGCCCAATGAGTCGTCGCGGGTCTATCGACTCCAAACCGATGCGGGCGAGCGCATCGTCGGCAGAATGGTCTCGGCGACCTGGGCCGCCGTCGCGATGGAAACGGGCGCCGCCACTCTCTCCTCGGACGACGCCTTCACCGCGCTGATGGCCGGCAAGACCGTTCTCGATCTTTCCGAGGGCCTCCAGCTTCGCCGCGTTCGCGTCATGGGAGCCAACCGGATCGAGCTGACCGGTTTCAGCGACGCGATGCGAGAGCGACTCAGCGCCTATGGGCTCTTCCATGAGATCATCTCATGGAAGCTGCGAATGTTTATCTCGACCGACGCAACGGGCGCGGCGATCCTTGCCAAGGTTATGGAGCGCTATCCGCTGACGCGCATCGCCGAGCGGGAAGCGGCGTGAGATGGCGCGCGATGCGTCGGATTTGGCGCATCGTCTCGCGCGCGAGGCCGAGGCGGTGTGCCGTCATTATCTTTCCAACGGTCGCCGCAACGGCAATTACTGGCTGGTCGGCGACGTGCGCAACACGCCGGGCCGCTCGATGTTCGTGCGGCTGAAGGGCGGTGAATCCGGCAAGGGCGCGGCGGGGAAATGGACGGATGCGGCGGAGGGGGATCATGGCGATCTTCTCGACGTGATCCGGGAAAGTTGCGGGTTTGCAGACTTTCGCGACGTCGCCAATGAAGCCCGGCGTTTTCTCAGCCTGCCTCGATCGGAGCCAGAACAGGAACGGCGCTTGTCGCGGGCGTCGGCTGCAACGGGATCGACGGAATCGGCGTGGCGGCTGTTCGCCATGTCGCGTCCGATTGCTGGCACTCCAGCGGAGACCTATCTGCGCAAGCGCGGCATTTCGGTTTTCCATGGTGCCGCGAGTCTTCGTTTCCATCCGCGCTGCTATTACCGGCCGGGCGATGACGCGCCGACCGAGAATTGGCCGGCGATGATCGCTGCGGTCACCAATCTTGACGGCGATATCACCGGGGCGCATCGCACCTGGCTCAATCCCTCCGGCGAAGACAAGGCGCCGCTCCAAAGCCCAAGGCGGGCGATGGGCGATCTCCTTGGCAATGCCGTGCGTTTCGACGGGGCTGAGGATGTCATGGCGGCCGGCGAGGGAATTGAAACCGTGTTGTCGCTGCGTTGCGTCATGCCGACAATGCCGATGGTGGCGGCGCTCTCGGCGGCGCATCTTTCCGCCATTCTGTTTCCTTCAAGGCTGCGCCGTCTCTATATCATCAGCGACAATGATGCGGCGGGGGAGGGCGCGGCGGCGAGTTTGAGCGACCGGGCGCAGGCGGCCGGAATCCAGGCGATCATCCTGTCGCCGACTCTTGACGACTTCAACGAGGATCTCCGCTGGCTCGGCGTCGATGAGCTACGGGCGGCGATAGGGCCTCAACTCGCAAGGGAAGACGTAGCGCGCTTTCTCGAATTGTCGGCATGAGCCGGAATGGGAAGAAGAAATGCGGCGTCGGCGGGCGTTTCCCGCCGCGTCGGATCGAGGCGCTTCCTTTTGCTTCGGAGAGGACCGCGTCCACGGCCTTCTTAGAGGGCGATCGGGGCGGCAAACGGCCCGGCCCGGCAATGGCTTCAAGCCGGCTATTTTCCGTCGGCGGCAAGCCGCCTTTACATCGCGAGGCAAAATAGCCGGCCTTTCGCCATCCTCCACTTCGTTTCGGCCCTTCGCCGCGCTTCGGGTGCAGGTCCGGACCGTCCGCCGCCTTTCGTCGCCATGAAGGCCGCGATGGGCGCGGTCGATCCGACCAAGGGAAACGCACATGACGACCGAACAGGGCGCCGCCGGCTATGAGCCGCCGCATTCCTCATCCCCGACCGGGAGCCTCCTCGACGAACTCCAGCTCCATGGCTATCGCCCCTTCCAGGACGAACCCGACCCGAGACCGCTGCCGGAGGCTGGAACAGTAGCCGGCGCGGTCGCCGACATCTTCGACGCCTTTGTCGCCACCATGGTCGACACTCGTCTCGAACCCGACCTCGAAGATTTGCTCTGGTCTACCGTCAATCTCTTCCACCGCGCCGCCGCCCGCGTCGAGCGCGAACTCGACGACAACGAGCAGGCGCAGCGGCGCGGCCAGAAAGAACAGGACGGCTCCGAAATCCGCTCCGTCGAATTGGAGCGCCTCACCGCCGAGGGGATGACGCTGATCGAGCGCAGGAACAGCATGGAGTTCTTCCGCGACCAGGCCGCCGAACAGTTCGAGCGCCATACCGGCTCCACTTGGCGCCCGCGCGGCGGATCGATGGTCAACCACCGCGCGCTGACCTCGGCCATGATCGACAGCCGCGATTTTCTTGCCGCCAAGCGGCGGGCCGAGACCGAGGTGCTGCTCCCCGCCGGTCCCAAGGTCGCCTTCACCGGCGGGCTCGACTTCAACGATGTCAGCGCAATCTGGGACCGGCTCGACAAGGCTCACGCCAAGCACAAGGACATGGTGCTGCTGCACGGCGGCTCGCCGAAGGGCGCTGAGCGTATCGCCGCCAAATGGGCCGACACCCGAAAAGTCCCGCAGATCGCCTTCAAACCCGATTGGACCAAGCACGCCAAGGCGGCGCCGTTCAAACGCAACGACCAGATGCTCGACGTGCTGCCGATCGGAGTCATCATTTTCCCCGGCACAGGGATCCAGGATAACCTTGCCGACAAGGCGAAGAAGCTCGGCATTCCCGTTTGGAAATTCGGCGCGGGCGGTGCGTGAGCGCCGCCGCATCCCCACGAAACCGTAACCCAGCGCATCCGTAGAACTGTATCGCTGGTTCTACTCAATCCGTTTTTCAGTCCGGCTCACCGGTTACGGCGATCCGGGCGGCGCGAGCATAGTGCTCCAGCTCGACGTCGCTCGCGATCAACCGATCGAGCAGTGTCTTCATGTCGGCCTGGTCGGAGGCCGACTGAAACGGACCCGGCTGGCGTTCGATCGCTAGCACCGCGATCGCGAGAGCCTTCTTCACGAGATGCAAATCACGATCCTCGAATTGCGCCATGTTTCATTCCTCCGAGTTCGACAATGCTTGGTCCCTCTCCGCATCGCCACAAGACATCAGTCCGATCGCCGACGATCCTATCGTGATCGCAATTCGACATTTGCTGTCTGGACAAGCCGGACTGGAACAAGCGTTGCAGGGTCTCGACTTCAGCTCCCGAGTCGGCGAACACCATTCCCGCTTCCAGTAACGCTAGTCCTTGGTCCGGCCCATGGCCTGACGCCATCAACCCGTGAAGGGTCCGCTACGCCAGCGTGCGGCCACTCCGCTCACGTCTACGTGGTGATTGCGGCCCTTGGCCGGACACATCGGGCGCCTGTCGCGCGGGGATGGTCCCCGCCTCCAAGACGGGAGATACGAAAATGTCTCAAGCCCTTTCTACCGCCTACGCCTGCGGTTGGAGCCTCGCCACCACCCTCATGGTCTATGTTGTCGTCTTCCGCGCTGGCGATGACGACTTTGGCGTCATGACGGCCGCCGAATATGACGGCGATCCCGATCTGATTCTGCATGAATTTGATCCGCACTTGCCTTGAACGGGCATTGGGTGCGCCAAGTGGTGGAAATCCTATGGATTTTCGCCGCCGCCACCAGGTTGTTTCGGGTGTCTTTCGCGTCGCGCCTTTCTGGACGGTGCGAGCATTCGACGTTTCGCTGTGAAGATTTGTCGTGTGATCGCTTCGCCGCGATGGCCTTCAGTTTTTCTCAATCAAGGCTCGGTCGGAATCGGCTGCCCCTGATTCGGACGGGGTTTGTGCTTGACCCGTGCCTGAATTCCCGTGGCGGGACAGGATAGCCCGTCATGGCGTTCACGACCGGCTAACCAATGACGCTGCGTGCGCGCGTGCTCCTCCGCTGGAAACAGCTCTTGAAGTTTCGGCCATTTTGGCCACAAATAGCGCGAACGGGCTTCTTCGAGCGGGACATGCAAACGCTATCGGCGAGAGACGCGAAGTACAACTTCGGTCGGCTTATCGACATGGCTCGATCCGAGCCAGTGACCGTCGAAAAGCACGGTCGAGCGGTCGTCGTCGTGTTGGCGGTCGAGGAATATGAGCGCTTGAAAGCAATCGAGTTGGAGCGGCATGAGAACGTGCCCCAGTACGGTGAGAAGAAATGAGGCGGGACGAAACGGCTGATCAGACGAATATAGCTGGGCGCATCGCGGCGTTGACCAAGCTTGCCGACTCGCCGGGAAAAGTTGGGTGATGGATGGACGTCTTTGACCTCGATTGCCGTGTCGTCAGCGAGTACAGCGATTTCGCGCGGTCGTTTACGAAGATGCGTTCCGCGGACGTCCGTGCGCGTATCGACGAGCAGTACGCCAGCGATCGGTTTTGGCCTGAGCCCATCCTGCAACTTAACCCTCACTTTCAGGTTGGGGCGTCAGTCGGTGACCTCGTGGCAGGCGGCCTGCTGCACGCCGATACGGCGAAGTTTTTTCGACAGCCAAGCCCTGCAAACGGGGAGGCTGGACCGCCCTTCGATCTTTACAAACACCAGGTAGAGGCGATCCAGAGGGCTGCCTCGGGCGCCAGCTATGTGGTGACCACCGGCACTGGCTCGGGCAAGTCCCTGTGCTTCTTCATCCCGATTATCGATAAGATCCTGCGCCAGCGGGCGACAGGTGGACCGCGTCGTACACGCGCCATTGTCATCTATCCAATGAATGCGTTGGCGAACTCGCAACAGGAGGAGCTTGGCAAATTCGCTCGAAACGCTCCGCGCCTAGTGGAGTTCGCGCGCTACACAGGTCAGGAGTCAAACGAAACCCGCGAAGCGATTGCGAAATCTCCGCCGGATATACTGCTCACCAATTTCATGATGCTGGAGCTTCTTCTCACCCGGCAGGAGGAGCTCGACAGACAAGTCATCAAAAATTGCGAGGGCCTGGAATTCTTGGTTCTCGACGAGTTGCACACCTACCGGGGGCGTCAGGGCGCCGATATCGCCATGCTCGTGCGTCGACTGCGCGAACGATTGACGCCTAGTGGCGTACTGCAGTGTATTGGGACCTCAGCGACCATGGCCAGCGAAGGATCGACTGAAGGCCGCAATCGCGTGGTCGCCGAGGTCGCGTCGCGCCTTTTCGCGGCTGATGTGCGTCCAGATAACATCATTACCGAGACCCTGCGTCGGGCGACAGAGCCCACGCTTTCCGCCGAACGCGTGCGTCCGCAACTTGCCGTCGCCGTTCAGAACGGCGTGGCGCCAAACATCAGTGACGAGGGCTTACGTCAGTCGCCCCTCGCGATCTGGGTCGAAACTGCCTTGGGTGTCACGCGTGAATCAGAGACTGAGCCGAAGTTAGTCCGAGCTACTCCCTGCACGTTGAAGGTCGCGTCCGAACGTCTTGCCATAGATGCTGGCGTCGATGAACCCACGGCCAAAGCCGGATTACAGAACCTTCTCGCGATAGCCAGTAAACCCGAACAGGATCGACGCGGTGAGGGCTCCGTCCGGCCCTTTTTCGCATTCAAGCTGCATCAGTTCTTGTCCGGTGCCGGACGCGCGTTCGCGACGCTTGAGGCGCCTGGCCAAAGGCTTGTGACGCTTGATGCCCAGCAGTTCGCGCCTGGCCGTCCGGACGGCGTGCGCCTGTATGCGCTCCATTTCTGCCGCACTTGTGGCCAAGAGCACCATCCCGTCCGGCTGGTCGAAGATGAGAAGGGGAGTCACTTCCTGGCGCGGGACATCGATGAGATGGCCGACGAGAGTGACGCCGAACCACATGGAGAAACGATTACGGAGCGTTCGGGTTTTCTGATGCTAGAGCCCTTAGACGAGGAATTTACGTTTCAAGGGCGCGAGGAGGATTTCCCGGAAGAATGGCTAGAGGAGACCAAGCGCGGCGAGATCCGGCTGAAAGCCGGATACCGACGCCATAGGCCCGAACGACGACTCGTGCTTCCCGATGGAGCCGAATCTGCGACCGGTCACTCGGCATGGTTTCTTCCCGGCAAGTTCAGGTTCTGCCCGACGTGCTCCCAGACCCATGATGCACGAGGGCGCGATGGCAATCGCCTGGCTAGCCTGTCGGCGGAAGGGCGGTCTTCGGCAACCACGGTCCTGGTGTCCTCCGTATTACGCTGGTTCCACGAACCGGAGCAATTCGTTGAACCTGAAAAGCGCAAGCTGCTCGGCTTCACCGACAACCGACAAGACGCGGCACTGCAGGCCGGGCATTTCAACGACTTCATCTTCGTATCTCTTTTTCGCGCCGCCACTCTCCGCGCGCTTGAAGAGGCTGGAGATCAAGGTCTTGACCCTGCGAGATCAGGGCCCGCGCTGCAGAAGGCGCTGGGCTTTTTCCCTGTCGACATGGAACGCCGGCCCGACTGGATGCTCAATCCAAGTTTGGAGGGCTTTCAAACAGAGGACGCGGAGAAGGCGCTACGCGACGTTCTTGCTCATCGCCTCTGGATCGATCAGCGAAAAGGCTGGCGCTACACAAACCCGAATCTTGAGCAGCTTGGTTTAATTCGGATCGTCTATCGAGGCCTTGAGGACTTCGCTGCGAAACACGATCTGTTTGCCTCTGGTTCACCGGTGCTTGGCGCTGCGACGCCACAGCAACGCGTTCAGGTTCTGACCGAACTCTTCAATCACATGCGCCAGGGGCTCGCCATCGAGGTGGAAGATCTCGAACCAAGCGCGCTCGAAGTCAAAGCGCGGCTTAGCCGCCAGTATTTGCGTCCGCCTTGGGGCTTTGCGCCGGAGGAATCCCCCCGCAGTTGGTCGCAGCTTGTCCTCGATCCACCGGCCCGCGATCGGTTGAAGGCTCGAGATGAGAGTCTTTTGCTACGGGGTGGAGCACGAAGCCAACTCGGGCGGCGACTGCGTTCGAAGAGCCTATGGGGGCGATCCCTCGACATGCACGAGACCAACCACCTTATCCGGGCACTGCTGGCGGCGGCGGAACGATATGGCTATGTGGTTCGATTCCGCTCCGCGTTCGGGGATGACGTTCCCGCATGGCGTCTTAAGCCGTCCGCGCTTCGGTTTGCATTTGGCGAGGGTAAGGCGCAGACAGCGCGCGATAATCCTTTTTTCCGGGACCTCTATAGCAACTTGGCTGATCTTCTTGGAGTCGCGGGTGGGCGAGCCGTCTTCGGCTTTGAGGCTCGAGAACACACCGCACAGGTCGATAGCGTTCGTCGTCAATACCGCGAAAGCCGGTTTCGGCTTGGCGAGGACGATCGCAGGATGTTGGCGGAGCATGCAGAAAGAGAGCCGGACGATCCCGAGCCACCAAGGTTCCTGCCCGCACTCTTTTGCTCTCCCACGATGGAGCTTGGCGTCGATATCTCGGCGCTTGACGCCGTCTATATGCGCAATGTCCCGCCCACACCGGCCAATTACGCCCAGCGCAGTGGACGGGCGGGGCGTAGCGGGCAACCGGCTTTGGTGCTGACGTACTGCGCCGCGCAGAGCCCCCACGATCAATATTACTTCCGCGACCCCACTGCGATGGTCAAAGGTGTTGTGCGCGCCCCGACCCTTGATCTCGCCAACAGGGATCTGATCACGAGCCATCTGAATGCGATATGGCTCGCATCGAGCGAGGCCGCATTGTCGGCCAATATCGCGGAGGTCCTGGACGCCGCATCCGACGATCTACCAGTACGCGCCGATTTGGTGGAAACGCTCTCCAAGCAGCGCGTGGCCGCGACGGCCGCGGGCTCGATGACGCGGGTTCTGGCAATGATCAGTTCTGAGCTAACACCAGAGCGCGCTCCCTGGGCCAACGATCAGGCATTGCTGGCGGAACGGACCTCAAAGGCCGCCTTCGAAGCCTTCGACAAATCATTCAATCGTTGGCGCGAGCAAGTATCAGCGGCAGAGATGCAAAAAGCTCAGGCAGAGAAAATCCTGAGCGATCGGTCGATCACGGACATCAGACAGCGTCAAGATGCCAACCAGATGCGCAACCAGGCTGAACAGCAGATTAATTTGCTGCTGAACGGTAAGGCGAGCGCAAGCAGCGATTATTATACGTACCGCTACCTCGCGACCGAAGGCTTCTTGCCAGGCTACAACTTCCCGCGCCTACCATTGCAAGCCTTCGTCCCCGCCTCTCGCGATGGCTCTCGTTCGCAAGTCTATTTGCAGCGAGCACGGTTTCTTGGCATCTCTGAGTTCGGTCCGCGTTCAATCGTCTACCATGAAGGTCGCGGCTATCGGGTCGTGCGAGCATTGTTGGGTGCTGGTGCGAGGGACCCCGATGGCGCCATCTCGACGGATGCTGTGTTTGTTTGCCCAAGCTGTGGCGCTGGGTACTTCGGGACGGCGCCGGAGCGTTGTGTTTCCTGCGGTTCGACCCTTGGTGACGCTGACATCGTTCGCAATGTCCTGCGTATCGAAAGTGTCGCGACGCGCGCTGCCGAAAGAATCACCGCCAACGATGAGGAGCGCCAGCGTCAAGGCTTTGAGTTGCAGACGACGTTTGAATGGCCTCAACGCGACGGTCACCGCGACGTTCGTGAGATGATCTTTCGTGATGGAGAGGTTCCGGTGGCGCGGTTTGTTTACGCCGCTGGAGCCCGCATCGTTAGGCTGAATCTGGGGCTTCGGCGGCGCAAGCAGAAGACGGTTCGAGGATTCGATATCGACCCTGTGCAGGGTTGGTGGAAGAAGTTCGACGAAGCTGAGGATGATGACGGCGATCCGCGTCGTGTTGGAAGCCAGCGGGTTGTTCCTGCCGTCGAAGACCACAAGAACGCGCTGTTGCTGAGTCTGCAGCCACCGCCGGCCGATGTCACCATCTTCGCGACGGTGCAACATGCGCTCATTCGTGGCTTTGAGCAGGTTTTTGAACTTGAGGAGGGCGAGCTCCTCGGTGAACCCACGCCCAATCGCGACAATCGCCGCTCACTTTTGTTCTACGAAGCTACCGAAGGCGGCGCAGGCGTGCTTTCGGAAGTGTCGCGGCGACCAGGCGTCCTCACGGAGGTTGCCCGTCGGGCGCTGGAGGTGATGCATTTTGCGCCGCCGGCTGACATCGCTCAAATCACCGCAGCCGAAGTTCTGGCCACCGATCTCGAGCGAGAGACCTGCGTGGCGGGCTGCTATCGGTGCCTGCTTTCCTATTACAACCAGCCCGATCATGAATTGATCGACCGTCGACGTGAGGAGGTTATCGCCATCTTGTTGAGCCTCGCCAGAGCCGGTGCATCCGAGGATGCAGCAATTACCGGCAGGACATCAGGAGGCGGGCTGTTTGGCAGCGCTGGGCCGGGCCTTGTCGATGCCTTAGTTGCGCACGGCGTCGAACGACCGGACGACGTCCGAGACGGGTCGAATGGGCAGATTTTGATTTGGCGGAAGCTCTACTTTGCCCTGGCGCCGGACAATGAGCAAGCGTCCCTCAAGGAGAAGGGTTTCGAGGTCGTCATCTATGCTCCGGGAGATGGCCTAGATGTGCCCGCACTGGCAGCGCGTCTTCAATCGATGCTTTCGGGAGCGGCGTAGCTGATGGCTGACGACAGTCTGGCATTTTCGCCTGGAGATCTCGTCCGCGCCCGCGGACGGGAATGGATCGTGCTGCCGGGCGCGGATCCCGACGTCATGCGGCTTCGACCGCTGTCGGGATCGGAGGAGGACGTCCAAAAGCTGGCGCCGCGCCTTGAGTCCGAGCCAGTAATCTCCGCCAACTTTGCACCTCCGGACGGCGCCACCTTTGGTCCAAGTGAGGCCGCCCTTCTTTTGAAGGATTCCCTGCGGCTCTCCCTGCGGCGCGGCGCGGGTCCCTTCCGGGGGATTGGGCGCATCGGTTTCGAGCTGCGGGCCTATCAGCTCGTGCCTCTGTTGATGGCGCTAAAGCTCGATGTGGTCCGTCTACTGATTGCCGATGACGTCGGAATTGGAAAGACCATTGAGGCCGGTCTGATCCTGCGTGAGCTCTATGATCGCGGCGAGATTGATGGCGCCACCGTGCTCTGTCCGCCCCACCTCGTGGAGCAGTGGGTGACCGAGCTGGAGTCGAAGTTCGCGATTCAGGCTGCGGCTGTTACGGCTTCCTCGGCTGGACGTTTGGAGCGAGACCTCCCGTCCGGCGAGAGCGTATTCAGGGCATACCCGTTCACCGTCGTCAGTCTGGATTTCATCAAGTCACCGCAGCGGCGCAATGAATTCTTGGCTCGCGCTCAGGAGTTTGTCATCGTCGACGAGGCTCACGCCTGCGTAGCCCGTGGCGACGCGCGACATCGGAGGTTCGACCTGCTGCGCGATCTGGCGGCCAATGAAGATCGGCACCTGGTCATGCTGACGGCGACGCCTCACAGCGGTGATGAGCAGGGTTATTGGAACCTGTTGTCGCTGTTGCATCCTGATTTCGGCCGGCTGGGCGAAGTTTCGCCCGACGAGCGTCAGCGCTTGCGAGTGCGGCTCGCCGCCCATTTCGTGCAACGCCGCCGCATAGATATCGACGCATGGAAAAGCCAGAAGGGCACTTTCCCCAAGCACGAACGCTTGGAGGAAGATTATCGCCTCGACGGGCGCCACGAGGCATTCCTCTTCGAGGTGTTGGATTATTGTGCTGAGATCGTCGAGCGCAAAGGTGAGGACGCGCGGCGTCAGAGGCTGGCGTTATGGGGTACGCTCGCCCTCATGCGCTGCGTTGCCTCAAGCCCCGCGGCCGCCCTGAAAGCCCTCCGAACGCGCGCCCAACTCGATGCACCCGAGGAAGACGCCGAGGCGATTGCCGAAGCCGTGTTCGATAGTGAGGTCGATGATCGTCCAGACGATGACGTCGAGCCCGCCGCCGACATTGGCGATCCAACGCTGCAAAAGCTGATCGAGACCGCCGCCGCCCTGGCGGCTGAACCGGAGCGCGACCCCAAGTTGAAGGCGCTTGTAAAGGACCTTGAGCCCCTGCTGAACAAGGGTTTCAGCCCCGTTATCTTCTGCCGCTACATCGCAACCGCGGAGACGGTGGCGCGGGCGCTGAGTAAGCGGTTCAAGGGTTGGGAGGTGATGAGCATTACCGGTGAGCTTCCGCCTGACGAACGGCGGGCTCGGATTGACCTGCTGGGAAAGAACGACAAGCGCATCCTCGTAGCGACCGACTGCCTTTCCGAGGGCATCAATCTCCAGGAAAGCTTCGATGCTGTGGTGCATTACGATCTCTCCTGGAATCCGACGCGCCACCAGCAACGCGAGGGGCGCGTCGACCGGTTCGGTCAGAGGAGTCCCGAGGTCCGCTCAGTCCTGATGTATGGGGCTAACAACCCAGTCGATGGCGCCGTCCTGCAAGTCATTCTTCGTAAGGCCGACACGATCCGCAAGGAAACAGGCGTGCCCGTCCCCATGCCCGGCGACGAGCGGTCTCTGACGGAGGCCCTGATGAAGGCTGTGTTATTGCGGCGGCGCGAGTTTCGACAGGCGACCTTTTTCGATATCGGCTTGATGGAAGAGGCCACGCGAATCGACCGCGCCTGGACGGATGCCGCCGAGAACGAGAAGAAAAGCCGCACAGTCTTTGCACAAAATACGTTGCGACCCGAGGAGGTTCTGCCGGAATGGTCGGCAACCGAAGCCGCCCTTGGCGGCGAAGCCGAGACCGAGCGGTTCGTTACGAGGTCGTTGCGGCGCCTCGGCGCACCGCTAGATCGTCAGGGGGCGAGTTTCGTCGCGCCGCTCGCCGCTGTCGAACCAGTCGTTCGCGAACGACTGGAGGTGGAGGACCTCGCTCATTCGGTGAGGGTCTCCTTCGTCCAGAACCCAGGCCGTGCTATCTACGTCCATCGGGGGCATCCGTTGACCGCGATCCTCGCCGAGACTCTGTTCGAGCGAGCTCTCGCAGGCGGCGACCCTGATCCCGCCACCTTACCGCGGGCGGGCGTCTGGACGACGAAAGCCGCAGACGTTGCAACGACTATTGCGCTGCTCCG
>Ga0181533_1004084_pt1 | contig 15237 bp, 13 predicted proteins | sample PEATcosm2014_Bin_45_FD_119772 | JGI IMG/M metagenome (GOLD analysis project Ga0181533, IMG submission 119772) | Peatland microbial communities from MTU Mesocosm Facility, Houghton, MI, USA - PEATcosm2014_Bin11_60_metaG | ecosystem: Environmental > Terrestrial > Soil > Wetlands > Peat | place... | reverse complement strand
GTGAAAGCTCAGACCTCGGGATATTTTGATATCCCGGCCTTTTGGCGGTCAGCCGCACCCCATCGATCCCCGTATTCTGCTGATTCTCCGCCACTTCGGCGTCGTCGTAAAGTAGCCACACCCGATTCATTTGCGATGCCATCTTCGGAGACCGCCGTTGAGTTGAGAGGTGTTTAGGATGTTCAGACAGCGGGCACAAGCATCGAATGACTGGCGATATACCAGCCACTGCAAGCGTTACGATTCGGCCGCTTGCCGAGGAGAATCCACTCTTAGATGAGAAGGAACTGGCAAGCACATTTGGCTTCGGGCACCTGCTTCCGTGGACCTACGCCACGATCAATCGTGCGACTATCGAAACGTTCCAGGCCACGATACAAGCGAATAGTACGTTCGCCTTCCACACCACGCTCTTACGGCCAGTCAATACGATAACACCGGCGATGGTGACCAATAAGAACTTGGTCAGCAGCAAACCGGCGACCGGATGACCTCGCAGAAAAAACTGCACCAGTGGGTTCTCTTCTACGCCCCCGAAATGGAATGCTACGAGAGTGGTCGTCACATCGGCCACTTGCAGCAGCACAAACAGAAGCAGCGCGTTGTTCATTACATCTCCCCCTGACATGCTCATTACGGTCAGCGAAACCGCACCCAGCAGGTCCCTTTTCTAAGATGGCCCGGATCAGCGCTCCGATCCATCCAAATAGATGGCGAGCAATTTTACGGCCACGGCCACGTTATGAGTTCCTAACGGCCAATCTGATGCCCACTTTGGATCTAACTTGTTAAGAGTCAGTAAGTTAAGAGCGCATACGCAGATTGGATGCGTTAAGCGGTTTTATACCGATAGCGGTGTCCGGTAGGCGAAATGCGCACATTCAGGCTGCGTTTTCTCCGCGATACACGCGAGCCGGGCGCCGCAATAGTGCGTCTCGAAGTCGGAACGAGGGTCCGTCCGTCCGAAAGACAATCCACTTGGACGTAAAGCCGGCCTCCAGTAGAAATGCCGGCTTGAAGGTCTCAAGAGAGAGACGGGGTTCTGGGATGTATTCGCACGGTCAGAACGCACTCCGTCGGATGGGGCTCGGCCTCATTTGACGCTGCGTGCGGGCGAGTAGAACGGTTACACTGATCGGATCGGCAAGGGTGCGATCAGATAGGCATGGAAACAAACGAGGAGAGCGTAGCCCGCTACTACGACACCGCGATCTTCGAAGCCGAGCTGGTTCGGCTAACGCGCGACTGCCCGGTGGAGCGCCACATCACGCTGCGCTGGCTGGCGCGGCTGGCGCCGGCGAATGCCGAGGTCGCGGAGATCGGCGTGGGCGGCGGGATCTATTCGGAGTACCTGGCGCGCAAGGGCTGCCGGCTGCGGCTTGTGGATGTGTCGACACGCCTGCTGGATGCGGCCGCGGCACGCTTGCGAGCGGCCGGTCTGGGCGAAGCCATCGCCGGGATCAGCCGGGAGTCCGCGACGCGTCTCGATAATTCAGCGGCCGGCGCGTTCGATACCGTATTGATGCTGGGGCCGCTGTACCACCTTTGCGCGCTGGAGGCGCGGCGCCAGGCGGTGGCCGAAGCGGCCCGCATTCTGAAGCCGGGCGGAGTGCTGTTCGCCGCGGGAATCAACCGTTTGTCTTACCTGCGCGATTTCTTCCGCCTTTTCCCGCACGTGGTTTTGGAGCGGAAGGCGTTCCACGAACAATACCTGCGTGAAGGCAATCTGGACCCGGAGCACGCACCGCCCATCGGCTTTGCGCACCTGTCCGCGTCCGCCGAGTTTCGCGCGCTGTTCGCGCCCGAGTTCGAAGAGTTGGCGCTGACGGGCGTGGAGTCCTTCAGCACGGCGTGGCAGTCCACTTTGAACGATCTGCCGCCCGCGGAGGCCGAGGCCTGGCTGGACCTGATCGAGCGAACCGGGCAGACCGCGGAAGGGCTGGGGGTTTCCGATCATTTCTTGTTTGTGGGACGGAAAAGCCGACGGTAAAGTGGGCGCGCTTCGCCGCCGGTGGCTGGTGCGTGGTGGCTGGTGGTTTTGTCCCGTTATGGGGGCCCCAACGAGGTTTTGTTCTTGTTCGCCGATTGTGCCCTGCGCCGGCGCGTCGGGGCGCCCGCCTTCTGGCTTCTGACTTCTGGCTTCCATATCCCGCAGGGATATCAAGGGCGCAACTCTTGACTAGTTGGCTTCGCCGTCTTAAGCCGGGGTCAGAATGCGGCGCACCAGTTCGGTGTTTTCGCGCACTTCGTCTTTGAAGCGCGGGTACATGCCGACAATCACGGCGTCGGTTGGTTTGATGCCGTCGAGAGCGAAGCGGAAAGCGCGCTCGACCGCCTCGGGGGAGCCGCTGGCGCGCCCGGCGCCGAATAGCTTGAACGCCAGGCACGGCTTCTTGGTCTGGCGGATCATGCGGCACATGCGCTCGGGATCCTTCTCCATGAACGTCTCGCCGATGGGCGACTCGCCGAACTCCGCGCGCGCCTCTTCGGGGGTCCGCGACACGCGATACAGGCAGCACTGGTAATAGTCGACGTCCCAGCCTTCGCCTTCGGCCGTATCGATCACCGCCGGGTTATGCGTGGACAGGCCCACCATCACGCCGGTGTCGCGCACGGCCTTGAGGAAGTCCTTGATCTTGCCTTTCTCGCCGTTGCGAAAGCGTTCGTCGGTGCGGTTGCCGTGGTGCCCAATGCCGAGCGGCCCGAGCTTGGCCACTTCCGGCAGGAGCTCGGGGTCCTGCATCAAGGCGAAGTCGGCCAGCAGCACGAGCTGCATTTTGCCGCCCTCCGCGCGATAGCGCTTGAAATCCTCGACGGGCTGGCCGTTGTAGTGCAGTTGCCAGGTGTTGATGCCATGCCGTTCGCAGGCGTGCAGCACTTCCATCTTGCGATCCTGGGTGTACCATTCGCGCATGAGCTGGTCGAGGGTGTGGTTGAAGTGCGAGTAGCCGTAGAGCGGGTTGGAGCCCACGATCAGGCGGGTGATCTCGAACTTGCCGAACTTGACGGTAGGGAGCGGCGGCGCCGCGGGCTCGACGGCGGCTTTAGCGGCGGCCGGCGCCAGCGCGCCCAAAGTGGCAGCCAGTTGGAGGAAGGAACGGCGGGAATTGGATTCCATATATAAGTCTTTCAGGCCTTATTCTATTGTTGGTTGAGGGCAAAATCAAGCGTAGCCGGCCGGGTGAGGAGGTCCGTGGCCGAGCAGGCGGCGATCCCGGCCAGCCATGATCGATAGTCTATGATCTATTGACATAGCCAATTATGATAGGTTATGATCTATTAAGTATTGCAAAACCAATAGGCTGTGACCTATGAAAAAAGCAAAACTTGCAGCCCGATCCCGCTCCCATCTCGATGAACGCTTCCGGACTCTGCGGCCGGCCGCGCGATTCGCGCCACCCGTACGCGGATGGATCAAGGCCATCCGCGAGGCGCTCGGCATGTCTACGGCGCAACTGGCGAAGCGGCTGCGGGTCAAGCAACCTTCGGTCGTGGCGCTTGAACAATCGGAAGCGAAGGGCACCATTGAGCTGGCAACATTGCGGCGGGTGGCTGCGGCGCTCGACTGCGCTCTGGTTTACGCGCTGGTGCCCAACAAGCCGCTGGAGGCCGCTGTCCGCGACCGCGCGCGCGCGTTCGCACGCCGGCGTCTCGAGCCGGTGGAGCAGTCGATGCTGCTGGAGAACCAGAAGGTGACGGCGAAGGCTAAGGACGCCAAAGCGCGGCTTGACGAGATTATTCGCGAGACAAACCCACGGCTGTTTTGGGACTAGCCCGTGAGCGACCTTTTCGCGCGGCCGGACGAGGCCGCGACGCCGCTGACGCCGGAGGAGATGCGCGATCTGATCCCCGCGCATATCGCCTATCGCCGCGAGTTGAACCAAGCCGAGCAGGAGAACATTGTGCGTGCGCAGGCATGGGCGCTCAGCCGCCGCAATCTGCTGAGCGAGAAATTCGTCAAAGACCTGCACCGGCGGATGCTCGGCGACGTCTGGCGGTGGGCGGGACGGTTCCGAACCAGCGCGCGTAACATCGGGATCGACTACTGGCAGATTCCAGTGGCGTTGCGCCAATTGCTCGACGATGCCAAGGCATGGATCGAATACAACGCCTATCCAACCGATGAAATCGCGGTGCGTTTCCATCACCGGCTGGTGCAGATTCACCCGTTTCCGAATGGCAACGGCCGTCACGCGCGCCTGATGGCCGATCTTCTGGCGATGCAGCTCGGGCGTGAACGGTTTTCCTGGGGACGAGATAGTCTGCGCGCCGCCGGTGCGGTGCGGGCGCGGTATGTCGAAGCCCTTCGCGCCGCCGACGATCATGACATCGGTCCTTTGCTGGTATTCGCGCGGGCCTAGGTATTTCTTGCAGGCCGCGGGTCCAGGCGTTTTACAATCGCTCTATGCGCTGTGTTCTGATGCTGGCCCTGTGCGCGGCGGTGCTGGCTGCCGCCGATCTGAAGGTAGACCATGTCACCGCGGCTGGAAGCAGCCTGAAACAACTGCAGGCCAATCTCGCCGCGATCGGGATCGAGACCGTGTACGGAGGCCCGCACAGCAACGGCGCCACCGAGATGGCGTTGGTCAGCTTTCCGGACGGATCCTACCTGGAACTGATGGCGCCGCAGGCGAACGTCGATCCGCAAGCGCTCGCGCGCCAGCCGTGGGCGAAGTTCATGCAGGCGGATGGCGGACCCTGCGCCTGGGCCGTGCGGGAGAAGGATGTAGCGGCGGAAGTCGCGCGGCTGCGCGCGGCGGGCATCGCGGTTTCAACTCCGGTACGGAATGGGCGGCAGCGCCCGGATGGAGTGCGCCTCGATTGGGAAATCGCGCAGGTGGGCACGGAGCCTAACGGCACGTTCTTTCCGTTTCTGATTCACGACTTCACGCCCCGCGAGCAGCGCACCTTTCCGCAGGGCAAGCCGCTGACCAAGGATTTCGCGGGCGTGACCAAGGTGGTGATCGCCGTGCACGATCTGGAAGCGTCTGTGAAGCGCTACAGCCAGGCTTACGGGACACCCCCGGCGCTCAAGGAACTGGATCAAGGCTTCGGAGCGCACCTGGCTCTCGTGGGCGGCGCGCCCGTCGTGCTGGCGCAGCCGCTTACGGCAGACTCGTGGCTGGCGCGGCGCCTGGCGCAGTTTGGCGAAGCGCCGTGCGCATTCGTGCTGGATCAGCGGCGCGGCCGCTATCAGGCGGCTTCCGAGACGCGCTGGTTCGGCGTGAAGATTTCGTGGTTCGATTCCCAGAAGCTCGGCTGGCGCCTCGGATTTGAGTCAGCCGAAAGATGATGGAGGCAGGCTGAGTGCTGCTCAATGCCTGCCCGACCAATTACCCCGCTATCGGGGGTCCCAACGAGAATCTTGTTCTCGTTACGGAGGATGTTTGCTGGTCGCCCCCTCTGCGCCGGCGCATCGGGGCGGCGCCTTCTGATCTGTGACTCCCCGCTAACCCGCTGATTCCACGGGAAGCTGGTTGTGGGGCGGCCAATGTTGGCCGCGGCCGCCTTTCAGGCGGCCAAGCCGGCTGAAAAGCCGGCTGCGGGCACAATTGCCCGCCCCACAATTCGTAGCGGAATCGGTGGTTCTGAGAAGTCACATCCCCGTTCAATCCGGCGCGGCCGGTGGCTGGGCAGGCTTCTGACTCCTGGCTTCCATATCCCGCAGGGATATCAAGGGCGCAGCCGAGCGCAGCCCTTGGCTAGTTAGCCGTTGCTGGGATTCTGATGGCTTGCCATCCGGCGCTGCCGCATCTGCCGGAAATGCGCCGGGAGTTGATCGGCTTTGGCCCGCTGTTCCGGGGTCAGGGTGCTATAGATTCTGGCGAACGCCTGGTGCCGCAGCGCCGATATCTCGCCCTTCAGGTTGGCTGCCTGTGCGCTCAACTGGTCGATTTTGGCCGCGTCGTCCGCCCGGACCGCCTGGAACATCGCGATACGAACCTGTTTCAACTGCTGGCGGATGGGTTGCGCGGATTGGCGGACCGCTCGAAACTCCGCTTTGGCGCGCGCTTCCTGCGCCGGGGTCAGATTCAGGTAGCGGGCCATGCGCGCGCCGCCATCATGCTGGTGATGCTGTTGCACGGCCGGTTGCGCCGGCTGGCCGCCCACTTCTTGAGCGGCCAGGAGCATACCTCCCGCTATCGCCGCTGTTGCTGCAAAACGTAACCAAGTGTTTCTCATACTGTTTCTAGTCTCCTCACTTTCCAGGTTAGGAGGCGATTGTAAAGTGAGTTTGTACGGCGTGTAAGAAATTGTAACGCTGGTTACGAATTCCAGTACGGCACCGTATGCGCAAAGAACCCGGCGCGCCACGCCCGGCTCTCTTTACGTCGAATACATCAGCCAGGTGTTGAACCCAGATGGATCGCCGTAATGCCCGGAACCTCACCACCATTTTACTGGCGCTGAATAGCAAGGGAAACCAGTTCGCCGGCAGTTACACGACGGTCCAGGAGATTGGCAGCGTCACAACTACCGTGTCTAGCTGTACACTCAGCGGGCAACTGATGCCGCATGTCCAGTTGCCTTGAACAACCTTGGCGGCGGTGGTGGTCCCTTGGAGGCCGCCGCCAATTTCGACGCCGTGCCCGAATTCTCGCGGCTGGGATTGATCGGCGTCTTTTCGAAAACCAGGCTCATGCTGCTTGCTGCTGGCGGCGGTGCTGGCGGCCACAATCGGCGCCGCGCTGACAGCGCCCCGATCGGGGTAACCTGAATCATGCGTCTCCGCTTGACCGCTTGTCTCGCTGCTCTGCTCGCCGTCGCCTGGGCCGAAGATTGGCCGCAGTGGCGCGGTATCCACCGCGACGGGGTCGCAATCGGCTTCCCCGAGCCCAAAGCCTGGCCGGTCAAGCTCACGCTCAAGTGGAAAGTCACAGTGGGTGAAGGCCACTCATCGCCCGTGGTGGCCGATGGCAGGATCTACGTCCATACACGGCAAGGCGATCGCGAAGTGGTCACCGCGCTGCGCCCCGAAAACGGTCAGACCATCTGGCAGGAAAGCTACGACGCGCCCTACAAAATGAATCCCGCGGCAGTCAGCCACGGCAAAGGCGTGAAATCGACGCCCGTGGTCGAGGATGGCCGTATCTTCACCTTTGGCATCAACGGCACTCTCTCGTGCTTCGATGCCAAGACCGGCAAGCCGCAATGGCGCAAGGAATTCGGCTCGCCCGATTTCGGCGTGGCCACCTCGCCGGTGGTTGACCACGGCCTGGCGATCGTGTACGTGGGCGGCAACACCCAGGGCGCACTCACCGCCTTCGACGCCGCCACGGGCGCCGAAAAGTGGAGCTGGAAAGGCGACGGACCGGCATACGCATCGCCCATCGTCGTGGAGTTGGCCGGCACTCGCCAGGTAGTGACGCAATCCCGCCACAATATTGAGGGAGTCGCGGCCGCCACCGGCGACCTGCTCTGGCAGATTCCATTCAAGACGGTATACGCGCAGAACATCGTGACGCCGGTGCTGTATCGCGACACACTGATCTTCTCGGGCATTGCCAATCCGGTGATGGGCGTCAAGGTCCTCAAGCACGGCGCGGAGTGGACCACCGAGACCGTCTGGGAGAACAAAGATTTTTCCATGTACATGAGCTCGCCGGTGGTGAGCGGCGAGCTGCTGTTCGGCTTTACGGAACGCAAGCGGGGACAGTTCTTCTGCCTGAAGCCGAGCGACGGCACGACGCTGTGGTCATCCGATGGCCGCCAGGCGGACAACGCCGCTGTGGTGGCGGCCGGTTCCGTTTGGCTGATTCTCACGCCCGACGGCAACCTGACCGTGGCCCGCCAAAGCGACAAGGCGTTCGAGCCGCTGCGTAAATATACCGTGGCCGATAGCGCCACCTGGGCGCACCCGGTGGTCATGGGTCATGGCATTCTGATCAAAGACGCCACCAACCTGGCGCTATGGGACCCGTCATGAAACACCGCTCTCGCTTATTCGCCGCGCTGCTGGCCTACGCGGCGGCCCAAGGCGGATCGCTCGAATGGCCCCAGTTCGCCGGCCCGCATCGCAACTTCACATCCGACGCCAAAGGGCTGGCCAACTCCTGGCCGGCATCGGGGCCGAAGAAGTTCTGGAGCCGCGACCTCGGCGATGGCTACTCCGGCATCGCCGTGGATGGCGCAATCCTATACACCATGTATCGCCGCGGCTCCGATGAGGTCACGCTGGCCGCGGCCACTGCCACGGGCAAGACTATCTGGGAACATACGGAGAACGCCTCCTTCCGTAGCGGCATGGCTATGGAGAATGGTCCGGGTCCGCATGCCACGCCGCTGGTCACCGCCGACGCGGTGTACGCCGTGGGCATCCTGGCACATCTTGTCTGTCTCGATAAGAAGACTGGCAACGTCGTTTGGTCGCACGATCTTTGGCGCGAATTCAACGGCACTCCGATGGATCGCGGATATTCGGTCAGTCCCATCACCTGGAAGAACACGGTGATCATGAAGGTGGGCGGCGCGGGTCACGCGCTGATGGCCTTCAACCAGAAGGACGGCAAAGTTGTTTGGCAGAAACAGGATTTCACGAACTCGCCCTCCTCGCCCGTGATCATTAAAGTAGATGGCCAGGACCAGCTTGTCGCGGTGATGTTCGATGAGGTCGTCGGGATCAATCCGGACTCGGGCGACCTGCTGTGGAAGCACCCGCACACGACCAGTTGGGGTCTCAACATCGCCCTGCCGCTGTGGACCGGCGACAATACGCTGTTCGTCTCCTCGGCTTACAACGGCGGCTGTGTCGCGCTTCAACTGCACGTGGTGAACGGCAAGACGCAGGTGAAGGAACTATGGAACACCAATCGCATGCGCGTGCACATCGGGAACCTGCTGCGCATCGGCGACACGCTCTACGGATCGAGCGGCGATTTCGGACCGGCCCCGCTGACTGCGCTCGACGCCAAGACGGGTAATGTGCTCTGGCAGGATCGCTCGTTTCCCAAGGCCACGTTCCTCTACGCCGACGGCAAGCTGATCGCGGTCGACGAGGATGGCAATCTCTCGCTGGCCACCGTCTCGCCCGCCGGTTTGAAGGTGCTATCGCGGGTAGCGTTACTGCGGAGCAATGCCTGGACCGCGCCGGCGCTGGCGGGGACTGCATTGTACGTGCGCGATCGTCACAGCCTCATGGCGCTCGATCTGAGATAGGTGTCACCGCTCCCTCACGGTCGCGGCTCGGCAACCGTTACTGAGCCGCGCACGTCAGTAAGCGGTCAGCGCGCCGATAGCCCTCCCCAGCACGCCCGGATAACTACTCGCCCCGATACCCAGCAACTCCAGCGCGGTGGGTGCGATATCGCGCTGGTGATATGTACTGAGGTTGATAGCTTCGCCCTTGGCCGGCGTGTCCGGCCCGATCGCAGCGATCCAGATCTGCTCGGCGCCCTCAACGTTTTTGCCGTGATCGTGCCAGTCGTCCAAGGTGCTCCCGCGTCCGTGGTCGCAGGTCACAATCAGGGTGGTGGAATCGCGGTACGCGGGCGCGCCCTGCACCCAAGTCCAGAGTTCCTGCAGCGCGCCGTCCAGGAATTGGATGGATCTGAGCACCTGGTCGTAGCGGCGGTTATGCGCCCAGTCGTCGGTCTCGCCAAACGCGATGAACAGCACGCGCGGTTCGACGCTCTTTAGATATTCCATCGCCAACCCGAACGTGAAGGCATCGTGCCGCGCGCTGTCGTCCAGATATCTGGCCTGCATCTGCAATTTGTTCAACTCGGCCACGCGCGGATTGTCTGCCGGCAGCGCGGAAGGCTCGTAGCCGGCGTTGATGAAGATCTCGCCGCGGCGGTTCTCGGCGATGTAGTGGAACATGTCCCAGGATGCGAAGATTGCCACCTTCTCCTTGGGCAGCTTCCATCGCTCCTTCACAAGCTGCAGGAAGCTCGGCGTGGGATTCTGTACCGGGTCGTTGCCGCGAATCGCGTCATCCTGCGCGCGGCCGGTCAGGATCTCGGAATAGCCGGGATACGACACCCGATAGCGATTGGTCACCTGCACGGAGCTGCCCCTGGTCAGGTTGCCGAGCACTACACCGGATGGCGCCAGCGTGCCCCAGAAATAGGGCAGCAGCGCCATGCGCCGCTCGTCCGGTTTCGGCCTCCACAAGCGCTCGCGCAACTCCGGCGCACCGGTCTCGGTCATGCCGGCGTCTTTCTGATTCATCAGGAGCGGGTCGATGCCGGTGAACAAGTCTTGCCACCGCAGGCCGTCGGCAGTGACCAGGATCAGGTTCTTCGTTTTGCGTAGTTGCGCGGCGCTTGTGGAAGCCAGCGCCGCGGCCGCGCCACAGGTGCGGAGAAATCGCCGGCGCGTCATTGCGCCACCAGCTCGTACCGATGGCGCTTGGGCTGCGCAGCCGCACGCTGCTGCTGCACAACATCCGCCTCCAGCGTATCCAGCGCATCCACCGCCGCCCGCACGTGCGCGGGATCCACTGCCACGTTTTGCAGGTTCACCTCCACCTGGCGCCAACGCGCGAAGTGCACCGTATTGTGCCGCAGCGTGAGATCGTGCACCGCGGCGGCCTGCTTCGCCATGGGCGTCGGCAGCGTCGCCAGATTCACGCCCTTGGCGAATTCTTCTTTGGTGAACGTGCCCACCACCTCGTCATCGATCTTCAGAGTATAGCGGGCGGCGGCGAGGCCAGTGACTCTCAGCGGCTCCTGGTCCATAGCTTCTACGAAATCCGAAGCCCGCAGGGCCAGCGCCACCACCTCGTCCTTCGTATCGACCGGCATAGGCAGGGCTTCATCCACCTGTGTCCAGGAGACGCGCCCACTTACCGCCAGATCGGTCACCTGCGTGTTAGTGACGCCCGTAACTGCGGGCTTGGCCGCATCGATCTCCACCGCCGTGACAGTGGCCGGCGCCTGCCACGCCTTCAGCAGCGCCTCGGCCATCAGCAGGTGGCCGGCTGGCGCGGGATGTACGCGGTCGGGCACCAGCTTCTTGGCCGTCTCGGCGTCCAGCTTGTTGGCTTTCTCCAGGGCCGCCACCACCGGCCCGTTCAAGTCGGCCACCACCAGGTTCTCTTCGCGGCCCAACTCCTTGACGAACTCGCCGTAGCGCACCAGCACCTTGTTATAGCCGCCTTCGAAAGTGGGTGGGCGGGTCACGTCGTCGAACGGCGAAGGTTGGATCGCGGTGATGCGAATGCCGGGCAGCGCCTCTTTCACGCTCTGGATGATGTGCCGGTACCCGGAGGCATACGTATCGAAGATCTTCTGATCGAATGCGCGGTAGCTCGCATCGTTCATGCCCAGCATGATGGTCATGACGGCCGGCTTGTAGGCTACGACATCGCGCGGCAGGCGCACGTCGATGGGGCCGGCCCCGCCGCCGGTCACGCGATCGCCGCCGACGCCGGAGTGTACGAAGCTCACCTTCAGTTGAGGGAAGCGGGTGATCACATACGTCTCGACGAACGTGGTGTACAACCGCTGGTCCGTGATGCTATCGCCGTAGAACACCACGCGGTCGCCATCGTGCAAATAGAAGTTGGCGGGCGGCGCCGCAACAAGTCCCGGTGGGAACAATGGGCACAACGCCAGCAGCAGGCCAAACATCGCGGTTCGCCGCAGAATTTTCATGATGCCCACAGTATAAGTGCAAAACAGCTAGTCTGGTAATGATGCCGAAAGCTCCGATTCTCCTGATCGCTCCTATGGTTCTATTTGCCCATGACCTGATGCCCGTGCCGGCGAAGCTTCAGCCGGGCGCGGGACGCATGCGCATCGACCGGAACTTCGCGTTCGTGCAGTTGAACGGATATCGCGAACCGCGCCTGGAGGCCGCCGCCGCGCGCCTGGTGGAGCACGTGGCGCGCAAGACCGGCATTCCCATGGCGCCCGGCATCAGAGTCCACGCTCCCGCCGCGCCGCTGGTGGTCTATTGCGATCATGCCAGCGCGCCCGTACAATCCACGCAGGAGGATGAATCCTACCGGCTCACAGTCACGGCCGTGGGCGCGCGCCTGGACGCTCCGAATCCGCTGGGCGTAATGCGCGGCATGGAGACTTTCCTGCAACTGGTCGATTTGGATTCGAGCGGCTTCGGCGTGCCGGCGGTGACCATCGAAGACCATCCCCGTTTCCCCTGGCGTGGCCTGATGCTGGATGTCGCGCGCCATTGGATCCCGCTCGCGGACGTGAAGCGCACCCTGGACGGCATGGCCGCCGTGAAGCTGAACGTGTTCCATTGGCACCTCTCGGAGAACCAGGGCTTCCGCATCGAAAGCAAACTTTTCCCGAAGCTGCAGGAAATGGGATCCGATGGCGAATACTATACGCAGGATCAGGTGCGCGAGGCGATCGCCTACGCGCGCGATCGCGGCATCCGCGTCATTCCGGAATTCGACATGCCCGGCCACGCCACCGCCTGGTTCGTGGGCTATCCGGAGCTGGCCAGCGGGGCGCCCCCCGGGCCGGGACCCTACCAGATCGAGCGCCAGTGGGGCATTTTCGATCCGGCCATGGACCCCACGCGCGAGGAAACCTACCAATTCCTGGACGCATTCATCGGCGAGATGGCGGCCCTGTTCCCCGATGAGTACTTCCACATCGGCGGCGACGAAGTGAACGGCAAGCAGTGGGATGCCAACCCGCGCATCCAGGAATTCATGCGCGCGCACGGGATCAAAGGCAACGAAGAGCTGCAGGCGTACTTCACGCGGCGCGTCGAGAGCATCGTGGAGAAGCACGGGAAGAAGATGATCGGCTGGGACGAGATTCTGAGCAAGGACATGCCGCGCAATATCCTGGTGCAATCGTGGCGCGGGCCGAAGGCGCTGGCCGATGCGGCACGACAGGGCGTCAGCGGCATCTTGTCGAACGGATATTACCTGGATCTCGGTTACTCCGCGGCGCATCACTACGCCGTCGACCCGCTGGGCGAGGGCACGGCGGATTTGAGCGCGGAGGAGAAGCAGCGGGTGCTGGGCGGCGAAGCATGCATGTGGTCGGAATTCGTGACTCCGGAGTTGCTGGACACGCGCGTCTGGCCGCGCATGGCGGCCATCGCCGAACGGTTCTGGTCGCCGCAAGATGTGACGGACGTGGCGGACATGTACCGCAGGCTGGGCGCCGTGAGCCGCGATCTGGAGTGGCTGGGGCTGACGCACGTCTCGGCATACGAGAAGATGCTGGCGCGGCTGGCGGGCGGCGGTCCGGTGGCGGCCGTGCGGACGCTGGCCACGCTGGCCGATGTCGTCGAGCCGGTGAAAGACTATGCGCGCGAAGAGGCGCATCCGTACGACAGCTTCACGCCGTTGAACCGGCTGATCGATGCGGCGCGCCCCGACAGCGAAACTGTCCGCCGGTTTGCCGAGTTGGTGGACCGGCGGGGGCCCGAGGATCTGCCGCGGATCCGCGAGTGGCTGAGCCTGTGGCGCGATAACCACGCGCGCCTGGCGCCGGTGCTGGCAAATTCCGCGCTGCTCGCCGAAGACGCGGAGATCTCCAAGGATCTGTCGGCCATCGCCGAGGCCGGTTTGCAGGCGCTCGACAAGATCCACGACGCAGCTTGGCTTGCGGAGACGCGGGCGCTACTGGATCGCGCAAGGAAGCCGAAGGGGGAACTCCTGCTGAGCGTGGAGCCGTCCATTCGCAAGCTGATCGAAGCCTCACGGTAGGCTGAATTTGCACTACCCTCCACCAGTTTCTTCGCGCCGCGGCGAAATGTGGGAGAACCACTGCGCAAGTCACTGATCTAGCGGGACTAACGTCTCGCAGGGCGAACTGAAGTTCGCCCCCCCGAGTTTCAACATTCGGTGAGCACAGCAATGGAGGGCGTGCTTGAGCCCGCGCGGGGCTTTAGCCCAAGTTCGTCACGAAACGGGCTGAAAGTCGGCTAAGCCCTTCCGAATCAGTCTAGGCAATGGCCGAGTCTACACTACATTCGTGATCGCCTTGCAGCCGGTCCGGAAGGTTCAAGTGGAGTTGCTGGAGCAGAGTTTTCTGCTCTGGCGTGGGTTCGGTGATGCGGCGCAGTCGGATCTCGCGGCCGTCGGTGGTGGGCAGGACGATGTCAGCACTTTGTAGGGTGGAGAGGAGCGAGAGTGCGCGCATCGGTGACAGCGGCGGTGCCCCAGCAGCCCCGCTCGCCGATGGCCTCAGTTCCATCTCCGCTCTCCGTTTCAGCAGATGTTTCAATGTGACCCAGAGCGCGTAACCCAGGAATGCGACCATGACGTGGGCTTTGACGCGGGGCTCCAGTTGATGATACAGCGGCCGAATGGAAAGCTCGCTCTTGAGTGCGCGGAAGGACGCTTCGGCCTCCGTCAACTGCGTGTACTTGGACCACAACTCCTCGGCCGTATCTGCCTGCAGATTGGTGCGCAGCAGATAGGCGCCTTCGCGCGACTCCCGCCAGTTTTTGCGGTCTGCTTTCATCTCCCAAAATAGACGCACCCCTTCGGCGGTGTCGCGCAGAGAGACCTCATACAGATCGTTGACCGATGGATGCCGAGCCTGAATCTTCCCCAGTCGCCGCTCCATCTTGTTGCGGTCCTTCAGGCGGCCCCGCGCGATGGCCTTCTGCAGACCTTGCAAGGCCTTTTCCATGCTGCTGGAAAAACGGTTTCGGATGGCCTGCTCCTTTTCCTTGCGGCCCGTTGTGCGGCACAGAATGTAAGTCTCCGCCCCTTGCGGGATGGCTACCTTCTTCACTTCCACCTCGGGCCGTACCCGCGTCCAGTCGTCTTTCGACAGTTTCGCTTCGAACTGCTTCATCTGGCTGCGTGGCGTACCTACCAGATACTGCCCGCCGCGTTTGCGAATGGCCGCCAGGTTCTCCTCGCTGACGATGCCGCGATCCATCACCCACACTCTGCGCGCCTGGCCGTACTTACGTTCCACCATGCGCAGCATCGTCTCCATAGTGGAGACGTCGGCGCGATTACCATTGAAGGTCTCGTAACTAAACGGGAACCCCTCGCTATTGACGATGAGCGCGATGACCATCTGCTCGCAGTCCGGACGGTGATCTCTTGAATAGCCGCGGCGCATCATCGGATTATTCTCCGCCGCGCCTTCCACATAAGTGCTCGTCAGATCGTAAAGCAGGACGTCGAACTCGGCTCCGAACAGGACGCCATAGCGCTCCTTCAGGTGCCGTTCCAGCTCGGTCTTGTGCGGCAAGATGCGATCCAGACAGCGGTATAAACGCGTGTCGTTGATCTTACCTTCCGCGATCCCCAGCAGATCATCGAGTGCCGTCGCCGGATACCAGCGC